>Ga0315282_10011395_pt1 | contig 13783 bp, 9 predicted proteins | sample YL17G07_20_MG_FD_203693 | JGI IMG/M metagenome (GOLD analysis project Ga0315282, IMG submission 203693) | Sediment microbial communities from Yellowstone Lake, YNP, Wyoming, USA - YL17G07_20 | ecosystem: Environmental > Aquatic > Freshwater > Lake > Sediment | place: USA: Wyoming | collected... | reverse complement strand
GCCCTATCCTCCCAGATAAGAGGGACCGTCTACTGGTTAGATCAGTACGGGAACCTTCGTCCTCTACAATGGGCTGAAGTCACCGCCACAGGTGACAATTCGGCTCCTGTGGTGACATCATCTGCGGTGGACGGAACCTACATGATGTGGGTGGCCCCAGGAACGTACAATCTGACCGTCTCACTTGACCCTGGGTATGCGCCTGCTAGCAAGATGGTGACGGTTTCGGAAGGTGGAGCAGTAACTGCTGACTTCGAGCTCGAACCATCTGGCAAACCGATCCCAGAATATCCGTCTTTGGCCCAGCCAGCCATGCTGTTGATCGCTGCGCTCGCAACGGCAGTTCTGGTCCGGCGACGTGGTAATGTCCCCTTGCCTCAGAACTGAAGAACACTTGTCGGGCCTGTGAATACCGTGCGATCTCACCAGCGTCGCTCTCCGTTCACAATCGTAGATCTGTGGTCAAGGTCGGGTGCTTGGTAGCGAAGAGAATTCCATTCGGCCCCGAGAGGTGATCTTGAAGCCAACCCAGTCTCGCTCATGTGCCAGACCTCGGGCTTTCTTGACCCGCAGGCGTCCTCTAATCTTCTCTTTGCCGGACGCCTTCTCGACTTGCACTGCGCAGTCGGACGCTTCCTCAAGTCTGCTCAGCAGCTCTTGTCCGATTGTTGCAGTTGTAGTGTACGTGAAGGTGCCTCCGGACTTGGTGGTTCGGGCTCCATAGTACTGGACGAACTCGAGACTGCGTGCGGGACCCCCAGATTCAACGATGGGTGCAAGTGAGTCGAGGAAGACATCAGCTGTTCCAGCGAGTTCTTCAATGCAACTCGTTATCTGGATCCCAAGCCCGGTGAGGTCTCTGGGCGATGACACAGCATGCATTTCAGATGACCGCGTTCCGGTTTCCCCCGAATAGGCATCGACGAACCTCAGCCTGTTCTCATGCTCACCATCACGGACGTCGACTCCCATCTTCGTCAGTTGATCCCTGATCTTTGATGGGAGTTCTGAGTTTGAGACGTAGACGCACCGTCTTCCGAACTGGAGCGAATCGGATAAGATGTTCAGCATGAGCAAGCTCTTCCCACTTCCCGACGGACCCACGACCATCATGACAGCGCGCTCCGGGATGGTTCCTCCGAACAGGTCAGCTACTTTCTTGTACCTTCGCGTTCGCATCCTACGGCGGTTTATCGCCACCGCCCCGAAGACAGCAACTATCGCGACTCCGGCGACAGCGAGCAACGCACTCGTAGGAATCTCAGGCAGAATCGGCATCTCCAGAGCAGTCGTGTTCTGTTCGGCTGAATGTGTCACATTTGCGAACTCCCTCACTCCGATAAGCGAGGCGACTTTGATTTCGTAGCTTCCCAATGGAATGGATGCAAAGTGCACTATTCCATTCTTGTCGCTATTGTCTGACGCGACCAACGTTCCATTCAAGTACAAGCTCACCTGTGCTCCCGTGATCGGGCTGCTCAATGTCTGAAGTCTGACGGCAACATCCCAGTCAAACAGGGGTGCCTCAAGTTGCAGCGTCAAGTTGGATTGCACGTCGATCACGCGTGCGAGGACTACAAGCCCGTTCTTCTTCGCTTGCAGATTGAGTGGGCCCACGGAGAGGCTTGAGGGCACTTGAGAAGCCGCCGTTCCTGTTGAGTCGGTCTCGACCTCGTCAATCAGCTGGTCGCCTACGGAGAGCGAAATATTGACCCCGGGCAACGGTCTTCTCTTGGAGTCGAGCAGAATGATGACGAGTCTCTGAAAGCTTGTAATGGTGATGCCTTTTGAGACCTTGAAGATCCTGTTTGCCGCGTCCCCTACATCAACGGTGATGGTGAAGTGTCCTGACGGAATCATTATCGGGAGAGCATACTCGAGGCGAAATGGTGTCTCTGTCTGAGATGTCAAATTCATTGGTGCGTCCTTGACAAACCGGAACCCAGTTGAGTTTGTGACCGTGAGTGAGGCAGTTCGTATGTTAGTCCCGCGGAAGGGGTCCTCAGTAGATACCCTTGCGATGAGCCTGACCATGTTCGTGTCGTTCTCGGGGAAAATCGTTGAGGCTCTTCCGGAAGCATCAGTGACCTCTAGGTCTATTATCGGGGTCGTCTCCACATCAAGCAAAACCCGCGTGGAGGTGAACGGGTTATCCCAAAGCAGCACTACTGGCACTGCCGCATTTGGCAGGAATTGGATTTCCAACTTGAGGGTCGAGCCTGAAGAGACTTGGTAGTCCGCTGGCCCAACGCCGAATATGACAAGATATGGAGAGGCAGGTACCACGATGCTTACGGACGCCGACCTGATCACAGACGAAGTCCCATTAGCCCTCACTTCCGACATGGCGACACGAAGTTCTCCTCGAACGCTATTTTGGGACCTAAGCCACACGTATACCGCGATTCCACCAAACAGGTGCAACGGGGCCGAAAGTGAAGGAACGAGTGTGAAATCTAGCCCATCGCGCACGTCTCCGCTGTGTTGTGAGGTTGTGTTGCCGATCAAGCTGAGCACTCTACCGTGCACAGACACTGCTGAGGGATCTGTGTGAGCGTACAGAGTGATTTCGATAGTTGCGGCGTCTGCGTTCGCGAGGTGGAGCTGAGGCTGCCATGTCGCCAAAGCGACAATCAACACTAGAAGGACAGCCCTGGAACGCATGTTCCAATCCGCCACTAGCATTGTCATGGGTTATCCACATATAACGCTAGCATTGTGAACATACGCTGTCCCGACTCAAATTCTTATTACGAGCGAGGCAGCTAGCGTTCACGGTCGCTGCGGATAGCAATGGAGCGCGTTTCATCCGGAGTCAAGGGATTGGACGACATCCTAGAGGGCGGGTTCCCCAAGGCAAGGACGATCCTCATCGTGGGAAGCCCAGGATCAGGGAAGACGATTCTCGCGATCCAGTTCCTGCGGGCTGGGGCCCTGAAGGGTGAACGTTCGATCTACGTCACATTCGATGAAAGGCCGGAGCAGGTCAAGGAGAACATGTCTGCTTTCAGCTGGGACTTGGACCGGTTGGAGGGGGAAGGCAAGATCATGTTCGTTGACGCAACTCCGTTTAGAAGGATGAAGACGGCCGCGACGAGCGGGCACGAAGGACGAGCCGGTCTGTTCGTTTCGGACACCCTACCTGAGATCACACTGCGTGCGCTCGTTGAGACCGTTAGGCGTCTCGCTGAGGAGGAGGATGTGACGAGGCTCGTCGTTGATCCGATTACTTCTCTTTCGGTTCGGTATCAGTCGCCAATCAAAAGAAGGCGGGCGATGCTGATGCTCTTTGATGCTCTCTCGTCCACAGGGGCGACATGCCTCGTCACAAGCGAACTGAGGACTTCCATGCTGACTCGAAGGTTCCAGCTTGAGGAGTATCTGTCGCAGGGCGTTGTGCTCATGCGCACAGGAATTCACGAAGGCAATGTCGTAAGGGCAGTCCAAGTGGAGAAAATGAGAGGCATCGCACACGATACCCAGCTGCGCCCATACCTGATTGGCCAGAACGGGATCGAAGTCTTCGCGAAAGACAAAGTCTTCAAGTGACAGACAGGAGACAGCGCCCGGTCGCCACCTCCAGCCTATCGAGTTGCCATCATACTCATGATGGAGCGTATGGCCGTGATCGTGGTAGTTATTCCAGCCGTGGTCTTTGCTCTCAGATCAAGGGGCAAGAAGAAATCCTAAGAGAATCGATGAGAGCCCACGGTAGGTCAAGTCTGCGCTTCGGGCTCTCTCTCGCGGGATTTCCCCTTCCTTTCTTTTTTCTTCCCGCAGTCACTTGTTTGACTCGAGTTCTTGCCTGAGCGTTCATCTAAAGGCGCTTCCGACCAGTGCCTCGGACAGAGTGGCTGTTCTATCCTCGGACTTCTGCGACTCTGCCCAGATCTCCAAAGTATGACGGGTACTATTCTCTGCTGAACGCTATCCATGCTGCTCTCCGAATCCATATGCGGTTCGTTACTAAACGCTCTTGTAGTTGACACATCCCGGGGGGATAGAACAGTGGTAGGTGTCGCGAGAAACCCTTAACTGATTCTCTCCGCGACTGAAGTCGGGAGATTCATGCTTCCACCGCTGGTCCTTTGTTGGGTGGGCATTCCGTTGTTGCGGTTCCACCCGCATCCATCCCAGTGTAGAAGCATAGGCCAAGCCATTGGCCTGACAGCGTACCCGCCGCAGCGAGCCGCCATATTCACGATGCCTCTGCTTGCTCGAGCCTGCCCCGCCTATTTTCGGTTGAGAGCCTTATTCGAGGCTTCGGACATCTCAACCACATCTGAGCCTACTGTCCCTTCCGGGATTGTCTCATTCGGCCCAGCAGATCCGGTGTGTGCGAGACATTTAAGCTGCAGGGGCTCGCTTACTCCACACCTAAAGTCGCGAGCTTGCGCTCCCCCCATTATGGTCAACTATGCTTCAGCGTTCAGGAGAGACGAAGCGGTTTGAAGCTCAGGAACAGGTTGACGCTTTTCTTTGTCATCTACATCATTGCGCTAAGTTTTGTCCCTCTGCTTCATGATACGCTCCTTGCTCAAGGGAGGTGGCTTGGGTACGGCACAGGCGCCTACCAGTATCAGAGCCAGAGCTACTTTGTCCTCTTCAATGATCCGTACGACGGCAGCAGCAAACCGCACATCCATGTGAACCCAAGCTTTGCGCCCGCCAGCCGGATCAGCCTGATCGAGTTCAGCGATTGGACGTCTTGGGTGAATGGTCACAACCTCTTCAATGAATTCAATGTGACGATGCGAGCAAGTATCCAGACGCTCGATGTCACATACAGTCGGCCTGAACTGGTCCTCCACAAGTACATCGAGATGTCATCGAATACGGTGAAGGTCATACTGCAGTCCGAAAAGGAGTTTGGGGCTCACGTCGAGATGTGGAGATGGGTGATGTCATCCATAAACGGGATATCGATCAAGGATGTGACAAAGCCTCTGGTGATCGCACCGACAACTTTGCTCGAGTTCACATTCTCGGACGATCGTATCCCGGGCCTCGGACATGGACGTATCGAGATGTCTGCTATGCCATCCCAGATAGAGATCTGGCCTCACGAGACTGGCTTCAACAAGATCACCGTCGACTTCGTGAACAGCATGATGATATTCACGGTGTCTGGTTCGATGGAGGCAGTGGGGGGGCTGTCGTTGAACTGGGACTATTCGCTGCTACCCTATGTTCTCCCGGTCGTATCGGTAACGGTGGTCGCGCTGTATTTGTTGGTCGGTAGGTATGGAAGAACGATCAAGAATCGTGCTACTCGCCGCGGCAATTAGACTCGCGATCGCGCCCTTCTTCATGCACGCGGGCGATGTTGGCACAATCTACGAATCCAGCATCATGGTGCTCAAGGGTGCGAACCTCTTCGACTTCGTCTACGCAAAGACCATGCAGATGCAGAGCACAACTGGTCTCCCAGTGTTCTTTGAAGGGTACGCCTACCATCCGTTGCTGATCTATTTCTTCGCCCCATTCTATTGGCTCTTCACGTTGATCGCGGGACAGGGTCCCGTCATGATTGACGGGCACTATCCTTCGCTTCCCGTGCTCATTTATCCGTGGACGCCGGTACTGCTTCTGATGCTTAAGATTCCGATCATATTGGCAGACGTGCTCGTCATCTATATTTTGGCAGCTAAGGACTTGAGAAAGGCGAAGATCTACGCCTTCTGCCCGTACGTGATATTCATCGGCGTGGTGTGGGGCATGTTTGATGCCCTTGTTGCTCTGTTCCTTCTTCTATCCTATCTGACGTCGTCTCGGAACAGCTTCCTGTCCGGATTCTTCTATGGTTTGAGCCTGATGAAACTGTACACGATCGTGCTGCTGCCGTTGTACGTGGTTCGCCTTTTCCGAAAATGGAAGGCATTCAGCGCGTTCCTGGCTGGGTTTGCGGTGACGTTGCTCCCGGTCGTCTACTACCTGATCGTGAGCCCTGTCTCGATCTGGAATGTACTGGTCACCTTTCAGGGTGGGAGGCTTATGGGCGGCGTCAACTTGTACAATTTCATCTGGGTAGTTCAAGATCTTCAATTCGATCTCGTGATCTCGATGATCCCGAACATCTTACTCGTCGTTGCTCTGTACTATCTGATTCGCAGGTTCGGCATGAAAGCCCCGCTCCTGCAATCTACCTTGGCGATCATGTTTGCGTATTTCCTCTTTGGGAAAGTCATAAACGAGCAGTTCCTAGTCGCGATCTTCCCGCTAATGCTGCTCTGTAAGGAATGTGATCACAGGCTATGGGTCGCACCGTTCGTCTTCGTTTTCTTGCGGTCGCCTTTCTACTACTTCATGCTCCCGATACTCTGGACCAGTCCCGTCTTCTACGGGTACTACCTCCAGGCAGATGACGTGTGGAGACAACTCCAGGCTGCGGGATATCTGCAAATACCCATGTACGCGGTTGGAGTAGCTTTCTCGCTCTTGATCTTCTGGAACCTTCTGCGTGTCATCGATGCAATGAGAGGCGGAATCACTTCGGTACGTCAAGCGACGGGCGATGGCGCTTATTCGAAGACTTTTGACGTGCAGGGATCGATCAGGAGGCTGGCGACTATGATTGGGCTTTCTCGCGTAAGGTCCGCATTCTCCGCATATAGTCCACGGAGAAGCATGCCATCGCAAAGATGAGCACAACCAGCTTTGCTGCGAACACTACGTTGATAGCGTACGGGTTGGCTGGCCACCAGTTCACAATAATATCGGGGTTCTGTAGTCCCTGAACCGCTAGCCCTGCGGACCATAGAACGATCTGATACATAACCTCGAAGCCGCTCATCATTACAAAGAACCACGCCCAGACGTACAGCAGTTCGAAAAGGTTCTCTCCCATCCTGAGAAATCTTGATTTTGAAATCGGCGAGCTCAGGCCGAACGCAAAGGAGACAAAGAACAGGTACGTGAACAAAGTGATCGGCTTGATGACGAACCCCGGAAGGTAGATCTCGGCAAGCACCAAGTTCTCACCTACAATATACGGAGCAGTCACCTTAACAGAGTAGCTCAGCAGTACCGTGAACGCGAGCAGTCCAAAGGCGATCGAAAGGATGTTGTTCAAGTCTCTAGGTACAAATGATCCTGCAACCAGACCGTTCAGGGATCGAACTCTCGCCCCGGCATTGCTTTCGATCTTCTTCGGCGTTCCCTGTTTCATCTTCTAAGCGCTCCTCCCCAGTTCGCTGCAGTCAACGATTAAACCCTTGTGACATACTCCATTCAAAGCTTCCGACGATCTAATCTCAGAGAGATACTTCGCTTGAGAAGGTTCAGTGCATTGAGCGATCGCGAGTGGATTGCCTAGAATCGTCACTGGAAGGGAACTGAACATCGTATCATGTTGTCGTATCGAACTAAGGGTCGTTTTCTTCGTCACAGAGAATCCATGGATGTATGCAGTGTGCCAGCCAGTCGCGGAGCCTGACGCACTGAAGACAATGCTCAGCGAGATTTGGTCTGGTTGCTTCCATTGAGCGTTCCTGTATTGTGCAACGAGATCAATCGAGTGATATCCCCATTCTCCCATTGGGGTTTGAAGTAAGATAGTGCGATGGGTCGGCGAGATGCTTGCCTCTGCTGCTGTCTCAACGAAGAGAAAGTCGAGTGTGTGTGTTCCGTCGTTGGTCTCGATTTCAAAGATGCTGCCTTGGCCTGATATGGGTCCCTTGCATGCGCAAGAAGCTTGAAGGAGGACCCAAATGCCCACCTCTTCGTCGAACAGGGCCCGCGCTCTAATACCATCAATTGTCTGTCCCAAGCGGACGTAGGTCAGATTGTCGTCCGACCCATCTTGGAAGATTTGGATCTCGAGAGCTCTCTTGTCCGCGGTCACAGTTTCCTGCAGCAGGATCTGGTCTCCGACGCTTTTTTTGTATTCAAGTTCCCATACAATCGGCGTCTTGCCGCCAAGTGTGGGATTCGAACCCCAGAGATTGAATTCAGGATCCAAGATTGGTGGCGGGTACTCTGTCTTGGCCTGTAGATTAATGAAAGCGAATCCGGCTACAAGTATTAGGAAGACTGCTGATAGCGGGGCCGTTAGCTTCCTCACACGTTTCAAGTTGCTTGCACCGTTCTCGTCTTCGCCTGCTCGGCCTTGTACCACAGTATCATCGAGACGAGCATAAGAGGCGTCCAATAGATGATGTAGTTCGTTAGCGCCCTGTATGAGAACCACAAAGCAATCCCTGGGAAGATCCAAAACGCAAACCGCAACTTGTCAAAGTACACATAGTAGTTCACAATCAACACCAGAAAAACCGACGCGAAGACCACTGTGTAGAAGACTTTGCCCACCGACAGTAGACCGACTTCTGTGAGCGACGAAAGGCCTTGGCTATGTATAACCAGATCCGCGGTCATTGGAGTCAACACATTCCCAAACCACGCGGTTGGACTCGGAAGCATGAACGGGAGGTTGATTGCAAGAAACACAGCAACCGTCGTTGCTGCGAACTTCACGGCAGGCCAGAGTCTCGCGCGTAGACGCTTGCTCTCGTCCGTCTTGATGAGGTAGATCAGGAGAAAGGGTGCTAGGAACCAAGGTGTCTGCTTCATCGCACATGCTAACCCATAGAAGAGCCCCAAGGTAAGGGGTCTCTCCAAGCAGAACGCAGCGAACAGCAGCGGCAAGACCCACAGCGCGTCCGATACGCTGGCAGCGGTGAAGTTTATCATGAGATCCGAACCTGCGAACAGAGGAAGCAACAGCATCGGTCTCAGCTTTCTCGGTCCTTTCAGGTAGAGCGTCAATACGACGCCGACTTCGAACAGGACGAGGACCCATCGCATATCTGGCAGGCCCAGCAGCACGAATGGCACGAACACGAGGAAATGCAGTGCTGGGTACTGGAAAGTCATCAGAGAGGTTCCGGAGGTCAGCGGGGTGAGGTCGGAGGGTAGAACCTTGAACAAGTCCAGTGCTTTCGTCATGTCTTGTGTGTACGGGTTCGCGCCTTGGTTCACAAATAGCATCGCTGCGTAGTGGCTGAATGCGAGAACGTCAGTCCTGTATGCGCCTCTGTAAGAGATCTCTGCCACAACATAGACGCTGGTGACCATTACCAGCAGTAGCGGAAGCAGGGGAAGGTCCCGAAACTTGAGAACCACGCTGCTAGGCAGCAATGACATTACAAAGACAAGCAGAGATACCCCGTAGATGACAAGGGTGAGAACGATGACTTCAGTGTGGCCACTGCCTCTGTTGTAGTCCTGGAAGCCTTCGTAAAGGGCGAACTGGGCTGAGAAGATGAATGCGAGCCTGAGTATGAATGTCTCATCAATTGAAGCGAAAAGCGAGTCCGGTTTCGTCACTTCTGTTCCTTAGCCTCCTCTCTCGTCATCTCCTTCGCAATTGTCGCTGTCACTTGCCTTCGCATGAGTTCTCGTCTTCCTCCGGACAAGTGCCAGTATGGTTTCTAGGAGCGGGAAGTTCAGCACGACCATCACAAGTATGCCTATTGTGAGCCACGTGACCACGACACTGCTTTCAGTCCTTCCGGGCTGGAAGAAGGGTTGAGGGGACATGACTCGTTTGACCTGCTGGGTCTCTCCGCCTGCGACAACGATGTCACGCCATAATGTTCCACCATTATCCTGGTTCACTATCTCGAAGCTCGTCGTGCCGTTTCCGCCGGTCATTAGCCATATGTAGACGCGAGGAAGATCGATATTGACCTCCAGTACCAGGTCGGCATAGACTTCGGTATAGTGGAAATCGTTGAGGCCTTTGAAGAAGGCCACCATGTCGCCTTTCCGTGCGACGATTGTATCATATTCTGTGTCTGGCCACGCGATCTTCCGTCCGACGTAGAGTTGGTCATTCGAGTCCTTTCCTTCCAGCCATCCGCTACCGATCACGCTCCTGATTCGGAGGCCGTTGGAATTGGTCCCGTTAAGATCGTCGAAGAGAACCCGGCCCCAGTCCGCGGTAGAGCGGATAATGACTCTGGTAGGGGAAGCCTCTCGCCACTGACCCGCAGTGACCTCCGCCGAGCTCACTGAAAAAGCCTGAGAGATGATGAGGACTGCAAACCCGAGGACGAGGCATCTTCGAATAGTAGAAGATAACATGTCGGAGCATTACACTCCATCAAATTCATTTTCGTCCATCTGCAACGGCAACTCTCCGAAGCCCAGCATCGGTTCAGGTGCCTCCGGAATCCGGAACCGTGCGTCTCGCTCGTGCTGAGAGCCTACCTTCAATATTGAGTACAATGATGATGAAAGCGAGAATCCACAGAGGGAAGAGGAACTCGCCGATTGAGTTGTGAAATGCGTCCAAGTCCGCTCCCGACGTCGCATATACATATCCATAGTATGCGATGATAAATATCCTAGTAACGTTCAGGAATATTGTGCCTGCCACACCTGTGATCGCGTACACCAGTTTTCTCTTCGCCGGTGCGACCAGTCTAGCCGCAAGAAGGGCCATCACCAGCGAGTAGATGAGCATGCTGTGAACTCCCACGCTCGGCCAGAAGACGTACAACCGGTAGGTTCCATGCTCACCTAGTATGGTCAGCATGTTGCCGATTCCATAGATGGGCAACCCGAAAATCTTGGAGAGTAACGCGACACCAGCAACCACGAAGTTCGCCCAGATCTGCAGCGGGCCGAGTGAGCCGTACGGAAAGAATGCGTCGAGAAGGTACATTATCAGCATCCCTGCGGAGAAGACTACCGCAGTGAGGATGCTCAGAATGGATCTTGCGCCGAAAAATGCAGCTGCGAGCCCCATGACATACAGTGTCAATATCATGTAGTCGACAGCCATCAGCCAACTGTTGCTGACTTCTCCTGATGCGCCGAGAATTCGACCAACCCAGTAGACAGAATCCGTGAACTGCCCAACACCGGTAATCGCGCCAAAGTAGAAGAGAGCAAGACCAACCAGGATCACTATTGCTATCTTCCGGGTCCTGTTCAAATGAGGTTTGGCGATCTTTCGGAAATCCATCAACTCGAATGCTAGGAAGAAGAGAACGAAGAAGAGGCCTCCTCTTCCAAGCTTTCCAAAGCCCGCCCAGCTCAGCCCAAATGTGTCGGGTGCAATCGCGAAGGCGAGCAGGATTGGAATGGCTGAGAGGACAAGGAAGAGGTCGGCTAGCTTGAGTTGGTGGGGCAGTCGTCGCCTAACAGATCCTATCAGAGCTCGCATCATGCCGCCACCGTTTCAACCATTCCGCAGTTACGTCGCAGATGACGCATGGAAAAGTCAGCCCTCATTTAAGGCTTGCAACTGGGATGAGTCAGCATCCGGGCATCGCAATTCGAAATGGGCTGCAACTGCAATGGACCGACGATGGCTCGCATGAATGGTTTCAAGTTGAGAGCGAAGGTACACCTGTCTATGGAGAACTGCGTCTACGACGTGATGAGATCACGACAAATACAATGCTTGCAAGCAAGATTGCCAGACTCGCGACTAAAAGCGCTTGAAGCCAAAGAATGTTCACGCCGTCTTCTGCAGGCTTGATATCTTCCCAGGACGCTTGGATGTTCTTCGAGCCATTGACGAGGATACTAGATGATGATGAAGGGTCGTTCGAATCGCCTAGCCAGCCGACGAACACGTGCGTCACTTTGTCTGTCACTATTGGGAGCGCCACGCGGAAGGTTGCAGTCGAACTCTCATCATACCATCCTGCTCCTGATGCTTGGCCTATGGGTGACGTGACGTTCAGGTAGTATTGCTTGCGATAGATGGCAAGCAGGCATACGTCGCCCGATATCGCCACCTGTAAGGTCGAGGAAGCAGATGAGACATTCCACTGTTCGAATACTGCCCGCGCTGTGTTTCCTATCATTATGACGGGGGGCACCGAGATAGTGTGCTCACCTCGGGTTGCATTCAGCGTTATCTCGCCACTTGATCCCGCGCGAAACGCCTGGCCGTCGAATCCCACATCCGCATTCGCGTATCCGACGATTACGCGCGTCAAGAACGAGTCCGTCACATCGACAGAAACATCTCTGAGGCCATCCGCGACAATGGTCCAGTTCTCGCCCACTTGGATCAATGGGATCAGGCTCAAGTGGGCTATTCTCGGATTCTCGCCTGACGAGACAGTCGTGAGAAGATATGTCTCACCTTGTCCACTAAGTTGCTTCTCGGCGACCGATACTACGGACATTGCGTCTGTATCAAAGGCGAGCACTGCGACAGTTGAGTTAGACGAGAGGTCGTAGCGTAGTTGTGCAGTGATCCCGAACGCTTCTCTTGTTCCCACTCTGCTCGGTGCACGTGCAGCTGCTACAGTGGCATTCGGGGGCGAATGTATTTGCGTGCTAGCTGTGTGGTTGAGTGCAATTCTCGAGATTTGCTCTTTCTCTCGCTCAAATTGTAGGCTCTTGCACGTTTCGATGAACTTGATAGTAATCATCGTAGCTCGGCTGTCGTATTCTCCCGAATCCATGATTGTCCACACTTCATGCTCGACGTCAGGAATCACATGATACTCTCTGTGATACCATGATCCGTCTCGCCATCCTTCTTCCGGTGCGTTTCCATAGAAGGCTTGACCCGACGCAGTGAACTCCGATGCGATCCTGTCGCCATATAGTAGGAGAAGGCTTGCGCGTAGCGATTTGGCCTGGGAAGACACCCCTTCGGCTATCTTCGTCGTGATTATTATCAGGCCATTAGGGCTGGTCCAATCTTCGGGGCTGACGACGATGAGCTCTTTAGCTGCGACCATTGCTCCGACCGAGTAGCCGACAACGTACAGGTACATGTATCCTTGTTCGCGGGCCCACGATTGGATCTTCTTGATGAAGTTGTATGATCCAGGGTAAGGCTCGCAGAAAATAGTTCGATTCAAAGTCGTGTCCACATTACGTACTGACCCCTTCTCGAGCGCCAGAACGTCGTAGTGCTCTGCTAGATCTTGGATGAAACGGATGGTGTTGTAGGACTCGAATTCGTAAGGGTTCACTAGGAAAGTTGTAGGTTCGATGGTTCCGCCACCAAGCCATATTAGGAGAGTATCACTCGCGGTTTGCTTCCAGTGGTACCAGGTCGCGTCGCCGATGGTGACGCTCTCTGGTTGAATTGGGTTAAACGCTTGGGCCGGATGAATCGTTGCCGAGTGTCCGGCCGCTAGGAGGAAGATCAGGACTACGAGGGTAGCCCTCGCATGAGCCTTTCCTCGGAGCAGGTTGCTTCGCCTGTCGCCGTGAGTTCTTCTCCAAAGAGTGACCGCTATTGCCACAAGGATCGTTGAGCATGCAAGGCAGGTCATTGACGCAATTACGAGTTCAGATGTCACCGTCGCTGAATGGCTACCTTCCGACCAGTTCGCGACAACAGTCTTAGGTCCATCCATGAGGAGCCATCCAACAGGAGAACTTGAATCTGAATCGCCTGACCAGTGAGTGAACTCGTGCGATCCTTGCTCGGTTGATGATTGTCCGACGAGACCAGAGTCGATGACAGCGAAGGTCGCATTCGCGCTTGCGGGATACCAGCCGGAACCAACAGTCCGGCCTACGCCGGATTCCACGCTGAGAAAATACTCCGTCAAATAGATCGCAGAGAGGTCAAGGCTGCCGGTCAGGTAGATTCTCCTTGACGCAGCACGTATTCCGTCGCTCCAGTGGTCAAACACAGCTCGTGTTCCCATCCCTTGCGTGAGAGATGCCACGATCTCGATCGTGTGGAAACCGCGTGTTGTCGAGATCTGAACACCCTCGAGGGTGAGTTGGTGCGAGACGCCGTCAATCGTTGCTGCAGATGGGACAACATTCGATGCGAGAACAAGGGTGATGCTGG
>Ga0315282_10011394_pt1 | contig 13785 bp, 14 predicted proteins | sample YL17G07_20_MG_FD_203693 | JGI IMG/M metagenome (GOLD analysis project Ga0315282, IMG submission 203693) | Sediment microbial communities from Yellowstone Lake, YNP, Wyoming, USA - YL17G07_20 | ecosystem: Environmental > Aquatic > Freshwater > Lake > Sediment | place: USA: Wyoming | collected... | reverse complement strand
CAGCTCAACAAAGAGGCACTGACCGCGGACATCGAGGCGGGGAAGATCTCCGCCGACGACCAGGCGAAGATGGGTCTCACAACGCGGCGATACAACGCGGCCTTCTACGTGCTGCGGGCGGACTGAGCTTTCGGGGAGGCGGCCGAGTCGCGAGGGTGACCGGCCAGACGCGCGAAACCAGACGTCCGAGCCGCCTCCCCACCTGAGATCCCATGCGGGCGTCCGTCAACCGACGGACGCCCCTACCAACCTCTCCCCCAATGTGGTAATATCATTGCAGAAACCTGGATCGAAAAACAGCAGACGGCCTGGGTCATCGCCACGGAAACGCGGCGAGCACCCAGGCCGTCCGTGTTTGAAGGGGACCGCAATGGCGAAGAAGCCATATCCACAGACCAGCCTCGATCCGACGTTTGAGGTCCCCATCTGGGTGCAACTGTTCCCGCGCAAAACGGGTTGCAGCATCTGCGGGATCTACGACACGGACCCCGAGGCCTGGGCGGAGCACATCTCCCGCCTGCTGCGGGGCGATTCCAAGGTTTCCGTCCGCCGCTGGTTGAACAGCCGCGGGCATGACGTGTCCGACCGCGCCCTCTACCGCCACTACGCCGCTCACCTCGAGGCCCACCTCCGGGAGGTGCTCGTCGCCAAGCGCGCCACCCTGGGAGCCACCCTGGCGGCGCAGGAGGTGAGCGCGGAGGAGCTGGATGAGGCGCTCGGGCACGGGCTGCTGGGGCGCGCGGTGGCGGCGATGCAGCGGATGGATCTGGCGGCGATCGCCGGCAAAGTCACGGAGCCCGGCGACGCCATCGAGATGTTGGACAAGTTGACCAAATTGTACAGGGCCGTCGCCGACGTGAACCGGGCGAAGGCCGACACCGATCTCAAGGCGAGCATGGTGGAGCTGCGCGAACTCGAGCTGCTCGCCCGCCAGGGCGACATGGATGCCCTGGTGGAGCGGTACATCCGGCGGATCCTGCCGGACCTTCCGGCGGAGGAGCAGGCGACGATCATCGGCATTTTGCGGAAGCGGCTGCCGGCGGCCGCGGGGCAGTTGAGGGAGTTGGCGGCGCCGGATCCCAAGGGAAAGAAGGGCGCCGGCAGGATGCCGGCGGCACGATCACATGCCCAGCGCTGAGAGACTGCTGAAGCTGGTGGAGGAGAACCGCGCGGGGTCTGCGGACCGCGGGTCGCGCGTGGCTTTCTACCAGGAGCACCTGCACCCGGACAGCCGGCCGTGGACGCTGGAGGGGCATGAGTATCTGGCGGCGCCGGCGCAGGACGCGGCGCGCCATGTGGTGGTGGAGAAGGCGGCCCAGGTTGGCTTCTCGACGTTGGCGATCGGGGAGATGCTGGACAACTGCCGGCGCGGGCTCAATATCGGCTACTTCCTGGACACGAAGCAGGCGATGGCGGAGTTCGTGCAGGCCCGCGTGGATCCGATCATCAGCGCCGACGACGGGCTGATTCGCATGGTCACCGAGGAGGAGTTCCTGCCCGACCGCCCCAAGCGCCGGGGTAAGGGGATGGACAACGTCCGGCAGAAGCGCATCGGCAAGGCCGTGGCCTATTTTCTCGGGGTGAACAACTGGGGCGACGTGAAGACCCGGGCGATGGATGGGATCTACCTGGACGAGGTTTCGAAGTACGATCCCGAGCTGGTCGCCTTCGTGGATGACCGGATGCTGCACAGCCCCCACAAGATCCGTCGCGAGTTCTCGCAGCCGAAGTTCCCCGGGCTGGACATTGACGAAGCCTTCCAGCGATCGGATCAGAAGTATTGGCAGCTCCGCTGTCCGCGCTGCCGGCGCTGGTGGGCGCTCGAGGACAACTTCCCGGCCTGCCTCTATCAGGTGAGAGACGAGTGGCGCATCGGGTGCCCGAAGTGCCACATCCGCCTGGACGCATCCAAGGGCGAGTGGGTGGCGGTGCACCCCGGCCGGCCCATCTCCGGATACCATCTGAGCCAGCTCTACGGACCCTACATCGAGCCGGCGATGGTGGCCGAGAAATGGGAGCTGGCGCAGACCAGCAGCTACCTGATGGCGGCCCTGCAGATTTCGATTCTGGGCAAGCCGTACGCCGGCGACGCCCAGCCCCTCACCGCGGCCACGTTCCGCACCCGCTGCGGCGGCTGGGGGCTGAGCCGGGACGGCAGCGGCCTGCCGCCCGGCGCCGCCTACGCCGGCATTGACGTCGGTGCGAAGCTCCACCTGACCATCTACCGCCGGTGTGCTGATGGCACGGCGCGGGTGGTCTGGATGGAAGCGATCAAGACGGACGATGTGGGCTGGGCCACCATGGCGACTCGCCTCGAGGCCCACGGGGTGCAGTTCTTCGTGATAGACGTCGCCCCGGAAACCTCGGCCGCGAAGAGCCTCTGCCGCCGGATGCAATACCCCGACGGCCGCCCGCGCGGGGCCGTGATCTACACCAATTCTCGCACCACGACCTACGAGACGCTCGACAAAGACAGCGCCCCGGTGGAGGCGATCCACACCAACCGCACGGAGATGGTGGACGACTTCGCGGGAGCGGTGAAGGGCGCCCGGCTCTGGTATCCGGACTTCAATCTGAGCATCGTCCAGGAAGCGCAGCGGCACTGCGAAAAGCTGGTGAAGGACGTCACGCCGGACGGGACGATGCGGTACCGCTCCAAGGTCGAAAACCACTGGGGCTTCTCCGGCGCGCACGCACTCTTCGCGGAGCGGGCGGCGGGGGCGGTGCAGCCGGCGGAGGCGGGGCACTTCTCCGGCGGCGGCAACCATCCTAACCGACCCGATCGGCACGCCTTCGGCAACAACATCGCACCACGGGACTGGTGACACCCATGAGACTGGCAGCCCTTCTCCGCCGCAGATCAGCCGCGCCTCCCGCCCCGCAGCGGGCCGCGCGGCCCACGTTCTCCGAACTGGGCGCCCCCGGCCTGCGCCTCTCCGGCAGCCGGGTCGCCGAGGAGTACAACCCCGACCTGCAGGGGGCGAAGCTCTACGACGAGTTCGACCGGATGCGGCGCGGCTCCGGGCAGGTGCGCGCCATCCAGAGCGTCATCTCTCTGCCCATCCGCGGGCTCACCTACCACGTCGAGCCGGCCAGCGACACCCCGTTCGATCAGCGCGTCGCCGACGAGCTGCACGCGAACCTGATGAGCGGGATGACCTGCACCTGGAAATCGGTGGTCACCCACGCGCTGCTCGGCGTGTTCATGGGCTACTACCTGCAGGAAAAGGTGTGGGAGGTGCGCAGCGAGGGAACGCGTCTGCGCAAGCTCGCCCCCAGGCACCCGCGCAACGTGAAGCAGTGGATCTGGGATAGCACGGGCGGCGTGCAGGGAGTGATCTACCTGGTCAAGCGGCCGGGCGAGGTGGTCACCACCGAGGTGCCCATCTCCATCGAGAGCCTGCTGCGCTGGACGTGGGAGGAGGAGGGCGGCAACCCCGAGGGGATGGGGCTGTTCCGGCCCATGCGGACCCACTGGCACATCGTCCAGGCGCTGTGGAAGATCTACAACACCGGGGCCGAGAACTTCTTCAACCCCAGCGTGACGCTCAAAGAACCCGCCAACGCGACGGAGTCCGATCGCAGTGCGGCACTGGGCCTGCTCAACCGGTATTTCCGCGGCATGGTGTTCCCTCCGGGCTGGGAGAAGCCCGAGCTGATGGACGGCGGGGCCAGATTCGCCAATCTCCTGGGGTACATCCAGTACCACGACACGATGATGGCCCGCACCGCGCTCGCCCAATGGCTGCAGCTCGGGAGCGGGGACACGGGCTCCTGGGCGCTGAGCGACTCGCACGTCGGCATGTTCGTGGCCAGCCTCAACGACATCGCGGACTGGATCTGCGAGATCATCAGCCGGTACCTGCTCCCCCAGTGGGTCGGGTACAACTATCCCGGGCTCACCGCCATTCCCGAGCTGAGGCACAGCTCGCTGCAGCAGCTCGTGCAGAAGGGCGCCTATGCGAACGCCCTCAACCAGTTGGTGCAGGGCCGGCTCATCAACCCCACGGCCGACATCGAGGAGACAATCTGCGACCTCTACGATCTGCCGTACGCACCCGCCGATGCGGCCGACGAGGCGCCGGAGGTGGAAGAGGACACCATCCCGCAGGACGACAACGCCGCGGCGGGCGGGGCGGCCCCACGGCGGGCACGGCGCGAGGGGATCACGCCGGCTGGAAGCCGGCGCCACGCGGAGCGGCAGCGCCCCCGCGACGAGAAGCACTGGGACAAGACCCAGGCGCGCCTGAGCGCGGCCAAGGACGGGTTTACGCGGGACATGGCGGCCCTGGTGAAGCAGCAGCACGCGGCGCTGAAAAAGCAGATCGAGCCGATCATCGAGTCCATCCGCAGCTCCGACGACCTCTCCCGCGGCACGGAGATCGCGAAGCTGCTCGATCTCAAGGTGCCGATGACGGGCCGGTACACCAACCTCGTCATCGGGTGGCTGAGAAACTTCTACACCACGGCTCTGGCGGCCGCGGCGAAGGCCGTCGGCAAGCCGGCGCCGAGCGCCATCCCGAACGCCATCCGCACCTGGCTGGCGACGAAGGGGGAGATCATCGCCAACAGCCATGCGGCCGCGCTGCTGGCGACCGTGCAGCTCGAGGCGATCGAGATCGTCCGCAAGGATTTGCCGACCGCGAAGCTGCTGTGGAACGCGGAGCAGTCCAGCCGCAAGCGGGCCTCGCTGGATCTCAGCGACGACCTGGTCGCGGCCGGCCGGGAGCTGACGGACCTCATCAACGAGGCGCTGGCCGAGGTCGAGCTGCCGGACGCGGAGTCGTAGGGGCGCATGGATATGCGCCCGAGGGGATAGACCCATGCCCACTTGCCTCCAATCGCGTCGCCATGGGCGGGCGCATATCCATGCGCCCCTACGCGCCGCGGCCGAGGGGAGCTATGAGGAGCTGCTCAACGAGACCCTCCGCATCACCGCGGAGATCACCGTGCAGCAGCTCGAGTCGGCGGCGCGGGACGACGCCCTGCCCCGCGATGAGTTCCCCAGCATGGAGTGGATGGGGGAGATAGACGAGGCCTCCTGCGAGCTGTGCAGCTCGCTGGACGGGCAGATCATCTCCCGGGACGACCCCCAGTACGACGAGGAGCAGCCGCCGGTGCACATCAACTGCCGGTGCATCCTGGTCGGGATCGGGGCGGACGAGGTGGGGCCGGACGGCGATCCGATCCGGCCGGACTGGCATCCGGATCCGGCGCTGGTCGAGGAGCACGGGCACTTCTGGGTGAGCGAGAAATACACGCCGCTGAAAATCCCTGCCCAGCCGGAGGGGCGCGATTTCATCGCCACGGTATACACGGACGACACGGGGAAGCTGCGATCCAAGCTCACGTGGCGGGTCGAGCCGTACGAGATCGAGGGGTATGAGGAGTGATGATGAGGCGATGGTGGTTTCTGCTGCTGGTGATGGTTTGGGCGGGCGCATGCCATGCGCCCCTACAGGCGTACGTGCCGAATGACCCGCTGCTCTCCCGGCAGTGGGAGGTGGGGGCGACGGGGCTGCCGGAGGCGTGGGATTTCACGCACGGGATCCCCAGCGTGGTCATCGCCGTGCTGGACTGTGGCGTGGTGCCGACCAATCGAGAGATCACGCCGCAGCTCGTGCCGGGGTGGGACGTGGTGGCGGGCTCGCCAGTGACGTCCAACACCTACGGGAGCGAGCACGGGACGAAGTGCGCCGGCGCGGCCGCGGCGCTGGGGGACAACGGGTTCGGCGGCGCGGGGGTGGCGTGGGGCTGTAGGGTGATGCCGGTGCAGATCACGCACCAGAGCACCTCTGCGAGCTGGGGGAACGCGGCGGCGGGGATCCGGTGGGCCGCCGACCACGGGGCGCGAGTGATCTCGCTGAGTTACGCGTTCTATGGCGACGCCGGGTGCCAGAGTGCCGCGCGGTACGCTCGGGGTAAGGGGTGCCTGGTGTTCATGGCGGCGGGGAACGCGTCGGGCCAGGTCAACACACCCGACAGCCCGGACATCATCGTCGTGGGAGCGGTTGACCAGTCGGGGAGAAACGGGGCGACCTACGGGCCGATGCTGGATTTCGTGGGGCCGGTGCCGCTGACCGGATACGGCTGGTGGGATGGGGTGTACCCGGGCACGTTTTCAGGGACCAGCGCGGCCTGCCCGTGGGTCGCGGGTGTGGCGGCGTTGGTGTGGAGTGCGAACCCGGCGCTGACGCCCGACCAGGTGGAGCAGATCCTGCGGGACACGGCGGACCACCTGGGCGCGCCGGGCCGCAACACCGTGTACGGGTGGGGGAGGCCGAACGCGGCCCGGGCGGTGGCGGCCGCGGGGGGCGGGGCGCCGCCGATACACGTGCACGCGTGGGTGCTGCAGGGGAGCACGGAGGCCGCGACCCCGCCGGTGTACGACATCTGGCGGTGTGCTTGCGGAGCATGGCGGGTGACGCAACCCTGATAGGCTCCCCGGAGCAGCCGGGGGATAAGCCCTCGGGCGGTGGGGCTGAACACCGTATCGAGCTATCCGAAACCGTATCAGGCAGTGGGGGCCGGGGGCACACCCGGCCCCCGAGAAGCTCAGCCGGAAAATAGTTGTTGACACCGCGCGCGCGCCGTGGTATATACCCTGTGACGGATCGCCGGACCTGATGTGCCCCGCCCGGGCGGGGGGCTGAACCGAATACCCTGTGGCGCTGTAGGGCAGACGGACGCCCGAAAGTACCGGACCAAAAGCCACCATCCCACCGCGGGATAGGTGGCTCTTCTTTTGGCCCCACCCGCCGAGGCGCCCGAGATGCGGATCGCCACCGCCCTCCAACCCGATCGCCGCCAACGCCCCGATTCGCTGCGCGCGGTGCAGATCCTCACCCCCCTCACCGCGGCGCGACCGGCCACGGAGGAGGAGGGCGGCGGGCTGTGGATGGAGATCATGCCGATCGGCCGGTGGGTGGCCTCGCATCTCGCCGAGGGCGTCTACGAGATCACCGCCGCGGACATCGCCGAGCTGGTCCGCAACTTCAACTCCGGCGTGCGCGGCATCGAGATCTGCCTCCGGGAGGGCCATTGGGACGACGCCGCGCGGGGATGGATTCAGGAGCTGCGCGGGACGGTCTCCGGCCTCGAGGCGAGGATCGTCCTGAACTCGGCCGGCCAGCAGCTCGTGGACGACCGGGTCTATCGCTACGCCTCGCCCGGGTGGTACGACCCGGGCGTGCCCTACACCATCGCGACGGACGGGTCGCGCATCCCATGGGTCCTGGACCATGTGGCGCTCACCAACAACCCCTTCTTCGTGGAATTGCCGGCCGTGGCCGAGAGACGGGATGACGGCACGGTCATCTATGCCGCACAGTCCAGCACAGGAGAAACCATCGTGAACAGAGCCCAGATCATCGCCCGACTGACGACCGCCGGCGTGCAGGCCGACCGGGCTGCGGCCCTCGCCGATCAGGCGATGGCAATGGCCGAGGCCGACCGGGAGGCGTTCGTCGCCTCGCACGTGCCGGCGCCGGCGCCGCCGAACACGGCGACCGCGCAGCCGCCCGCACCCGCCCCGACCCCGGAGGCGAGCGCGCTGACGGCTGAGAATGCTCAGCTCCGCGCACAGCTCGCCGAGCGCCAGCGCACCGACGAGCGCACCGCCGTGCGGGGGCGCTTCGACGCGGTCCGCACCGCCGACGGCCGGCAGATCGCGCCCGCCCACGCGGAGCGTCTGACCAACGACGCCATGGAGATCGCCGACGCCGCGGCCCGCGACCGCTACGTCGCCTCGACCATCGAGACCCTCACCCGCGGGCTGGTGCTGACGGGCGAGCGGGGGGCCATCACCCCGCACGTGAGCGGGGGGGATGGACTGAGCGACGGCCTCCACGCGGCTGCCGTCCGTCATCACCTGCCACTGGAGTTCGTGCTCATGGCCAGCGAGCGCGGTGAGGGGCGCCGCATTGACCTGGCCGCCGCCCGGCAGGCCGTCTCCGGCATGCGCATGCGCACGGCCGCGGTGGAGATTCCCAGCCTCAACTATCAGGACACCATGACCCTCGTGCGGTCCATGTTCCTGGTGGGATGGGAGAGCACGCCGACGTTCGTGGATCGGTTCGCCAGCGTCGTCACGTCGGATGCGCGCGAGGTGAGCTACAATTCCCTCGGGTCCGCTCCCCGCATGAGGCAGTGGACGGATGAGATCCAGCCCCGCATGCTGAACAGCATCGGCCCCTGGACCGTCATCGTGGACGACTGGGAGGCGACGCTGGAGATCCCGCTGAGCTATTTCAGCGCGGACAAGCTCGGCCAGTATGCCGCCCGTCTCCAGCAGATGGGCGCCTATGCCCGCCGCCACCCGGACAAGCTGCTCATCGACATGATCGTCGCTGCCGGCAGCACGCTGTGCTATGACGGGCACTACCTGTGCGACAACGATCACTCGGAGGGCGCCTCCGGGACCCAGGACAACCTGCTCGCCACCTCTGGCGACGACACGGTCGCCCACATCACCACTGACCTGCAGGCGGCGATCGCCGCGCAGCAGGGGTTCAAAGACGACCTGGGAGAGGTCCTCGACATCGGCTGGGAGCCGGATGCGGTGTGGGATGTGGTGTGCCGCCCGACGGCCCGGCCGCTGTTCGATCAGCTCGCCACCTCCACCGACATCTCCAGCTCCACGAATCAGTGGAAGGGCCGGCTGCGGGTGCAATCCTCGGCCCGCGCGACCACCGCGAACCGCTGGTGGCTGTGCTACCTGAACGGCTCCGCCAGGCCGGCCATCGTGCAGTACCAGACCGGCGGAGAGCCCTCGGACCTCAAGGAGCTCGGGCCGGACTCCGAGCACTGCAAGAAGAGCGGCAACATCTGGATCAGCACCCAGGGCCACTACAAGGTGGTCCCGGGCGACTGGCGCACCATCGTGATGACCGCCTGACGCGATCTCCGGGGGGCGAGGTGACCGCCTCGCCCCCATGACTCACCCGATCCCACATCTCACCTCCTGACCATCGCCCGGCAGCACATCGCACGCACGAGGCAGGAGAAAGGAAACCAGGATGGCGCTCAGCGCAAACAAGGACCCTCAGATTCGCGAAGACGAAATGCTCTCGCTGAAGGTGCAGGACAACGTCCACATCTACCGCGGGGCGATCGTGTGCATTGACCCGGCGACCGGCTACGCGCTGCCGGCCGCGGACACCACCGGCTACACGTTCGCCGGCATCGCCCTCGAGGAAGTGGACAACACCCTCACCGGCCACGCGGCCGCGCTCAAGCGGGTGCGCGTGCAGCGCCGGGGATCGGCGATCTTCACCGCCTCCGGCCTGGCGCAGACGGACGTGGGCAAGGCGGCATATGTCTCGGACGACACGACCATCGCCCTCACCAGCACCTACCTGGTGCTCATCGGGGTGATCTCCGAGTACATCTCGGCGACGAGTTGCCGGGTGACGTTCTCGGCGCCGGCGCAGACCGGCACGACCTCGATCAGCGGCAACACGCAGGTGACCGGCACGTTCGGGGTGACCGGCGCTACCACTCTCTCCGCGGCAGTGGCGATCACCGGCCACACCGACATCGGCGGCGGGTACGGATCCACCGGGGCCGACATCGGCACCGATGGGGCCATCCGCACCAACGGCACCCTCGTCGTGGACGGCGCCTCGACCCTCACCGGGGCGGTGGGCGTCGCCGGAGCGCTGACCGCGGCGGTCAAGGGCACCGTCGTGGATGCGACCGACACCCGGGTCATCACCAGCGCGGACTACGGCAAGGTCATCATCCTCACCCACGCCGACAACGTGGCCGTGACGCTGCCGGCGAACGGCGCGGCCGCGGGCTCGTGGTTTGACGTCGCCCTCAACGGCGACGACAGCCTCGCGGTGGTGATCTCCGCGGCGACCGTGGACACCCTCATCGGCAAGGCGGATGCCGGCCTCGACTCCGTGACGTACGGGGCGGGCCATCGCATCGGCGCCTACTGCCGGTTCTGGTCGGACGGCACCTACTGGCACGTGCAGAACCTGTCCGACTGCACCATGACCTACACCAGCTAACCCGGCGCATCGTCCCTCCTTCCAGCCGAGCGGGGAGCGTACCAGCAGGGCGCTCCCCGCTCACGACCTTCCTGCAGCGCTGACCTCCCACCATCAGCAGGATTCGGGGCGGCGGACCCCCCAGGCCTCCGCCGCCCCGGTCCGACCCCCTGAAAGGCCCCAGGATGCGCGGGGCAGTCCAGAGACAGCCATCCCACCCTATAAACGCCCTGTACCCCCAAAAGAGTGCGAAATCCGGGGGTTCTGGCGAGGGCAGGCTGAAGCCCGCCCTACCACAGGAGACCACCCATGGCATCACGTCAGCCCACCCGCAGAGGCCAGTCCACCCAGGAGCCGCGGACCGAGCCCACCGCCACCGCGAAGGGCCGGGCATTCTCCGTCCACGCGCGGGTTGCGCGGTTCCAGCGCGCCGAGATCGTGTTCACCCCGACGCCCACGATCGTGCGGGAGAGCGAGATCGGGCCGGAGCGGATGTCGCGAATCCTCGCGGAGCCGGCGCTGGTGTGCGAGCCGGTCGAGTAGAGAGGTCCTCCTGTGTATTGCGCCCTCGGTGATGTTGAAAAGCTCTTCCCCACTCCCCTCCACGCGGCTTTCCTCGTGGCGGGGAACATCACCGATTGGGGCGCCATCATCGTGGACGTGTCGGCGGAGATAGACTCGGCGCTGTGCGTGCGCTACACCGTGCCGATCACGGGCGCCGTCTCGCTGGGGATCGTGAAGAGCATCTGCGCGCGGATGGCCGCGATGCAGATCCATCCCGTGATCTACGGCGCCTCGAGCGATGCTCGGCTGCCGGAGGCGTGGAAGGCGGCGCGGGCGCAGCTCGCCGCGCTGGCCAAGGGGGAACAGGTGTTGTCGGACGCGGGCGCGCTAGGAGACATTGGCGGCGGCGACGTGGGCCATCCGCACGGGACGTTCCGCGTGCTCGAGGACGACCCGCTCATAGACACTCCGACCACTCCCGTATTCGACCCCAATAAGGATTTCTGAGGCGAGTGCAGAGCGACTGCCTGCGGCAGTCTGTATCCACGTGCTGAGCGCTCATAGGCGCTGCCGGGCTTCCGGCAGCATGAGCACTCAGCTCCTGCGCAGGAGCGCATGATGAGCGCCGGGACCGTCAACGCGAGAGTGAACCTGCGGGTCGAGGTGGGCGGCGAGGTGCAGCTTTCCCGCCGGATCCAGGGTCGGATCAAGGCGGTGTCGGACTGGTCGCCGGCGTTCCGGAAGATCGCCTACGACTTCAAAGAGGGGGAAGAGCGGCAGTTCGCCGCGCAGGGCGCGTTCGGGGGCAACCCCGCGTGGGCGCCGCTCTCGGTGAAGTATGCGATCTGGAAAGAGGCGCACTTCCCCGGCGCGAAGATCCTCACCCGCACGGGCCGGCTGATGGAGACGATGACGAATCCGCAGGTTACCGTCCAGCCGCTGATGCTGCGGATCAGCTTCAAAGACTACACGGTCGGGCGCTGGTTTTTGCCGACGCTGCACCAGACGGGGACGACGCGGGGCATGCCGGCCCGCAAAGTCATCAACCTCACGCGGGCGCAGCGCACGAGGTGGACGCGGTACATCCGCGACCTGGTGTTCGGGGAGAAGGACTGATGCCGGCAACGGTCGTCACGGGCGAGACCATCGTGCAGACGGTCGTGGATGAGCTGTCCGCGCACTTGCCGGCAAAGCTGGCGACGGTGGCCGCTCCCGTGCTGGGAGCTACGAACCCGATCCGGTTCGGGGATCCACTCGTGCACGAGCAGACCAGCTTGCCCATGGTGAGCGTCGCCCTGGTGGCGGCCCGCCCCGAGCGCCAGATGGGCTCCCAGATGCTGGTGACGACGGAGCTGGTGGTCACCGCGGTCGTCTCCTATCACGATGAGGAGACGCTGCACAAGTATCTGCTGCGGTATGTGTACGCGATCATCTCCGTGCTGGAGACCGAGGTGACCGTGTCGTCCCTGTCGCTGAAAATCACCGGGTGGGAGGGCAGCCCGACGATGGACACGGCGGGGGGCGGGCTGGTGCAGGCGGCGGCGGTGCATTGCGAGCTGCCGTTCCTGGGTCGGACGAGAGGAGATCTGTGATGGCGGAGATGGATCCTGCTTCGCCGGCGACACCGCTGGCGGTAACCGAGAGCACCGGCACGATGCCGGTGGCACCCGATCCCGATCTGATCCTGGCGGGAGTGGAGCAGCTCACCGCGGCGCTGACCCACCTGGACGACCAGGTCGTCGGCGCCTGGCTGGCGCCGGTGTTCGCGATTCTCCTCGAGCATCTGCCCGTGCTGAAAGTGCAACCGTCCGACCGGCTGCGCACCGTCGCCGACCGGGTCGGGTTTTCGTTGACGATCAACCTGTGACCAGGCGGGCGCATGTCCATGCGCCCCTACGGAGGAAACCATGCTGACCATGTTCATCCTCGCCGTCCTCGGCATCATCGCCCTCGGCGCGTTCGTGGCCGAGACCGGCGCCACGCAAATGGCGACTTGGGACACGGCCGCGGGCTCGACGCCCAAGGCGCCCGGCCTGCTGATGGCCGGCGGCGGCCGCACTACCGTTGACCCATCGCAGGCCGTCATCGGTCTGGGCAATCAGGGCAGCTACGTCGCGGGGATGGTGAAGCCGGGCGTGGACCTGGTGCTCGGAGTGACCAGCGACACCAAGGCGTTGATCCAGAACGCCGCCCGCACCCTCGGCGCGCTGGCCGCATTGAAGATTGACCACGGCAGCGGCGCGCTGAACTGGCTGCTGACCGGCGCGGTGCTGGCCAAGCTGAACCTGTCGGCCAGCACGGAGAGCTTCGTGACCGCGCGCTGCTCGTTCCTGGGCACGGCGGAGACGCGCACCCCCTCGGCGATGAGCATCGTGGCGCTGGGCTCGGACGTGCTGCCGTGGACGGGATCCTCCATCACGGTCGGCGGCGCCGCCTACCAGATCGAGCAGTGGGAGTGGGAGCTGGACAACCAGTGCGAGGCGCACTCGAGCTGCGACAGCAAGAGCGCGCTGTCCAAGCGCTACCCCGAGGGCATCACGGTCGGGGTAGAGAAGGTGTCGCTGAAGGTCTCCTGCCGCGCGGAGATCGCCGCCTTCGTCTACGCCGACACCCCTGCCGCGAACATCGCCAGCGTCATCGTCTACACGCTCGGCGCCAACACCCTCACCCTGAGCGGCAGCAACCTGACCTACAACGGTGTGTTCGGCCCCCGCCACAGCGAGGGTGTGAACCTGTACACCTACGAGCTGGTGGGGAAGCCGGGGTCGCTGGTCATCACGTAATCCCGAGGGGCAGGCTTTAGCCTGCCCAATATCCCTGGGCGGACTAAAGTCCGCCCTACGCAAACCCACCTGGAGGCGTGGAAATGCCAAAGAGCGGAAGCATCGAGATCGCCGGAACGACGTACGCCTGGGACGAGCTGACCTATGCCAACCTGGAGGAGTTCGAGGCGCAGGTGGGCGACCTGGTCGGCCCGAACAGCAAGCTCCCGAGCCTCAAGGGTCTGACGTACATCGCCTACCTGGCGCTCCGGAAGCAGCAGCCGGATCTCACCTGGGGCGTCGTGCGCGGGTGGCCGCCGAGTGAGACCTGGGAGAAGTTGAACGAGTTGCTCCGCCTCGTGGTCCCTTTCCTATTCCCCTCCTCCAGCGGCTCGGAGGAGGCGGAGATCTCGCCCGTCAACTGATCCTGCATTTCTACCACGCGCGCGGGTGGCCGCCGAGCACCGTGCGCGGGCAGGCGCTGCGGGATTTGCTGCTGCTGTACGTGCGTGATGTGATGCGGT
>Ga0315282_10011393_pt1 | contig 13786 bp, 14 predicted proteins | sample YL17G07_20_MG_FD_203693 | JGI IMG/M metagenome (GOLD analysis project Ga0315282, IMG submission 203693) | Sediment microbial communities from Yellowstone Lake, YNP, Wyoming, USA - YL17G07_20 | ecosystem: Environmental > Aquatic > Freshwater > Lake > Sediment | place: USA: Wyoming | collected... | reverse complement strand
CTCCCGCGAGCTCCTTTGAGGACAGGGAGCGAATCTTCCACATTATCAGAAGTGGATCTAGGTACAGCAGCGAGGATTTGTATCTTATCAACTCGCCCTGATGAAAGATGATATTAGCAAGGCCAAGCACGGCATCGATGTCTAGGTTGAGCTCATCCGAATCGCGCAACTTTGGAAGTATGGCCCTCAGGCGGTCGAAGAACTCCTTCACATCTACATCGAAGGGATCCACTCCGCTCTTGATAACGGACTCAGCCAGGTTGATTATCCTGAGCATGAGTTCCTTCCTGTCCTGCCCGGTCACGATCATATCAAGCAGCCACCTTAACCTTCGATGACCCGGCCGCGTTCTGAACTGTGATGACGTTTGCTATGCCCTCAATGCCCACAAGCTGGCCTGGGGTTATTACAATGTACTGAGACTCGCTTCCTTTCATAAGCTCAAGCAGCTGGTGCATCATCACTTCTCGATTTCTAGGGTCCATGTGGATATCGAACTCATCGATTGCCCTGATTGGGGACTGAATGTGCTGTTGGAGGGCGAGCAGGAGGCACATTATAGAGGTTGTACGCTCCCCTCCGCTTTGGGTGTATGCGTCCAATACCTGTGGCTCTGAACCTCGGAATCCAACCAGCAGCTCGAGCCCGGCTTCATCTATATCGTTGGGGTTGACGATCCTGACATCGCCTGAAGCATTCACCTTGTCCAAGATCTGACTGTAGATTTCCCTTACACCACCTAACAGCTTGGCAAGAGAGTTCTTCCACATATCCTTCCTGACCTCGAGCTCCTCCAAGGCGACCTTTCTGTTTGCAGCTGCAATTTCGGCCTTCTTCTGGAGTTCCTCGAGCAGTTCCTTGTAACTGATGTACATCTTTTCTACATCAGGGGAGACATCCGCCAATCCCATTAGCTGGGCATTCGTGATCTTGAGCTCATCTAGGGCTTCCTGTGGCTTCCTCTGGGTCTCGACCCTCTCGCCCACGCCTTTCGCCTCTTCCTCAAGCTCCTCAAGCTCGCGCTGTACCTTCCGAAGTTCGGACATCAACCCTGAAATCTGCCCTTCGAGCAGTTCCTTTCGAAGTCCAAGGATCGCGATCCTCACCCGAGAGTTTATGTATCCCTCGTGTGCTTCTCCTGCCTCCCCCTTTAGTCTGACAAGCGATGATCTCATGGATTTGATTTTTTCATCTGAATCATTCAGTCCTTCTTTTACAATCCCGAGGTCCTCCTTCAAATTCTTGAGCAACCCCCTGAGTTCCGCCGAGCTTGAGCTAAGGGTTGTCTCTAGGCCCCCTACTATCTTCAGCCTTGTTTCAGCCTCAGCACTGGCCCTTTCTAGTGAAATGAGCTTTTGATAAGAGCTATCGATATCGTACTCAAGCTCTTTCAGCTTGGAGGCGAGCTCCTTCTCCTTCCGCTCGCCCTCGACCATTTCATCCTCGATTTCCTTCATGTCGTCCTTGAGGCCCCTGACCCTTGAGCGGAGATTTTTCACCGCCTCCTCCTGCCTTAAGCACTTTGACCAAGCGTACTCCAACTCCAATCCCGCCTTCCTCTCTGTGAGTTCCTTCTTGCGCATGAAACGGCCGTATTCGCCCTCCCAGTAGCGGAGGGTTTCGGTGGCTTTATCCAGAAGATTTTTCACCGCCTCCTCCTCGCTCAAGGTATGCGAGAGCTTCTCCCTGGCGTCGAGGATCTTATCTCTATAATCCCTGAGCCCGACTGCTTCCTCAACCATCTTCAGCCTCTCCTTTGCATCGATCGCGCCGAAAATGTCGATCATACTCTGGTGCATGATGATGAGCATGTTGTCAGGATCTATGGACAATCTCGAGAGTATTCGCATGACCTCCCCCTTCTGGACAGTTCGGAAGTTTGCCTCGTGCCAGTACGTGCCATCCTTGTTCAGGTAGCGCGAAAGCACGAAGGTATCCGAATTAACGCTTGAAATCGGACGGCCCCCGTTTCTCTGGGAGTTGTCAAAAACCACGCTCACCCTGCCGATATCCTTCCCCCGTCTCACCAGGTCGCTTAGCTTCCTCGACCTCTCGGTATATGTCTGTCCGAGCGCGACAGCCAGAGCTAAGAGGATGGATGATTTCCCTGCTCCGTTTGGGCCGACGACGATATTGAGCCCGGGCTTAAAGGGGATCCTAGCGTAGTCATACGACATGAAGCTCTCTAGGATTACCTCCTTGATTAGAGTTCCAGAATTCGCCTTGGACATAAACTCAAGTCCTTTACAATAATCTATACTCCCTCAATTTTAAATTATGCACACGTTGATTATTCCCTTGTGGTCTGATGGTACTTGCCGCGAAGATATTCAAGTTCAAGGAGGATGCTGGGCTCGATCTAATAGCCAGAAAGCTCAAGGACTTTCATGAGGAGGAGCCCTACGAGCGAGAGGGTAAAAAAATCAAGCTCACCACCGAGGTTCTGGAACTGAAGCTACAGGCCGACACGCTGGCGGGAGTCTTTAGCAGGGATTTTGTCCTGAGCCGCTATTACAAACGAGGACTTGTAGAAACCGTGGTCACCGAGGAGGTCCCCTTCTGGATCAGTAAATCCAAGGGCCGGACCTTCCTCGTCGTGCTCGCGCCTTCAAAAGCCCGCGGGGTGAGAAAGCTATTGACGGACTTCGTGGCGAACAAGTTCAGTGAAGTACTCTTCATAAAATCCGGGGCGATTGTCGAGGGCAGGATAACCCACGAGGCGTTGCGGGAGCTGCACGAATCCAACCAGAAGGCTACCAAGTTGATATGGTTCGATGACGTTGATATCCCGAACATAGGAAGGTTGGCAATTGCCGGCTCTGGGCTGGCTGACACCAAGTTGTACAGGGATTACCTGGAGCACGGGAAGATATGGTACGTGGTGTTCGAAATCCAGCGCCGGGGTGCAGTGGTCGGTATAACTAGAAATTGTGTCGTGACGATGTTCAGCAGGATGGAGTGGAAAGATTTTATCGATTATGTATTAAAGGATGTCCTACCGATTATCTCCTGATCTCTAGGGAACTCTCCTTAAAATGAGGTTAAAAAATGCAGGAAGAAAAAATTAAGAAATTTATTAGGAAAAGGTATTCAAAAATGGCTAAAGAAGATTCAAGTTGTTGTTCTGCCAGTGTCTCGTGTGGAACAGATGCCGTGGAACATGCGAAAAGAATAGGTTATTCCAAAAAAGAGCTCCAAAATATTCCTGAATCTGCCATCATGGGTTTAGGCTGCGGCAATCCAACAGCCTTGGCAGATTTGAAAGAGGGCGAGACAGTTTTGGATCTAGGATCAGGTGCAGGAGTTGATGTGTTTTTGGCTGCGAATAGAGTAGGATCGAAAGGTCACATTGTTGGAATTGATATGACCGAAGAAATGGTTAAAAGAGCAAATGAAAACGCAAAGAAGCATGGATATAAAAATGTGGAATTTAAACTTGGAGAGATAGAAAACTTGCCCCTTGAAGATAATTCGGTTGACGTGATTATCAGTAATTGTGTAATCAATCTCTCTCCGGATAAATTAAGGACATATAAAGAAGCGTACAGGGTTTTAAAATCTGGCGGTAGGATTTTGATCTCTGATTTAGTTACGGAGGGTAAATTACCGGAAGATATCAAGAACAACTTCGAAGCTTGGGCCGGATGCATTGCTGGAGCGTTGGAGAAGAAAGAATATTTAGACACAATAAAAAAAGCGGGATTTAGAGATGTCAAAATTATTTCTCAGAACACTTATTTTGAGCAAGGACTAGACGACACTTTGGCTGGAAAAATTACAAGTGTAAAAGTAAAAGCACATAAGCTCTAGATTAGCCTCGTTTTGGTTTTTTGCATGGTGCGGCCGGCGAGCATTAGATTTCAATTTAAACTTATCAGGTCGTGATAAAATTCAGAAATTGTTCACCCGCTTTTTACTAATCGTGGTGCAGGAGCGGGGATTTAAGCCCCAATTTACTAGCAAATTTTTCCGACCTTCCCCTGCTGATCGTGAATCGTTGATTTCATTTCCAGCCTTCTTAGCGGCGCACAAAGGGCTTTATGCCGCCACGCCGAATCGAAAGCGGAGAAGGAAGCTAAAAGCCTAAGAGGGGTGAATTGTTCATGAAGGACGGACTAATTAGAAAGGTGATGTTATCCATCGTTATGGCATTAAGCTTTATGGGCGGCCTCTTGGCAATCTTTGGAGTTTTTCTTCGATGGGGTTTTAGGGTCGGTATATTAAGGGCGCCTGACATCACAGGATGGGACATGATTACTACAACCATAGCTGGAAATCTAAATGTTTTTCTTGTCTTGATCGGCGGCGCTATCGCATTCTTAGGTGGATTAGCTTTAGCACTTTTCAGAGACAGGACCTTTGGTCAGAAGATAGTTCTTTGCTTATTGGGACTGGGGATGGTTTTCACTGTAATTGGCTGTATATGGAGTATTCAAAAATATGGGTCTGTGCCACCCGGCCTCTTCGTAAGTATGCTCGGAACTCTACTGCTCGCAATTGGTGCCTTATTGTTGATCTTTGTTAATCTTTATCAAGTCTCGCGGTAGCTGTCTGAAAATCTATATCCTCCTTTTTATATCAAAGTTTCAAAATTTCTGAAAAAAATCGGCTGATTGTCTCGGTCGCGCTTTTGCCTTACCAATAACAATAAGTAGAAAAAACTCATAGGATAGGTAGGGAACATAAAATGGTGAGAGATTCCTATAATTGGAAACGGGTCAGGTCTGGGAGCAAGCCCAACGTCTTCATCGAGAATCTATACGCAGTCGATGTTATATCTGGAATGCACGACGATAAGCTGAAAGATGTGGATACATTAAAGTCGAAAGCCATGGAGGCTCTCGTGAGAGAGGAGTTCGCCGATGGGCACGTTGCGGACTATCTGCATGTTTACCTTGCAGCGCTTTCGGATCCTGCGTTCCCGGGGCAAGGTAAAGCATACGCCCTCTTAGCAGCCTCAACCGTGAAGTCCCCTGAGGTCGTGAGCGTCCTGAAAGCCTTGATCCCAAACAAGAAGCTGGATTATGCGAGGAAACTTCTCCCCGGAGCGTTCTACAGACAGGGGGATAAATCCTCTCTCAGTCTGCTGACGAAGGATGCAGACAAGGAAGTTGCTTTCAATGCAAAGTTCTTCAAGGAAGTTCTCTCGTGTGAGAAGATCTCAGGGAATTGCCCGCACATGGATAATCACGGCGTCTGCCTTCACGGCCTAATGGCAGACAACTGCCCCATCGTTATGTGGGGTTACAAGGTACCGGCCACAGTTCATATGCGTGAGGACCAACATTTGCCCTGTCCCCGGTACCAGTCGAGTTCTCCTTTCCACTGACTACTTGGCTAAGCCCCTCGCTGAGTCGCTTGCTTCCACTCTTCATAACCTATCTCTGCGTCTAATAACTTGGAATCGCGTCCCGTTTCTTGTTCGCTCCTGTTTTAATATCTCTTGAAAATGCGCCAGCCATTTTTATTCACTGGTGCGGCCGGCGGGATTCGAACCCGCGCAGCAGGCTGGTTCCCGTTTTAAAGATGGGAAGCCTGAGTCCTAACCAAGCTGGACCACGGCCGCAAATCACATTCTAATGTTATAGCAAATTCTTAAAATGTTGGTTAAAGCCGTTCCCGCGCTACCTCGGTGAGTTCCGTCTTGGTGATCAGACCAACAAGTTCCCCCTCGAGGTTTAGAACCGGGAGGCTCGAGAATCGCCGCTCCAACATCAGCTTCGCCACATCGGAAAGTTTTGTGTCCGTGCGCGTGCTCACAGCTGGCTGAGTCATGATGTCATCGACGAGCAGGTTCCTGATTCTCTCGCTCTTGTACCTATCAGGCACCACCTCCTGAAAGTCAGCTAGGCGCATCGCGATGTCTCGAATCGTAACTATGCCTACTAGTTTTCCACCATCTACCACAGGCAGCCCGATTAGGTCCTCCTCAAGAAGCAGCTTCCTGGCGTGAATCACTCTATCGCCCAGTGATACAGTTATTGGATTAGCCTGCATCACCTGTCCAGAGAAGATGTCATCGTAAGTCGAGCAGATCTTGGCGAAGTCCATCTTGGTCACGATGCCAACGAGCTTATCCTCCGCGATGACAGGGAGGCCGCTGATGTCGTGGTCGAGCATGACCTCGGCGGCGCGCTTTGCCATGACATCAGGCGCGACGGTTATGGGGTTCACCACCATTGCGCTCGATACGTGTACTCGGCCTGGTGGGAGGCGATAGGCGCTTGCAGATCCTAGCTCCCTTGCAATGTCTTTTTCGGTGATGATTCCGACTACCTTACCCGATTCCAATACGACTAATCGGGAGATTTCATGGCGCTTCAGCCGGTCTATGGCCTCCACCAGCGGAACGTCCTTGTCAATTGTGATGACTTCAGGGTTCATTAACTGTCCGACGCGCATTTCAGCCACCAAACTTTGCTACACCTTTCGTAAGGTCTGTCATTGTAATTATACCGACCAGCTCGCCGTTCTCTACCACGGGAAGGCCGCTTATTCCATGGTCGAGCATCAATCGAGCTGCTCGGGCCGCATCATCATCGGCTTCGATCTTGATCAATTCTGGTTTCATGACGTCCTCGGCCGTGAGCAGAGCGACGTACTTCACGTACCGGTACCTCGGCCTATCAGCCCTCTCCGGCTTTCTCGTGAATTTCACCTTTCGCATAGCGACGCCTCCATTAGGGGTCTCTAGCTGGGCGAATGCGATGTCGCTTGCAGTCACCATCCCTACGGGCCTTCCGCGGTCCACGACCACGATTCGAGTTATCTTATTTTTATCCATGAGTTCGACAACGTGGGCGAGTGAGTTTTGGCGTCCAATCGTAATCACATTTTTACTCATCAATTCCCTGACCTTGGCGCGCTCTCCCAGCTCTTCCGCGAAGAATAGCGCGAGATTGGTCTTAGTAAGGATACCAACAACTAGTTTATCTTCAGTTACAATCAGGCTACCCACGTTATGTTGTATCAGCATGTTAGCTGCCTTGCTAACATCGGTGCTTGGCGAGACAGTGATTAACTCAGTGCTCATCACCCTCGCTATCGGGATTCGATCGATGGGGCGCCTTCGCCAAACCGGAGCTCCCCTGCTCAGATGTTCAGCGAGATCCTTCATGGAAACCATGCCTACTGGTTTTCCGTGCTCCAGGACCACGAGCCGTTTTATGGCGTGACGGAGCATCAGGTTCTTGGCGTGTGCAACGGGCTCTGTAGGCCTCATTACCACGACCGGCGAACTCATGATCTCGGCTACCTTCAAGCCAACAGCTCCAGCATATCGTGCTCGGTTATTATGGCTACCAACTCATTCTCCTCCACAACCGGTAGGCCGCCGCAACCTCGTTCTACCATAAGAAGTGCAGCTTCCCCGATATCCGTGTCCGGCGTGACTGTGATGAGGTCGCGGGTCATGATGGTTTCGACTCCCACCGACAACGCCTCATCAACCTTTCCCGTCGCCATGTGCTCGAACATTTTGCTCGTGCCGAAATACTTCAGGATGTCAACGCTCGTGATGACCCCGACCAATTCCATGAACCTCACGACAGGCAGGCGCCTCACTCCCTTGGAGATCATCCGCTTTGCCGCTTCCTTAATTTGCAGCTCGGGTTCTGCTGTCACGACTTTCCTGGTCATGCGATAGCTGACGGTTGTTCCAGTGGAGGGAGGGATGTAAGAGAGGAAATCTCGCTCAGAGGCCATACCTATTACGTGACCGTGTTCATCGATGATCGGTACTCCACCCATGCCGGTTTTAAGCAGAAGTTTTGCGACCTCTGATATCGACATGTCGTGGGTACCGTGGATTATTTTTTCCGACATGATCGTTCGAACTTGGTCATTGACAGCAGCAAGGAAATTGCCCTTGAACTTGTTTTGGATTATCTTGAACTTTTCACCCCCACCTAAGAAATTTACTATGTCTCGGGTGGTCACGATCCCTATCAACCGTTTTGTACCAGGATCTATTATTGGGAGCCTTCGAACATTCTGCTTGACCATAAGCTCTGCGGCATCCTTTATCCTCGTCGTGGGAGGGGCCGTTATAACATTTTTCCGCGCTAGAGGCATGATGTTTCCCTCCTCCTTATGAAGTCTCGATTCGAAATCTACTGGTCCCCTATCTCGAGACTTGTATCCCATGTGAGGTGACCTTCGCATTTTACCACCTATATGCAGGTCTCTACTGCATCTCCTCGGGTAATCATGCCCATCAGCTTGCCCTGATCGACCACAGGAAGACGGCCTATTTCACGCTTAAGCATCAAGTCCACGGCATCGGAGATTGGCATGTTAGATTTCACGACTATAGCGGGTGTGCGCATCAAACTCTGCACCTTAGGAGGACTACGAAAGTGCCCCTTGTCCGACTCTTCACCCAACCTCGTGGCGCCTGAGCGGATAATATCGGACCGGGTTATCATACCTACCACCTCGACCTCATGTTTTTCCCTATCGTATCGCGTCACGGGCAAGCCTGAGCAACACTTATCCTCCATGATGTACCACACTTTGGCGATCTCATCGTCGGGGCTGCAGGTCGCCACATCCTTGGCCATGATATCTCCAACGGTTAGTTTACTGGATTTAAGGGATCGGGCAATGTATGGGAGGACATCGTCGAGCCTGACAACTCCTGAGACAGTTTGATCGTCGGAGCTCTTCACAACTGGCACGAGCGAGATATCCAGCTCGATCATTTCTTTGACTAACTTCGAAAGGTTATCGCTCGATGTGGCGACAAGCCTCGGGGTGAGCATTAGGCCAGAAACGGGGATATTCGAGCGCGTTGAGGTTATTCGAAGCAATTGCCTTGCGGTTATTATGCCGGCGAGCCTGTTATCGTCATCGATGACAGGCAAAGTCCTGAGCCCGCTCGTGCGCATCACGGATCTGGCCCGGGTCACCAAATCGTGGGGTTTAACAAATGTTGAGCACGGAAGCATAACATCTTTGACACCTGTCTTCACGAGCAGCTCGCAAGAAGCCATCCAACCAACTTATCCACTTAGAAAATCTCTACAGTTTTCGCAAACCCACATGTTGTTCACTTCAAAAAGTGAAGCTGTAACCTCGCCACAGACCTCGCACACGCTCTCCTCGATTTCCTCAGAGGGAGTCACCTGGGGTCGTTCAGGTAGTACGTCTATTAGATTGGGTGATACAGCTGTGATGTCGCTGGCGGTAACGATGCCTATGAGCCGCCCGCGATCCATGACAGGCAAACGGCGGATTTTCTTGAGCACCATGGTTCTAGCTGCATCGGTGACATCAACCTCAGGACCTACAGTCAAAACCGGGCTGGACATCACTTCGCTCACGAGCACTTTGCTTGGCTTCATGTCCGTGGCGACGACCTTCATTAGCAGGTCGCGTTCAGTTAGAATTCCAACGGGTTGCTTGTCCCTGACGATAACTATGCTTCCGACTCCGCGGTCACTCATGACCTTTGCGGCCTTCGCTACGGTGGTTTTTGGTCCAGCCGTGAGAACTTTTTCAGTCATCGCATTTCTCACTGATATAGATTTCTTCATGGTTTCACAATTTCAGTATTGTTGAACTATTTAATAATGTTTCACCCGAAAATTTTTTAGGTTACTTTAAATTTTCCATGGGTTTTGAAGGTTTAGTGAAGTATCAAAAAAATCGCCAAGAAGGAGATTAACATTATTTCTGTGGCAATGAGCCAAAAATTTTTGACTCGTGATTGAATTTTTAAGCCATAGCGCGGAAATCCTTTTGGGTTCTCAGTTGGAGGTCGAGGGTTGGAAAAAAGCATCTGCAAGGGCTGCGGCAAAATTTGTAAAAACCGGCATGGCGGTAGGTCTCGGCTCAGGCACAACAGTGACGCATTTAATCCGGATCTTGGCTGAACAAAGGCCTAAAGCCATTTTTATCCCCAGCTCTATCGCTACCCAAAAGTTGGCAAGCGAACTGGGTTTGGAGCTGGGTTCACTGGAGGATCATCCAAAACTCGACCTAATGATAGATGGTGCGGACGAGGTAGATCCTGATTTCAACATGATAAAGGGTAAGGGTGGCGCTCATACCCGTGAAAAAATAGTGGCCAGTGCCGCAAGAAAAGTGGTGATAATCGTCGATCGAACGAAGTTGGTGAAGCGGCTTGGTGAACGGGCACCAGTGCCGGTCGAGGTGCTACCTTTTGAGTATAAGTTCACGATGATGAAACTTGCCAAACTGAATGGCAAAGCGATTTTGCGTACCACTTCAGCTAGGGCACCTTTCGTCACTGACAACGGCAATTATATCATCGATGTTAAATTCCCCCAGATATCCCGGCCGGCTGAACTTGAGGCGAAGATCGACATGGTGCCAGGGGTTGTGGAAAATGGTTTGTTTGCCGATGTAGCCGATGAGGTGTTTGTCGGGCATGAGGGCGGTTGCGCGAGGTTGAAATCGAAAAGGGATTTCCTAAATTTCATACTTAGGGGCTAAAGTTTAAAGTTGGACAGTAGATTTTTAATTGGCCGGAGTAGCTCAGTGGTTGAGCGCAGGACTCATAGCCTCGTAAGCGGCCGTGAGTGCTGATACAAGATGATGTGGGAAATCCTGAGGTCGGGGTTCGACCCCCCGCTCCGGCACTACTTAACAAGGATTTTCCGAAGCATGATCAAGGCAACCAATGAGATCAGGGCTGACATCAAATACGGGACAGTCGGTGCAACAGCATCCGCGAGAAATCCACCGATCGGAGGCATCACTGCCCAACCAAGAACTGTCACTCCGTTGAATATTCCTAGCAGGTATGCTGAGGTCTGGCCTCCAATTTTTGAGACGATGCTCATCACCGCCGGATAGATTGAGCCTGCTGCAGCTGCTAAACCAACAATAACTGGGATGAGCAAAAAGTAATTCGCCATGATAATCAAACCAGCCCATGTCACAACGAGGCCAAAAAGTCCTAAACGGATTATTCGTTTGGGCCCATATTTGTCGGAGAGGTTGCCTACTGGGATAAATAACAGGCCCCTAACGACAGCAAATAAGGATATTAGCGACCCTATCTCTGCGGCTGTCATGCCCAGGTTTTTGGAAGCATAGACCTGGAATAAGGTGAAGATGACCGATATCACGCCAACGTAGATGAATCCGAGAAAACAGGCGGGCCCAAGCTCGCCGAGTTTGACGCGCCTCGGGGCTACGTGGGGTTTCGGCACATTTGTCGCTGACATAGTTAACGCAGCAATTAGGGCGATAGATGCGGCGAGCATGAAGATAAAGTGGACATTGTTTATATTGTAAAGATATCCGCCGATTGAAGGCCCAATCGCGAAGCCGAACGCCCAAGAGGTGCCGTAAATGCCCATGGCTCTGCCCCTCTTTTCTACCCTCGAGAGATCCGCCATCGCGGCCTGCGCATTGACCCAGATCGGTGCCTCTGCAGCACCCTGAAGCAGGCGGACGCCGAGCAGCCACCATATAGATCTGATAAGGGGGTAGAGGATGAACGAGAAGGCGAGGAGGAAAAGTCCAAGCAGCAAGAATGGTTTTCTACCTCTGCGATCTGAGACTCTGCCCGCCAAGGGAGAGAACAAACAGTTGAAGACGACGTATGTGGTTCCGAGCAGACCTATTTTAGTGTAGTCGGCTCCAAGGTCCAACGCATATAGGGGCAGGGCTAGACCTACGATGCCCATGGAGATAGACACGATGAAAGTGCTTGCAAGCAAGTAGCGCATGGACGTGGGTTTGTCGCGTGAAAGTTTTAAACCCAGTGTTAGAAATTGATTAGGATATTATGCTTGAGACACCGCTGGTGATAGTCAACTTCAAGACGTACCCTGAGGCCACTGGCAAGATGGCACTTGAGTTGGCTAAGACTATTGAAAAAGTTTCGGTTAGAAGTGGTGTAAGTGTCGCAATTGCGCCTCAACATGTCGATATCTACCAAATCGCAGGGCATGCCGGAATTCCAGTGATTGCCCAGCACATAGACCCAATTTCACCCGGGAGGAACACCGGCTGGATCTCGCTGGAGTCTGTGAAGGCGGCGGGTGCTGTCGGGACGATTTTGAACCACTCCGAGCACAAGCTGCAGATCTCGCAAATCGAGGGCGTCGTCGGGTTGGCTAAGAAGGCAAGGTTCACGACAGTCGCTTGCACAGCTGATGTTGATGAGAGCAGGAAAGTTGCCAAGGTTGGTCCGGACATGATCGCGATTGAGCCCCCAGAGCTCATAGGCACAGGCATACCAGTTTCAAAGGCCAAACCGGAGGTGGTTAGGAACTCGGTGAGGGAAATAAAGAAGGTGAATCCGAAAGTCAGGATCCTTTGCGGAGCCGGCATCACCACTGGCGAGGATGTTCTGAAGGCGATTGAGCTTGGGACTGAGGGAGTTCTGATAGCTTCCGGCGTTGTTTGTGCTGAGGATAGGGAGTTGGCGATGGAGGATATAGTCAGCGGGATTGTTAGGGCGAGAGAGAAATAGCCTGGTTTTGCAAGGACACCCTGCGGCGTTCACCGATTAGCCTCCAGAAGTCAGAGGCTTCTGCGGTAAGGAGTTGAAAAGTATTGTCGGGGTTTTCTTCAAGGGCGAGATCGAGAAGCTTATCGAGGTTCTGATTACATGGGTGCGTCTGCTCTGGGTCGAGCCATCTGTATATAGATCTAGCCGAGACGCCTATCATTTGTGCGATTTGGCCTATCGATAGTCCATTCTCTAACAGCAGTTCGACAAGTTTGACCCGAGCCCGGCGCGATACGAATTCTGCTAGGCCGTCGAAGCGATATTCTCGAATGACATCCCCATGTCATTTTTGGGTGGAAGGTGGGTTAAAAGGTGGAAATAGCGCCAGTTTCGTGCCTTTTTCTCGGGGGTTATGACGTGGGGGTGTCAATTTTGACATGGGGGTGTCACTAGCTGGGGCAGGAAAAACCAAAAATAACTCTGAAACCAAGTGTATTTAGGCCCCGGTAGCTCAGCCTGGTAGAGCGACGGTTTTGTAAACCGTAGGTCGTGGGTTCAATCCCCACTCGGGGCTCTTAAATAAAAATTCTCAACTAAAAATAAAAAAGAGGGGCAGGATTACTTGCCCCTTGCAGCTTCGTAGATCGCCTTTAGTGCAATGATTATAGCTGCTGCGCCTACGAGCACCGTTATGTTTGCTGCCAGTCTGGTAAGTTCATTGGGCACATTTACATGATTAGCAGTTATCAATTGTTGCATACCAAGAGCTGCGACTATGAAGGCAATCGTAGCGAACAAGAATGGGCCGCTTTCCTTGGATGTTATGTTGAGCAGGCCGACGATCACTCCTAGAATCCCCAGCACAACGTAGAGCCAACCAGATGGAGTAACGAACATTGCTATGATCACTATTAGTAGGCCGATGTAGAACGCTACTGGACCGAGCATTGTCATCATTTTAGATTCGGCATCTTTACCTATTTTCATATTCAATCCTCCTTTTATGGGATTGTCTTCATTTTAAAAAGCTTTTTCGCATTTTACATAGGAAGCAGAAATCCAACGTGAGCGTTAAGGCGGGATAGTTCGAAGTTTTGGACGCACCAAGATTCAGTTTTCCATTTTCTATTGCTGATTTATGATTATTGCCGAAAACATTTTCTTCGTAAGGTAACTCTCTTAAGCAGGCAACAAAAACTCTGTTCTGGGGTCGTGGGGTAGCTTGGCCTATCCTTCTGGCTTAGGATTATCGAATTGATATCCGCCAAACGGGGCTAGGTCAAAGCGGAAAAGCCAGAGACCTGGGTTCAAATCCCAGCGACCCCACTTAAAATCATGAAGTGAGCGAGATTTGAG
>Ga0315282_10011392_pt1 | contig 13786 bp, 10 predicted proteins | sample YL17G07_20_MG_FD_203693 | JGI IMG/M metagenome (GOLD analysis project Ga0315282, IMG submission 203693) | Sediment microbial communities from Yellowstone Lake, YNP, Wyoming, USA - YL17G07_20 | ecosystem: Environmental > Aquatic > Freshwater > Lake > Sediment | place: USA: Wyoming | collected... | reverse complement strand
GGCCTTTTAGTCGGATATTACAGGCGGCGGTCGGATTCGAACCGACGTATAACGGTTTTGCAAACCGTCGCCTTAGGCCGCTTGGCTACGCCGCCGCAACAGAAACCACCCCCAGTTTACCCTCAATCAAGCCGTTTTGCAATACAAATTGAACGCCATTTCGCGCTTGGCGAGGCATCTTTTCGGCAATAATTCGGCACAGAAAACCGTCTTAAATTAAGATAAAGAGGCCAACAAATTAGGAGCACAAGTGCATCCGCAGCGTATAGCGGATAGCATATAGTCCGTCCAGTAGTCGTAGCGGACGAAATACGATATACGATATACGATATACGAGCCACAGGCAGCCGGTTTTGGGCTTTTCTTTCATAAACTTCTGTTATATAATGATATAGATTAAGACAAAAAGCCGTTATATGAAGGCAATTGAGCCGCTGAATAGCCCTATGTTTTATAAGTTGCAAACGATAACGCCGTTACGCCGGGCCCTGCCATCGGCCGCCCCTGCAAGACCAGCAGCAGGAAACCGCAATAAAATGAGGATTTCCAGCGTCTTGCTGTGTAACCGGGGCGAATTTGCGCCCACTATATACACGGCGGCGATGACGAACGATTGAAACGGTCTATTGAAACCAGCGGTAAAGGGCAACGCCGCCAACAAGACTATCCGGGCGATGAGTATAATGGTTAAAAACAAAGAAACACGTAGCAGTTCGGCCCTGAGCTCACTGCCGAAGGGCTGTTCGGACTATTTCTTAAAGGTCATATTGTTGTTAGGATTAGTTACCCAATCCGGCTGCCAGCGACCGGCAGCTTACCGGCATAAGGCGGATGAAGTGGCCGGCGACATCATTTCGCAGAAGCAGCAGGAGGCCCTCGGCAAGACGGAACCCTTCGGCATCGAACGACCGAGCGATATCCTGCGGCGTCGGCTTCTGGATGAGCAGGACCTGCTCCATTCGAGTGAGGCTTCCCTGGGCACGGACAAGCTCCAGTCAATCCCGCATTGGCCGGAAGAGGATTATCCGCCGACCGCCTCTTCTCCGGATGCCAATATCCCCATCGAGCCGAATCAACTCCTCAAGCTCTCTCTGGTCGATGCCCTCCAGATTGGGGCGCGCAACAGTTCGGACTACCAGTCGCGTAAAGAAGACGTCTTTCGGTCGGCGCTGGACCTTGATTTGCAGCGCAACAGCTTCCGAAACATCTTTAGTGCACAGGCGAATAGCACCCTCACCACGGATACCACCGGAGCCGAGACGGTCACCAATCTCGATACAAGTGGGACGGCAGGGGTGACTCGGACCCTGAAAAACGGAATCGACATCGGCTCGGCGTTGGCCATCGACCTGGCGAACTTGCTGACTCAGGGCGGCGCATCGTCCCTCGGGCTGAGCGCCGACACGACGGTATTGATTCCCCTCTTGAGAGGCGCAGGCCGGCATATTGTGACCGAGTCTCTGACCCAGGCCGAGCGGAACGTGGTTTACGCCATTTACAATTTCGAGCGATTCAAGCACACGTTTGCCGTCACGATTGCCCGCGATTATTTCTCCGTTTTGCGCCAGATCGACGCGGTCAAAAATGCCGAGGACAACTACCGCAGTGCAGTTGCATCGGCCCGCTGGTCGCAGCGGCGGGCGGACGCCGGCCGTCTGTCTGCAATCCAGGTGGACCAGACAGTCCAAAGCGAACTGCGGGCTCGTAATAGCTGGATATCCGCCCAGGAGCAGCTAAAGAACCGTCTCGATTCATTCAAGAACACCATCGGTCTCCCGACCGATGCCCGAATTGAGCTTGACCGGACCGACCTGGAGCAGTTGCGAGGCCGCGTCACAAATATCCTTGAAGAGATTAAGGCAGCATCGCAGCGCGAGGCGTCCGAGACGGCCCCTCCCGCAGACACTCCTGTCGAGTTGGCCCAGGCCAGCTATGAAGACGCCGGACCGTTCGAGCTCGATGAATCTGTCGCGATAAACCTCGCTCTGGAGAATCGCCTTGACCTGCGGGCGACGAACGGCGCGGTTTATGATGCGCAACGGCAGGTTGTCGTCAAGGCTGATGCCCTGAGGGCGGGGTTGACGCTGGGGGGGTCGGCCAATTTTTCGGATAACGATGACGACGGCAGCCTGCACTTTGAGGGGGGCCGATATGCGGCCCTGCTCTTGCTGGACCTGCCTATCGAGAGGACCGCCGAGCGCAACGCCTATCGCAAGAGTCTGATGGACCTGGAGCGGGCCGCGAGGAGTGTCCAGACGCTCGAAGATCAAATCAAGCTGTCCATTCGTAATGAATTGAGGACCCTTCTGGAGTCTCGGGAGAGTCTTAAAATTCAGGCCCAGTCGGTCGTGGTTGCGGAGAAACGCGTCCGAAGCAGCACTCTTTTTCTTGAGGCAGGAAGAATTCAGATCCGCGATTTGCTGGAGGCCCAGGATGCACTGCTGTCGGCGCAGAACTTATTAACCGCAGCAGTCGTGAATTACCGTATGGCGGAGCTGGAGCTCCAGCGAGACCTGGGTCTGCTCAAAGTGAACGAACAAGGTTTATGGCAGGAATTTTCGCCAGAGGAAATCAATCATGACAGTCAACAACACCAACAAAACCGGTAGCGGCGCCGGACGCAAATCTTTCAAGGTGATTGGTGCCATCGTCATCATCGTGGCAATCGGCTTAATTGTAGTCTGGCTCAAGGTAGTCCGAGGCAGTGAAGACCCCACGAGCAACCTGGCCACGTTTGCAGCCAAAAGGGGCCCTCTCACCATCAGCGTTCTGGAGTCCGGCACCATAAAGGCCAGAGAGCAGATTATCATAAAGAATGAGGTTGAGGGAAGGACGTCAATAATCACGCTTATTCCTGAAGGCACCCGGGTCAAGAAGGGAGACCTTCTGGTTGAACTGGACGCCAGTACGCTCGAAGACACTAAGATCGACCAGGAAATCCGGGTACAAAATAATGAGGCTGCCTATATAAATGCCAAGGAGAACCTCGCCGTTGTGAAGAATCAGTCCCAAAGCGACATTGACGTCGCCAAGCTCACCTTTGAGTTCGCCCAACAGGATCTGAAGAAGTATAACGACCCGAACGGACAGTATCGAAACGAGCTGGCAGCGGCACAGAACGCAATCACAGTAGCCACGGAGGAAAAGACGCGGGCACAGGAGACGTTGCAGTGGTCCGAAAGGCTGTTTAAGGAGAAGTACATCTCACAGACGGAACTGCAGGCGGACCAACTGGCGGTGACACGTTCTAAAGTGAAGCTGGAACTATCACAGAACGACCTCACTCTGCTGGAGAATTTCACCTACAAACGACAAACTGCTCAGCTCGAAAGCAATGTCAAACAGGCCGAGATGGCTCTGGAACGCACGGAGGCGAAGGCCAGAGCCAATGTGGTCCAGGCGGAGGCGGACCTGAAAGCGAAAGATTCTGAGTATCAACGCCAAAAGGACAAGCTGGCCAAGCTCGTAGCCCAATTAGGAAAGACAAAAATACTTGCGCCTGCTGACGGGCTGGCGATTTATGCAACCAGTGCCCAAACCGGCGGCCCCTTCAGAGGCGGTCAGCAGCCCCTCGACGAAGGCCAGGAAGTTCACGAGCGACAAGAGCTTATTTATCTTCCAACCGCCGAGTCAGCCATGGTTGAGGTGCCTATTCATGAGTCAAGTCTGGACAAAGTCCGCCTCGGACTTCCGGCGGTCGTAACAGTTGATGCCCTGCCGGGGAAAAAGTTTTCGGGTCAATTAGCTGCTATTGCTCCTTTGCCGGATGCGCGGAGTATGTGGATGAATCCCGACCTCAAGGTGTACAATTCCAAGATATATCTGGATGAAACCGATAGCTCGCTGCGCACAGGGATGAGCTGCAAGGCAGAGATAATAGTAGAGCAGTATGACGACGTTGTCTATGTCCCTGTTCAGGCAGTCCTGCGAGTTGGAGGTGAGCCGACAGTCTATGTTGTAAAAGACAAGTCAACCGAGCCACGCAAAGTTGAAATCGGATTGGACAACAACAGAATGATTAGAATCATCAGCGGCCTCAAAGAAGGGGAAGTAGCGCTGCTTACACCTCCTTTGAAATCCGGGGCAGTTGAGCCAACATCAAAGAAGGTTGATGTCAACGCTCCCGGGACTCCGGGCGGTTCTGATACGATGAAGCAAAGGATAAACGAGAGAATCCAGAAGGCGAACGGAGCGGGGCAGAGTGGAGAGAATCTGTCCTCGGGCGGTCAGGGGCAGCAACAGGAAGGGGGAACTGGCGCTCCTCCGGGTATGTCTTCGCAGGAAATGGAGAAGATGCGTCAGCGATTTGAGAGCATGTCACCGGAAGAGCGGCAGGCAGAAATAGAGAAGATGAAGCAAAAGTTCCAGAATATGTCGCCGGAAGAACGTGAGAAACTGCGGCAGCAGGGCTCCCAGGGAGCCGGCTCCAGTTCGCCGGATAGCGGAAGAGGCCGACGCCAGAGACAAGGCCAAAACCAGGATGGGGGTCAATAGATGATACAGCGGTCAACCACGCAATCTCAACCGGAAGAAATTGTGCGGCTTGAGAACGCACAGAAAATATACCAGATGGGCACCAGTGAAGTGCAGGCGCTTGCCAGCATAACTATTTCGTTCAAAAAAGGCAGCTTCTGGGCAATTATGGGGCCCAGCGGCTCGGGCAAAAGCACGATGATGAATATCCTTGGCTGTCTTGACCGTTTAACCACAGGCCATTACATCCTTGAAGGCCAGGATGTAAGCACGCTTGATGATAATTCGCTTAGCGAGCTGCGACTTCGTTACCTGGGCTTTATTTTCCAGAGTTTCAATCTGATTCCTCAACTGACCGTTCAGCGAAACATCGAATTGCCGCTTTACTATTTAGGATGGGACTCGTCCCAAAGTGCCGAACGTGCCAGGGAACTTGCTCAAAAGGTGGGACTTGAAGGCCGGCTGCATCATCATCCTATGGAATTGTCTGGTGGTGAAATGCAGCGGGTTGCAATCGCCAGAGCTTTGGCAAACGACCCTCAAATCCTTCTTGCGGATGAGCCGACGGGAAATCTGGATTCGAAGACGGGCGAGCAAATCATGGAGGTTTTGACCAAGTTGAACCAGCAGGGAAAGACCATAATTATGGTTACTCACGAGGAGGATATTGCGATGCACGCCAGGAACAGGTTGCACATGATTGATGGAAAGATAGACAGGATTGAAATAAGCGACGATGAGACAAACTAAGATTATCAGAAACATAGTGCTCGGTATCGAGAACCTCCTGCTTCACAAGCTGCGTTCGTTCCTTACTATGCTGGGAGTTGTTTTTGGCGTGGGCAGTGTTGTGGCTATGCTCTCCGTGGGCGAAGGGGCGAGCAAAGAAGCCCTCGAGCAAATCCGAAAGCTGGGCAGCACCAACATCATTATCTCATCAATCAAGTCCGCCGAGGAGGAGGCCACAAGCACCGGACACTCTCACATGAGCATCTATGGCTTGACTTATGAGGACCAAACCAGAATCGCAGAGAGTTTTAGAAACATCAGGCAAACGGCGCCGGTAAAACTTATGCGAAAGGACTCGCGTCTTCGGGAACGAGCAATGGAACTGCGGGTTGTGGGAACCACACCTGAATGGTTCGACCTTGTGCGAAGAGAGGTTATTGCCGGCCGTGTTCTTGGGCGGTCTGACCAGAAGAACCTGTCTCCCGTGGCTGTCCTTACCGAGTTCGGAGCCAGAAAGCTGCTGGCGACCGAAAGCACAATAGGCCAGACGGTCCGCATTGGCGGCAACCAGTTTGAGGTAGTTGGGATTGTCAGAAGCGAGAGCGGCCAGGCAGGCAACATTCAAATACCCGACCAGGAAGTGGACGTGTACATTCCAATTGAGGTGGCGAAGGGATACTTTGGCGATGTGTTCGCGCAGCAGACGTCTGGGTCGATGACCATCGAAAAAGTCGAGTTGCATCAGGTCATTGTCCAAGTTGACAAAACAGAGAGCGTCGAGCCGGTAGCCGCAGCTATCGATGAAATGCTGACGCGATTCCATAAGAAGAAAGACTATGTTGTCAGTGTTCCGCTGGCGCTTCTCAAGCAGGCCGAGGCCACCAAGCGAACGTTTAACATTGTTCTGGGGTCTATCGCCGGTATCAGCCTGGTCGTTGGCGGCATCGGGATTATGAACATTATGCTGGCTTCTGTAACAGAGCGCACGCGTGAGATAGGAATTCGTCGCGCCATTGGCGCCAAGAGGAGACAGATTGTAAGCCAGTTCATAATCGAAACCGTCGTGCTTTCCACAATTGGTGGTCTTATCGGGCTTGGTTTGGGCGTTCTTATACCTGTGCTTATAACCTATTTTGCAGGTATGCCCACGGTCATCACACTGGAGAGCATTGTGCTGCCTTTGCTAATAAGCGCAGCAGTCGGCATCACCTTCGGATTATATCCTGCCGTACGTGCTGCCCAGGTAGACCCAATAGTCGCACTGAGGCACGAATAAATCGTTTTGTCATAAGCTCCGGCACAACAAAAGTTACTCACTTGCCGAACTTCGCAAAGTCAATGAAACACCTGTCAAGAAAAACGCTGACCTTGCTGAAGAAATGGCCAAGCTTTCCAAAAACTCCTTCAACTCTTCCAATTCCTTACGACTTTCGGTACGCCGGCAAATACCATCGACCCGCCAAAGACGGCGTGGCGGGTTCACAATCCTTGCCCCAATCTGATTTTCAATTGCCGATTTCCGATTGTCGATTTGAAATCGTAAATCGAAAATCATAAATCTAAAATTTAGTGGGCCTGGATAGCCCCGTCGCGCAGATAGATTACCTCATCGGCAAATTTATGCGCCTGTAGCTCGTGGGTGGCCAGGATTACGGTGCCCCCGATGCGATGAAATTCAGACAGATACCCGAGCGCTGCGGCCGCATTATCGGGGTCGAGATTGCCCGTTGGCTCGTCGGCGAGGATAATCTTCGGGCGATTAAACATCGCCCTTGCTATCGCAACACGCTGCTTTTCGCCGGCGCTGAGCTGGGCAGGTTTGTGAAAAGCCCGCTCTGTCAGACCCAGTTGGCTTAAAAGTCCTTCAGCGTATGCTGCGTTTTTGCTTTTGCCGGCAGCACCGCCTGCAAGAACGACATTTTCAATGACATTCAGGTAGGGAATCAGATGAAACATCTGAAAAATAAAGCCGATATTGTCGGCCCGCAATCTCGCCCTTTCATGCACGCTCATCTTATAAAGGTTGCGTTGCTCAATAGAAACCACACCGTTCGTTGGCCGCAGCATCGCCGCTACAATCATCAATAGAGTCGTTTTTCCGCTGCCGCTGGGCCCGCACACAACAAGGAAGCGGCCTTTCTCGATAGAAAGATTGATGTCACGAAGCGCCTTTACTATCCCGGTCCGCGTATGGTAAGTTTTTCCCACATTCTCAAGGACAATCATTTATTCTTCCCTTAGAGTAACCGCCGGGTCGTAAGTTACAGCAATTGTTGTCGGAATAAAACTGGCGACTGCGACAAACAGCGGCGCAAAAACAACTGAGACTGCAAGCAGCGATGGCTGGGGCTTTATTACCGCCTGGGCCGTTATCTTGAACACATCCGGGCCAAATTTGGCAGCCAGAACGGTCCCCGCAAGAAAGCCCACCGCCCCGCCGAGCACGCCGATGACCGCTGCCTTACCCAGAAATAGAGACATAATTCGCCCCGAACCATAACCCAACGCCCGCATAATGCCTATTTCCTCGTGTCTGTCCCTGACATTAATCATCGCCAATACGCCTGTCCACACGCCGCAGGCAATGACAACAAGAGGCATAATAACCGCAAACATACTTCTTACCATTTGCCTTGTCTGTGCACGTGCCGATGCGATATTTTGAGTATGAAAGACCTGAACATCAGGCAGCAGCGACTCTATCTCTTTACGCAGAACCGACACAGGGTCGCCCGCAGGCGCAAAACACAGGCAATCCACCGCCCGAATCTCGCTGACCTGTCCGGGCAGCTTCAGGATGTCCTGCGCATCTCGCAGGTGACATTGAAGCCGGATGTCATCGACGCCGCCGGATTCCGACAGACACCTGGCGACCTTCAGCGATTTACCTTCTATTTCGACAATGTCACCATTCTTTAAGCCCAGGGCCTGCGCAATTCTGTATCCGACGTAGAGGCTGCCCGGCTCAATCTGATAACTTATAGGAGACTTTTTACCGCCGGGCGGACAAATTTCGGGAGCCAATCCTGTCAATATCGCCTCAAGCCCGCGCCATAATATCTTTTTCTGGAGACTCGCCAGCAAATGGTTATAGGAAACAGCCTGTTGTGAGGCGAGTTTGTGGAGGTAATCTTCCGGCATCGTTCGGTCCGCCAGACCTGTAAGCAAAAACTCATTGATGTCTGCGCCTTTGGAAAGGATGTGGACATTGAAGCCCATAGAAAGCATCAGACGAGCGGTTTCCCGCTCCGAAGCCCCGGCTGCGGCAAAAAACGATATAAATAGCGCAACGGCTGTCACCACCGCCAACGTGCTGAGTAGAAAGTTCACCTTGCGGTGACGAATTTCTTTGAAGATAAGACCAAGCGTCATCATATACTATGTCACCTTACCTTGACCTGCTCCGACTAACACCATTAAATTTTAGATTTGCGATTTACGATTTACGATTGCAATCGAAAATCGACAATCGTCAATTGAAAATCAGCTGGACCTCAATAATACTGCAACACCGATTATCACAACAACCGCAGTCAGCCCTATCGTAACCAACGCCATAGTACGCAACGGCCGGTATATACCCTCATCACGCGGACTGTTTGCATCTCTGCTGTTATCTCCGGACCCGGACATGGTGACATCCTTAAGCTGTTTGGGCATCACCTCGTGATTGGCATCCGATTCGGCCTCTGTACCGACCTCACCGGACGCAACCGGCACCCCCGGATACGAAGAGCCTCCGATGCTCCTGCCCACTATCAAGCCTATCTCTGTCTTTATTATCGGGCTTTCGGGGTCGAAACCCAGATTTGCCGCCGTCTTGGCCTGCAGTTTCCTGTCCCATTTAACAGGCAGCATTGTCCCCTGCACCCACCGATGGTCTATGCCGCATTCGCAGTCCTCGCCTATCACAAAAAGCACGGCGGTAAGATTAGCCTCGGTTATCTGCTCACCCTTAAAGAGCGGCCCAATCCATCGGGCCCTCCCATAGATTATAGCTACGTGCGGCGCAGTAACGTCCCTTGCATCCAGTCCCAGACTCCACAACAAAATTTTCTCCCGAGCAAGTGACCTCGAATCTGCTACAACCATTACCGGAGGTCGGGCAATCGGCTTGGGCAACATATCCATCTGGGCTTCTATCATTCTAATCGCCGCCAAAACCGCGGCTTTCGCCCTTTCATTTTCCTGAGCATTGTTCGAAACCCCTTCAATCAACAGCACAACCCCATAGCACTCTATCACCTGCTGGAGGATTTCCTCTCGTGCTGGTGAAGAGAGAATGTCATCCATCGCACTCGAAACGGTATCTTTGAACGGGCGATTAGGTTCACCACCCTGAACAATGAGCGATTGCCCGTCCGGCGAAACCAGGACCGCCGCGGGAAAGGACTTTATCTGCAAAGATTCAAGATATTTAAGGGCCGGATGCTCCTTTTCCTGCTCGACATTTATTATCTCACCTCTGATGTTACTATCCTCAAACGCCGCCGACAACGTCTGCTCAAAACCGCAAATGAGCTCCGCCGGCGTATCGTTCCTGATATATCCGTAGAAATTGTATTGCTCAATGCCAAGGTCAACGAAACCCGTCTCGCGGACGTTATACCTGCAGCCGGGTGCCGGGTGAGCGTATAGCCAACTGCACAAGCAAACAGCGAGAGCCAATCTGTATCTGATTGTATCAATTGTCATTCTTTTTCTGCCAAATTACCATATCTGTTTCGCTTGGTCGCATAAACTACCAGAGCAATGTAGATACGCCGTAAACAATATACACGTCTTCGCCAAGAAACGCAACAGTGACTATACGGGGGGCCTCCGCCTCGCGGGAACCTAATACGGTGGAGGATACAACTGGCGAACAATTGGTGCGGGGATACTGTGGAATTGGTGCGGCTCAGCGGTAGCTATTGTTTGGGCTTTTGTAGACCCGCCCGACATGGCCATCCAAAAAGTTCACATTCACGCCACCTTCTGTTGCGCCGGGCTTGCGGCCGTGCGGGAAAATCCCCTGCTTTCGGAAAAAATCGCATACCACCCAAATTTCCGCCGGTGCCGCTTTAATGCATTGATTGAATCGCTGGTTTTGAGCGTCAAGATTCCCTGTTTTGCCCAGCCAATCCCGATGTGCCTCTATCCCCTGCAAAGTTAGCTGCCGTGGCAGGAAGTGGGGAGGATCTCGCCACGTCCCTCCATTTGGCCCCAGCTTGTTTGCCCGAAAGCTCCAGTATATGTATGTGACATTACCTATTTGGCGGTTTTCAGGAGTATCGATTACCGAGTCCACGCCTCCGATTGGTACTCCCCCATTTGGATCATTCGCACACTGCTCCATGAATTTGGCCTGCGGGCAATAAAAGGCTTTCATCAGAGCTTGGTCATTGTAGGCTTTAAGTCTTTCCAGTAAGCCCGGATGCGGATTATGCTCGGTCGGCTCCAGCGGATACAATTGTCTGCTGTCGTCGTTGGCATACATAATCAACGCTAAGTTTATCTGCATCAGATTGCTCAAACAAGCAGTCTCGTCAGCTCTGAACCGGACCTTATGCAAAACGGGAACCAGTATTGCCATCAGTAGGCTGATAACAGCAATAACTACTAATAGCTCAATTAAAGTAAAGCCCACCTTCAATCGGCCGTTTTCTCTCCTTTCTGTCATGATGTTACCTTTCTTTCTCTCCTACCGCACCTGAAGGTTTATGAAATTCGACCCAAATGCCATAGTTGACTTCCTCATTGCCGGGCGGTTGCGGTCTATGTATATGGTAGTCCTTGATTCCCAATTCATTCATGATATTACGCAGTTCAGCAGCCGCCTTTTCAACATCATACTTCATTTTCCCACGCTGCTTGGCCCGGACCTTCTTGACCGTCTCAACAGGCAGGTTCTGTGAAAACCCGCGTCCAATGTAAGCCACCGCGCCAGGTTTCAGAACGCGGTATATCTCGCCGAACGCCCGCACTTTGTCCTTCCAAAAATGAAATGAGCCCCTTGAGACGACAATATCAGCATAATCATCCCGGAAAGGAAGAGAATGAGCATCGGCCAAGACAGCGCTGACCCGATGCCCAAACCCATATTGCTCAGCTTGCTGGTAGAAAGATGGGAAAAAATGTGGATTGATATCGGCGTTGATCCAGTGCATCTGTGTACGTTTGCATAATTCTATAATGAGCGTGCCCGGTCCACTTCCCAGGTCAATCCCGATGCCTGTTTTTTCTTCCAGGTTGAAATCCGCCACAATTTGCTCTGCCAATGGGCCATATACCGGCGCCAGCACACCACGGCTGCCTCTTATCACAGCAATAGCTTTTTCCTCGTTAAAGTTTCCACTCGAAGGCAGCTGCAAAGACTTGCGGCTGAAGCTGCATGCCCCACAAAAAAGTAATATCAACGCAACTAAATAAAGTTTCCAAGACGATTTCATAATGAAGTTAACCTCAAACATATGAGCCGTTTCGGATGTCCCGCTTATCAATACCAGAGTGGTGGAATGAAGGGCACATGAAGTAATCGTTGGTCATAATCAGTGTATCGTTGTCATCGAAGTAACCTTTATTCCTAATACTCTCAAGGTAAGGCGACGGATCAATTACCGGCCCTATGCCGTGGTCAAAAAACCACTGCCACCTCGGATTCTTCCGGCCGTATTTGTTGATGTAACCGTCAGGGTCGGTGGGTTTAGTTCTCCTCATACGATAGGGTGGAAAGCCTCCATCCCCTTCAAGAGCATATATATCCTGCCATCGAAATCCGCCTTACGTTGCCCATGCAAATGGTGCAACGTGCTGCCTCACGTGCCCTACCCAGCACTGGCATGAGTATACCCATCAGCAAAGCGATGATAGAGATTACCACTAACAGCTCGATTAAGGTAAAGCCAACTTTCAATCGATTGTGTTCTTGTAGTCTCATTTATCTTTCCCATTCAGTCGCTTTGACCGAAGCAAACAACCTGTCCATCTTCGAGTGTTACTATCACACGACCATCGCGGTCAATAGCCAGTCCCCAGGTGACGGCAGGCGCAGGCAGCGGCTGTGACCACAGCAGTTTCCCATCCTCCAAATTCAGAGCGACAACCTCCGATTTGCCGGCAACCACCACCCCATTGGGGCAGACCGCTATGGCCCTGCCATCTTTATAATCGTAGCTCCACAACGGCTTGTCCTGGATGCCGAACCTTCTCCAGTTCACGTTGAAGCGATTCTGCGGCTCAGCCATTTTCTTATTCAACAGCTCTCTATCGAGATGCTCAAAGCACAGGACCTTACCGCCGCCTTGATTACTCACCCAGGCAATGTCACGGCCGCCGCTTGAAGTTACGAACACTTTGCTGAAGACGGTGTCGTCAAAAACATCCCATTTTGGGTGCCCATAGAAAGGTTTCCCGCACGCCACGACCTGCTCACCAAGCACATAAAGCTCCCAGCCTCGCGGACTTCGCGAAACACACTGAGCCAGAGGCGCGGGGTCATTAAGACATTTTCCATCCTTAATATCGTATATAGCCGGTGATACGGAGCTGCCGCCGGCCAAATACAACTTGCCGTTGTAAAGTATCTGATGGCCCTGGACGCTTATCCCCGTTCGCGCCTCCCTGTCAAGATGACCGGATGTGTTATTTTGCCACTTTATCCGGCCGCTCGCAGCATCGAGCGCATAGACGTAGGTGCCGTCATAATTGGCAATGCCCGCAGCAGCGTATGCGATGCCGTCCTCGACCAGCACACCGCTCGCCGCCGGCCAGGTAGATAAAAACGCACCATATACGGGAATCTTGCGCTCCGCAGGGGCTGCACGGAACCGCCACAACAGCCGCCCCGTCGCCGCCTCGAAGGCATAAACCCACCCGTCACCGCCGCCCACAAAAGCCCGGCCCTTCCATATAGTCGGCGGAATCCGAATCGCACCACCGGTATAGGCCTTCCACCGCACCAGGCCTTCCGCCGCATCCAGCGCCCATACAACACCATCAGGCCCGCCGACAAACATCAATCCGCCCACCGCAACCGGCGCGGTAAGGGGCGGCGCACCTGAAGCCGCAGACATCTTTGGCGCAAAGCCCCACAAAAGCTCGGCCTTGTCGGAAACACTCGCCTTCGTAGTGGCGTTCGCAGCGTTGTCAGCCCTGAAAGTCGGCCAGTCATTGGGTGACCCAGCCAGGTCCGCCACCTTCGTTACGTCCCCGCTGCCTTTCTCCAGACGCTCTGCATCGGTGGCGGTCGGCGCAAAATCAAAATCCCCCGCAGGCCCAAGACAGGTTATACCGTATAGCGTAAGCTGGCAGTCACACACGGACGGCCACCAGTACAATAAACCATTGGCGATTGTCACGCCATCGTGACAGGGCGGACGCATCGGCGAAATCCATTCCGGCCGCCCGCTGGCCGCATCCAGACGCACCGAGCCGTCCTCCGCACGGAAAAAGATTGCATCTGCGGAACCGGTCGGCCTCGTGCACGCCCGCCTGGCCTTATTAATCTCAGCCAGAACCTCGCCCGTAAGCGCCGCAAACTTCATACTCGGATGATTATCTATCTGTCCGCTTATGCCATACAGCACATCGTCTCGCAAAACCA
>Ga0315282_10011391_pt1 | contig 13786 bp, 11 predicted proteins | sample YL17G07_20_MG_FD_203693 | JGI IMG/M metagenome (GOLD analysis project Ga0315282, IMG submission 203693) | Sediment microbial communities from Yellowstone Lake, YNP, Wyoming, USA - YL17G07_20 | ecosystem: Environmental > Aquatic > Freshwater > Lake > Sediment | place: USA: Wyoming | collected... | reverse complement strand
TGGCAAAAACGATAAATTTCTTATCGTGGGAATCCTAAACTGTAGAGGTTGTTGTTCGCAGTAAAATACAGCGCGTTTGCCCTCTCGTCGTATTCGGCATGCGAGGTTTCCGCGACAGTCGTGAAGTTTTTGAGCGCCGAGTCGGTTAAATCCAAAAATGAAACGTGATCTGGATAGGCGATGAAGAGGTGATTGTTATCGTGGTACCACGTCAAGTCTTTTATATTTGCTACGTCAGGCAAGTTGAAACGGTAATAGATTCTCGAACCGCTGAAAGAAAAAATTTCAACACTTTTGTTTTCCCGGACCGCCAGAATTGAATTGTCGGAAGAAAATTCGAAACCCATTGCGTCGTCGGCGATTTTCTCCAGATTATTTCCTAAAACGTCGTACGAATAAAGCTCACCGTCGTTTTGGAGCGCCGCCAGGCGGTTGTTGTCAACCCATTTAAGTTCGGCGTTTTTGGCTGGCAAATCAAGCGGTTTTTGCCTTTCTGTTTTGAGGAATTTATCATAGAGAACCAAGGTTGAAGTGTTGGATTGTCGGTTGAATTCAGTCCAGGAGTAGAAAAATTGTGAGGCTGAGACAACCGGACCGAATTCAGTTGAAGTACTGCGGCTGAGAACTGTAAGGTCTAAAACTTGTGTGTCAAGCAAATACACTCTTTTTGAGGTGGAAATTGTGAGATTTTTATTGTCAGTCGGGTCTACCACGACACCGAAGGGCCTTTTTGTGTCTAAACCGTTGGCTTCAAGGGCCGAATTTATGTTTTTAGCAGCGCCGTTTGTAGTGTCATACCATAAATAGACGCCAGTTTTGGAGTTTAGAATGAGTAGGCGTGAATTGTCATTTGTGGCGCCCAAAATTTCGCCGCGGCCGATTCGGTTACCGCCCAAATACGATAATTCACTGTCTTTTTGTATTATTATTTCGCCGTTTTCAAGCCAAAAATCACTTATGGCGCTTGTTGCAACCTCGGTCGACGAGGCGGGAACAAGTAAAGCATATTTCAGTTCCGTGACAAGCGATGGGTTTACCGCAACATCTTCTTGCCAGTCTCTATAGCCCTGGAGTTTCATTTCCAGTTTGTAGCTTTTCGGGAAAAGGCTGCTTATGAGCGTGCCGTTTCCAAAAAGTCCGCTTTTGTTCTGAATCGATTTCTTGTCCAAGAAAATATTGGCGTTTGCTGGAAAACTGCGGACAAATATGGCGCCAACCTTGCTTATTTTTAGTGTAATAAGGTCAAAACGCCACCCTTCGGCGTATAAAACAACCGTGCTGCTTAGAAGTAAAAACAGGATAACCAAGCCGTAAAAAATTTTGCGACGTTTACTGAGGGTCACTTTCGCTTATTCTATCACTTCGTTACTTCATCCGCCTTATTGGACTATAGAGTTGCCAAACGAGTCAAGATGTTAATAAGCCGGTTTGACGGATGTCGTTGCGGGTTTATAGTGAAAGTGATCCCACTCTGATTCCGGATCAAGCAATTGATTACGGGAGGACAACAGTGCTGTGATCCGTGGATTACAGTTGAGTCCACCCACCTGGCTCTATGCCGGGATATCGAGTGGGATTCGAAAAACCCGATGGGCAATCGGGCTTTTTCGTTTTGTGTGAGGATTGATTTTGTCGGGCTGCCGGGAGTTGTCCTCCGGAGGGGGATCCGCCTCTCATGGAAACCCGGGTCGTCCAGCCCTTTGTTTTGTCGGAGTACCCGGAATCGAACCGGGACTACATCCACCCCAAGGATGCGGGCTACCACTACCCCATACTCCGTTTTTAGTTATTTAAAGGGTTGGATATACTATCGCTGTACTACATCCCGCAAAAGTATCGAATTTCAGATTAAGCGAAACATTCCGCTTTTTCAATTATCATCTTGTAAACAGAATCCTCGTTTATTTTGAGCCTATTCGCAGCATATTGGTCGCCAGCTTCATTTTCTTTCTCCTTGGCCACGCGCGACATTATGTTTAGAGCGCTTTCGTATTTAGCCGCAATTTGATCTTTGCCGAGTTTTCTCGCGTATTTCGCAAACGCCTTGAGCTGGGTCATTATTTCTTCAGTGATTTGCAATTGAAGACGATGGTTTTTTAGCGCTTCGAGCGTTATCCAAAATTCTTCCGCCTTTTCGGCCAGCCGGTGTTTTTGTCTGGTTTTGAATATTAAGAGCAATCCTGCTACTTCCTGCATTGTTTCTTCGTCGGCTCCGACCACCACTTTCGGCACTTCTTTTAGCTCGCCGCGGATATCTTTTGAGCGGAAGTATTTTACTCTTGATAGCCGGCCGTTTTTAATGGAGTTTTTAATGGCGTCAAATTTTTTATCCAGCTGTTTGGTGCTTTTAGTCACGTCAACGGCAAGCGCTAAATGCGACCGGCCTGTTTCAATTTCGAACTCAACAATGCTGTCGACGCCGTTTTCGATGTCGTCATAGCGCGCGGGCACGATAACCGAGGCGTCTTCGCCGAGCCATTCACTTTGTTCAATTTGATCGTTGATTATCGCTTCAAAGAGCTCGCCGCGTTTCAATAAATTTTTTGATTCGGGATCGGCTTCGGCCTGCCTCTGAAATTCGGCCTCTCGCTCGGCCACCAATTTTTTATCCCTAGTCACCACTTCTTGGCCGTACAAATCGGAAAAGTCGTCCAAATTTATGGCCAAGGTCCTGTTTTCCGGGACCAGTAAATCGTATAATTTCTCTTCCTCTTCCGATAACTCCGGCCAGCGGCGCGTTAAAAAACGCGTTTCGCCACTCCACCTTTTCATTTTCGATTAAGCGTTTTCATGCAGCTCGTGCAGATGAGTTTCCGGACGCCCTTTCCGCCGGAGGCGGACCCGCCTTTCATAGGAACGCGCGCCCACTGGAGGTTGGGATATTTTCGTGATTTTGACGTCGGATTATAGTGGCCCCTTAAGAGGCGCCTTTTGCCACATATTTTTGAACCCTTGCTGCAGATTGAACACTGTCTCATTTTTGTTTTGAGATTGTAATTTTATAAAGCGGAATTGTCCAACTCTATTCGTCGGTCTTTACCTTAAGCTTCTTAGCCTTTTTCCTGTTTAGTTTCGGCAGGCGGACAGTCAAAATGCCGCTCTTTAAGGTGACGTCGGCGCCGTCCGGGTCAACTTCCTGCGGCAGTATTATTGACCGCGAAAATCTGCCCCAATAGCACTCTTGGTACAAATAATCGTCGTCTTTAACCTCCTTGGCGTGCTGGCGTTCGCCCCTGATGGTTATTGAATCGGTCGTGACGTTTACGTCTATGTCTTCAGGTTTGACGCCGGCAATAGCAGATTCCACGATGATTTCCGTGGGCGTTTGGTAAACGTCCACAGTCAATTGCCCCTCCGGTTCGTCATAACTTTCTCTCGTTTTCACTTCAGTTCTTGCTTTATCGGAGACGTTACTTGGCGCCTTGGTTAATTCAACTTCGTAGTTTTCGTCGGCCGCCGCTTTCTCACCAGCTAATTCCTCAAAAAATTTTTCGTCTGAATTTTCCATTTTTGTAAAAGATTTTTGACCTTTGCCTTATAAAGCTCTTCGTTTCAAAGCTTCAAAATCGCTCAAAACAAAGAAGCCGATAACTGCGAGGAATACCACCGTATAAATAACATTACCATAATTGATTATAAGGTAGTTGAAAGCGGCGTGCAAGACGGTAGCAATCAAAAGTCCGATGGCTAAAAATCTCTTGGGCTGTATATCCCTTATGCCTATGGCCCAGAAGTATCCGACGAGCGCTGAAGTCAGGGAATGAAGAAGCGTCGCGCCGACAAATCGAAGCGAGGCGACCTGAAAGACCGAGCTTAGAAGTGCTGTCTGGGTGTTCTGGAGATTGCCCACGGCACCGATATTTTCTAATGTGGCGAAACCCAGAGAGGCCACAACCATATAAATCATGGCGTCCACCGGTTCGTCAAAAGCCGGGTTGTGATGAACGACGAGGTGGGCGGCGTTGAATTTGCAGAATTCTTCTACGAAACCGAGAACCAAAAGGGAAATAACGGACAGTTTCATTATACCGATACCCTGCAGGAGCGGATTTAAGAACAGTTCGGCCGCTATGGCGAAAAAGGCGAAAGCCATGCCGACGATGAAGGTCATAAGAATTAATCTCCGGGGCTCGGGGTGCAGGTCTTCGTGAAGATAAAAAAGGAGCCAGGCAAAGCCGGGCAGCAAGCTTAAAAATATTGTGACAGCATTCACGCTTCTATACTACCACTTTTCAACGATGATGAGTTTCTTCGGTTGTAGTTTTTGGAATATTTCTTCGGTTATAAACGGCATAAATGGGTGGAGCATTTTAAGGGACTCGAGGAGGATCGTTTCGAGCGTGTGGTACGCTGCTCTTTTTTCACCCTCACTTCCGTTCTGGAGTCGGTCTTTTGATTTCTCGATGATTTTGTCTGCGAAGGCGTGCCAGAAGTAGTGATAGAGTTTTTCGGCTGCGAGGTGGAACTCAAATTTCTCGAGATGTTTTGTGACTTGCGCTTTCATTTTCACCAGGTCTTTGAGATGTTTCTTGTCTGTTGCGGTAAGCGCCAGCTTGCCCTGAACTTGTCGAAGGGGTTTGTTCATTAGTATAAACCGGGCGGCATTCCAGATTTTCGTGGCAAAATTGCGATAGGCGCGTATTTTATCCTCGGATATTACTATGTCGTTGCCAGCCGTATTGCCAACAACAAGCGCCATTCTTACTGCGTCTGTTCCGTAAATTTCCGCCACCCCCAGAGGGTCTATAACGTTTCCCCTTGACTTGGACATTTTTTTGCGGTCTTTGTCGCGCACGAGGCCGTGGAGATAAACTGTTTTAAAGGGGATTTTGCCTGTTCGGTAAAGCCCCATCATAATCATCCGCGCCACCCAGAAAAAGAGGATGTCGTAGCCTGTTTCCATCACGTCGGTTGGGTAGAAGGTTTTGTAGTCGTTGCCGTTGGGATAACCGAGAGTCAAGAACGGCCACTGGCCGGAAGAAAACCAAGTGTCAAAAACGTCGGGGTCCTGTGTCAAATTTTTGCCGCCGCAGGACAGACATTTCTCCGGCGCTTTACCAGAAGTTATAATATTGCCGCATCCTTCTTTTGTATCTTTTTCAGAAAATTTGTGAAATTCGTAAGCGTATAGATAGGCCGGAGTTTTTTGTGTTACTTCTTTGTCCGGATTTCTCAATTTAAAAGCGGCCATCAGTTCTCCGAGATTGTTATAGGTTTTATAATGTGTTTTGTCGCGGTAATCTATTTTTTCGACTCTCATTTCCTCTATCTGTTTTATAACTCCATAGCCGAACAATGTTTTTGTTTGGGAGTTTTCGAACAAAACTTTGTCTCCAACTTTAAATCCATGATTTCTCAGGCGATACGTTTTTGTTTTGCCGTCTAAAACCTGAGGAACCACATCTCCCGCAAAGCCCATCTTTGGCTGCCCCGCCTTTTCTTGGCTTCCGCAGAACCACGCTGGAATTCTGATGCCCCATACAATCTGGCGTGAAATGTTCCAGTCGCGGATGTTTTTAAGCCAGTGAAAATAAACTTTTTTGGCTCGGTCCGGGTAGAATTTTATTTTTCCTTGCTCAACCGCTTTAATTGCTTTTTCTGCCAGTGGTTTCATTTTCACAAACCACTGTGGTTTTGGTAGCGGCTCCAGCGTCGTCCCGCATTTGTAGCAAGTTGCCACTTGATGAACGTAATTCGGCTCAATCTTTTCTAAAATCCCTTTTTCTTTCATTGCTTCTGCAATTTTTTCTCTGGCTTCGGTAACCTTGAGCCCCTTAAACTCGCCAGTCTCACTCGTGAGCCGGCCGTTTTCGTCAATGATTATTTTCGGTCCGGGAATTTCATCCTTGTGCCTCTGCCAAACTTCAAAATCCACTGCGTCGTGCGCAGGAGTAACCTTGACTACACCTGTGCCGAATTTCGGGTCAACCGCCCCATCGGCGATTACTTTGAATTTAAGTGGCCCCAATAACCCTTCGGCTTGAATTTCTTTCCCGATGTATTTTTTATATCTCTTATCGTGAGGATTTACGGCGAGCGCCGTGTCGCCGAATTTCGTTTCTGGTCGGACGGTAGCTAAGGTGAGCGGGCCATATTTTATGAAATAGAGCGGATCTTTTTTCTCAATGTATTTAACTTCCAGATCTGACAGCGCGGTTTTATGTTTCGGACACCAGTTCACGACTTTGAGGTCGCGGTAAATCAATCCGTCCTCGTACATTTTTACGAATGTTTTTTGAACCTCGTCTATAATTTTCGGATCCAGCGTGAATTTTTCGCGCGACCAGTCGGATGATGCGCCGAGTTTGCGGAGCTGGCTCTCCATAATTTTTTTATTTTCTTGGGTGAAATCCCAAATTTCGCGCCAAACCTCCTCGCGAGGCATTGTAAAGCGGCTTCGTCCCTCTTTTTCCAGTTTTTTGTCAAATACAACCTGTGTTTCAAAACCGGCATGGTCGGCGCCGGGAAGCCAGAGTGCGCGGCGTCCGCGCATGCGCCAGAACCTTACTAAAATATCCTCTAAAGTGATGCCTACTGCGTGTCCAATATGAAGCGCGCCGTTCGCGTTCGGCGGAGGCATGATAATACAAAACGCAGACTGACGCTGACTTAATGCAGACCTACGCCGATCCCTTTCTGCGTTATTCCGCGTGCGGTCTGCGTGAGTCCGCGACGGTAGATTGTCGGGGTTTAAATACCCGGACTTCTCCCAGAGTTTATAGATTTTTTCTTCAACCGTCTTATGGTCGTAGTGAGGGTCAAGAGATTCGGTCATGTATTTAATTGTAGGCGATTTAGCGCTATATACTCAAATTTCCCTGTGCTCCGAGCCGATATTCCTTTTTGCGGAGGCGCGCCATATACCCGGCCACGGCAATCATCACGGCGTTGTCCAGGTTGTATTTGAAGTCTGGCACGAAGAAATTAAGGTCCATTTTTCTTGCTTCAAGTCGTAGCGTCCTGCGAAGCAGTTTATTTGCCGCAACGCCGCCGGAGAGCATTATAGATTTTACTGCGCCTCCGCCGGAGGCGGATTCGCCTTTGGCGGAGAATTCTTTCGCGGCGCGGATTGTTTTATAAACCAAAACATCAATTATCGCTTTTTGGAAACTTGCCGCTATGTCCACTTTGTTTGAATTAGGATGGTCACGCAAAAAATAGAGAACCGAAGTTTTCAATCCGGAAAAGCTAAAGTCGTATGACTTATCGTGAATCATTGGCCGCGGGAAATTTATGGCTTGCGGGTTGCCGCGGCAAGCCAGTTTCTCAATCTCTGGCCCGCCTGGGTAGGGGAGCTGGAGCATCCGCGCCACCTTATCAAACGCTTCGCCAGCGGCGTCATCGCGCGTTTCGCCGAGTTTTTTCCATTTGGTTAAAGATTTCATTAAAAGCAAAATCGTGTGCCCGCCGCTCGCAATTAGAGCAATAGCGGGGAATATCTTTTTAAGATTTTGGGATTTTGATAACAAGAAGCTGTATAGGTGGCCTTCTAAATGATTGGCGCCGACTAGCAATGGCGCGGACTTACGCGGACTTAGACTATGATCCCGAGAGGTTTTGTCTGCGTCAGTCAGCGATTTGTAAAGCGATTTGGCGAAATTGATTCCTGTCCAGAGCGCCGGTTCCAGGCCCGGGCCGACGGTGACGCAAATTAGGTCAATAGGAATTGGAAAAGAGGTTTTTCCGCCTGAGGCGGATCCGCCTTTGGCGGAAGGTTTGAAAAGTTTTTTGAAGAGAATCGGCAAATTTTTGAGGTGTTCTCGTTTGGCTAAATTAGGGACTACGCCGCCGAACGGCCGGTGGATTTTAATTTGCGACGCAACGAGGTTTTTTAAAACTTTAAATCGCGGTGAACGTAGTCCGCCCGCGGCTTCAACCAGGGTGAGCGCGGTTTCATCACAACTTGTTTCAATTCCGAGTATCTTTATTTTGTTCATAGCGGAAGTTTATACCTTTTTGGAAGCTTTCGGAGGCAACAAAGCTTGGCCCGACCCATGTCGGTTTGTTGCCGAGAAGCAGCGGGCGTCCCGCCGCTGGAGCGGGACGAACCGCGGTTCCAAAAAGATATAAACCGGAGCCCGTCGCAGGAAGTTTCTATCCCCAGAATTTTCATTGTTTTCATAAATTACTGTTTAGGTGGATTGGAGAAATTTTAGCTGCTTTTGCGTTTTTCCCGGCTCTTGGGCGTTACCCAAAAGCCAAGTCGGAACCTGCCGCCGAGCATTAGGCGGGTTTGTGACTCAAGTCCGGGCAGGGCGCCGAAGACGATGAGGGTCAGCGGCATAAGCAGCCACTGGATAAAATAAATAAAATAATGTTTGAGCTTGAACCATTCCGGGCGCGGCGGCAGAAGCATGATGCTTATGATTGCCGAACTCGCGACGCCGACCATGGCCAAGCTCATTACGAAGCGCGTGATTTGCGGCAGGCTGTACGACAAAAGCGAATAATTGAAAGACCGGCCTCCGAGAAAAAGGGGCAGCCAGCCCAAGAGGAAAATCATGATGGAATTTGTCGCCCACGAATGGAAGCCTTCAATTACATTAAAAGACCAATACCATTTTTTCTTTTTTGGGATTTGTGGGTCGCTCCGAAACTCCCCCAAAAGATAGGGAATGTTTTCGGCGCCCCACCCCCAGCGGCGCTGTTGTTTGTAAATATTCTTCATCGTTTGCCAAAAACTCGGGGCGACATTAGCGTCCATGGAAACCGGAAATAAAAGCGGTTCAACCCTGAAGTCGCCGTGATAGTGGATATAACACTGCCAGAAAATCCTGGAGTCTTCGGAAACGATGTTGGCGTGCCAAAAATTTATATCTACGAGTGTTTGAAACGGAATTGATTGCGAAGAAAACGACGTCAGGCGTTCCGGCCGCGACTGCTGCATCATTTGCCAAAAAGTTGAAGAAAAAGCCACAACGCGGGCCAATGCCGGCGCCTCGTAAATGTTGTTTGTGAAAAGCGGAATGGGTTGGTAAATGGCGCGCAGAGGTTTTTCCTTTGTCAAAAAAATGTACGTCAGGCGACCAAAATAATCTCGCGGCGTTTGTGTATCAATGTCGAAGACGGAAACAAGTATTTTTTGATAATCAATTTTCAAGGGGTCAATGACCATTTCTTTTACACGCTTTGCCGCCCAGGTTTCGTTGGAACCTTTGCCCGGAATCTCGTTGGCAAGGTTCGCCGGGTGCCGTGTTGACAAAAATTTGAAGAATTTCTTTCCGAATTCGGTTTCAATTTTTTGAGCCACCCTGATGGCTGCCTCGCCGCCAAGTTCCTCAATGGCTAAAACTACGATAAGTTTGTCTTTCACATAGTTGGCTTCTGCCAGTCTCAAAAAACTTTCTCTCACCACTTCATAGGGCTCCTTGTACATGGGTAAAATAACCAAGTGATAAATCCCTTTCCATTTATTGCCCGTTTCATCTTTGAGCTTCTGGAACCAGTCTATTTTCAGGTTTTTTCTCATCTCTCCGAAAGTGGTTCTTAAATGAAGTGAAAGGTAAACCGTTTTGAGAAGCCAATAAATGTCAAAAATTATTATGAAAACGGAGACGACCGTTGGTAAGCGCCATGACAAAGAGACCATTAAAAAAATGGTGAGCCACGCCAGGCCTCCGGGTACGATTTCAAGGAAGCGCCGCATGCCAGTTAGCCAAGTAGTCAGGATCCGCCTAAGAGGTAAAAGTGGTCTAGGGAAAAAGCGCCGGCACCCAGAAAGAGAACCGTCAAGGCCGCGGCCAAAATCAAAAGATCAAGCTCATAGCCGCCGACGAGCGGCTCACGTCTGCTCCATTTCCAGATGTTTATTACCAAAAATTCAACCACCAACGCGAAGGCTACTGGCTTGGCGTAATAGCCGAGGATTAAAAGCAGCCCGCCGAAAAACTCTACCAAAGCCGCAAGCGTGCCCCATAGCTTTCCTGGTCGAAAACCGATGCTATTAAAGTTGTCGGCGGTCCGCGGGAGGTTCTTTAGTTTAAGGCAGCCGTGAGCAACTGAAATTACGCCCAGAACTGCGCGCAGCGCAAGAAGCGCCCAATCGCTGAGCAATGAGAGAAGCAGATACGCGCTATAGAGTTTCAAATTCACAATGTTTGTCTTTAACGCGACCTTTGTTGAAAAAGCGCTGTTGCTAATATATTATAGAATTCACGGAAGAGCATCAAAGGCCCTATCGTCTAGCGGTTAGGACATCGGCTTTTTCCGCCGGAGGCGGATCCTCCTCCGGAGGACAAGCCAATAGAACATGTATCATTTGTATGTTATAAAAAGCGAGTGTGCTTCACGACATTATATCGGCATAACAGGCAATCTGAAGAATCGTGTTGATAAGCATAATTCCGGCAGCGTAAGATCAACCAAAGCGCACAGACCCTGGCGGTTAGTTCACTGCGAAGAATTTACTGATAGAAAGTCAGCACGTTCCAGAGAGATTTTCCTGAAGAGAACAGCGAAAGCAAGACAGGAATTATTCGAAAAAATCAAAATCAAATAGATGGCCCTATCGTCTAGCGGTTAGGACATCGGCTTTTTCCGCCGGAGGCGGATCCTCCTCCGGAGGACAAGCCAATAGAACATGTATCATTTGTATGTTATAAAAAGCGAGTGTGCTTCACGACATTATATCGGCATAACAGGCAATCTGAAGAATCGTGTTGATAAGCATAATTCCGGCAGCGTAAGATCAACCAAAGCGCACAGACCCTGGCGGTTAGTTCACTGCGAAGAATTTACTGATAGAAAGTCAGCACGTTCCAGAGAGATTTTCCTAAAGAGAACAGCGAAAGCAAGACAGGAATTATTCGAAAAAATCAAAATCAAATAGATGGCCCTGTCGTCTAGTCTGGTCTAGGACACAGGCTTTTCAAGCCTGGTACACGGGTTCAAATCCCGTCGGGGCTGCTGGAGTCCATAAGCGGTAGCGGAATACAGCGGCTTTTTGGGCAATGCTAAAACCTAGAACTTAGAATTCAGGGTCTCTGAATGGGTTTTGGTATAATAGGGCTAAGATGAATATGAAAGGTTTTTCTCTTATAGAGATGCTCATTTTCTCCGCTATCTTTGCCATCATAATGGTGTCTTTTATCACCATTTTGGTTGCGGTAACTTCCGTGAACGCGCGGCAAACGTCAATGATTGAAGTGATGACCCAGAGCCAGTTTCTGCTTCAGGCGGTTCAGTATTACACCGGGCGCTCCAGTTTGATTGATATGCCGCAGGATGTGGCAACGACGACACTAAAACTCCGGATGCCGGCGACCGCCGAGGACCCGACCTACATCACGCTCTCCAGCGGAATTGTTTATTTAAAGCAGACGGATAGCGGCTCTCTGCAGCCTCTAAACTCCAGCAAAGTTACGGTTTCCAATTTGTCTTTTACCAAGCGCTCTAACGCCCCGGGACACGACTCCGTGAGCGTTGTTTTCACTGTTTCCTATAATACCACCGGTCGACAGCAGATGTTTACAGAGGCCCTGGAGACGGCGGTGGCAAGGGTTTCAGCGGCCACTTTTGACTCTGATGTTATTCCCTCTTCTACTGCGCAATACCGGTTAGGCGTCAGCGGGCAAATTTGGAGCTCTATTAACGGTTTAATTTACTTCAGCGGCTCCAATGTTGGTGTGGGCTCTAATTACTCAAGCCCCGCACAGACTCTTGACGTCAACGGCGGCGTTCGCATCAACGTCAGCGGCGCGACATCAACGTGCGACAGCACTATTCGGGGGACGGTTTGGGTTTCCAAGCATACCGCCAACGCAACCGACACCATGTTAGTTTGCGTTGAATCGGCCGACAATACCACTTATTATTGGGCCCGGGTTTATTGATGTTCGGTTGTGCACACCATTCGTTTATTTATAGGCAGCGCTGTTTTGTATAATTTAATTTGTATATTGTATTGTATATTGTATAATTTAATATGGTGGATGAGAGAAAATTAACCATAACAGGCGTAATCATTGCTGTTGTTATCGTCATCATTGGCGCAGTTGTTCTTACGAAGTATGCGCCGCCGAGTTATGCGCCTACTAGCGGCACCGGTGTAGGTACGCCCCAAAGCGGTCCCGTCACGCGAACAGCCGCGCCTCTGAACGTTACCGTCCCCAATGCGGGCGATAAGAGTGCGCCGGCCGGTGTCGCGGTTCCGGCGACGGTTGCGCCCGCTTCTCCCACCGGTTCCGCCAAGTTGCGGATTTTCAACATCACAATTGAAAACAACAAGTTCAGTCCGGACACGGTTGCAGTCAACACCGGCGACACGGTTCATATAAATATTACCGCAGTCGGTGCCGATTACGATTTTTACCAGCCTGATTACGGACTTAAAGTCGCGCTCGCCCGCGGTCAAACGAACTTCGTCGAGTTCCAGGCAAGCGCGGCGGGCAAGTTCATTTTTTACTGCGTGTCTTGCGGCGGCCCGACCTCCGGCCCGGTTGGCTCAATTGTCGTCGTTTCGCCGAAGTAAAGGCTTTGGCCCGTGAGGACGAGCCGAGATGCGAAGTCCGAGTAACTGCCAAACCTTTACCGAGCACATAAATCAAACAAACAATGACCATATCAATAAAAAGAGAGAACTATCAAGTTAAATTCAATCAAAGGTTGAAAACCGATCCAGTTCGATTTATGTGCTCGGTGCTCAATGTTGTGGTAAAATTTACTTCGCATTGGGCTCGTAAATTTTAACAACATTGGCATGCTGTCTAAAAAAATCGTTATAGTTTTAATAGTCGTTGTCGTTGTTCTCGTCGCCCTCGGCGTTTGGCTCGGTACCAAGCTTCTCTCTACGTCGCAGCAAAGTCCCAGCGGCCCCTCGGATTATTCAGCCGTTTATATGGCGACTGGCGACATTTATTATGGGAAACTGTACTGGCTTCCTTCGCCGCACCTTAAGAATGTTTGGTTCCTTCAGCGCGGCCTGAATGCCCAAAATCAGACTCAACTGTCGCTTGCGCCACTTACTTCGGCTTTTTGGGGGCCGGTGGACGAGGTGTACTTAAACCCCCAGCAAATTATTTTCTGGACCCGCTTGCGGAACGACAGCCAGGTAGCTAAAGCCTTTGGCAATCCTTTGTTGTTCCAGCAGGCGGCTCAGCCGTCGGTGCCGGCGGCTACAAGTACCTTCCGCGGCCCATCGGGCCCTCCGCCAGGCAACCCATAAAAGCTGGAGTTCCGGCTGTTATCCACAGTAGGCCTCGGTTGTGGGAAAGGTATAATTACTTATGAGACCTTTCATGTTAGCGAAGAAACCAGGAAGCAGGCGGCTGACAGCACATAGGCTGGTTTTTTTGGTTTTGTTTTTTGCTATTTCTTCCGTTGCTTTCTATTTTCTATTTTCCGTTTTCTCTAACGTTGCCTTCGCTCAATTTGTAGGTCCTAACTGCGCCGCCGGCCAGTGTGCCGGCGCCATTGGCGTTGACGCCGCGCACAATGTCAGCGTCGGCACCTCCACGCCGCTTTCAAGTACTAAGTTTCTGATTGTTGCTTCTTCATCAGGAGACACGTCCAACTACTCCCTTAAGATTCTTTATCCTAATCAGCAAACAATTTTGTTTGTCCGGAACGACGGCAGCGTCGGCATTGCGACAAGTTCTCCCGGCGCCGGTATTACTCTTGATGTTGTGGGTACGATAAGGGGCACGACTTTGATGGGCAGCTACTCCGGCACGGTTAATGCCGCCAATGTTTCTGCTGGCGTTTTTGCTTCCTCAACCGGCTCTGGCAACTTCGCGTTCCCAGGCTCCCTGTATATTTCCACATCCTCGCAAGCCGGTCCTTCTGTTGG
>Ga0315282_10011390_pt1 | contig 13788 bp, 12 predicted proteins | sample YL17G07_20_MG_FD_203693 | JGI IMG/M metagenome (GOLD analysis project Ga0315282, IMG submission 203693) | Sediment microbial communities from Yellowstone Lake, YNP, Wyoming, USA - YL17G07_20 | ecosystem: Environmental > Aquatic > Freshwater > Lake > Sediment | place: USA: Wyoming | collected... | reverse complement strand
CCTCAATGGGGAGTGTGCCCTTCCAGAGGGATTTGCTGGATAGAAAATGCACCCAAGACTGCTCTGAAGAGATTGCAACGAAAGTTCGCTGAGTACGTTGATAGACCTGTGAACAGAAAACCGCATCAGCACCTGTGGCGGCTTGAAAGCGAAGACCACGGCGTTCTTTGGTTAACCTGTGCTGACTGGCAATGTGACGCCGAAGCCCAACTATTACTCACTGACAATTTTGGAATCTTGCAAAGTATCATCCTACCATACTATAGAGCCACAAAACGGGGAAAAACCATCTACAAAACCCGCGAAGAAAAACAGAGAATCGCCGTGTTCCTCGAGAACTATAAAGAAGAAATGATGAGGGAAGGGATGAAAGAACTTGAAAAGAGGCTGGCCGTCTATGAAAAATTGCAGGGGTCGCTAGGGACAATTCACGAGCTAAGGATCAAGAGAAATATTCTGCGATTGAAAAAAGATAAAAAAGACTGTCAAATGGCTGCGCTCGTGCTTTAGTGTTCGAGAACTGAGGGAAACGCTAAGTTCAGAAACCCTAACAGAAAACGGGAGGGAAGAGAATGAAGTTTGAAGCAACAATAAAAGAAGGAACGTTCACTGAAGCGTGCCAGCTCGTCCGAGAAGCCCAACACAAATTGCGCAAGAAATTCCCTGAATACTATGAGGCAAAGATGAAGAGTCCCTTAGGCATCGCAACGCCCGAGCGAATAGTCTTCCAAAACGTGCCAAAAAAAGCCATCCCTGCTCTGCGACAGCATTTCAGGAAAATCATAGACCAGGTCATCGAAGGATAAAAACGTGTTAAATTGTCTCAAACGATTCGGAAAAAAGCAAGAGTGCAAGCACGAATGGCGGGTTTTATATGTCTACCTGCCAGCGATGCGTCTCAAATGTGTCCAATGCAACAAAAAGAGGACGGTGACCTTCAACGCCTTCGATTTTTTCCAGTATTGGGTCAAACCCTACCTCGCCAATCCAGACGGCTTCAAGAAATATCAGAAAACCATAGCCTTTTTCGAGAAGAACAAGAAAACGATTCTGAAGAGTGCACTCAAAGAAATCGACCAACACTTAGAAAAAATAGAGCAGAGGAGACAAGAACTAAACGAGCTAAAAAAACTGTGCAAAGCATCAGCTCTCCTTTAAACCCATTTTTGTGGATAAGATTGCGAAAACGTGAAAAAAGTCGGTGTGAAAAACGCCCTGACGAGACCAGTAACATTCTGGTCGCTCTCCTTATTGGAGGGTTGGCCTTGTCGTCCGACCACGTAACTGAAAAATGCTACGTGATACGGCTAGGCCGAAACACGAGAGTTCAAAGCCCTCGTGTAGGCGAAAAGAAGGCTCAGCGACTTAAGACGAGATGCTTTCTTTTTTCACGCGATTTCTCTTTCGGCGTCTCAAACGATAAACAGTATATCCCGTAGCCGCAGAGGCACAAACCGCAACGATTATAATGAGCCAAAGCCACGGGAATTCCCCAGGCTGAGACGGAGGAGCCAAAATTACCTCTGTTTCACCATTCAAGGATACACTTTGGGCCGTGTAAATGAATAACAATTTCACCCTATCAGTAGCCGGCAAGACGGAGAACATAACTGGATGCGTGTGCTGGTCTGTGTCATTCACTGATTCAGTGAACAGAGGCAGCACTGTTCCATTCGCTAGCATAAAGTTGACTTGCAAGGTGCCTGGTGTAGCGTTAACCTGGTATGCAAACCTCATTTCCTGTTTTTCATAATCGACTCCAACATTATATTTCAAATCGATGTTTGTGGTTTGATTTTGGTCGGTATGATTTGTTGGGCTTTCAGCAAGGTAGGTAGCGTCAACCGAACCGTCTCCTGAGAGCATGTAATAGTATATGCTGCCTTCTTGTGCTGTGGAAAGCCCTGTTGAAGAGTTCCACACATATTTCGTGTCAGAAGCAGTTGAAACTGGAGAATACCACTTAAAACAAATTGGTTCCATAATATTGTAGACTAGAGGAACAACCAAAGTGGGCAATTCAGTGATCGTGTAGTTTACATCGTTTATTTGCAGAACTGGATCAACTACGTCGCCGCTTAGATGCGCATCAAACTTGACTTTGAATTTTGGGCTAACCAAGCAGTTTAGATAGTGCCAACCATCCATCGTTATGGTCACCGAATCGTTTTTAATGAACAAGTCGCTTGGAACTAACTTGGTTTTGTTTCCTTCTGTTTCGTTGTATAGTGTCAGGACTTTGAAAGTATCTGTTTGCTCTTCTCCAACTAGCATATAGTGTTGCTCAAAAACTGAAGTGCGCCAGATGTCTTCCACCCAACCAAACAGGAGATACTGCGAATTCTCGAGAAAACGTACTTCCACAGTCTCGCCGAACTCGAAATAATGCACACCCATCGACGGATCAGAAATGTTGCTCGGATAAAACACGTTTTCTGCCGCACTGGAAGCGTATATCAAAAGCGGGAACTGCGCAATCTCAAAAGATGTAAGGTTTATGGGCAAAATCCTCCTAAACTGGGGCTGAGTCCCATTCTCTATGTGTGGGGCTGAAATGTAAAGGTAAAATTGTGCTTTAGCCGCAACAGTGTAGATTTGTCCTCGACCGCCAACATTAGCTACACCAGTCACAAACGAATCGTTTAAAGTCAACGTTTTTGTTACCGTGAATGTGTTAAGCTGGATTTTTGCGAGCTTGGACATCTGAGAATAACTAATATACAAATAGTCATCATCAGCACCCACAACATCTGATACTTCCTGAATCTCAAGCGTGGACTCCACAAGCATAGATGCGTTGTGAATTTTTGCGAGATAGGTTTTCCAAGATGTGTTGGTGAACTTGACGTATATGTGTCCACTTGCGCAAGATGTCCAACCCCACGAGAGGCTGTCGCCCAACGAGACTGAAGTAGCCTCAACAGTAAATGTGGTCGGGTCAATTCTGACGATGTGTTTTTCGTCGTGCGAGTATATTTTGCCGCTGAACCAATACATACTCTGCAAGCCAGGCAACACGCCAACAACCGACAACTGGCTTAAACTAATCTTCACCAGCTCACTGTCCAATCCCGGCGAACCACGCACAGCATAAAGAAAAAGTTCTCCAGGCGAAGGACAGTCGCTAGTGCACAACGAGAAAGGCGCCTGAAGATTTATCGTTTGCACTGTTGAAAAAGCGGGAATAGCCACTCTCAAAAACCTGTCAGGCGAAAGAAGATCTGGATCAGCACTATCGACGAAGTAAAGGTAGCCTGGAACAAACGCGTAAGTAACTACTCGCCCATTAATGGTCAAACTAGAGACTGCAAACGTGTTCAAATCTATCTGGAAAATCCTTTTCGCAGCAAACACGTATGCAAACGTGTTCGACGGACCTTGAGGCTTCGACGGATCTGCATAATCATATATCGCCAAGCCAAACGGAGGCGACCACTCAAGACAAGCGGGATCGGAGCAAACTGTTGGAAACAACGATACATTTTTGTCGGGAACATCAAGCTCTACTTCGCCATTCGGGTAACTTGGATCTGCACCCTGCTTAAATTTCAAAAGTGAAGGAGGAACAAGAAACGTTCCGTGATAGCCTCCGCAGACAGCGTATAAATCGCCAAGATACATTTGCATCGCGTGAACCGTGCCAAACTCAACTTCCGCCCTCTGGTAATAACCCCAAAAAGTCGAAGGTCGCATGTCATCAACACTGCCGCCGGAGCCGATGTGGTAAAAATAAGTTACAGGTGAAGAAACGTTTGTTGGAGCCGTTTCTGTGGCAACCAGCACATAATATCTATTTTTCACTGTCGTGCTGACAAATGAGGCATACCTAAAAGTGTGTGCCGAACCATTCGTCCACGTCAAACGCAAAGGAAACGCGTCAACCGTGTAGTTCACACTATCAACGGTTAAAACAACGGTGTTTGCATCCACACCCACCTCCATCGCATTAAACAAAACGCTTGGGACTGCCCCACTAGCTTGCTCTGCCCTCACTTCAACGACTGAAAATGGCAGGACCAACATTGCAACTAAGAAAATCAACAGAAAACAACCAAGATTTCGGGTTTTCTGCACACGGACACCACTATGTATAGAACTGAGAGTTTAAAAAGATTTGATCCGAATTGATGGAAAGAGCCCCAGAAACGCCTGAAAACGAGCCTAAAACGCCGTTTCACCAGTTTTCTTAAACGATAACCTCAAAGAAGAGAGAAGCGAAAATCCAGAACCATTGCCAACTGTCGGGTCGGTTGTGCCTTCTTCTGTGGCGCTAACGGTAAGCATTTTATTCCCACTTGTGGTTGAAACGAAGTAAATGTTTCCGCCTGCGGTTCCAACTATAAGTGTGCCATTATAGTTTGTGATGGTGAAAGCAGTTTCGTTTATGTTGAAAGCCCCGACTTTTTGTAGGGTGCAATTTAAAACGATTATTCCTGTTGCGGGGGATACGCCGTAAACTTTGTCGTTTGTTATGGTTAAATCGTATAAAAAGAGGTCGGTTGGACTTAAAACTGTGTGTTGGGTTTCGACAAAAGAAGTGAGGTTTATCGTGACTACTCTTGAAGGTTGCAGAATGTTTGGGCCGTAAACAGCAATAACTAATGTGTCGTTCTTAAATTCTAAATCCTTAATATACTGCTCGTTTTCTGCCAGAGTTGTTGAACGTGTAATTTTAAGCGTTGTGATGTCAATTTCGCAGACACGACCTGTTTTTGGGGGCACAACTGAACCATAACCCCAAAGTCCCCAGCTTCCAGCATAGAGGCGTCCGTCGCGTGTGGCTAATGTGAGGCTGCCTATTGCGAGTGGAGACGCATCACCATAATACATTATTTTTGTTGTAGTAAAGGTAGTCAAATTGATTTGGGCGACGACGGCGGGGTTAGTGTTAAACGAAGCAAATAAATAGTTAGAGCATATGACTAATGAACGAAGGTTGTTAGCATCGCATCGCGTAAATGTTAGGTCAGCGACTATAGTAAAGTTTGTGAGGGCTATTTTAAGAATGTGTGCTGGGACGGTGAATGTTCCAACATAAAGAAAACCGTTTTTAGTGATTAGGGAGTAGGCTCGGTTTTGTGTAAGTTTAAGTGTGGCTAAAACTTTGTAGCTTGTCAAATTGATTTTGTCTATTCGAGCAGGATTTGTGTCGTGGGCAACGTATAAAATGTCGCCGTCAAGGGCGAAAGAGTTGGCGCACTCGACACCAGTTAATATTCTCGTGGCGAAGCGGAGAGGGTTGGGCCAGTTTTTGTTGATGACTGCGAAATAGGGTAAGCGAAGCACGGTAACGTTTGAGGTAACATAAACAGTTCCAAAAACTACGCCTTCGAGTTGGTTTTTGATTATGAATTTTACTGTTGTGTTGCCTGTGGCGGGGTTTGGCGTGGCTGAAACGATGTTGTCGGTGAAGGTGAAAGTTTGGGGGGTGAAAGCGGTTGTGGTGGCGTTTAGACTTAATGTTTCTCCAACGCCGAAATTCAATGGGGCTGGCGTTAAAAATGCCTGCGTTGTAGTTGCGTTGCATACGTTAATTATTCCGCCACCAACCATATATTCAGAACAGTTTAGGGGCGTGGCAGTTTCAACCAACACGGCTTTAACTTGTTCAGGTGTCCAAGAGGGGTGAACTTGTTTTATTAACGCTACTGCGCCTGCAATGTGTGGAGTAGCCATGCTTGTGCCACTCATCATAGTGTAATAATTGTTTATTATCGTGCCTTTTTTTGTTCCGTTTGCTCTGGCTGCAACCACGTTTACGCCAACCGCCAAAACTTCTGGCTTCAATCGGTAATCGTTTGTTGGCCCGTAGCTACTAAACCCCGCGAGACTGCCGTTTTTACAGGTTGCGCCAACCGTTAGTGCTTTTCGTGCCAATCCTGGAGACAACACGCTTCCAACGCCTAACGCTCCGTTGTTTCCCGCTGCCACCACTACTACTACTCCCTGCCCAACCGCCCAATCAACCATTTGCGAGACTGGATCGTCTGGACTGCCAAATCCACCGAGACTTAACGAGACCACGTTTGCTCCGTTTTGAACCGCCCATTTTATCCCCGCAATGATCCAACTCCATTGTCCGTTGCCATTTGCGTCAAGCACTTTTCCGTTGAGCAACCACGCTCCCGGAGCTACCCCAACATAAGTGTAATTTGACGCTTCACCCGTTCCCGCTGCTATGCTGGCGCAATGTGTGCCGTGTCCGTAGTCGTCATAAACGTGTCCGCACCCCGTAAAATCCTTTTCTAAAATCACTTTGGGGTCGTTTGTTGCGGGGTTGTCGTCAAGGTCGTTAAGGTCTGGGTGTGTTTTGTCAATGCCCGTGTCCAATATTGCTATTTTTATTCCTGTTCCGTTAATGTTGTATCCATAATTTTCCTCTGTTTTTTTCCACGCCGTAGAATCTTTAATGATGGGGACGCTGTCGTTGAGGCAAACGCTTACTTGGTTGTCGGGATAAATTTTCTGAACGTCTGCTCTCCGTGAAGTCTCTAAAATTTGCGGGTTGGTTAAAGTGGCGAATCCAAAACTGAAATTTTCATACTGAATGATGACACGCGCCAAAGAAACGTTTAACAATTCAGCACTGATTTTGCTTGTCTGATTCGTTGTGGGTGAAGCTACGACAATGCGGAAAATAGGAAGCAAACTGACAAAGAGGCTGAAAAACAGAATCGAACCTACACAAAAGACTGCAAAAGTTCCAATTCGTACGTTTGAACCCACATCGACACCACCCCATATAGATTCAAAGGTTTTTAAAGTTTTGATGTGTAAGATGGAAAAAGCCCTGAAAACGCCCCAAAACCGCCTCAAAACACGCAAAAAACCCCACAGAACGAACGAGAAACAAGAAGAGGATAAAAATGTGAAAATGGAAAAGAGGAGAAAAAAACAGGAGGTCGGACAGGCTCGCTCTCAAAGCCCTTGATTCCCGGTTAGTTATGCCCCGGTAGGGATCACGAGCCACGCCCAATTTTTATTCAGTTGCTCTCGATGACCACCTCCTGCAGGTCGATCGCCTGCAATAATTTAGAATCTTATGGTTTTTTAAACTCTTGAGCGAAGACGTCTGGTATCGCAATTTTTGAGAAACATTTATATCACCAATTTTCATGCATGGTCCAGATTTCGAAATGATTAATTCAAAACGAGTCCGTATGAAAATAACCAAGAATTTTCTCGAGTTAATCATTCTCAGACGGATAGAGGGAGAACCCGCGCACGGTTACCGAATCATCCAAGATATCCGCAAAGTTTACGATGTCTATTTTAGCCCCTCAACGATTTACCCAATTTTGAACCAGTTAGAAGCGGCCGAATATGTAACGAGCAAATGGGAAACCCTTAACGACCGCCCCAGGAAAGTCTACACGATCACAGAAAAAGGAAAAAAACTACTCGAACTGGTGGCAAACTCTTTCTCTCTAATTTTGAAACAGCTGACTGCCTGAAAAGGATGAAAACAATGGAAAAACCTGAAAATGGATCGAAACACAGCAAAAATGAGGAAGCAACGGCCGATCTTTCTATAGTTGTTCGAGACCACACTCATCCTGTTAAGATATATTGTTCCAAATGTATTCGAATATCTTGTTAAATTGGCTCTTGTTCCTAGCACGTCTCCATTCATCAATCTCCAAGTCGGGTATTTTCCTGTTGATCTTATAGGAGCTAAATTTGCGAAGATACCTATAGAAATCTGATCTCTTCAGCTGAGGCCCGTCTGGATTCCTAAAGCTACATTCTTTTGCCAGGATTTTGAGAAGGAGTTTAAGAGACACCGCAATGCCCGGATTTGATTGGAAAAATCCATATCGCCCTTTCTTCCAATCAGTCGGAAACGTTTCTTTGATGCAATCAAAATACATTGCTAGCACTTCAACAGGAGTTTCCAAATCATTCCTATCATATTCCAATTGCTTCTGTAACCAACCTTTCGAGTGATTTTTGCCATCATTCCAGTCAATCAGGTTTTCTCTTGGATCTTTTGAAGGTGTCAAATTATCAACAAATGTCTTCAGATTCAACCAATTTTTGTATCTTCCTTCAATACCACAGTATATCTCACTGTCGAACAAACGATGTCTACTCTGCAGTTCCAGCGCGACCTTTGCAGCAATACCTTCCTTGTCTTCCAAGAGTTGACTCAGAATGTAGAAGATCAAATTAGGATTGATTCCTATTTGTTCATTGTTAATCGAAGAAAATATCTTTGCTTGGTCTCCAGGACTGATGTCCTTGTAGGTAGTGACTAGAAACTTGTATTCATTCAAAATGGGTTTCTCTTTCTCAGACAACTTCGTGAGAGAAAAAAGCCTGTGTTGACCATCTATTATCCAAAGTGAGGAATACTTGTTTTCAATTTTGACCCGCTTTATGTGGTTTTTCCCGTCGTAATCAACGACTGTATTCCTACTGTCAGGGCCAAAGGTGCAGATTATATTATTTGGGAAGACGGAAGTAAATGTCCTAGCAAGAATAAACTTCTTAATTTCCGAAAGCCTATCGCCATCTATGGTTCTTTGATATGCTTTCCTTTGAGTTTCTTTATCGACCGAGGCTCGGTAGACATACGCGAGCTTGAGCAGGTCTCCTGCAGGAATCACACAAGTATAGTACTTCACTCCAAACGTATCATTCTCAATAGACTCGAGTTCAATGAATTCTGAACCGTCATAAGCAACTTGCATATTGAAGGTATTCTTCAGGAAATCAAGAAAGGCATACTGTGGGCTCATTTTTTCAATCGACTCGTCCAGGTCCGCAAACAAGTCTGCCTTTTCTACCGGGATTCTGTCATTCAGAGACCTCTTGTTCAGCTCATCGCTAATCTCATCCTCAGAACTTATAACGAAGAGAGGATGGAACACTATGCCCGAATATGTTTTGTCTCTCTTAAGCTTTTCAAGTTGCGTGTAGAATTTATCAAGTTGGGGAATAACATTACTGATGTTCTCATATTCTTTCAATTCGATGATAATCACGTGCTCTTCATTTCGGCTTTTAATCCTTATGAAGTAATCTGGAATCATCTTCTCAGTTTCAAACTGGATTTCTCGGTGATAATGCATCTCCATCGGGAAAAGATTCACCGCTCCAACGAGTTTCACCAATACTTCGCCAACGTTCCGCTCGAACTCGTTCTGGATTGATCGCAACCGTCTTTTGAAATCCTTCAAAGAGGCACTATTGATCTCCACAATTCCACCTCTCATTCATCTCGCAAACTTGTACCTCTGATGTTATTCGAGAGTTTCGCCACATTTTGGACATTTCCCGAAGTTAATAAAAATCGGCGTTCCACACCGTGGACACGATGGCGTTTTTGAAACCACGAAACTACCAGAAATTTCCACATCTGAAGAGTTGACGGAGCTACCAGTTGCAGTGCTTATTGTGTTGGCCACTTTTTCTCTTATTTTCTTCCAAGTATCATACGGCAGGCAACCATAATCCGGGGTTATGATGACGGCTTCCCATTCTCCCTTTGATTCTCGGCTCCGCTCGCCTTCAACGCCAGCACTCTCGGGAGAAATGCCTCCCTTGACTTTCGTATCAATTTTTTTGTCGGTGGGAAGGAAAAAAGATATGACATCCACACGTTCTCCGTCAATGTCCATTCTTAAGTGATAGGCTTGGTTCTTGCCGAATTCCTCGTATTTAACATCTTTCTTTTTCTTCAAGAAGCGAGACATCTTGATCTGAATGTAAATAACGTATTTTGTGTATAAAAATATGCACTATTACCAAAAAAAGAAAAGCACTACTAAACACGGGGGCAACGTAAACGCAACAGCGTATAGCAGTCCCCAAACGAGAAAATACACATTACGTAAAAACGGGGGGAGGTATCGGGATGTGTAATCGTGTGTGTCGCCAGCCCGAGAGGCAGGGGTGGTCCGGGCGGAAAACAACTAAAAAACACTAAAAAGACCATACTTTTCACGTTAGAAAACACTAGAAAGACGCTATTAACTAACGCTAACTACGTCTCTTAAAGACTATATAAAGATACTTACGCTATTAAACGCTATTAACTATTAACTATTAACTACCAACCGCAGAGTAATCCCTAGTTTTCCGAGTTTGGGGGCAGTTTTGATGGTGTTTTGAGAGGTTTTCTGGGCTTTGGGCAGGGGTGGACTTTTGCGTTGCGACACACACAATTTTCAATGAATTAGTTGCGCCAAAAAGTCAACTTAAAAAAGGCATTTAATAACGTCAAAAAATATTTACTCTTGTTTCGGTTCTGGTGTGGGTTGGGTTTCTCCTCGTGCTCTGGCTTCCCGCTGGAGTTGGATTATCCAGCAGGTTTGCGGTTCTTGTTTCTCGCAGTCGTCGCCGAGGCCTTTGTTTGCTTCTTTAATTTTGCAGTTGCCATTGTGGTAGTATGGGCATAATTTGAAAGTTTGGAAAGCATAGAGTTCAGGGCTTGTTTGTTTGATTATTTTTTTCTTTACGGCTTGAGCGATCATTCTTTTGTGCGTCTGATCATCGAGGAAATGTTTGCTTGCTATCTTCGCCAAATCCGCGAATGAATAGTAGCCTGACGCTAGGGTTTGCAGTTCGTCGAAGAAGTCTGCGTATTTTTCTTTGTTTTTCTCTGTTTTTTCTCGTTCATCTTGGGTTTTGAAGTAGTTTTGCAATATTTGTCGTACAGTCGTGGTCATTGTTTGGTTGTGGCTGTGTGCTTCTTGCCAAAGGCGACGTTTTGTCTCATCATCCAAAAAGTCAAAGGGTGAGTGCTTTAGAGCGTATTCTAAACAGCGGATGGCGTAGTGGTTTAGGCTCTCTCCTTCACTTTTTCCCGTAACCAAGTCGTTTAACATTTCAACTTCTAGCCAGAGGCTAATACGTTTACGTTTTCCGTAGACGCGTGGTCGACCTTGCCTGTAGCTCATTTTTGCTCCTCCTCTGCGATTAGTACCAACGCAGGTGTTTGTCTAAAGAGTCCATGTTCCGCCCTTCCGAGCCATTTATACTTCGTTACGGGGGCGGGCGGACATACAGCGACGAAACTCTGCAGGCCGCACGTGAACTTAACTCTGAGCGGGTGATCTGGAAAGCGGGTGGCCTCTCCCACAAGCGAAAGATAAGCAGAATTCAGTATGGCGTTCAGCAGGGCGGCTTTCTCTTTGCGCAGGATGTTGAGTTTGCGTAGATTTTTGAGGGTTTGGTTCACTAGTTTCCTCCTCCTGTTGTCGCGGCGATCCACTTTAAAAACTCACTATTGCTGTCATAGTTTTGTTCGGTTGCGCTTGAGAATGTGCAGGTTATTTGTGCGTTTGGTAGTCCTACCTCGTCCCACATTTTGAGCCAGGCGTTGATTTCTTTTTCAGCGTTTTTTGTCGTTAATTTTCCTGTCGCGTCTATCGTTAGCCAGCGGCCAGCTTCGTCAAGAATGCAGATTTCGTCGCCTGCAGGAAGGATAACGGCGCAATGCCCTACGCACTTGGTGAATCTCTCGGCAGTTCCAATAATCACGCAGAAGACAGTGGTGTTGGGGCAATATGCCAAAATCAAACTTGCGAGCAAAATTGAGAAATCTTCGCAGTCGCCAGTGCCGTTGCCCAAGGTTTCTCTGGGAGTTTGAAAATAGTCTTGCCCGTTTGGTTCGGCCCGGTAGGTGATGTGTTGGTCTACCCAATCATATATTTCCAAAATCGCATCCCAACACCCGGTGTGATTTATGGTTATTTGGCGTGCAAGCATCTCAACTGTGGGGTCGAAGGGTTGGATGTAGCCGCAGTAAGTTGTTGGTTCTTTTTCGATTGGGTTTGTTGGAGCGAACGTTTTGCTTTTTGCCACAATTATGAAATGGTTTAGTTCCGCAACTATTACAATCAGAGCGAGGAGAACGCAAACGGCATAGGCGAAAGTTTTGGCTTTCATCTAGCTCACAACCTCCGCCAGTTTTTTGTTTTTAAGAAGGTTGAATAGAACATCGTAGCTGGCCGCTAACAACTTCAGTCTACAATCTTTCTCTCCAATTTTGATGTTGACCTCTACGATTCGGTGCTGGTCAGAGAAGGCTATGGGAAGGGCGGTCGGCGTGTGGAGTGCTGATGGGCAAGCCTGATGTGATAACCGCTGCGGTGAAAAGATGCACGCCGCCGCCACTCCGTGATTTTTGTTAACCGTGCTCATTTTTTATCCTCCTCGATTTTTATGGTGCCGTTTTTGGTGTAGAGTTGAGTGTGGAAGGCGATTCTTGTGTCAACGATTTCTATTCCAGGTCGGTCGGCGTAGAGGCGGATAAGGTACGCACCAACATCGTTTATAGGCGCACTCCGCTCTTCAGCATAGGCAGGATATCCCAAAAAACACCCACAGCTTATGAGGTAAGTGCGGTAAATGAGCCTGCAGAGTTTACCTCCGACCTTAGCGATAGTGTAGTGGGTGTATGGTTCGCTGGCAAGCTTGTGGTTGTGTCCCATACTCACTATGTCTGTGTGGAAGTTGAGGGCGGCTCTTCGTAACTGTGTCATGTAGTTAACTGTGGCGTTTGAGGCTCCGTGTAGCATATAATCTGTGTAAATTTGCTTTCCAACGCGATAGGCGGCCAGAACACCTCGTCCCGGCTCAACACTGAAGATGTTTAGGCTACCAAGTTTAAGTTTCAAATACTCAACCAAATCGATTGCCTTGCTCGACGCCTTTGCAAATCTGAGGTCGTGATTGCCCAAAATGATTATATTCAGTTGCTTTTTAACAGCCTCAAAATCATCCAGAAAGGCTTGGATCTGCTTGCTCTCTGGGTCTTCAGCTTCTTTAAGGAAGGGAGCCAAGTTTTGCATTTCGAACAGGTCGCCGAGAATTTGCAGGCGTATGTGCGGGTTTTTCTGTGCAAGGTTGAGATAGCGTTGCAGGAAGGATCTGCGCTGGTCAGTGTGTCCATAGTGCAAGTCGCTTAGTTTCAAAATTTCGGCGCAGAGGCGACCGTTGCGTTTGACAAGTGGCAAACGTACTACTACGAAGTTTTCTAAATCGGCGTGAAGTGGTTCGCCGATGATGGGCACGATAGAGTTTCTTCTGCCCGATTTTTGCTTAAGTTCTGAATCAACCTGTTTAAGCTGTCTTAACTCGCGCATCCGAGGTTTCCCCAACCATATCGCACAGGGCTTTAAAAAGTCTTGATTTACGTTTATATACTCAAAAAGGGAGAGGTGTCGGGACACGTAACTTTCTTTTTAAAGGGATGTACTACATTATTGTTGGGGCTTTGCGCTCGAGGTAACCCTATACAGGCGGCACTTCAATCTCCCTCATTTTTAGCCCCTGCCGCCAAAAACTTTAGCTCAGGAGAAGTTGCCACACTAATCTCCAGTTTCTTCTTGTTCACCTTCATACTTTTCCCAATACTCGCAACTGTTGACGTCAATGTTGTCGGGGCAAGAGTGCAGACATCCTTCAAGTTCGCCCAGAACGTTATAGCCGTTGATTTCCTGTTTGGGGAGAATTGCTTTCTTGCCGCAGGGGAACGTGTATTCAGCCGGCCTTTTTAGGAGGATTTGAATGAGCTCGCTGGCTTCCTTTTTCGATAGGTGTGCGACTTCAGCCTTGTTTACTTTTTTCAGGAAATTTTTGATGTCTTCTTCGTCTTGGGCTTTGGTGCTTTCGTAGCTTGAGAGAATCGTAATGTATTCTCTTTGTTTATCGGTTATCTTGGGTGGCTCGAAGAAACTCGTCTTCTCACCAAAACAAGAGTTTGTAAGCTAATATATTAATCCACAGTAATGTCGAAGAGGCATCAATCAAATGGGGAGTTTGCGAAATGGCAGTCCG
>Ga0315282_10011389_pt1 | contig 13789 bp, 12 predicted proteins | sample YL17G07_20_MG_FD_203693 | JGI IMG/M metagenome (GOLD analysis project Ga0315282, IMG submission 203693) | Sediment microbial communities from Yellowstone Lake, YNP, Wyoming, USA - YL17G07_20 | ecosystem: Environmental > Aquatic > Freshwater > Lake > Sediment | place: USA: Wyoming | collected... | reverse complement strand
GAAATCGAAAGAGAGCCTTTTTGCAATTACAATACTTTTTGTCCTGGCCTTCGGGGGACTTGGTTATTTGATGGGACTTCATTTCTTGATTGGGGCCTTCTTTGGGTCGGTCCTTGTGAGTAAACAGCTTTTGGGCAAGGAAAATTATTCTAAGGTTGGCAGTATCATCAGCGCTGTCTCGATGGGGTTCATTGCGCCCATCTTTTTTGTCTATATCGGCTTGTCCTTCTACCTGACTAGTTATTCATTATTGTATCTTGTCCCGATTTTCTTGATTGTATATATCTCAAGTAAATATCTTGGTGGATATCTGGGCGCTTCGGCGATGAAACTTGAGCCAAAGAGCATAAGTATCGTGGCCACAGGAATCGCAAACCCAGGCACAATGGAGCTCATTATAGCAAATATTGGATTAACGGTGGGGCTCATCACTGTCGATGAATTCTCAATAATCATCATAGTGGTCATCATCATGATGATAGTGACCCCGATCCTTCTAAAACGAACCTTTGAGATAAAGGATGGGATTCTTGCTAAGAACTCAACTCTAAATAAGGATAAAACCTCATCTCGATTTGATAAGATGGGTGAAAAAATCGAGACGAAGCAGAATGATCAAGGGAATATTGGATATACGCTCAGAGAGGACGCGACGTTCAGCGTTAAAACTTCAGAATTCGATAATATTGACGAGTACAATGTGAACCCCCCAAGATTGAAAGAGAAGCAATAATCAATCCCAAGGATCTGTTGACGGGATATAATCAGAATCTGGTCAAACATAATCGATGATCAACGACCAAATTATGTGTTCCCTGCGGACGATGCTAGAATAGACCGTTATACTGATTTGCATCGGATTAATCCTTTTTGCATCAAAGATAGGTATGAGAAAAAGAAGAATAGGCCCCGGTCGCCCGAGGCCCCAAAGTTTTTGTCTCTTTCGTCTCACGTCCCTAGACGAACCACAGGCCGCTGAAGATTATAAAGGGCAGTATAACGGACAAGATCCCTCCATACAGGTTGATTTTCTTCGATAGGCCGTCCTTCTTCCAGAAGTCGTCGTTGACCGATACCATCGCAGTGCATATCAGCGATGCGCACAGACAGCCGTAGGTCGAAAGCATGATCTTATCGATCATGATAAGGCTCCCCAATGGTGGCAGGCTCGATGTCTGGCTGATGTGGAACATGACAGCTGATATCAACATCGAGGTGCCTAACCCGATCTTCTGAGCCATCTTGGTCGATGGGAAGAAGAAGCTCAGGCACGAAACGATGCAGAAGATGATCGGGGGCAAGAGTGTCTTGATGGTCGTGGAGGTCGGAGCCCTGCTGATGTTGATCGTGAAGACAAGCCGGGAGTATTCCGAACTCCCACCCGCCATATCATAGGTCTGGGTGGTGGAGATGAAGGCCCATTTGTCCTGGTTCCAGCCTGCTATCTTCAAGTGAGGGTCGATCTTGCTTTCGGAAGCAAGGGCTTTGTAGACAAGCATGCTCGTGTCAAGGTTCGCATCTTCCATCTGGAACACGATCTTCTGCTTATCATAAGGGTACATCTTGAAATCCGGGCTCGCATACAAGTTGGCCTGGATCCTATACCAGATCTCAACGCTTCCGTTGGTATTGGTCGAAGAGATTAAGTCCTTGGATCCAGCCCTGCCGTTCATGAACTCGAACTTCGCGATGGTGAAATCCTTAGGCGTGCTGGTGGTCACCTCGTACTTGAACCACATGTAGAAGTCAAGTGTGTAGGTCCCCTTGTTGGCGTCGTAATTACCAAAGGAGATAAGGTACATTCCAACACCTACCTGGGTACCGGAACCGCTGCTTTGTGCTTTTACCGGCACATCAGAAACGGGGATGGTCGTCAATAAGCCCAAGATCAATAAGCCCAAAACTCCGAAAGCCATCAGGCGTTGCTTCAACATAGAGGATAGAACTATTAACAGATTAAAAACATTTGCGCTAAGAATCGATATTGAACATATTAGAAATATATCTGTGGGATAATGCAATAAAAATATATAAAAATGAAAAAAGTCTAAAAAGATTAGATATGGAAGGTTTACTTCCGGAAGGAGACCGCGCCGGAATCGACATCGTAGGTTGCGCCCACGACTCTGAGCTTGCCGTGACCGATGAGCTCGTGGAGGATGGGCTTTGAGTTCTTCATTTCCTCGACGATCTTATCGACGTTGGCGTTGACACAGTTGAGCCAGGCATCGCCGGGCTTGCCCTTGGCTTTGTCGACGGCGGGCTTGATCTTCGACGCGATGGAGCCTATGTGGCCCGGCATCTCGCCGCCCTTCATGGTCGCGTCCACGGCACCGCACTTGCTGTGCCCGAGGATGACAAGTAACTGCACGTCAAGGTGCTCGGCGGCATACTCGATGCTGCCGATGGTGACATCATCGAGAACGTTTCCCGCGGTCCTGATGATGAAGACGTCGCCCAGACCCCTGTCAAAGAGGACCTCAGGTGGGACCCTAGAGTCCGAGCAGCCGACGATTATCGCGAAGGGATGTTGTCCCTTTGCGACCTCGGTGCGGCGCTTGGCGTCCGTGTTGGGGAATTTGGGTTTCCCAGACACGAATCTCTTGTTCCCTTCGGTGAGCTCTTTTATTGCGTCATCTGGCTTCATTCCTTCATGCATGCGTGTTCCTCCCTAATACGATATTATCTTTCCGATCACAATTTGTGGATTGGGTATAATGGGAATTGTTTGCAGCGTTATAAAACTTGTTACCGAAATATAGTTAACCGCCTATTAGAAAAAAGAGGGGGCCCAGTTACCCAGAACCCTTTATTGGCCCTTATGGGCCAATAAGGATGGGCGAGGTTTGTCAATAGGTCACCGTCAATATCATTTTAACCATGGTATTTAGATCGGCAAAAGATTTTTCCCAACCTCGATTTACCGGGTTAAACTGCAATATCGGGCCGTCTTAAGTTACTCGGCCTTTGCCAGGAACTCCATCCTTGGGGCTTTTCCAGCCACGTACTCGGCCCACAGGGCTAGGATTTCGGTGTCCCTGTCTTTAACCTCGACCCTTGGGGGGAGGCATCAAGACACCCGATGGTCCATAGGGTAATCATTACCTTTGTTCCGCAAGGATCTCCGCGACCTGTAGTTGGTCATACCTGAATATCGGCACGCTTCAGTCCAAAGTGATTGTATAATTCATCTATTGAAATCATTATATAAGGACAATAAAATACACCCCCTGGAGAGATGGTTATGCCAACAAAGGACCAAAATAGGTTGTTATATCTGATTTCCCTCTATTCCAAACCCTCGGAAAACGAGACGCAAAAGGTGGTTTGGGTGAGGGAGACGGCCCTTCGCGCCTTTATGTTCGAAGGCATCGTTAAGAAGGTCTTCGAGTGGGACTATGCGCCTGCAAGCGTAATGACCGCCGATGGAAGAAAGTTCATGAACATATCGCAGGAAGGCGAGGATGACATCAACGACTTGCGAGAAATGGGCCTAATGGACGCCCTAAAGCTATCGACCTCGAGGCATTATTACATCACAGCCTATTGCATCACGAAGAAGGGCCAGACCGAGGTCAAGAAGGTCCCCAAGACAGACAAAGATCCCGTCGATGCCCTCGTCAAATGCGAATGTGGCGGGGATCTCAAAGCCGAGGAGCGGGATGAGAAGATTATCCTCAAATGTGATGCGTGTAGGAAGAAAACCGAATCTGGAATAATGGACTGTGAGGATGTCAGCTACGTTTCCAAGGCCTATATACCGCATCTGCCTATCAGCGCGAGAAAAGGTGGTGCCTAGATGTCGACCGAGAAGAAAATCGAATCGAACACTGGCTCCAATATCAGGGATGAGCTCAACGAAGTGATCTATCTCAAGGATGTCAGGCTGCTCATCGGGGAGTACATACCCTTCGGTGTCAACCACATCGTGGCCTTCAATACCAAAGTCGGCTCCTTCATGCGGGTCAAAAGCTCTTTGCTAACACAGGTCATCGACGATGACCCTGGTGGGATGCAATTCGAGATTCCAGCTGTCCTAACTGGCATTCAGATCAAGAACTTTGACAAGAATGATTTCGTCGAGTTCGATGCCGAGATACATTACCCTGAGGCCCCAGGAATCGTGCAGGAAGAGCATTTCGGTGTCCATGTCAATTATACCGGTAAGGTCCTTTATGGGCTCGACATCGAAAAGATATGCGACCAGGGAAAGGACCATGTGTCCATAGACCATTTGTCCAGGGTCCTGGCGGACCTTGTGCAAGATTCAAGCCAGATGATGGACACCCTGATCACCGACTACCAAAGAAAACTTCTGTTTCTGACATATTTCGGTCGGCCTGAAAATAGGGACAAGTACACCTTCATTTTGGCAAAGGATGCAGTACCTTTGGTGCCAGCAAAGGAATATCTAGACGGTGAGGACCGCGAGAACGAGCTCAGGCAAGTTTTAGAAACCTTCCAGTCCGTCCATGACCTTCCCGACGGCGCGAAGCTCTTGGTTGGAACGCACGGTTCCATACTGATCGCAAAGGACCCGGTAAAATACGAATATGTGGCCACGGAATATGCCTTCCTCATGAGCATGGACATCTTCGTGCAGAACTTCTTCTCACGGCTGTTCATGATGAACGATTGCGTTAAGGACATCAGGGCCCTAATCGATAAATCAGAAGAGGACCCCAACGCCGTCGAGAAGGCTCAGGCCATGCTTTCGACGACCATGAGCGACGCTATCCTTCTAATGGAGATCCTGGAATACCTTAAAGAATCCACACAGGCCCTTAATATCGAGTGGAACAATTGCGACAAAAATATCACAGATCTTTCAGTGAAAGAAGCGGGAAAGAGGCTCGAAATCGAAGAAAGAATAATCGCAGCCATAGACCAGGTACATGACATGGAACATGTCGTCGATGGCTTGTTAAAGTCCTTGGAAGGTCTCAGTAGCATGAACGAGACCATCAACCAAAGACAGATGAGGCATTTCCAGGAAACTCTAGAGGAGAATGCAAGGATCTCAGAGGACATGGCTAAGAGTGGCGAAAGGACCTCAGCCGGTGTCGAGGTCATGGAGATTATCCTGTCGGGGACGCTGGCCTTGGAACTAGTGGGTCTATTCTCCGGTGGGAATGCTTACCCCTTTGGGGTCACGGATGGCCCCACGGCCGTGGGTTGGGCGTTCATAGGGGTTGGCTTCTGGGCCCTCGGTGCTGTGATACTCTTCAAGCTCATGAAGTGGCTTGGGGACCGGGCAGAACCTGCGCTTGTCGTACGAATGAAGCTCAACCGCAAGTATAATCCCAAAGCGCTTAAAGAATTCATGTCCAAACGAGAAATAACGACCCAGGACTTGGACCTCTATGGAACGCTTGCCAAGAAGAAGATCATGTGGAAATACAACGATAATATCATGTGGGAGGACCTTAAACGGTGGGGCAAGCGCAAGGTCATCATCAACCTGTCCTACGACGAGAATACAAAGTTCCTCCTCAACGCTAATGTTGAGGTCCAGTTCCCAGGCGAGATGAAGATCTCCGAGGTCAAGGCGGCATTCCTGGAAGAACTTATAGAGGAGAAGATCTTTCAATAGAAACGATTTTCTCCCTCTTTTATTTCTTTTATATTATAATTTTTTCGAATCGTTACATTCGTTTTATGAAGATAATAAAGGGGCATCTGTTATCCATATGGGTCTTTGGTAAATATATCATTTTACTAAAAGAACGGGCCCCGGTCGCCCTATGTTTTAAACATACTCGTATGTGATAAATGGCTCGATAAAAAGAAAAGGTCCACCCCCGAAGTAACTCAACAAACTCGCAACAAGGTCCAACCACTATAATACAGAAAAAGGCCTATTATTTCGTATGATTGGTGGAGGACAAGACAACGCCTGCACACGTCCCCTAAGGTCTGCACAGGTTTTTATAAATGCCTGCACACCTATAACCGTATATATTCAGATCTTGAATGGTGGATTATACACACATTGAAAACCAAGAAAATAGATAAGAGGGCCGGTTTAAGTTCCCGGCCCGATAGGGGATGGGCGAGAATATTTAACCCGTTGATTCTTTTTGACCTATCGTCGGAAAAAACGAATATTTCGAATCCCGGCGGGTCCGTCTGTTTTATTTTTTCTATCGTCGAGCATTCGAACCCCTTTTGATTAGATCTTTAACCGGACCCTAATTATTTAAGCAACAGCGAGGGATTCATATTGTCGATAGTACATGAGCCCGAGTAGAGGGGGTCACTTCAAGAGGTTCATATTATCGCTCGACTATGAATCCACAAATAGGGGTCCGGACCAATCTTAGTGAAAAATCACTCGACCCATATAAGCAGCGTTAAGGGAAGGGAATAAAATACAACCATACAAAATAGAACAGCATCACCCCGAGACCTAGGGGAATCCCGACCCTGGCCCACTCCTTGCTTTTAATTCTCAGCTTATGGGCCGCGATGATGTTCGGTATATTTCCCGGTATGAGCATCCCGCCAGCTATCAGAAGGCCCATGAGAACGCTCTTGATTTGGACTAACGTGAGCGTCGGCCCGACCTCGGCCGCTGAGAGGGTTGCATTGTCGAGGACGGCCGAAAGCATGTTGACCCAATAGAGGCCCATGGCGGGCACGAGCGTGAAGTACTTATTCACGAGGATTTCCATCCCTGCACCTAGGAATATTAGCGCCATCACGAAGAGGTATACCTTCAAGACCCGCACTGGGACGTCGCCCAGAGGCTCCGGCTTCTCCCGTTCCTTTACTGTTTTAGCACTTTTCCCCTTCGCGCGATCAGGCTCGAATTCCTTCCCGTTCTTTGAGCACTTGATTAACTTATCCTTGGTCAGATTGGTTTTCTCTGCCTTGCGCCTTTGGGCCGTGATTGGCTTGGGTATCACATTGCTTAATAGTCCAGCTTCATTCTCCTCCGCATCGAAGTCGTCGGGTAAGGAGATGAATTGTAAAATCCTAGGCCGCTTTCCCCGAACGAATATCACGCTCAAGATACCGAAGAAAATGATCCCTGGCACAATGTAGATCCCAAACGTCTTTATCAGGAAGAAGAAATCTGCATTGTACGGTGGGCCTTGCAACTTGCTTATAACAATGGTTGATAGGGGCTCACCTAGTGGCGTGAGTGCCGCCCCCAGGCCAATCGAGAAGCAGGCAATAATAACTAGCTCGATTCGATTCTTCCTGTTAAGCGGGATATAGTGGACGAGCTCGACTAGGAACAGAGCTGCGATTATTGCCGTGATGATGCTGGATAAGAACCCCAAACCGACGACGACAACGAAAACGATGACCTTGAGCGGGATCTTTTTTTGGACCCGGTCCATTGCTTTCTGGATGGAAATTTTACCGTAATGGAAGACAAGCCCTGCTAAGAAGACAGCAGGGACTATGCCCTTCAATATCGGCTCAACGATGGCGTCAAGGAGCAACGCCTTGGACCATGCCCCGGCCATGGTCGCAGCCACGACCCCCATGATGAATAGGAACAGCTCGAGGTTCCGCTCTATCGCCGTCCACAGAAAAGGCCCTACGAGGATCACCATCAATAGAATGAAAAGCCCGATATCGACGGGGGTAGCTTCCGGCAACCTTTACACTTCCTTTTCATCTTCGAATCGTCCCTGATATCTAGATTTCTTAAATTTGAATAAGAATAATGTGAGAAACGAATCCTAGGCTTTTAAGGCCGGGAATGAATCTTTTGAATACCTCTATGCGTCCTATTACGGGCAATGGGATCACGGGACAGTTCCACTTGCTCTTTTGTATGTATCCACCAGCTTTGCTCGCGAGGTCGCGGTCATTTGCTGTCAAGCATCCGGAGAATTTCGTCAACGACGGTTTGACCTTTCTCCGTGAGCGAATACCTTAGGTAGCTATGGTCTCGCCGGGATTGTATAAATCCAGCGCTCTTCAGGCAGGCCAGATGGTAAGAAAGCTTGCTATCGGGATATGAGACGGCAGCTTTGATGATGCAAACGCAGAGCGCCCCGTGCCGGAGCAGCAATAGTATCCGGAGCCGTACTGGTTTGGACAGGAGGGAGAACTTCTTTGAGGCTTCTTTGAGCGCCTTCTTCGCAGGTTGCTTCCGGAGGAGCTCGGCGAGGCCGCCGCAACTCTTCATTTCCTTTTGAATATCGTCTGGGATGGAACATCTCATGGACGTATAAATGGAAGGCCCCATATTTATAGTTATTTCAAAATGATTTGAAACCGCAATTATTATATATCATACAATCCTATATCATTTCAAGAAGATTTGAAATACCTCGGAGGCGTGAACATGACAAACCCGTTCCTCGAACCCTTCATCGCAGGCCTTGAGACGCTCTGGGCCTATGTTGCGGCTCATGTGGTCTTTTGCCTTATCCCAGCGTTCTTCATCGCAGGCGCAATAGCGGCCCTTGTAAAAAAGGACGTGATACTCCAGTACTTCGGCTCGAACGTAAAACCTTGGATATCCTACTCCATTGCATCGGTCTCAGGAACGATCCTTGCGGTCTGCTCATGCACGATCCTTCCGGTATTCATGGGCCTTTACAAGAAAGGTGCGGGCATCGGGCCAGCGACCGCATTTTTATACTCTGGTCCTGCAATCAATGTTCTGGCTATCGTATACACCGCGCAGCTCCTGGGATGGGACCTCGGGTTGGCCCGTGCGGTGAGCGCTATCTTTCTCTCGGTGGTCATCGGAAGTGCTATGGCGTTCATCTTTAGGAAAGAAGAAAAGAACCTCAGGAAACAAAAGAAGAAAACTAAGCTGACATCGGGACCAGGGACCTCTGAAGAGACCAAGCCCAACTGGGTCATCCTCCTGTTCTTCTCGTTCCTTGTAGCGATCCTTGTCATCGGAACGACCGCGATAGCGCTATGGATCCGGCTATCTATCATATACATATTAACGATTGGAATATTTGTATTGATACTCAAATATTTCAATAAGGATGAGCTCACAGACTGGGGTTCCGAGACTTGGGACCTCACTAAAAAGATATTTCCCATACTCCTCGCAGGAGCATTTTTCGTGGGTTTCATTGCTTACTTCCTTCCGCCTGAGACTTTCCGGCCCTATCTCGGAGGGAACTCGCTCCTGTCGTGCTTCGTGGCATCTATTCTAGGTGGCCTTCTCTACATGCCGACACTCCTGGAGGTGCCCATTGTAGGTACGACCCTTGGTTATTCATCAGGTGTCATGGGCGGAGGCCCGGCCCTGTCCCTGCTTCTATCGGGTCCGGCGGTCTCGCTGCCCAGCATGTTGGTCCTCTATCGGTTGATCGGGGCGAAGAAAGCAGCCGCCTATATACTACTTGTAATATTGACCGCGGCGATCGCGGGATTCATATACGGACAAATAATTGGATGATCGCATAGAACGCCTGGTGAAGGAATGACCAAAGGGACAAAACCTTGTTGCGCAGCGGCCGCAGCCGCTCAGGTCCAGTTCTTGATGGTGAATGGGGACCGGATTGGCATTACCAACTTGGATGAGATCATAAAAAAAGCGGAGGTAGTTGCGGCGGAGGGCGAGGGAGCATTACGCAGAGAATTATTACGCCTCGTAAAAATATATAATTATGTTCCATCACCGGCCGAGAAGGCTTACGAGGATGCGTTGTACTCTGAATATTTGAAAAAGGGAGTAAGGAGCCAATGAAATCCGTACTATTCGTATGTGTCCACAATTCTGGTCGTAGTCAAATGGCAGAGGCCTTCTTCAATCATCTCGCTAAGGGTAATATGCGGGCATTTTCCGCCGGGACCAAGCCTTCTGATATGGTGGACCCGACGATTATCGAAGTAATGCTAGAGGTCGGCATCGATATCAGTGAAAAGAGGCCCAAGGCGCTGACCCTCGAGATGATAGAAAAAGCTGATCTTATGATAACGATGGGTTGCGGGGCCAATACTGGTTGTCCCGCAAGATATGTGAAGACCGAGGATTGGCAGTTGGATGACCCGACCGGAAGAACACTTGAACAGTTAAGAGCAATCCGCGATGATATCAAAGCGAGAGTAATACGACTTATCGAGGAAATTCGCTTGAAAGATGATTGAGGATGTAGGGTGATGACATGAAGATCGAAGTGCTAGGAACAGGATGTGCGAAGTGCAAGAGGCTCGAGGAGAACGTGCGCAAGGCGCTCAAGGATGCCAAGGTCCAAGCCGAAGTTGTGAAGGTCGAGGACCTCCAGGTGATAATCGACCGGGGCATCATGTTCACGCCGGCGCTCATCATAGATGGCGACGAGAAGGCCGTCGGAAGAGTGCCGAGCGTAGAGGAAATAAAGAAGATGATAACGGGAGTGTGATTGGAATGGAAGAGAAAAGCCACATAGAGAAACCAACGGTAGAACAGGTGCTCAAGAATATGGAGAAACAGCTGGGTGCAGAGCCGAGACCAATGATACTCATGTCTAAAATTGTCCCGGAGGCAGTAATCCGACAGGCTTCCGAGCGTAAGTTCGTTTTCGACATGCCGGGCGTACCTGTAAAATACAAGCACCTCATCTGCGTGGCGGTCGCTGCTGCGGCAAGCAGCCATCTATGCACGGAAACCTTCATCCGGCTCGCAGAACGGGCAGGAGCGACGAAAGAGGAGATAGGGGAGACCCTATTGACTGCGAAATTCGCGCTGGGCTCGACCGTCTTTGCATCCGCCGTGGATGGCATGGAGCTTATAACGAAAGAGGGAAAATGAAATGCCGGCGATCAGAATAGATCTGGATGCCTGTACTGGTTGCAGGAAGTGCGCTGAACTCTGCCCGGCTAACGTCCTTGCGGTAAAGGAAAAGAAGGCAGTCGTAGTGAACGAGGCAGCTTGTACTCTCTGCGGAATCTGCGCGGACCAGTGCCCGAAGCAGGCTATAACACTGGAGCGAAAGGCCGACATCGGCAAATACCTGAGGGATTTTCGGGCGAAGGACGAATACTGTGAGGCAAGCGGGGCCCTCTCTGAAATTCTGGAGCTCCGAAAAAGCCCCGTGGCCATCCGTCTGGTAAGGCAACCAGAAGAGGTTCCATCGGATGTGATGCCGCTCGATTTCCCGGTAAGACATTGCGTCTCCATAAACATGGCCGCCCACGGCGCGGTCTTCTACCTCCCGGCCAGCAGGCATGCCTGCAGCGCCGCTAAAGCTGCCCTGGGGATCGAGCCCCTCCCGGAGAAGGTCAGGAACGGGAAGGTCCCCTACATGCATGGCCTGGCCGCATCCCAGGAGTCGGCAGCGAGAACGATGGCGGAGATCCCAAAACTACCGCAAAGGAGCGCAATCGGGACCCTTCTTGCCCCGCTCGATAAAGCGCCCTTTGAGCCAGATGTGGTCGTACTGACCGTCACACCAAAGCAGGCAATGTGGGTGTCCATTGCCCTCCTTTTTAAAGACGGGGGGCCCCGGCTCACCGCCAGCTTCGCCGGGATGCAAGCCTCCTGCGGGGACGTTACGGCCTTGCCCATGCTTTCCGGGAAGGTCAACTTCTCCCTCGGATGCTACGGATGCCGATCGGCAGGAAAGCTCGGAGAGGATGAGATGTACGTTGGAATTCCTATCGGCCAGCTCGCTGGAGTGGCGAGTGGCCTGAAGGGACTCAGAAAGGCGATGAGGAACCTAGAAAAGGGGAAGGAATGAAGGGAACGAAGGGGAACGAGGGAAGGTTACTGAATTTTATATTGGTGCATAAGAGGAGGGAAGACCTGGATGATGGAACACACAAACCTGCCAAACCTTATTGAGTATAACAAAAATGAGCGCGTGAAAAAGGATATAATCAAGACCGATTGGGCCAACGTCGTGCTGATATGCCTTGAGACTGGGCAGGAGATCCCGCCGCATCCGGAACCATATGCCGTGCTCTTTCATGTATTGGATGGTGAGGGGACGATAACAATCGGTGCCACTCGATATGATGTCCGGCCAGGTCATCTGATTTTTTCTCCTAAAGGTGGTGTGCGGGGGGATATCACCGCGAACGCGTATGAGCCTGCTGGGGATGCAAGAACCGCATTAGGTGCCGAACCGTGGGGTGAAGTCAACTTGAACGCTATAGAAGTCGAGAACCTGACGAAACGCTTCGGTAATCTGACTGCGGTGGACCGCATCAGTTTCGATGTCAAAAAGGGGGAGTTCCATGGCCACCGCTGCTCGTTCATGCCGATAGGAATATTCGGATTGGTTGCGGGAGGTACTTTAGGGACCTCGTATCAGAGAGGAACGAAGAGAAAGAGCTGGCTGGTGGTTTTTTGAGTGATCTAGACTCAGAGAAAAATTTGGATCGAGCAAACTTAAAGAACGGGTTGGAAACCAAAGACGTGCGGAAGAGACTTGCAGAGTATGGGTATAATGAGGTCCTTGAGAAGAAAGTAAGCTTTTGGACGAGACTGGGAAAACGTTTCTGGGGCATCGTGCCCTGGATGCTTGAAGCTACAATCATCGTCACACTGGTGCTAGGCAAGTATCCACAGGCGCTCGTCATCGTGTTCCTCCTTTTATTCAATGCAGGAATGTCGCTGTGGCGTGAAGGAAGAGCAAAAGCAGCAATGGCCAGATTGAAGCAGAGACTGAGAATTCAAAGTCGAGTGAAAAGGGACGGAAAATGGTCCACTATCCCAGCAAGAGAGCTTGTTCCAGGAGATGTCGTAAGGGTCAGAATCGGCGACCTCTTGCCAGCCGATGTTAAGATTGTTGAGGGCACTCTGGGTTTAGACCAATCGGTTCTCACTGGCGAATCTGGGATCGTAGATAAGCTACCCACAGAAATTGCCTATTCGGGATCAGCCGTCAAACGTGGCGAAGCCACAGGCATAGTAGATGCTACGGGAATAAAAACTTATTTTGGAAGAACCGTCTCCCTGCTTGAACTTGCAAAACCAAAACTCCATATGGAAGAGGTCACAGTAAACGTTGCACGCCAGCTCGCAAAAATAGTCCTCGCATCTCTCCTAATCATCTTTGTGTACGCTGTATTGACGGGATTCGAGCTCGCCGTGCTCTTGCCGATAGCAGGTGTGCTACTTGTAGCTTCCGTGCCAGTTGCCATGCCCACAATGTTTACCATAAACATGGCATTGGGCTCAGCGGTGCTTGCAAAACAAGGTGTCTTAGTTACCCGACTCAGTGCAAGTGAAGATGCAGCCACCATGGATGTGTTATGCATAGATAAAACAGGTACAATTACACAAAACAAACTTTTCGTGGAAGAGGAAGCACCGCTTAACGGATTCGGTGACGGCGACGTTTTGTTATACGGAGCACTCGCGTCAAAAGAAGCCAACCAAGACCCAATTGATATAGCATTCCTAACAGCCGCTACACAAGCACACATGCCTTTGGATGATTACTCACAGACAGAATTCGTGCCCTTCGACCCTAAAACTAGAATGACCGAGGCGACAATCAATAAAGCTGGCGAAAAATTCTTCGTGGGAAAGGGCTCATTTGACACAATATGCGCTGTCTGCAACGTTCCTGAAGAAGAAGCAAAAACTATGCTCAAGTTTGCTGAGGCACTTTCTGCGAAAGGGCTAAGAGTAATCGCTGTTGCCAAAGGAGTCGATCAAAGTAGGTTAGAGTTTGTTGGCCTTGCAGGCATAGCTGACAGGATAAGGGAAGACTCACGCGAGATACTCGATCAGATTCGCAGTTTAGGCGTGAATGTGAAGATGCTCACGGGCGACTCGCTTCCGATTGCAAAAAACATCGCCCAACAGATAGGACTAGGCAAAAACGTAACAACTATGTCAAAGATTCGGGAAGCTGAAACCAAAGCA
>Ga0315282_10011388_pt1 | contig 13789 bp, 13 predicted proteins | sample YL17G07_20_MG_FD_203693 | JGI IMG/M metagenome (GOLD analysis project Ga0315282, IMG submission 203693) | Sediment microbial communities from Yellowstone Lake, YNP, Wyoming, USA - YL17G07_20 | ecosystem: Environmental > Aquatic > Freshwater > Lake > Sediment | place: USA: Wyoming | collected... | reverse complement strand
GCGCTGGGGCGCCGACGCCGTCCGCCTCTTCGTCCTCACCTCCCACTATCGCAGCCCCCTTACCTACAGCGAGGAGGCCCTGGACGCCGCCAAGCGGGGCGCGGAGCGCCTGCGCACCAGCCTGAGCAGCGCCCCTCAGGTCGGCGCGGCATTGGCGGAGCTGGACGCCTCGCCCTTCCGGGAGCGCTTCATCGAGGCCATGGACCGCGACCTCAACACTCCCCAGGCCGTGGCCGCTCTCTTTGACCTGGCCCGCGAGATCAACCGCGCCCGCGATGAGAACCAGGCGCTGGAGGAAGCCCAGACCACCCTCCGCGAGCTGGCAGACCTCCTCGGCCTCACGCTGGCCGAGGAAGAGGAGTCGCTGGCCGCCGCCCCCTTCATCCAGCTCCTCATCGAGCTGCGCGAGGAGCTGCGCCAGGCGAAGCGTTACGACCTGGCCGATAGCATCCGCAGCCGCCTCGGCGAGCTGGGCGTCGCCCTGGAGGACACGCCCCAGGGCACCGTGTGGAAGCGGCGGGACTAGCGCTGGATCGGGGCGTACGGGAGGTAGCGAGCGAGTACAGCGTATTGCGGCTCCTGGGTCTCCTGTGCTATGATGCTGGTCGAGAAGCTGAGGAGGGCTCACCGCCGCCTGCCGAATGTTGGTCAAAGAGAAGAAGGACAGCCTCATAACGGCTCACCGCCGTCACCAAACTGATACGGGTTCCCCGGAAGTGCAGGTGGCTCTCCTTACAGAGCAGATCAACCGGCTCACCGAACACCTCAAGGTCCACCGCCACGACTACCACTCCCGGCGGGGACTCCTCATGATGGTCGGACAAAGGCGAAGGCAACTGACCTACCTGAACAACCAGGACATCGAGCGCTATCGCTCCATTGTCTCCAAACTGGGCCTCCGCAAGTAGAGAGAGGCGGAGGCCTTCGCGCATCGACGGGAAGAAGCGAGAAAAAGGGTAGAAGACGTTCCCCGGGATCGTGCGACCCCTCCGGCAGACGGTAGCCCTGGGAAGAGAACGGTCCTCACAGTAGACGGGCGCCCTACCCCGACCAGGGGGCCGGCGGGCCGATTAACGTAGGCCCGCGCCCCACTCTAATACCGATATTCGCGGCCTTTCGAGGCCTCTAACCGCAGGCGGCATTGGCGGGAAACCAGCGCTTGCCTGAGGACCGTATCTGCAAGCCAAAAAACGGATCGGGAGGTTCCAGACTCATGTCCCAAATTCATCAACGCACCATCGGCGACCGCACCCTATCCATAGAAGTGGGAAAACTGGCGCTCCAAGCCGACGGCGCCGTCACCGTCAAATTCGGTGACACCGTCGTTCTCGTCACCGCCTGCGCCAGCGCCGAACCGCGGGAAGGGATCGACTTCCTTCCCCTCACCATAGACTATGAGGAGAGGCTCTACGCCGCCGGCAAGATTCCGGGCAGCTTCTTCCGTAGGGAGGGCCGCCCCAGCACGGAGGCCGTCCAGGCCGGCCGCCTCACCGACCGCCCCCTCAGGCCCCTCTTCCCGAAGGGTTATCGGAACGACGTGCAGGTGGTCATCACTGTCCTGTCTGCCGACCAGGAGAATGACCCCGATATACTGGCCACCATGGGAGCCTCCACCGCCCTCTGCATGTCCGAGATCCCCTTCACCGAGCCGGTGAGTTCGATACGTGTGGGTTACATCGACGGCCAGTACATCATCAATCCCACCTTCACCCAACTCCAGAACAGCCAGCTAGACCTGGTGGTGGCGAGCACCCGCGACGCCGTCATGATGGTGGAGGCCGGCGCCAAGGGGGTGCCGGAGGATGTGGCCCTGGAAGCCATCCGCTTCGCCCACGAGGCCAACCAGGAGATCATCGCCCTCGAGCAGGAGATCATCACCGAGCACGGGAAGCCCAAGAAGCCCTTCACACCGGACGAGCCCGGGGCCGAGCTGCGGCAAGCGGTGGCCCGTTTCGCCGAGGACAGGATAAACGAGATCATCGCCACCCTCGAGAAGGACGAGCGTGAGAGCGCCATCGCTGAGCGCCGGCAGGAGCTTCTGGAGCGCCTAGGCGAGACCTACCAGCCGGAACTGCTGCTGGCCGCCCTCGACGAGGAGATCAAGCGCGAGGTCAGGACCCGCATCCTCAGGGACGGCGTCCGCCCCGACGGGCGCAGCCTGGCCGAGATCCGCCCCATCACCTGCGAGGTGGGCATCCTGCCCCGCACCCACGGTTCGGGCCTCTTCACCCGCGGCCAGACCCAGGCCCTCACCATCGCCACCCTGGGCTCCACAAGAGAGGAGCAGCGCCTGGACACCCTCTCGCCGGAGGACAGCAAGCGCTTCCTGCACCACTATAACTTCCCTCCCTTCTCGGTAGGGGAGGTGCGGCGGATAGGCTCGCCGAGCCGGCGCGACGTGGGGCACGGCGCCCTGGCCGAGCGCGCCATCGAGCCCGTCATCCCCAGCGAGGAGGAGTTCCCCTACACCATCCGCCTGGTCTCGGAGGTGCTCTCCAGCAACGGCAGCACCTCCATGGCCAGCGTCTGCGGCAGCACCCTTTCCCTCATGGACGCCGGTGTGCCCATCAAGGCGCCCGTGGCCGGTATCGCCATGGGGCTGGTCATGGGAGAGGACGGCAACTACAAGGTCCTCACAGATATCGCCGGCATCGAGGACGCCCTGGGCGACATGGACTTCAAGGTGGCCGGCACCGCCGATGGAATCACGGCCCTCCAGATGGACATCAAGGTCAAGGGCATCAGCCTGGAGATCATGAAGGAAGCCCTGGCCCAGGCCCGGGAGGCACGGCTCTCCGTGCTGGAGAAGATGCGGGAGACCATCTCTGAGAGCCGTGCCGAACTCTCCCGCTACGCGCCCCGCATGTATCGCATCCAGATACCCGCCGAGAAGATCGGGACTGTCATCGGCCCGGGCGGTCGCGTCATCCGCTCCATCATTGAGGAGACCAAGTGCACCATCGACGTGGAGGACGACGGGACCGTCAACGTCGGCTCCACCAGTGAGGAGATGGCCAACCGCGCCATCGAGATCATTAAGGGGCTGACCAAGGACGTAGAGGTGGGCACCATCTACACCGGCAGAGTAACCCGCCTCCTCAACTTTGGCGCCTTCGTGGAGATCATGCCCGGCAAGGAAGGCCTGGTGCACATCTCCGAGCTAGCCGACTACCGGGTGCCCAGCGTGGAGGACGTGGTGCAAGTCGGCGACGAGATCATGGTTATGGTGACCGAGATCGACGCCATGGGCCGCATCAACCTCTCCCGGCGGGCGGTGCTGGAGGGCACCTCCGGCCCTCCCAAGCCCGTGAGTGCCGGTGCCCCCTCGGGGGGCGGAGGAGCACCCCAACGCCGAGGAGGCTACCGAGAGGGTCCACCTCCGGGAGCACGCCGGCGGGGCAACGGCCGGCCCGGCGGCTTCGAGGGCGGCCCCCGTCGCCGCCGGCCTGACCGCAGCTTCGACCGCAGCTCGGACCGGCCCTCCGGGCCGCCTCCGCCGCCGCGGCCACCTTACGGGCCCCGTCGCCCGGGCCGCTAGTGTGGTGAATCAGAAATCCGCAGCCAAATGTCATTCTGAGCGTCAGCGAAGAATCCGTGATGCCAGGCGTGATCCGACGGATGCTTCACTTCGTTCAGCATGACAAACACAAAGCACTGAATCTGTTACCGAATCTCTGACTCACGACGCTAGAGCGCCATCCCCGATTCCCCAGCCGGTTCGAATGTGCTAGAATCCAGATGGATGCAGCGACCGGCGCAGCCCGCATTTCAGCGCCTAGGGACAGGCGGCCTGGCCGTTAGCTCGGCAGCACATCTCCCCTACCCCTCTTCCAGGGGCAGCAGCGGTGCAGCGTCTGCCTATCCCACGCCGAAGGCAGGCCGCGGCTGAATGGGTCCACCCGTGGCGGAGGCAGGAGGCCTGAGCCGCCCCCGATCGTGAGCACACCCGCAGTGAAGTCCTGTCAAGGCACATCTGTGCCTGGCAACGATGACCTGGGCCTGAGGAGGGCGGCTTTCCCGGCCCTCCGCGCAGGCGCTCGATTCTGCGCTGTCGTGAGAACCTGAGGAGCAGATGGCAAGAACGGCTCCACCAAGCTCAGCGAAACCGGCCAAGTCGGCCCAGAGCGGCGAGAAGGCGGTCGCCCGGGCTGCCGCGGCGGCAGCCCAACAGGCGTCTGCCTACACAGCCAGTGACATCCAGGTCCTAGAGGGACTGGAGGCGGTGCGCCGCCGCCCCAGCATGTACATCGGCAGCACCGACCAGCGGGGCCTCCACCACCTGGTCTACGAGATCGTCGACAACAGCACCGACGAGGCCATGGCCGGCTATTGCGACCGCGTGGAGGTGGTCATCGAGGAGGACGGCCGGGTCCTGGTGCATGACAACGGCCGCGGCATCCCCGTTGATAAGCACGCCCGCACCAGCAAGTCAGCCCTGGAGACCGTCATGACCTACCTGCACGCCGGCGGTAAGTTCGGCGGGCAGGTATATAAGGTCTCCGGAGGCCTCCACGGTGTCGGCGCGTCCGTCGTCAACGCCCTCGCCTCGGAGATGTGGGTGGAGGTGCGACGCGATGGCCGCGTCTACCGACAGGACTATTCGCGGGGTGTCCCCACCAGCGACCTGCGGATCGTCAGGCAGATGGAGCGGGGCGAAAGCACCGGCACCACCACCTCCTTCCTGCCTGATAGCCAGGTGTTCGAGGCCCTGGACTATGACTTCAATACCATCGCGCAACGCTTTCGGGAGACCGCTTACCTCACCAAGGGCCTCTGGATTCACTTCCGCGACGACCGCGACTCCGACCGACCTGTAGGTGGCCACGAGATCAACTTCTACTTCGAAGGGGGCATCGTCAGCTTCGTCCGGCACCTGAACAAGCGCCGCGAGGTACTCCACCCTAGGCCCATCAGCATCGAGCGCAAAGCCAACGGCACCGCCGTCGAGGTGGCTATCCAGTACAACGACGGCTTCTCAGAGGCCACCTTCAGCTTCGCCAACTGCATTAACACCATCGACGGCGGCACCCACCTGACGGGCTTCCGGAGCGCCCTCACCCGCGTCCTCAACGACTACGCCCGCAAGCAGAAGATCCTCAAGGAGGACGACGCCAACCTCTCGGGCGAGGACGCGCGCGAGGGGCTGGTGGCCGTGGTCAGCGTCAAGCTCCCCGAGCCCCAGTTCGAGGGGCAGACCAAGACCCGCCTGGGCAACCAAGAGGTGAAGGCCCAGGTGGAGAGCGCCGTAGCCGACGAGCTGGCCATCTACCTGGAGGAGCACCCCCAGGAGGGCCGCGGCATCATCGAGAAGTGCCTCACTTCCGCCCGCGCCCGCGAAGCCGCCCGCCGGGCCCGTGACCTGGTGATCCGCCGGGGCGCCCTCGACGGCTCCATGCTTCCCGGCAAGCTGGCCGACTGCTCTGACCGCGACCCCTCCCACTCCGAGCTCTACCTGGTGGAGGGCGACTCCGCTGGCGGCTCCGCCAAGCAAGGGCGCGACCGCCGCTTCCAGGCCATCCTCCCCCTGCGGGGCAAGATCCTGAACGTGGAGAAGGCCCGCAAGGACAAGATCTTCGCCCACAATGAGATCGCCGCCCTGATCAGGGCCCTGGGGGCCGGCATCGACGAGGACTTCGACCTCTCGAAGCTGCGCTACCACCGGGTCATCATCATGACCGACGCCGACGTCGACGGCGCCCACATCCGCACCCTCCTCCTCACCTTCTTCTTCCGCCACCTGCCGGACCTCATCACGGCGAGCCACCTCTACATCGCCCAGCCACCCCTCTACCGCGTGTCAGCCGGCAAGAACCACGTCTGGGCCTACACGGAGAAGGAGAAGGACGACTTCGTCGCCCGCCAGAAAGACGGCCGCAACGTCAACATCCAGCGCTACAAGGGCCTGGGGGAGATGAACCCGGAGCAGCTCTGGGAGACGACCATGGACCCCGAGCGGCGCACCCTCCTCCGCGTCGACGTCGAGAGCGCCATGGAGGCGGATCGCGTCTTCTCCGAGCTCATGGGCGAAGAGGTGGAGCCGCGCAAGAAGTTCATCCAGTCCCACGCCGCCCAGGTGCGCAACCTGGACGTGTAACGAGGGAACTAGGAACTGGGAACTGGGCCACCCCCCAGTTCCAAGTTCCTAGTTGCTAGTTCCTCTGGGCCCGTGCCCACCCTCTACTTCGAGACCACCGCCGCCTTCTCCGCCCGCTACCTGCCCGTCCGTCAGGCGGGCCGCTCCACGCTGAGCGTCACTCTGTGGGATTTACAAGTCCCACAAAGCGTGTTACTATAACGCTGGGGAACAAGGGCGATGACCAGAGACGGGACCGTCAGGACTCACGTGGTCCTGCCAGCGGAGCTGGTGCGCCAGATCGACGAACTGGTGGGTAGACGCAAGCGCAGCGCCTTCATCGAGGACGCCGTGGGAGAGCGCATGAAGCGAGAGCGGCTGCGAAAGGCCCTGGCCACAACCGCCGGCATGCTGAGAGACGACTACCCACCGGAATGGGAGTCACCGGACACAACTCGCGAGTGGCTAAGAGAGATCCGCGCGTCGGGCGAGGAGCGACTACGGCGAATCTGGGGCAATGACGACGTACCTCCTGGACACGACCGTCCTCGTTGACTACTTCCGAGGTCGACAAGCGGCCAACCTCCTCCTTGAACGCCTAGTCGATGAGGGACACACGCTGGCCCTCTGCGGCATCAACGTCGCCGAGCTCTTCGCCGGACTGCCCGAACGGCAGCGGCCGGTGGCACGAGAGCTGATCGACAGTCTCCACTACCTGGAGATCCCGCCACAGGTCGCGGAGCTGGCTGGGACAATCCGCTTCGATGCCGCCCGCCGGGGCGTGGCCATCCACCTGCCAGACGCCATGATCGCCGCCGTCGCCATCGCCAGCGACGCCACGTTGGTGACAGCCAACGTCCGCGACTTCCCCCTGGAAGGGCTCCAGCTTCTAGAGCTGCCTTCGAGCTAGGCCTCATCAGAGCCATGACACCGGCTTACCTTTCCCTCACCGAGCCAGAGTGGCAGGAGCGCATCGAGGCGGCATGGGAGCTGCTGCGCAACCCCTGCCCGTCCGGCCAGCCTGTCCGGCAGGCAGGCCGGCGGGCCTGCCGTGTCTGCCCTCGCTACTGCAAGGTCGACCGCACGGACCGCGACATGCCCAGGGTGGGCTTCTGCCGGGTGAAGGACCGGGCGGTGGTCTTCTCCTTCCACGCCCACCACGGCGAGGAGGACCCTCTGCGCGGCTGGCGTGGCTCGGGCACCATCTTCTTCTCCTCCTGCAACCTGTCCTGCGTCTTCTGCCAGAACTGGGAGATCTCTCAGGCCCGCCAGGGCCACGCCGTCAGCGAGGAGGAGCTGGCGGTGATGATGATGGCCCTCCAGGGCCAGGGCTGCCACAACATCAACCTGGTCTCCCCCTCCATCTACGTGCCCCAGATCATCAAGGCCGCCCACATCGCCTCCCACCACGGGCTACGGCTGCCCTTCGTTTACAACACCGGCGCCTACGACTCCCCGGAGAGCCTGCGTCTCCTGGACGGCATCGTCGATATCTATATGCCCGACGCCAAGTACTCCGACGACCGCGTGGCAGGGAAGCTATCGCTGGTGAGGGACTACTGGCAGGTAGCCCGAGCCGCCATTAAGGAGATGCACCGCCAGGTGGGGGACCTGGTCATCTCGGCCGACGGTCTGGCCGTGAGGGGCGTCCTCGTGCGCCACCTGGTGCTGCCCGAGGGCCTGGCTGGCACTCGAGAGGTGGCCCGCTTCCTGGCCCGCGAGGTCTCTCAACGCACCTACGTCAACGTCATGGGCCAGTACCGCCCCGATAACCGCGCCTGGCAGCACCCGCAGCTCAGCCGCCCCATCACCCACGGCGAGCTGGTGGAGGCGGTGCGCATCGCCCGCGAGGAGGGGCTCTCCCGCTTCGACGAGCGCTGGATGGGCCTGGCCTGAAAGCGTAGGGGCGCAGCATGCTGCGCCCCTACCACGCAAGCTCCTGCCGCGCGCTGCTAAACCGCCCCGTAGAGGCCGTGGCGGCGGATGTACTCTTCGACGGCCAGGGGAACGAGGTAGCGCAGGCTGAGGCCGGCCCTGGCCCGCTCGCGGAGGCTTGTCGAGCTGATGTCGACAGTCGGCATGGGCAGAGGGACGATGCGCTCTGAGCGGCCTGGCACGGCATCCTCCAGGTCGGGCGTGGCCGTTCCCCTCTCGACCGGACGAGGCGCCACCGCCAGCCAGGCCAGCGATATGATGCGCGCCGGCTCTCTCCAGTTCGGCAGGTCGTGCAGGGCGTCCTCTCCCAGGATGAAGTAGAGCTCCAGCTCCGGCCCGTACTGCTGGTGAAGAGACTCCAGGGTATCGACCGTGTACGACGGGCCCTGGCGCTCCACCTCCAGCGTCGAGACCTCAAAGTAGGGGTCTGACGCCAGCAGCAGGCGCACCATGGCCAGCCGGTGCTCGGCGGGCGTAACCTCCTGACCAGCCTTCCGCCAGGGGTCGCCGGCGGGCACAAAGAGCACCTTCTCGAGCTGAAGGCGCGTTCGGCCCTCCTCAGCCAGGATAAGGTGGCCCACATGGGGCGGGTCAAAGGTGCCGCCGAGGACGCCCAGCCTCACTCCTGCCACTCCATCTCCACTGTGCCGAAGCGCACCCGGTCACCCACGCGAACCCCAGCCCGGCGCAGGGCCAACACTACCCCCATGCGGGTCAGACGGCGTCGCACCTCCAGCCGAGCCTCTTCACTCTCCAGGCCCATCATCTCCACCACCGACACCGGGCCCTCCCCCTCCACCACGAACAGGCCGTCCCCCTTGGTCACCATGACACGCGGCTGCCTGCCCCTGGGCCGCAGCACGGGCACCTCTGCCGGCGGCGGCGCCGACACCTCTATCACCGAGAGAAGATCAAGCAGACGTCGCAGCAGATCGGCCACTCCCTCACCCGTCGCGGCGGAAATGAAGAGAGGATCATGCCCCTGCGCCCTCAGCCTCGCGTCCAGTTCCGCCCGGCCAGCGCGCACCTCTGGCTGGTCCAGCTTGTTCACCACCACCTGCTGCCGCTTCCGCTCCAGCTCCTCGCTGTACCACGCCAGCTCCCGGTTCAGCGTCTGCAGATCTGCCACAGGGTCGGGCCGTGACCCATCCACGAGATGCACCAACACCCGCGTCCTCTCCACGTGGCGCAAGAACTGGTGACCCAGGCCCACCCCCTCATGCGCCCCCTCAATAATGCCTGGCAGGTCAGCAAGGACAAACGACTCGTAGCCCACCTCCACCACGCCCAGCACCGGCTCCAGGGTCGTGAACGGATAATCGGCCACCTTAGGCCGTGCCGCCGACACGGCCCGCAACAGTGTCGACTTGCCAGCGTTAGGCAGCCCCACGATACCCACATCTGATAGTAGCTTCAGATCAAGCAGCAGGCGGGCCTGCTCTCCCCTCTGGCCATGCTCCGCTATGCGAGGGGCCTGACGCGTTGACGTAGCGAAGCGCGCGTTGCCGCGACCGCCCTTACCTGCCCCGGCCACGACGACTCGCTGTCCCGGTACTGTCAGATCTGCTACCACCTCATCCGAGCCGTTAGCCCCGACCCGTCGCACGATCGTGCCCACAGGAACCGGGATCACCAAATCCTCCCCGCTCCGGCCATGCCGCTTCCCGCCCTCACCATGCCGAGCACCCTCCGCACGATAGTGCCGACGCCGTCGAAAGGCAGCCAAAGTCGTCAGGGCAGGGCTCGCCACCAATACCACGCTCCCGCCACGACCACCATCGCCACCATCAGGGCCACCCCTCGGCACGTACTTCTCCCGGCGGAAGCTCACCACCCCGTTCCCGCCAGCGCCTGCCTCCACCTCTATCTCTACCCTATCGAGCAACAGCTGCACCTCACTGTGTAAGCCCTGCTAGACAGATTATATAGGCCTGGGTGCTGGGATGGCTGTAGTCCTTTGTGGTATTGAGGGTGTTGAAGCGGTGGACGGGCGCTACAACGCGTATCTGGCGCGAGGTGTGAACTCCATGTGTGTGGGCAGTGACCTGACGAGTGGCCGGGGGGGGTGTTAACACAGGTAGACGTAAGCGATGAGCAGCGACGGGGAAGGTGAAGGGTCTTTTCAACAGGGTATCCACAGGTCAGGCGGCGGTCTGTTGTCGCAGAGTACGGCGCAAGCACTCGACGTGCTGGCGGGTCTCTGGGAAGAGGTTGAACTCCTTGCTGATCTTGGTGCAGCCGTGGAGGACGGTAGCGTGGTCCCGGCCGCCAAGGAGACGGCCGATCTCAGTGAGGGGGCGGCGTGCTTCTTCTCTGAGAAGGTACATAGCGATCTGGCGAGCATAGGTCAGGGGGCGGTCGCGGTCGCGGCCTGCGAGGAGCTGACGGCTGAGGTTGAAGTGGTGGCAGACGGCGACGAGAATGGCCTCGGGTGTGGGCAGAGGCGGAGGGAGGTCTGAGGTGACGTCTTCCAGGGCAGCAGCAGCGAGTTCTAGAGTGAGCGGCCGGTGGGTAAGGCGGGCATAGGCGGCAAAGCGGGTAAGGGCTCCCTCGAGCTCGCGCACGTTGGCAGGGAGGCGGTTGGCGAGGAACTCGAGGATGTCAGTGCCGATGCTGAGGCCCTGAGCGTCGGCCTTGGCGTAGAGGATGGCGATGCGGGTGTGGAAGTCGGGAGGCTTGATGTTAGCGATGAGGCCGCCCTGGAGCCGCGAGCGGAGCCTCTGGTCAAGGGATGGCACATCCTGAGGGCAGCGATCGCAGGTGAGGGCGATCTGGCGGCCTGAGCCGTGAAGCTCATCGAAGGCGTGGTAGAACTCGATCTGGGTCTGGTCCTTTCCCTGGAGAAACTGCACGTCGTCGACAAGAAGAATGTCGGGGCCCCGATAGCGATAGCGGAACTCGTCTGTGTGGTGGTCACGCACGGCAGTCACGAACTCGGTCGTGAATTGCTCTGCGGAGACACAGACCACGGGCAGGTCGGAGCGAACGGCCTCCTGGGCTATGGCATGCAGAAGATGGGTCTTCCCTAGGCTGGTGCCGCCGCAGATGACGAGTGGGTTGTAGGTGCCGCCGGGGGCGCTGGCGACGGCCATCGCGGCGGCGTGGGCCAGGCGGTTGCAGCTCCCGACAACGAAGGTGTCGAAGGTGAAGGCGGGGTTGAGCCGGGGTCGAGGCCAGCTAGGCTTGGTAGCAGTGGCTGACCCGCGGCTGACGGCGAGGGCGGCTTCCTGGGAGAGTCCCGCGGCCCCCAGCACCTCGAAGCCGACGTCGAGGGCCTGTCCGGTCAGCGCCGTCAGGACCTTGCCGATGAGGGGCCGCAGGCGTGTGTTCAGCCACTCCGTGGCGAAGTCGCTGGGGGCGCCGACGACGAAGCGACTCTCCTCGAAGCGGAGGCCGACAGTATCCTTAAGCCAGGTGTCGTAGTTGGGGCGCGTTACCTGAAGCTGGAGTCGCCCGAGGGCCGTTTCCCACAGGCGGCTGGCTGAAGCATCCTCCAAAGGGGGTTCCTCTTCCGTCTCTACCTACTCTGGCCTGGCGTGCGCCGGCTTCAGGCGCACATATCTCCCCTCGCCGGCGACAGCTCTGTCGCGGCTCAGTGCCTCAATTGCCAGGCCTGAGTGACTTTCCCCAGGATCTGTCCGGGAAGTCGCCGGTAGCAGCCCCCAGGAGGGTGCCGCGCCACAATACGGCATGATCGGAGCCCGGCCGGAGCGCCGTCCCCGAGGTGAACGAATAGGGGTTTTACCGACGGCTGGACGGCCCGAAGAATAGCAGGCGCTCGCCAAGGCGATCAAGCCTTTTATGACGAGTGGCGGGGGAAAATTTGGGTCCTTTCCTAAACGGCACGTGCGGGCAGGACGGAGGGCCGCGAGGCCTGCCCGCGCCAACTTCTCCAAAGCCCTTGTCCGCGCCGTGGGCGTTCTCCTTTCGCAGCGTTTCTTCTTGCCCCTTGCTGCAAAGGGTACGCCCCTGCTCTGCACACGGAAGGTTACGCTACCTCTGCCGGCTCTCGAGGTTGCCATCACTTGCGCGGGTGCGCTAGACTGGTTCGGGTAGGACGCCTCGCCACAAGGAGGGGCTCTACGGAGCCTCTGCCTTTTCCCTATCGCCTGCCCGAACAGGGAAGGGGACCTCTTGGCCGTAGACATCGAAGCCATCAGCGGTCTCGCGCGGGAGCGGCAGCGGCTGCAACCCGAGGCTGCCCGCCAGCCGGGCAGCGGCCAGGGACTGGACTACTGAGGCATGAGACGTTGAGCGCCACGAAGCAGCGCTGGGCCCACCTGGCCACCGCCCCCGACCAGCTCACCGCCGAGATGTGGGTCGAGCTGCTGCGGGGCCAGGGCATCCCGGCCATGATCAGGCCACAGGACGCCGTCTCCTTCCTGGGGCTCTCGACCATGGCCTGCCAGGTGCTCGTACCGAGAGAGCACCTGGCCGAGGCAACCCAGCTCCTTCAGCAGCAGACGGAGGGATCGGGCCTGGGCCAGCCCTAGGAGCGAGACATGGAACGTCTACACCTCTCTAACGTCTCTTGGGCTTTCAGGGCCTGCCTGATCTTCGCCGCCCTGGCGACCGTCCTTCTGACCGCCTGCTCCGGCTCCTCCAGCCAGGGGTCGGAGGGCGGAGTACAGGTGCAGCAGCTCGCCAGCGCCACCGCCACCATCCGGCCGGCGCCCAGCCTGACGCCGGCGCCGCCTTCGCCCACTCCCCAGCCACCAACGCCGACGACGGCCCCAGCCACAGCGACGGCCGAACCCACAGCCGAAGAGACGTCCATACCGGTGCCGGAGCCGCCCACCGCCACGGCCGTACTCTCCTCACCAGCGCCACCGGCAATGGCAGGCGTGGCGCTGGCGCCGCCGCAGGTCGCCCAGGGCGGCGCCACGGTGGTGCAGGTGGTGGGCGCCTCCGCGGCGGCGGCCGTCGCCGACTTCGCCGGTCGCCAGTATCCGCTCCTGGCCAGCGAGGGCACCTTCTGGGGCGTCCTCGGCGTACCGGCCAACCAGCCTCCCGGGGAATACCCCGTGCTCGTGACCCTGATGACCGCCGACGGCCGCGCTCTCCACCAGATGCAGGCCGGTCTGACCGTCACGGCGGCCGGCTTTCCGGTGGAGTACATCCAGCTAGAACCGGCGGTGGCCGCTCTCCTGGACCCCGCCATCGTGCTGGAGGAGATCGAGCACCGCGCCGCCATCTACGCCGCCTTCACACCGGAAAGACTGTGGTCGGGGCCTTTCCTCCTGCCTGTGCAAGGGCCCATAAGCGGCGCCTATGGGGCCGGTCGCAGCTACAACGGCGGCCCGGTCACGGACTACCACCACGGCACGGACATCTCGGCCGACGAGGGGACGCCGGTGGTGGCCGCCAACACGGGCCGCGTCGCCTTCGTCGGCGACCTGTCGGTGCGGGGCCGCAGCGTCATTCTGGATCACGGGGACGGGGTCTTCAGCGCCTATCACCACCTGAGCGAGGTGGCCGTAGTCGAGGGGCAGCTTGTCAATAAGGGAGACCTGGTGGGGCTGGTCGGACACACAGGCATGGCCGAGGGCCCTCACCTGCACTGGGAGATCGTGGTGCGGGGGGTGGAGGTGGACGCCCTCCTCTGGACGCAGGCCGAATACGGGCCGCTACCCCCCGGCTGAGCTCACGGTCAACCCGTAGCCAACCCGTAGCCGAGGCTTTCCAGCCTCGGCCGCGCATATGTGGCCAGGCTAGAAAGCCTGGCCTACGCGCTTGCGCAACAGCCTCCGAAGCCTTAGGGCCCTAGCTCGCCCAGCTCGT
>Ga0315282_10011387_pt1 | contig 13790 bp, 11 predicted proteins | sample YL17G07_20_MG_FD_203693 | JGI IMG/M metagenome (GOLD analysis project Ga0315282, IMG submission 203693) | Sediment microbial communities from Yellowstone Lake, YNP, Wyoming, USA - YL17G07_20 | ecosystem: Environmental > Aquatic > Freshwater > Lake > Sediment | place: USA: Wyoming | collected... | reverse complement strand
CCAAATCGAGTTTGGAAATAGATTTTTTGAGGGCGCTGCCTCTGGCACGATTATGATAGGAGAAACACCTAAGAATGAAAAATTTGCGGAAGTTTTCGACTGGCCGGACGCTGTAATTCACTTACCTTTTGGTTCTGATAAGATAGGTGAAATCATAAATGAACTCGATATGCAACCTGGCAGGCAAGAAAAAATACGGAGAGACAATGTGGTACAGTCTTTAATGCGACATGATTGGGTATATCGGTGGGAAACAGTGCTCAAAACTGCAGGGCTTGATCCTATGCCGCCACTTTTGGAGAGAAAAAAACGTCTGAGGGAACTTTCTGATATGGTAGAAAAAGTATGACAACAATGTTCAAGATTTAGGCCGGACTAATCTGCTACGGACTACCCCGTTATCCCAGCTTCTTCTTCAGATCCGTCTAACCAGTATTAGACAATACCTGGTAGACATCGCTTTAGCCCCCCAAGAGCGAAATAAATGGATTTAGGTAATTTCTTTGGGTAAGAATGAATAATTTTCCGAATGCGAAATTTGAAAATGAGCCTAAATTGGAATATTTTACAAAAAATAGAAAGATTTGGATAGACCTGGATAATTCTCCGCATGTGCCTTTCTTCATCCCTATTATGAAGGAACTGGAGAACAGAGGGCACTCTGTTCTCCTTACCACTCGAGATTGTTTTCAGGTATGCAGTCTCGCCGACTATTATGAATTGAATCATAAAAGAATCGGAAGGCATTATGGAGCGAATAAGCTGCTGAAAGTTATGGGTACGATATGGCGAAGTTTGCAGTTGGCGCCAACAATTCTCAAAGAAAAGCCAGATATTTCTTTATCCCACGGCTCGCGGTCTCTTATAATGCTATCTTCATTACTTGGCATTCCAACGATTCACTTTTTTGACTATGAGTACATAAGATTCCTCCCGTTCCTCAAGCCGTCATTGGGAATTTCCCCCGAAGTGATAAATAGTCCTGATATAGCAAAAAACTTTAAGTGGGGCCATCGGACGTACAGCGGACTGAAGGAAGATGTCTATGTCTCTTCTTTTAGACCTGACTCTTCGATCTTACGAAAGCTCAATCTCAAGGAGGGGGATATAGTAGCAACAATACGTCCGCCTGCCACTGAAGCTCATTACCATAATCCTGAAAGCGAAAAGCTTTTTTTTGCAGTCGTTGAATTTCTCGGAAGTAATCCGAACGTTCGAATGGTCATCTTACCACGAAATGAAAAAACACAGAGAGAGTTAGTTTATAAGACCTGGCCTAAGTGGTGTGAAGAAAGAAAGATTATTGTTCCTGATGAGGCACTAAACGGGCTTGATTTGATATGGTATTCTGATTTCTTAGTCAGCGGGGGAGGTACCATGAATAGAGAGGCTGCCGCACTGGGTGTTCCTGTATACAGTATCTTTCGTGGAAAGATTGGGGCGGTTGATAGATATTTGGCCGAAAGAGGACGTCTCATCCTCATTGAGACTGTTGAGGATGTGAAATCAAAAATCCGGCCGATCAGGCGGTTTAAAGAGAAGGAAGCCAACCTTGGCGACAGAGCGGTTTTGAAGCAAATTATGGCCGCCATAGAGGAACTAATTGAAAAATCCCATTGAGCAAACTTATCATGGTCTCTCACAGAGGCCACAGAGGTCGCTGAGGAATATTTTTGCTTTGGCGAGAGTGCCAAAGTGAGAAGGTTCTCTGGTTTCTCGGCTGCGAGTCAGAAGCCTTATGGAGAATCGGTACCTCTCCGATTCTCCATAAACCATCCTTCTCTGTGCTCTCTGCGAGCTCTGCGAGAGACAAAATCTTCCTTGGACGAAAGTAGTATCCTATGATAATTCACCTTGTCTGTGCTGCTCGGCCCAATTTCATGAAAGTTGCTCCTCTTTATCACGCGCTAAAGAAGGAGCACTGGGCCAAACCTGTCATCGTCCATACTGGACAGCACTATGATCTCAATATGTCTGATGCTTTTTTTGAAGACTTCGGTCTACCAAAGCCTGACATTTATCTTGGTATAGGAAGTGGTACCCATGCGGAACAGACCGGCAAGGTCATGATCGCTTATGAAAAGGTCCTTAATGATCAAAAACCTGATTTAGTTGTGGTAGTGGGAGATGTGAACTCAACCATGGCGGTTACCCTTACTGTATCTAAATTAGGGATTAAGGTCGCTCATGTAGAGGCCGGGTTGAGGAGCTTTGATCGAACAATGCCTGAAGAAATTAATCGATTAGTTACGGACGCTCTGTCCGACCTTTTATTTACGCCGTCTGAGGATGCAGATGAGAACCTGTTGCGAGAGGGAATCTCAGTTGACAAAATAAAGCGTGTCGGAAACATAATGATCGATACTTTAGTGGCCCACTTAGAAAGAGCTCGCCAAGGTAGACCATACAATCGGTTTGGATTAAGAGAAAATAATTACGTTTTTGTAACCCTTCATAGACCATCGAATGTAGATGATGAACGATCTATTCTCCAGATTATGGATTGTCTGATCAATCTATCTAAAAAATTACCCGTAATGTTTCCTGTACATCCTCGCACTAGAAAAAATTTGGTGCAGTTTGGACTTATGGAAGAATCAAATAATTCTAAAAAATTGATGCTATGTGAACCCCTGGGATATCATGAGACCATCGGCCTTGTTGATAAGGCGCGCTTTGTACTCACCGACTCAGGAGGACTACAGGAAGAGACAACATTTCTGGGAATACCTTGCCTGACTCTGAGACCGAATACCGAACGCCCGATCACAATTAGCCAGGGGACCAACAAGCTGACCTCTCTTGATGCATTGGAACAGGATTTCAATGATGTGCTTAACGGGTGCCACCCTGTAGGAAGAATTCCGGAATTGTGGGATGGCAAAACAGCACAACGAATCATCGACATTCTGGTAACAGCAAGTTGACCCCAAGATAGTTAGCTCTCACAGAGACCGCAGAGACCACAGAGAGTAGTTGAACTTCGGGCAAGTATTGGCGTGAATTTCAATGCATTAAAATTCACGCCAACGATCTTACTTTGAGTCCCCCATATCCTCCTCTGAGTTCTCCGCGTACTCGGAAGAGGTGGGCGAGAGATCAACGATGGAAGAACAAGATCTGAACGAGCTATCATCAAAGGTCATAAGGGCTGCCATGAATGTCCACAAAGACCTTGGACCCGGACTGATGGAGAGCGTCTACAACACCTGTATGCAGATCGAGCTTCTGAACATGGGTGTTGAAGTGAAGAATGAGGTGCCGTTGCCTGTAATTTATCAAGGTCGAAGGGTCTCGGAGGAAGGTTTTCGGTTGGATTTGTTGGTTGAGGATAGGATCATTGTTGAATTGAAGTCTGTGGAATGTATCCTGGATGTCCATAAAAAACAACTATTGACCTATCTCCGTTTAGCAAATAAACCCCTTGGATTGCTTATAAATTTCAATGAGTCCCTGCTCAAGAAGGGTATAACGAGGATCATAAATTCTCCACGAACTCAAGGGAAACAGGCGAAAGAAGAAGATTGAATTATTTCTCACAGAGTTCCCAGAGATCACAGAGAGAGCATTTGACTTTGCAGAAGCCTTGGCCTGAAATTTTAATCAGATTAAAACTTCAGGCCAATCTGATCACTCTCTGAGTACTCTGCGGGCTCAAGCGAAGCGGGCGAGAGATCATTTCTTTATGACTTACGATTCACTGAAGACTGTTACTCTGAAGCTTCTGGACTACTGTCGCGCCAATGATTGGGCAGGTTATGATCCTTATGATGCTCTTAACAGCAAAATCTTCAAGTCCCTGCCTTTTTTAGATTTCAGACTTTTTCGCCTTGGTCTCACTCAGGCCCTGAAGAGAAGCCCTGTCAATTTTAGGTCGTTGTTGCGGATACCTAAAACAGAGAACCCTAAGGCGATCGCACTCTTTCTAATGGCGTTCTTGAAACTCAAAAAGCTTGGATTATTGGAGAACGAAGATCTCATCACATTAATGACTCAAAAACTCATTAACCTTCGGTCCCCCATTACCCCCATTAACCCAAGCAATTTATCCCGTGAAATGGGGAGCCTATTTCACCGGGCCCCAATCAACCCAGATAACCCAAGTAACCCAAGTAACCCAAATAACCCAAGCAACCCAAGTAACCCTTACTGGTGTTGGGGTTACAGCTTCCCCTGGCAGACGCGGACAATACTGGTCCATAGGGGGACACCGAACCTTGTATGTACGTCCTTCGTGGCAAACGCACTTTTGGACGCCTACGAACAGGGTTGTGAACCTAAAATGTCGTATGCCTCGAGTAAAGCGGGCCTCCAACCTTCAACCTTTGACACCTCATGCCTTCATGTGGCAATCAGTGCCGCTGAATACATCCTGAACGAACTCTATTGGGCAGATGATGACTCCGGCGCGTGCTTCAGTTACCCTCTTCCTTCCTCGCGAGCTCGAGTCCATAATGCAAACTTCTTGGGAGCCGCTCTTCTTTGCAGGGTTTATAAACGCACTGCTGAGAAGAAGTTTCTTGAACCTGCACTGAAGGTTGCCCGATACTCAGCTGCTAAGCAGCACGATGATGGCTCATGGGATTACGGCGAGGCGCCCACACAACGCTGGGCAGACAACTTCCACACAGGGTACAACTTATGCGCGCTGCGAGCTATAAGCGAATATGCCGAGACATTGGAATTTGAAGCAAATATCCGTCGCGGATTTGAATTCTACCGAAAATACTTTTTCAGAGAAGACAGTGCACCCAAGTATTTTCATAATCGCACTTTTCCCCTGGATGTTCACAGCGTGGCCCAGAGTATCATCACGCTGTTGACCTTCAAGGATCTCGATGAGGGCAGTGTCAAGACGGCCCTTTCCACATTCGATTGGGCCATGATGAACATGTGGGGTGAACGAGGACATTTCTATTACCAGGTTTTTCCTTTTCTCAAGAATAAGATCTCATATATGAGATGGTCCCAGGCATGGATGCTGCTGGCTCTCGCGACCCTCCTTGGCGCAGGTGAAAAGAGGCTGTCACCACCCCTTCTTCAGGATTGAGACCGGATACATACACCTGACCATCATCAAGTGATTACCACTCGGTGGTTAAATCACAGGTGCCCCAAAGGCAATCTAAGGCAGGATATGATCTTTATTATGAAAGGGCAGGACGATTTCCCTTTAGCGGCACCTCCTCCGGTCCCGGTGAACCCTCGGCCCGCCAAAGAACAAATATTTTTCAACGATCTCTGTGTCTGGTAGAGAAATGTTCTTGGAGAGTAGCGGTCTATTAACAGAGCTCTTGGCAACCGAAGTTTTCGTATGATCCGTGTTCTTCTAATCCATGCAGGTATGATTCCGCACTACCGTGTTCCTATATACAGCTACCTCAGTCACTATCTTAAATGTTACGGTTTTGAGTTAATTGTGACGTCAGATGGGATTCAGGCTGACAACCCACACTTCATCGATTTTCAATATACAGAAATGCCTCTTTCTACTCTGAGTATCACCCGGTTTATCCGCCGACAGCATATTGATATCATTATTGATTACATGGAATTGAGACATCTGTACCTGTTTCCTACATACCTTGTTGCAAAGGGGATATTGGGAAAGAAGATAATCTATTGGGGTCAAGGTTGTGACTTAGCTGATACAAGAGCACGAATCAAGAACCTGGCATATGCCACCGAACTGGGTTTGTGCGACGCAATCGTTCTTTACGCGGAGCACCTGAAAAAGTATGTTCCTCGTCGATTTCACAAAAAGCTTTTTGTTGCTAACAATACTCTTTATTTGAACTACTCAGGTCTTCCTCCTGGATTGACAAAGGAGAAGGTTCTGGCAAAATATGGGATTCATACGAAAAAAAACATTATCTGTATGGGGCGCATGCAGAAGCGAAAAAGATTGGAACACCTTGTTGAGACAATTGCCTTCATGAATCGAGACGATATTGGTTTAATCCTTGTCGGGCCAGACTCTGAGGGCGTTTTGGACGGTATAGAAGGCAAGAATGTTTTTAAACTAGGTCCTATTTACGGTGACAAAAGGTTCGACTTGCTTTCCTCAGCTGATATCTACTGCCTGCCCGGAGCTGTTGGCCTGAGCATTATTGATGCTTTCCATTGCGGTCTTCCCTTTGTTACCGAAGAGGGTGATGAGTCTGCGGAGATCATGTATCTCAAGGATGGCGTGAATGGCTTCATTGTGCAAAGGGGCAATATTCAAGAGATGGCGCAGAAGATCCAACTGCTCATGGACAACGATTCGCTTCGTAGCCAGTTCTCTCTTGCAGCCCGAAGAGAGATAGAAGAAAATGGCAGTTTGGACAAACTCTGTGCTGGTTTTAGACAAGCGCTCCTCTACACAATAGAACAGACAAAGTGTGGCACAGCCTCTGTCACTTCGGCGAGTGAATAAATTGGTAAGGAACATGCTCGGTCTCGTACCAGTTGAACACTGGGAACATAGGTTTAATGATCTTCTGCGTAGTATGGTTACTGTCATAAGGACTAGGAAACAGGTTGGAATGCTGCGCATACCAGGACTCGGCGATTGTATTCCGGTAAGATCGGGGAGAGCCGGCCTCGTGGCGGCGATCAAAGCACTCAGCCTGCCGCTCGGCGCACGAATCGGTGTACCTCTTTACTGTTGTCCTGTTGTCTTTAAAGCAGTTGAAGCAGCTAACTGTAAGGTGCGCTTCATAGATGTTGAAGCGGGAAGCTGTTGCATGTCGGCGGAAGATCTTTCTGCAAAGCGTGAAAAGCTTGATGCCGTGATCGCAGTTCACATGTTCGGTAACATGTGTGACATGCGGGCGTTGCAGGAAGCTGCCCAGGGAAAACCAATTATTGAAGACTGCGCTCAGTCAATTGGGAGTAGGTTAGAAGGCCGAATAGCCGGATCCTTTGGCACGATAGCCTTCTTCAGCTTTCGATCAGGAAAATATCTTTCAGCGGGAGAGGGCGGGGCGGTTTTTTCAAGCCAAGAAGAAATCCGCACCAGGCTTTCCGAATTAATGGCGGTGGCACCTTTCCCAGGTAGTGCAGATGAATGCGTCCACGTCGCAGCAATTTATGTCCGATCGTTGCTCCGCAGCAAGCCACTCTATGGAGTAGTTGGTTATCCATTGTGGAATATCTACAACAAGCAGGTTGACTATTCTGCAAAATCCCCGATAATAGTAAGCAAAATCTACAAGGCGGACCTTGCCATTGCAAAAAGGCGCCTGGCCCTTCTTGATTCTGCAATTGAAGCGCAAAGGGCCAACGCTAACGTCTATTCGCGCACACTGAAATTGGATGGAAGTATACTGTGTTCCGAAAAACCCGGTACGTATTTTAACCGCTACCTATATCCTATTACCTTCCCTTCATCAGAAGACCGTGACTTAATTGCAGCGTATCTGTTTGATCACAAGATCGGTACGATTAAACCGTACAAAGATATTGTCGACGTTGCCGTTGCACACTATGCGTATGAAGGCGATTGCGCGGTTGCAGAACAGATGGCAAAGAGAGTGCTTGTTATTCCCAACAATTATAGCCTCAAGAAGGAGGAGGTGCAACGGATTGCAGAGTGCCTGAACTCTGGCTGGCAAGAAATCATGAGTCGCGGTCGTAACCCAGGTTTGTAAGAAGCGTTGGTATTCAATGGGGGGAGGCAATGAGTCGAGATGTTCGCCCAATGGATTCAATGAGTGCCTTTTCCCATGGAATGGAATTCGAAAAATGTGGACAATGAAATGATTTCAATAGTATATAGTCCCTGTCATTAACCCTATGCTCTCTGCCCTTTGCCCCATGCGATTTCTTGTTTCATGATCGAGTGCATCTTCACAATCGACTACGAAATTTACGGGGGCGGCCAAGGTTCGCTGAAAGAACTGGTTTATGAACCTGCCGAAAGAATGGCGGCAATCTTCCGGAAAAGGGGGTTACGTTTCGTAGCGTTCGTTGAGGTTGCTGAACTGGAGGTAATAGAAGCTAAAGGAACGGATCCGGCCATCGACTTAGTCAAGCAACAAGTACATGATTTCCATGGAGAAGGATTTGAACTCGGGCTCCATTTGCATCCGCAATGGTGCAACGCCCGGTACGAGGATGGAAGATGGCTGCTTGATTACAGCGAATACAATCTGTGTACGTTGCCCACGGAACGGATCGTCCAGATCGTGGATCGCGTTATGGCTCACTTCCGTGAGCTATTGGGTGTGGCTGATTTCACACCATTTTCCTTCCGGGCGGGTAATTGGTTGATGCAGCCGACCCGAGCGGCAGCGAGAGTATTGACTGACCGAGGCATAAGAGTGGATTCATCTGTCTTTAAAGGGGGCCTGCAACATCAGCACAAGATGGATTACCGCGAGGCCCGAAGAAACGGATATTATTGGAAGTTTACCGATGATGCGAACAAACCTGATCCCGGTGGGACCTTACTTGAGTTACCTATACATACACGGATGGTTCCATTATGGGAAATAGCTACTGCGAAGCGCCTTGGCCTCCAACAGAAAGGCTTCTCAGGTGGTCAGGCTAATAACAGGAGTTTGCATCGTTTTCTGGATTTCATACGCTTTCGGTACCCATTAAAACTTGATTTCTGCCGCATGACAATAACCGAGCTAACCCGTATGGTAGACAGAGTAATACTGGATGACGAAAGGAATCCTACGGGATTCAAGCCTATTGTGGCAATAGGCCACACGAAAGATTTGGTTGATTTCGAGACGGTTGAGTTTTTTCTCTCTTATTTAGAAAGCAAAAGAATCCCAGTATCCACCTTCAAAGACGTATATCACAGATGTACTTGTTGAGCACGAGGTAGAAAAAAACCTGATATCCATAATAGAGATGTATCTTCAAACTGAGAAATTATGAGGTTTTTGAACTTATAACGTGTAACTCGCAACCCGTAACTTGTAACGGTTGTTCTATTACGTGAGGTTATGAAAGCAATACCGATTCCGATTAACTGGCATCCTGGTCTTTCTATATACGCTTCTGAACCGTTTCTGAAGACGGTTGGTGACGAATATGGATGGCTTGGAGGGGTCGACAGTTCAGAGAAGCTCAGATGTATATTGCCATATACGATTATCCGAAAGCCATTCTTTCGTATGGCCCGATTCCGGGTTGAAACAATCTCGATTGGAGAAGGGATCGCAGTCGAGGAGGAAAAGTTATTCTTGGAAAGCGCTTTGAAATATCTCCGTTCCAAAGGAGCGGATATGATCATCCCGGCAACCACTAATACGATTTTTCGCACCTATCCGGAAGGCGCCGTCGTAGCGCCCTACGGTACGTATATCCTGGACCTTGGCCAGCCCGAAGACGCCCTTTTCAGCAAACTCAACTCCAGTCATCGACGCAAGGTGCGCCTCGCGATGAAGGAAGGCGTTCAGATCCGAAGCGGGCTGGAGTGGATGAGTAGCGCTTACGAGCTGGTGCGGGACACCTTCAAGCGATCGAATATGGGATTCATGGGCTTTAAGGGGTTCAAACGTTACATTCACGGTCTCAACGAAAACGTGAAAATCTTTGTTGCTGAATATCAGGGTGCCGTTCAGGGTTGCATCGTGATACCCTTCAGCGAACACAGCGCCTATTACGTTTACGGCGGAAGCATTACGGGACCGCATACCGGCGCGACAAACTTGCTCCACTGGGAGGCCATCAGGCATTTTCGTGGGCTCGGGGTCAAGAGTTATGACTTTGTCGGAGTCAGGATCAACCCTGAAAAGGAATCGAAACAAGAAGGGCTCATGCAGTATAAACAGCGCTTCGGAGGACGACTGGTTAAGGGATACATGTGGAAATATTCTATCCGCCCGCTGAAGTATGCCGTTTATTCTTATGCGGTCCGCTTTCTGAGAGGCGGCGATATTGTTGATCAAGAACGCCACAAGCTTAATAATAACTAATGTCTCAAAGAAATCACATATGCGTGTGCATTTGCACGTACAAAAGGCCTGAATTGCTCAAACGGTTGTTGGCAAAACTCGAAGAACAGGAAACCGAAGGTCTTTTTGACTATTCAATTGTTATTGTGGATAATGACAGGTCTGAATCAGCACAACAGACCACGCAATCCTATGCTCGGCAATCGAAGATTTCTATTAACTATTATGTGGAACCAGAGCAAAACATCGCCCTCGCGAGAAACAAGGCCATAAAGAATGCTAAAGGTGCCTTCATTAGCTTCATCGATGACGATGAGTTTCCTGCGAACACATGGCTAATAAATCTATATAAGGTGTTAGAGGCAGCCGACGCTGATGGCGTTCTGGGTCCGGTGAGACCCTATTTCGAAACTCAGCCTCCGGGGTGGATCACCCGAGGCAAACTGTTGGAACGGACCTCATTCGAGACCGGTACTGCTGTGAAGCCGGAAGACGCGCGCACCGGGAATGTCATGCTCGCCAGAAGGGTCTTTGGCTGCAAGGCGAGCCCATTTGACCCGCGATTTGGCAGGACCGGAGGCGAAGACACCGTGTTCTTTAGGAAAATGATTGATAGGGGCTATAGGTTCGTGTGGTGTAAGGAAGCGTGTGTATATGAGACAATACCGCCAGAACGATACAAGAGGATATATTTCTTGAAGAGGGCTTTGCTGCGTGGCGTAGGCGAAGCTAAGCTTCCTAAATCTAGTAAAAAGGGAATAATCAAGTCTTTGGTCGCGTGTTTGCTATACACACCCGCATTATCATTCCTTTTTGTAACACGGCATCATCTATTTATGGAATATCTTATCAAGGATTGCGATCATATCGGCAAACTATTGGCATTGTGTGGAATTGAAATTATAAGGGAGAGGGACTTCTAGAGTTGGCGTGAGGGGCCAAAAAGAAGTTTCAAGAACGAGGAATAACTAGATGCATTTAAAGGGAACCACGCCAGATACGTATTTATTCAAGGCAATAACCCGGTCTGTCTTGAAGCAACGTGGAGAATAATTGTGGTGGAGGTGGATGGGATCGATAAGAAGGAATGGAATACGATCAGCCATGGGTTTACCGATGGCAACATATTCCAAACATCGTCCTATGAAATCGTATGCAACAATCCAGAGCTTACACCGGGAGAGCTAAAATAAAACATGGACGAAAGGCTGCGGTTTCGGCGTCAATTCCTTTTGACTAAATCCCCAATCACTCCGCTTGCCGACTGGAAGTGTTTGAAGGTAGACGAACACTATCTTTACGTTCATCCTGATCTTGAGGTTAATCGAGTAGGGGGTCCAAAGAAGAGCATTGTACTTATTGGTAATATCTTCGACTCAGCGGAACCCGAAAAGGGAAATGGGGACATACTGAAGAACATTCTATCTAACGCAAACGGCATGGAAGGTTTTGTTTCAGAGATCAAGCAGTACGCAGGAAGGTATGCGTTGCTGTACAAAAGTGATAAGGACGCTTTAATCCTGCAGGATGCCCTTGCCTTGAGGGAAATATATTATTGCACAAAGGGCAACCAGATTGTGTGCGGATCTCAACCAAACCTGGTAGTCAGGTTCTCGAATCCTGAAGTAAAGCCGACAAGCGATCCCGACCTGCTGGATTTCTACAGAAACCATTTAAAGGATTCAAAATGGAACCCAGATTATAAATGGATCGGGGACGAAACATATTACGAAGATATCAAACACTTGCTACCCAATCACTATCTTGATATCAACAGACGTGAAGCCCTTCGTTATTGGCCAAATGAACCCATTAAGCGGTTGAACCTTGATGAAGCAGTGTCCAAGGGCTGCAAGTTTCTGCAGGGAATTATGAGAGCCATAGTAAATCGGCACCAGGTCATGATGGCCGTAACCGCAGGAACGGATAGCAGAAATTTGCTGGCTGCGTCCAGGGGAATCCATGATAAGATATATTATTTTATTAACAACGAAAGTATGGGTGATAACCACCCTGACATTTCAGTGCCAAGAAAGATGTTCGATAGTATTGGGGTTCCATTTCATGTTCACAATGTGCCGAAGGATGTTGATGATGAATTCCGGCGGTTCTTTTTAAGTAATACATTCTTTGCAACAGAGCGAATCCTGCCTACCATTTATAACGTCTACTTCAAGAACCACTGCGAGAAGACCAACATTCTTGGGGTTGGTGAAATTGGCCGCACCCGGTTTGGGAAGGAGCCGAAGAAATTGAGTAGCTACCGGATGGCCTACAAACTCGGTTACAAAGAAGGGCGCTATGTGATTAGGCAATGCGAAAAAATACTTGCTGACATACTGCCCGCGGCTAGGAAGTTTAGAATCAATGCGCTGACTCTTCTTTATTGGGAGCATATGCTGGGAAATTGGGGAGCAGTCGGAAATTCAGAATCTGATATTGCGATTGAGGAGGTCAATCCATTTGATAGTCACCTGCTATATGAGGTTTTCCTTGGCGTTGATGATAAATATACCAAATACTATCACCCCGTTTTATTCAAAGAGATGATTCGCACTATGTGGCCGGAGTTGCTGGAGTGGCCGATCAATCCTCCGCACACGATGCGGAGTAAAGTTGTCTGGTTTTTGGCAAAAGTGGGTATGTTTGGGCTGTTAAAAGAATTAAAATATCAAGCGAATTATGTTAGATATCTCTGCACGGCACGGCAATTGTGATATCATCCCATGGGGAAAGGCTACTATGTGCAGGGCACTGCCCCAAGTGTTGTTGAGAACCGCAGACGATGCTGAGCATTAAAGTAAGATAACATTCCCTTAACCAAATCTATGCTAATTATCACAGCCGATGATTACGGCAAAACCAGACATTCTACGGATAGTATTCTTAAGTGCTTTCTTAGCAAACGAATCACGTCCGCTAGTGCCATGGTATTTATGGAGGATTCGGAGCGTGCTGCATCGCTTGCATTGAAGACTAGCTTAGAGGTGGGTTTGCACCTTAATTTCACTCTGCCGTTTAGTGCCGGAAACATACCCTTAAAGCTTCGCGAGCACCAAACTAAAATTATATCATATCTGACAAATCACAAGTTATTTCAAATCATTTACAACCCATTTTTAACAGATTCATTCGATATCCTCTTTCAGTCGCAGCGGGAAGAGTTCGTGCGTCTGTATGGCAGGTTCCCGGACCATTATAGCGGCCATCATCATATGCATCTTTGCGCCAACGTGGTGGCAAGCCGGATGATTCCCAATGGCGCCCGAGTGCGCAGGACCTTTACGTTCGATCCGGGTGAAAAGAATCCATTCAATCTCTTGTATCGACATATTCTCGATATCTGTATCTCCAAAAGGTTTATTTCAACCGATTGCTTTTTTAGTATCGCACCCGTTCAAAATTATGAACGTCTTCGGAATATCTTCAACCGGGCGGCCAGAATGACCGTTGAGATCGAGGTTCACCCTGAAAATGTTGAAGAAATGGAATTTCTCCTTAGCGATCAATATCAGCATTTAATGGATTCCGTCCATAGGGGTGGTTTTCAACATTTACATGATAATTGAAACATGAATAGCTTCTCTACCAGTAACAATCACAGGGGGAGTTATTCCTCCTTGTTTTGTGGCTAACAAAGTTTGATGAAAACACCAATTTCGTATGAGGTAAAGCAAAATGAGTTCCGAAACGATACCGCTTGATTCTGGATACACTGCTGAAATAGATTGCGTAGACGAGAAATCTTGGTATGAGATCCTTGGGAAATTCAGAGATGCGAATATATATCAGACATGGGCATACGGTGCGGTAAGGTTCGGCGAAGATAACATCAGTCACATTATACTCAGGAGAGACAGGCAGATTGTTGCTGCCGTCCAGACACGAATA
>Ga0315282_10011386_pt1 | contig 13791 bp, 12 predicted proteins | sample YL17G07_20_MG_FD_203693 | JGI IMG/M metagenome (GOLD analysis project Ga0315282, IMG submission 203693) | Sediment microbial communities from Yellowstone Lake, YNP, Wyoming, USA - YL17G07_20 | ecosystem: Environmental > Aquatic > Freshwater > Lake > Sediment | place: USA: Wyoming | collected... | reverse complement strand
CAAGGTTCAAGACGCCATGATTAAAGCCGCGATCGAGTCGGACCAGAAATTCTCCGAAAAGGTCATGCGGCTTTCGCGAGAGACGGGCAAGCCGATCCTGTCGGCTTCAGACACCGCGTCCAGTCCGTCCGAAGACAACGTGGTGATGGAGACCTTCCGCCAGGAAGGCAAAATCATTTACCCGACGCCCTTCCATGCCGCCCGCTGCCTGGGGCATTTGGCCCGGTATGCGAAATTTCGGCAAAAAAATCTGAATGAGCGCGCGAGCGCGCCTGTGGTCAGGCGCGCCCCTAAAATTTGATTCAGCCCAGTTATAAAAATTTTAATTAAAAAACTTGACAAGTTTTATTTGCTCCGGTAGATTAGAATTAGTTAAGGAGCACAACGCATGCGGATCTTAGTTGTTGAAGATGAAAAGAAGGTTGCGAGCTTCATTAAACGAGGCCTGGAAGAAGCCGGCTACTCGGTGGATATCGCCTCCGATGGAGTCGAAGGCTCGTATATGGCCGAGAGCGACGATTACGATTTGATCGTGCTGGATCTGATCCTGCCGCGCAAGAGCGGGCTGGAGGTCTGCAAAGAGCTCCGGGACCAGAAGATCAATCTTCCGATTCTGATCCTGTCGGCCCGCGACACGGTGGAGGATAAAGTAAGCGGCCTGGATACCGGGGCGGATGATTATCTGACCAAGCCCTTCGCCTTTTCCGAGTTGCTGGCCCGGGTGCGGGCGCTCTTGCGGCGGGGCGAGACCATGACGCCGATCAAGCTGCAGGTAGTGGATCTGGTCATGGACACGGTGACCCACGAGGTGAGCCGCGCGGGCAAGGAGATCAAGTTGACCGGCAAAGAGTACTCCTTGCTTGAATATTTCATGATGAACCCGAACAAGGTGCTCACCCGCACCATGCTTTCCGAGCACGTGTGGGACTACACGTTCGATACCTTTTCCAATGTGATTGACGTGTACATCAATTATTTGCGCAACAAGGTGGATCGGGATTTCGAGCCCAAGCTGATCCATACCGTGCGGGGCGTGGGCTATATTATGAAGGTCAAGACCCCGGAAGAAGAACAGGAGGAGAAATCGGGTGGCCGACCCAAGATTAAAGATCGGGGCGGAAAACGGGCCCGCGACAAGTCGGCCGAAGAAACTTAGAAGCCGGCAGTTTCGCCTGGCCCTTCTCACCTTTCTTACCTTTCTCACCTTCTTCATCTTTGGCTTGGTCGCCGCGGAAGGATTGCTTCTCGGCGGCTTTTTTGTAGCCGGCCCCTGGACCGGCCTGGCGAGCGCGGCCTTCTTGGCGCTGCTCCTCCTGCTGGCCGGGATCGGATCGCTCGCGCTGTCCCGCTACGCGGTGCGGCCATTCCTGCTGGCCCGGTCCGCGCTCTTGGAGTTAAGCCAGGATCGGCTCTCGGAGCGGCTGTTTTATCCCGAAGCGGATGACGAGCAAGGCCAGATCTTTAGCGCGATCAACCGCCTGTTGGATCGGGTCGAGGAGGCCATGGAGCGGCAGCGGCGCTTCGTGGGCGGCATCACCCATGACATCCGGACGCCGCTCACCATTATCAAAGGGGACATCGAGGTGGCCCTGATGCAGGAACGCACGGCCCGGTCTTACCGGGAAGTGCTGGAGAGCAACCTGGAGGAAGTGGAACGGATCGGGAAGCTGGTGGAAGACCTGCTCACCTTGTCGCGCGGGAACCGAGGCGACTTGAACCTGCGCGTGCGGGGAGTGCACCTGGACATGCTGTTGCGCGAGATCCGCCGGCAATACCAGGAAGCCGCCGCGGCCAAGGACATCACGCTCTCGTTGTACCTGGAAGAGGAAGTGGAAATGGAAGGGGATACGGACCGGTTGCGGCAGGTGCTGGTCAACCTGGTGGAAAATGCCCTGCACTACACCCCGGCCGGGGGCAAGATCGAGCTTTCCCTGTTCCAGGAAGAAAACACGGCCCGGATCCTGGTCCGCGATACCGGGGTGGGCATCGAGCCCCAGGACCTGCCGCATATCTTCGAGCCGTTCTACCGGGGGGCGCAGCAGAGCAATTATCAAGGCTACGGCCTGGGCCTGGCCATTTGCCAGCATATTGTTTCCGCCCATGGGGGAACGATCCGGGTCGAAAGCCAGGTGGGGCCGGAAGGAGGAACTACTTTCTTCGTCACCTTGCCGCTTAGACCCCAGGCGCGGCCGGCGAGCCGGGTGCTGTCTCGCTGAGGCCAAGACATAATATTTGAAAATTCTAATTATTTTCTAATCCTAATTTAATGTTGTGTCTCTATAATATACCAAAATTACGTTTGCAAGTTCAAGGGGGGTCTTTTGACCGCGGGAAGGAGGGGTCTATCAACTGTCTTAGTTGGGTGAAGCGAGTCAGGAGGGAAGTGACGGGCTTTCCGGGTACTGTTTGAGAGAAGAGACGATTCACTGCCCGGCCGGCAGGCTCTGGAAGGGGAAGGTTCTTCAGGCGTGAGCCGGGAGAACCCGAATTCGAGCTTGGAGTTCAGTTTCCGGTTAGTTGGATGGCTCCGCCGGAGCTTGCGGGAGGCAGATTAATCGAGGCATAGAGGTATGAGTTCTTTTTCCCCGCGGTGGATGGGATTCAAGAGAGCGGAACAAGCGGCGAGGGGAAAGAGAAGGTTGCAAGGTTCTAACCGATGCAAAACTTTTGAGAATGCGTTTCATGGAGAGGCAAGGATATCCGGGACCTCTCGATGAACCCCAATTTAACGAAGGAGGCAAAAAGATGAAGAAGGTAGTGTTGATTGCTTTGGCAGTGGGTCTGCTGGCCCTGCCCGTCATGGCGCAGGTGGAAGCCGGGGCCGGCAAGATCACCATCCATGCCAACATTGATTTCCTGGGCAAATACATCGCCGAGGACAAAGACAACGGGGTCATGCAGATCGAGGACTTCATTATTCGCGACACGGTTTTATCCCTCGGCGGCGAGCTCTCGGACAAGGTGAGCTGGGAATTGACCTCGCAGTGGACCGCAATTCCGCTCTCCACGGTCACGGCCACTCTGGTGGGCACCACTGTGACCTTGGTCCCCACCTCGGCCCATCAATCCGCTCCGCAACTGCTGACCGCCAAGATTAACCTCAAGCTGATCCCCATGACCACCATCAGCGTGGGCCGGTTCCTCCCGGATCAGTCGCCCTCGCTCCAGTATCACATCCTGAGCAATGTCCACACTATTTATTTCCCCATGCTGGCGGGCGGACCGAATTATGGGATGGGCGAGAACCCGGCCCTGACCCTGCTGAAGGGTTGGAATCCGCTCCCGCCCCTGCTGTTGGTTCCCGGGTTCCAGACCGGCGCGCAGGCCAAGATCGGGAATGATACGGCGCACGTGAGCCTGGGCTGGTTCAATGGGACCCAGGGCGGACAGGGCATCGGCAACTTCGAGGAGACCGACGCCAGCAAGGCCGGCCTGGTCAAGGTGGGCCTGAAGATCAAGGGCGTGGTCGTCGGCGGGAGCTGGTGGGATGAATATGTCAACAACCTGCAAAAATCCGGGGGCAGCGATGACCTGCGCCTGACCATTTATGATTTCTACCTGGGCTTCAGCCGTGAGAAGTTCCACGTCCTGGCCGAGTATGCCGAGAACAACATTGACTGGCTGGACAAGGGCGTGCCGAATCTCAAGCAGAACGACTGGTACGTGCAGGCCGGCGTCAGCCCGATCAAGGCCCTCGAAGTCGTGGCGCGCTACGAATTCGCGGACTATGTTGACCTGGCCCGGGACGACTACAAGTACGACGAGGAGACCTGGACCACCATCGGCGTCAACTATTTCCTCCTGGAAAAGAATGCGGCCATCGCCCTCCAGTACATCATCAAAGACCATGATGAATTGGATGCGAACACCAACGAGTGGGACCTGCTCTTCGAGGTCAACCTCTAGTTAAGCCACGGTTCTTAGCCCGGCGCGGCTAAGACTGTCATTAACCCCAGAGGGGGCTTGCTTTCAAGCCCCCTCTGGTTTTTTCCGGAGACCTCGCCGGTCCCGATCGAAGCAGGGGCCGGCCCCCGTGCCTGCCCGATCTGGGGTAATCCCGCGCCACGCGGGAGGTTTGCCCCTAGGAATCGCGTGCAATTGTCACCGATCAGGTCGCACTCCCAGGCCCAAAAATTTCTTGCAAAAGCCAGCGGAGGCGGTTAGACTAGCCGCCCATCCGCCCGGAGTTCCAGGCGGAAATTTTGCCTGATAGAAACCGCCTTGAAAAAAATCGTCTGCCTCCAGATCGGTCTTCTGCTCTGGTTGCTCGCGCCCGCGGCGCGCCCCGCGGCGAGCGGGGTCAGCGCCGGGGCCGGCCGGCTCTGAACGGGGAAGGTTCTTCAGGCGTGAGCCGGGAGAATACCATTCGAGGGTGGAGTTCAATCTCAAGGGAGTTGGATGGCTCCGTCGGAGCTTGCGGGAGGCAGATTAATCGAGGCATAGAGGTATGAGTTCTTTTTCCCCGCGGTGGATGGGATTCAAGAGAGCGGAACAAGCGGCGAGGGGAAAGAGAAGGCTGCAGTGTTCTAACCGATGCGAAACTTTTGAGAATGCGTTTCATGGAGAGGCAAGGATATCCGGGACCTCTCGATGAACCCCAATTTAACGAAGGAGGCAAAAAGATGAAGAAGGTAGTGTTGATTGCTTTGGCAGTGGGGCTGCTGGCCCTGCCCGTCATGGCGCAGGTCGAGTCCGGCGCCGGCAAAATTTCGATCCATGGGGCCGTTGATTTCCTGGGGGTTTGGATTCAGGCGGATAAGATCAATCATCCCAAGACGTACGAGTTTTCGCAGCCCGAGGTGGAGAACTTGATGATCCGCGACACGATCCTCTCCTTGAATGGCGAACTCTCGGACAAGGTGAGCTGGGAACTGACCGGAAGCTTTACGGGCGGCACCATTAGGCAAGAACAGGGAGGACCTTCTGTGGTAGTAGGGAGTACCACCTACTACACCGCATCAGTGATCACCGGCACCGGCGTCACCTCGGCTCCCCAACTGCTGACGGCCAAGGTTGATCTCAAGCTGATCCCCATGACCACCCTGACCTTCGGCCGCTTCCTGCCGGACCAGTCGCCTTCGCTCCAGTATCACATTCTGAGCAAGGTGCACACGATCTATTTCCCCATGGTGGACATGCAGTATCCCTATGGCGGCCCGGAGAGCACCGGCGTGCTCCTAGTCCCCGGCTTCCAGACCGGGGCCCAGGCCAAGATCGGCAATGACAAAGTCCATGTCAGCCTGGGATGGTTCAACGGCATCCAGCCCCAGTTAGTGGAGGACGCGCATATTCCCGGGAAGATAACGCTGAGCGCCCCGGGCATCGGCAATTTCTCGGAAACCGACGCCAGCAAGGCCGGCCTGATCAAGGTCGCCGTCAACCTCAAAGGCATCGTCGCCGGCGTCCACTATTGGGATGAATACGCCAACAACCTGCAGACCAGCTTTGGAACCGACGACGCCCGCCTCGACATCATCGGCGCTTACGTCGGCTACAACCAGGAGAAATTCCACGTCCTGGCCGAATACCTGGAAAACCGGCTCCAATGGCTGGGTAGCAATTGGCCAGTAGATAACATGAAGGATATCCGGCAGAACGATTGGTACGTCCAGGCCGGCGTGTCCCCGATCAAGGCCCTGGAAGTCGTCGCCCGCTATGAGGCGATTGACGACTTCGACCTGGCCAATGACAGCTTCAAGTACGACGAAGAGAACTGGATCACCCTGGGCGTCAACTACTTCCTGCTGGAGAAAAACGCGGCCATCGCCCTGCAGTACATCTGGAAAGACCATGACCAGCTCACCTTCAATAACAACGAGCTGGATCTCCTGGTGGAGGTGGACATCTAACTCAGCGTCCTGGATTCGACTCTGACCAGAGGGGGCTTCGCTCGAAGCCCCCTCTTCATTTTTCCGAGACCGCGCCAGCCAGCCCGAGAGTGGAGCGCGGCCGGCCGGCTGCCAAAAAATTCTTGCAAAAGCAAACAGAAGCGGTTAGACTAGCCGCCAATCCGCCCAAAGGGACGGGCGGCCATTGGCCTGAAGAGATCGCCTTGAAAAAAATCGTCTGCCTCCAGATCGGTCTTCTGCTCTGGCTGCTCGCGCCCGCGGCCAGCCCCGCGGCGAGCGGGGTCAGCGCCGGCGCCGGCAAGCTCTTCCTCAACGGCGAGTTCCAGGTAGTCTGGGACTGGACTCAAGAGGACCAGGGCAACGGCCAGCCTCGGGTGGAAAGTATTGACCTCCGCCACCCGCGCCTGGCCCTGACCGGAGACCTCGGGCGCTTCGCCGGCTTTTATTTCCGGACCGAAATTCTGGCCGGCGACACTTCCGGCCCGACCCCACCCACCACCCTGCTCGACGCCCGGGTGGATCTCAAACCTCTGCCTTGGCTCACGGTCGCGGTGGGGCGGTTTGCTCCGGCCTGGACCCTATACGCGCCGGCCGACATCCACGACCTGGACACCCTCCGCTTTCCGATCATGGTGGACCCCGGGCTTTCCACCTTCAATCCCGGCCGGCAGACCGGGATCCAGGCCAACCTCCATTTCGGCGGCAACGTGGACCTGCACCTGGGCGTGTTCAACGGCCTGGACCAGCCGGATAACTTCAGCGATAACGACTACAAAAAAGACTTGCTGGTGTCGGTCGAGGCCCGGCTGCTCGAGCAGATGCGGGTTCTGGTCGGTTACTACATCGGCGATCTGCACGTCAACGACCTCAGCCTGGCCCCGGGCGAGTCCGTCACCCTGCCCTTCGGCCAGACCATCACCAATCCCACCAATCATACCCTGACCATCAACGGCTTCGACTTGCACCACGAGAGCTTCGACTTCGGGCTTTCCGGCAATCTGGCCCGCGATCGCATCCGGGTTCGCGCCGAATACCTGCACCATACGGCCTCCCGCGCCAACACCACCCAGGTGGAATCGCTCGGCTATCTCCTCCACTTCGGGATCAAGCCCCTCTCGCGGCTGGAAACGCTCGTCCGTTACGAATACTGGGACCCCGCCACCGGCACCGCGAATAACGAACTGATCTGGACCACGGCCGGTCTGAATCTGGCCCTCAACGACCACTCCCGGCTCTCGCTCGACTACATCTTCAAGCGGGAAACCGGGACCAACGTCAGCCAGGGCGGCAACAAGAGCCACAACGATGAATTTCTGGCCGGGATCACGGTTTGGTGGTAAACCCATCTGCTTTCAAGCGACCGGCAATCAAAGGAGGAAAGACGACATGAAACCAGAGACATCTTGGCGCCGTTCATCTGCGAAAGAGAGCTTGAAACTGCTCGCGGTCCTGGGGGTCCTTTTTCTGGTCGGGTGCGCCAACCTGATCTATCTGACCGGCCAAAAGGTGCTCCCCCTGCCGGCGAACACGGTTCCCCGCACGCCCATCTACCACCAGGGGGACTGGATCGTGGCCCGGGCCTCGCTCCACAACCACAGCACCTTCAGCGACGGCGTGCACACGCCGGAGGATCTCCTCGAGCTGGCCCAGCGGGAAGGCATCGCGATCATGGCCGTTACCGACCACCGCGAGGGCGGGATCAAGATCAAGCACGGTCCCCGCATCCCGGTGAACGGGATCGAGCACTTCGGCTACCCGGCCTATTTCGACCGGCTGCGGCCACTGGCCCAACAATACCAGGAAAAGGGGATGATCGTCCTGATCGGCGCCGAGGTGAATGCCTACCTTTACAATTACGGCAAGGCGCCGCACCTGGTCGTCGCCTACCAGAACCGCCATATTGTCATGTACGGCATTGACGATCCCCAGGTCTTTCAGAACATGCCGGTCTGGCGCGAGGTTTCCATCCGCAAGTCCGAGCATTACCACGGGCTGGAAAATTTTCAGACCTTCGTTGATTACGTCCGCGATCACGGCGGGATCACCACCGCCGCCCACGTGGAATCACTGGAAGACATCTGGCTCGGCCCGGTGCACTTCTTTGACGGTCCCCCCATCAACCACATCCACGACCTCAAGCACCTCACCACTTTCTCGATCCTGCCCGAGGGCTACCACGAGCTGGCCGGCGGCGCCGGCGGAATCTGGGACAGCACCCTGCTCGAATACCTGATGGGCATGCGCGACCAGGCGCCCTGGTGCGTGGGCGACGCGGATTACCACGGCCCGGAAGAAAGCCCGGCCTGGTCGTCCACCCTCTTCTACCTCAAGCAGTTCACCGAGCCGGACGTCTATGCCGCCATGCGCGAGGGCCGGACCGTGGCCCTGATGGGCAAGAGCTTCCAGGACAGCTACGTGGCCGAGTTCTCCGTGAGCCAAGCCGGCTTCAAGCCCAAAGACCCCATCATGTTTGCCCAGACCGTCACGGTCACCTCGCCGCCGGTGATCCGCTTCAGCCTTAATCATGACCTGCCCGAAACCAAAACCCGCCTGATCCGCAACGGCAAAGTGATCCTGGAGAAAGAAGGCACTGCTTTCGAGTACCCGGACCAGGAGATGTTCGCGCAGAAAATGCCGGCTTATTACCGGGTGGAGGTAAAGGGACCGGCCTTGCCCAAAGAGGAGTTGGGTTATTACGCTCCCGAAAGCGAGATCTTCACCAATCCGATTTTTGTGAAGTTTTAAAAGGTAGAGAAGAAGCAAGGAAGGTTTTTCTTCACCAAGGTCACGGAGAGAAGAAAAGAGGGCGCCGCAAAAGAAAATGTATTGTCCGACCGATATTTTTTTCTTCTTTCTTTGGTGAATAGCAGACCTTTCTCTGTGTTCTCTGGGTCTCGGTGGTGAATCCCCTGTCTTCTTCTTGAAGAGATAAAAATGCTGAAAATAAAACTACTGATGAACTCGAGCCTCGAGGAGGTGCTGGACTTCAAGTGCTGCAACCTGCATGAGCAGAACCTCGAGATCCACGTCACCAACGCCGGCGCGGTGCCGCTGGAGGTCCCGAGCTATTGCGACCTGGAACGCGACCAGGAAAGCTTGCGCCTGGATTTCCTCTATCCGCCCGGGGTTCACTCCCTCCCGCCCGGAGAGACTCTGGCCTTTTACTGCACCCTGGATGAGAGCACCCTCTCCCGATACCGGCGGATTGTTTTTTATGATTCCACCGGCCGGCGACACGAGCAGTCCCTCTGACGTTCACCCGGCTTTCGGCGGCTAAATGCCCATGAACAAAAAAACTTGCCAAAATGAAAAATATTGTCTATCTTCTTTCCCTAATAGGTTGACCAAAGCATCGTGCTCAGTTTGGGAAAGCCAACCAGGGAAAGGTCATCGGCAAGAGTCCAAAAGAAGGAGGAAGAAAAATGAAACGAGTGTTATGGGTGATCGGGTTGATGGTTGCGGTCGGCTTGCTGGCCGCGGGTTTGGCGTTGGCCCAGGGCACGAAAGCACCGGCCAAGACCACGCCGGCCCCGGCGGCGGCTCCGGCTCCGGCGCCCGCTCCGGCTCCGGCGGCCCCGGCGAAGAAGGAAGAAACCAAGCCGGCGGACACCTTGGAGCGGTACTGGAAGATGAAGATCGAGAAGCTGGAGGCCGAGAAGCAGCGCCGGCAGGATGAGATCTCCGCTTACGAGAAGAAGGAAGCTGCCACCAAAGCGGGCAAGGCGGTCAAGGAAGCTCAAGCCAATTTGCAGAACGACCTCAAAGCAGCCCAGGACAAATATGGCGCAGCCATCAAGGAGATTGCAAAGAAGTATGAGGACGTGCAGGCCGAAACCCAGAAGACCGTGAAGAACAAAAGGCAAGCGCTGACGGCGAAGCGGGTTAACTGGCTGAAGAAGCATCCCGAGGTGACCAAGCAGAGGAACGACTTGGAAAAGGACCTGAGAGCGTTGAAAGCCAAGCTCTCCGCGCACAAGCCCAAGCCGAAAAAGGCGGCCCCGGCTGCAACGCCTAAAAAGACCACGCCCTGATTTTAACCGTGGCTTCGGGGCAGCAAGGCAACTGGAAGTGAATTGATTCGGCTCCGAAACTGAAATCACCCGAGGGGTCAGGTCTGGCTTTTCCAGACTTGGCCCCTCGCTTGTTCGGGGATGATCGCAGGCCCAGCGCCGGCGGGCCCTGGTTTCTGCGGTGAGGATTTGCTCGAATAGCGGGAAAATCGAGACCAGCAGGGAGGCAACACATGAAGCGAATGAGTTGGGTTCTCGGGTCTTTCGGGCTGGCTGGCCGCGGGGCTGGTCCCGCCTCCGGCCCTCGGGCAGGCCGCGGGCGCTCCAGCCAAGACTCATACCAATTTGCGTTCATTTTTCAAGAATGAGGTGGGTAGGACAAGTAGGGCACGGCAATGCCGTGCCCCTACACCCCCGAACGGGCAATTGCCCGAATTGAATTTTGAATGCAAATTGGTATAAATCCGCGACGGACGCGCGCGCGGCTGCCTCTCAACCCCTGCCATTGAGATTGAGTTGGGCGTAATGGGCCGCATATTCGCGATAGCGTCGGGCCGAATCCTTGAACTCCTGCAACTCCCCTTCGGTCACGGCGCGCTTGGGTTTGGCCGGAGCGCCCAGGGCCAGCGTTCCCCGCGGGATTTTGGTGCCCGGCGTGACCACCGACCCGGCCCCGATGATGCACTCGTCGCCGATCTCCGCCTCGTCCAGGATGATCGAGCCCATCCCGACCAGGCAGCGGTTCCCGATCTTGCAACTGTGCAGCGTCACCCGATGGCCCACCGTCACCTCCGATCCCACCTGAACCGGCCAGCCGCCCTGGGTCACGTGGCAGATCACCAGGTCCTGGAGGTTGGTCATCTCGCCGATCCGGATCGCGTTCACGTCGCCCCGGATAATCGCGCCGAACCACACGCTCGCGTCCGCGCCCAGCTCCACGTCGCCGATCACCAACGCGGTCTCCATCACGATCACGCTGCTATGCAGTTTTGGCTTGACTTCCCTGAACGCCAGAATCATTTTGACACCTCAGAAAGAGATAAAACACAGAGAGCACAGAGATCACGGAGAAATTTACGGGTAAGAGAAGAATAGGATGTTCAGCATCGAGAAATAGAGATTAAGGCAAGCTCTTCTCTCTGCCTCATCTTCTGCTCTCTGTGTTCTCTGTGGGCTCTGTGTTTATTTCTTCTCTTCTCCTTTCTTCTTGAAAAGCATCCACCAACTCCAGCCGGGGTGGGAAAAAATTTTCTGAAGCGCAAATCCCGCCTCTTCCACCGTCTTCACCCACCAGGCCGTGGGCCGGCCGGGATGGAAGGCGTAGCGCTCCCGATCGAGCGACCAGAAGAAAGGGTGGTCCGAGGCGATGACGTGAAGGTAGAGGTGGCCGGAGAGGATTCGCGCCAGCTCGCGGAAGTGCGCCGGCAACGCTTCCGGCGGCAGGTAGACCGCGGCGTTGTGCAGAGCGAAGTCAAAGGACCGCTCCGGGAAGATTTCCAGATTCTCCAGGTCCAAATGGTAAAGAAAAGGCCGCGCCTCGGCCGGCGCCAGTTCGAGCGCGGTCCGGGAAATGTCAATCCCGAACGCCAGCGCGCCCCGGTCCCGAAACATTTTCACGCAAAGCCCCGGTCCGCAGCCCAGGTCCAGCACCCGCCGGCCGGCCAGCTCGATCCCGGCCTGAGCCAGGTCCCCGAAAATCTCTTCCGGGCTCAAGATCGAGTCCGGGTGGCGCGGTCCCCGGCCGCCGGCGTAATGAGTCCAGTAGTCCTCGCCGAACTTCCCCTGGGCCTCCCGGTCAAACTCCCGCTTCATGGCGCGCTCCGGGAGCCGAGGGAAACGTCGCGCAAACCATCGCCCAAAAAGTTGAACCCGAGCACGGTTACCAGCACGGCCAGGCCGGGGAAGATGGAGAGGTGCGGCGCGGTGAGCAGAAAGCTCTGGCCTTCGTTCAGCATCCCGCCCCAACTGGGCAGGTTCTGGGCGCCCAGGCCGAGGAAGGAGAGGGAGGCCTCGGCCAAAATCGCCGCGGCCATGCCGAAGGTGGCCTGCACGATCACCGGCGCGCTCACGTTGACGAGCAGGTGGCGGAACACGATCCGGCCGGGGCCGGCCCCCAGCGCGCGGGCCGCCTGAACGTATTCCTTTTCCCGCTCGACCAGCACCTGGCCGCGCACCAGGCGGGCATAGCCCACCCAGCCGAGCACCGAAAGGGCCAGGATAACGTTCATCAGGCTGGGGCCCAGCACCGCGGCCAGGGCGATGGCGAGCAGGATGCCGGGGAAGGCCTGGAGCACGTCCACGATCCGCATGAAGAGCTGATCCACGGCGCCGCCGAAGTAGCCGGCGGCCGACCCGACCATAAATCCGAGCAGCGCCGAGACCAGCACCGTGGCCACGCCCACCACGGCGGAGACCCGGGCGCCGTAGATGAGCCGCGAGAGCACGTCGCGGCCGTGCTTGTCCTGGCCCAGCCAGTGGGAGGCCGAAGGACCTTTGAGCCCGTCGCAGAGGCGCTGCTCCCGGGGCGAGTAGGGCGCGAGCACCGGCGCGAAAATCGCCCCCAGCACGAGCAGGAGGGCCACCGCGGCGCCGACCACGACTCCGGCCCGCCTCATCGTTTGCCCTCCAGCCGCACCCGGGGGTCCGCCACGGTGTAGAGCAAATCTGTGAGCAGGTTAACAATCACGTAGCTGAGCGCGATGGCCAGCACGCAGCCCTGGACCAGGGGGAAATCGCGGGTCTGGATCGCCTCGATCAAGAGCCGGCCCAGGCCGGGCCAGGCGAAGACGGTCTCGGTGATGATGGCGCCGGACAAGAGCGCGCCGAACTGGAGCCCGAGGATGGTGAGGATGGGGACCGCGGCGTTGCGGAGCGCATGCTTGGCAATGACCCAGACCTCGGAGAGGCCGCGGGCGCGGGCCGCGGTCAGGTGCGGCTCGAGGAGCGCCTCGGCCAGGCTGGCCCGGGTCATGCGCGAGAGCAGCGCGGCCATGGCCAGGCCGAGGGTGAGGGCGGGCAGGACCAGGTGGCTTAACCCGCCCCGGCCGGAGACCGGAAAGCAGCGCAGCTTGAGCGAGAAAAGCAGGATCAGCATGGGCCCGAGCCAGAAGTTGGGGATCGAGACGCCGAGCAGAGCGAAGCCGGTGGCGGCGGTGTCGGTCCAGGTGCCGCGGCGGAGCGCGGCCAGGATGCCGAGCGGGATCGCGAACAGGCAGGCGAGCGCCATGGCCGCGAACGCGAGCTCGAAGGTGGCGCCGAGCCGGCCGATGACCTTGGTGCTGACCGGCTCGTGGTAGAAGATGCTCTCGAGTTGGCCGGTGGCAAGGCCGGAGAAGAAATGGCCGAACTGGGCGGAGAGGGGCTGATCGAGGTAGAGCTGGTGGCGGAGCGCGGCGCGGTCCCCGGCCGAGGCCGACTCGCCCAGCATCACCTCCACCGGGTCGCCGGGGATCAGGTGGATAAAGAGGAAGACCAGAACTGAGACCCCGAGCAGGACCGGGAGGGTGAGGAGGAGACGTTTGAGGAGGTAAGAGCGCACAGAAGAATTTTAACCAATTTTATCAGCGAATCATAGCTCCCGTTAATCCGAACTCCAATAGGCTTGGGCCAGCGAGCGGTAGTCCCCTTCGGGGAAAAGCACGAAGCCCTGGAGGCTCCGGTCCAGGACCACATCTTCGGTCGAGTAGAACAGGCTGACGTAAGGCAGGTCGTGGGCCAGGATTTTCTGGACCTGGCTGTAGAGGGCGCGGCGCTCGACCGGGTTGAAGGCGGATCGGCCGGCCTCGGTCAGGCGGTCAATCTCCGGGTTTTGATACCGGCCCCGGTTGGCGCCGACCGGGGGCAGGCTCTTGGAGTTGAAAGCATTGTAAAAGATGTCCGGCTCGGTCACGCCCACCCAGGTCAGCGAATAGAGTTGGAAGTTTCCGGCCTGG
>Ga0315282_10011385_pt1 | contig 13791 bp, 19 predicted proteins | sample YL17G07_20_MG_FD_203693 | JGI IMG/M metagenome (GOLD analysis project Ga0315282, IMG submission 203693) | Sediment microbial communities from Yellowstone Lake, YNP, Wyoming, USA - YL17G07_20 | ecosystem: Environmental > Aquatic > Freshwater > Lake > Sediment | place: USA: Wyoming | collected... | reverse complement strand
GTGCAGGATCATTTCTTCTTGCCAGTATTGTATGATGTCTCCTACTTGGACTTTGGAGGGGTCGATGGGTATGACTATGGCCAAGTCTCCCACGTCTAGGGTCGGTCTCATGCTTCCGCTTGCGACTACTGTTGGGTAGAACCCTAGCAGTCCTGTTGATGCCCAGATTGTTAGGACTAAGAGGACTGATAAGGCTAGCCATCTTTTCATGGATGTTTGTTCTCTTCTCAGTTTTGTCGTTGGCCTTGCACATACAGGTATTCCTGCTTTTCTTAGGTCTTTTTGGGTTGTTGTTATGCTCAGTATTATGAATGATATTATTGGGGTCATTACGCCTATCAAGGATTCATAGCCCCATGACAGATTAGGTAGGATTGGCGAGAACCATTGAAAAGCTTGGATTGGGATTCGGTAGGCTAGGGATGCAAAGGGTCCACCTAATAGTGTTAGGTAAGAAGCTAGAAGGCTTTCGGTAAGGATTGGCAGAAAACCTGTCCCTAGGAATTGACTCAAGGACAGAGGATTGCCAAATGTCAGAATTCCGCTCAAAGACGTAGCCATCAGAGAGTAGAGGATAGCCACAGCACCTAAAGTCAGAATCGGTTTCCTTCGAGCAAAGCTTTTCATGAAGTAGGCGCGAGATAATTCTGTGCCGAGGAGAGTCGACACGACAAGAGTTGTGCTGAAGACTAGTGTTAATGACGTGTAGGACATTGGGGATTGGCCGAAACCAAGCAATATGCCGGCGTCTATGAACACAAATATCTGGAAAAGCCCTACAAGTAATGCAGTGTAGAAGATGCGGTTGTTAAACCACGACTGAATCCTACCTATTCCGCAGATCCACAGGGTTACGATGGCTAATGAACCCCAGAGTATTGAGGGATAAATGTATGACATTACACCACCGGGGGAAAAGATCTGAAGAAGTACGTAAATTGTGAAGAGCAGGGACAACGTAACGAAATTCCTAGAGGTCATGGTTCGTTCTCCATTTCTTAATCATGAACGTGAGATGACCTATTTCAGACACATGCAATTTCTCACACAACTTTTCTTTCTAAGTGCGTTTACGGGAACATGAAAAATGGGGGAACTGATTGTGGAAAGATTTCTGCTATTCTAGTTCGTTCACGCAGTTTATTGTAACCTTGAATTTGTAGGTGTACCACTCTAGTAGTGGCTGTTTGAAGTGCATGTCAATTTCCATCTTGTTGCTGTGGCACGGATCGATTTGGATGGGAAGGGTATTTGTTACTTCGATGTCTATTACTGGTTGTCCAGCCTCATTCACAAAAGCCATCAAGGCGGAATTCCATGTGAGTGGTTCATCGGAACCGTAGTCTTCAAAATTGTATTCCGTTAGATAGCCAACCACAGTTCCTATGTTGTGCACTATGAATGTTACATGGACTCTGTAGCTTGGGTAGGCATTAGTTACGTCGATAGTTAGTGTCTTGAAGCCTTCCTCGCCAGAATGTGTGTCTTTTACGTAGTCTTCATACCAACAGCTTTGTTGCCCAACATCCTTGTCTTCATACTCGCCTGGTATCAGCTCGCCAGTCGCAGGATCCTTATAGAACTCAGCGCACATCGGAGGTTCTACATAGTCAAAAGCCATGTTGAGGCTACCCATTTCCACTGTACCTTTGATCACCGCTTGGTCTTTCCACATGGCATAAGCGAATCCTAAGATGCCAAGTCCTATTATTATTATGAGCGGCAAAGCCGCAATTCTCTTGTTCATATCCATCCACTCCTACTATGGCGCCTCGCAAACTTCCCAGTTCCATTGCGCTGCTTCGATAGTGATGGTGAATTCGTATGTGTGGCACTCTTCCGCTTCCTGTTTCACGTTTAACCAAAGCAACACTGGCACAGCAGTACAAGGGTGAATCTGACTTCCTATAGGTGCTTCCTTGCCTCCCCAATCGTCTGGTCCTGCATAATCGGGCAGTTTCCAGACTTCCAAATTGAGCACAATTGCATCTAGGTTAAACTGTCCTGTGGGGTCTTTCAGACCGCCCACAATCGTTGTAGGATCTGTGTCCTCGTCTACCCATGTAAGGTCCTCTACGTCTTTGGTGTCTTTTCCGGTTACTGTTATGCCCTTGATCTTGACAGGTATTGTCCCAGCATTCTTAAGGTCGAATACGACCCATGCGTCAAGACATGGATAACCAACAGTCAGTTTCACAGTCATCGTGTGGTAAACCGTAACTGCAGGTGTGTGATGTACACTCGTCTCAGAGTCCAGTAAGTCGTATTCCACGGTATTTACCCATTTGTTTGGCTCACCAGGATATTTCTCCATTTCATTGTCGTCTGCTTCCTTAACGTCCAAGATTCCAACAATAAGGTCTCCCATATGCACTGTGCCTTTAATCGCAAGCGTGTCCACCCATGTTGCATAGGCGTATCCACACGCAGCCAAAGCCACTACTAGAAGTGCAAACATTCCCATAATCTTCTTGTTCATTTTGTCGTCACTCTCCTTTTTTCTTTTTGGGTACCTTTAACGTGCCCCACGCTCGGCACGGGCTAGGCCGGCCTAACCTAGTTTTTGAAGAATGTGCCAGCAGTTGCCTAACCGATTCCTCTTTGTGGCATTCAAGTCATATAAATCTGGGTGAAACAGAGGACTAGAAGAAAGTTCTGTACTCTTAGCCCAGTACTGCAGTTCCCATGACTATATAAGCAACGTTCAACACGCACTAAATACTAACCGAGGAGAGAGGGTATTGTCCGCAAAACTTGAAAAATTCCTGAACATCGTAAGCGACAATGTATGGCACAACACAGGCGAAATCGCTGCAGCCCTAGAAGTCCCAGAAGCCAAACTCCAACAAATAATCACGTTTCTAGCAGAATCAGACCTAGTACAACACAACCCCGCCACAGGTCAGGTAAAAATAAACGAAAACTGGAAATCCCTTCTCGTAGACCAAAAAGAAGCACAGCCAGAAGCAACCGCCCTCGGCACAATAATAATCCCGCCACGGCAAACACTCATAATCCAATGCACACGCATAACAAACCTGACAGACTCAAGCCTCGAACTGGAGATCCGCATGGACAACAGAATCCGCGAAATAGTCATAAACAAAGTCAAATAGGCTCAGAAAGTCTCTCCTTCTTAAAACCCAAGATTCAACCTATTTATAGGGGGCTAAACTAACTCAGCGCAAACCTCACCCCCCACACTTGCTCATCGCAGAAAACCGGAAATGTCCAATCCTCAAAACCTATACGGGAGTCTGAGGATAATCAGAAAGACAAGAACTCGTTGGCTCTGCGCAAGACTCTGAGCAACTCACGCCCGTTGTCCGTCGTCTTGTACAAAACCACACTATTCGGGTTACTGTCCACACGCACAAGCAGGCCAGCTTTCAGTAGCTCCTCCAGGTAGCGATTGAACCGCAAAAAATTCATGTTACAGTGATACATCAGCCTCGTCTTGTTCGCGCCCTCCAGAGCCTCGCTTAGAATATCACATACAACCTCGGTACGACCACGCCTCCTCCTGCCTTCCCCCATACAGCATCCAACTCTCAGCTAGAGCAAGTGTGCACTGCAAACAATTAATACATAGCAAGCAAACCGCTAATAAAGATAACTGCAAACAATCTTCTAGAATAAAACTCTAAAAAACAACCCCAGAAAGCATTTAAACAAACGACTCAGAAAACAGTACTAGCCGCAAGGGACGCACTAACGACCACCAAAATAACGAGAATCCTCGAAATACTCAACGACGGAAAATGGCACACCATAAACGACATACAGCAAAAAGCAGAAATCGACCAAAAACAAGCCGAACGAGCAATATGCTTCCTAGAAGAATGCAACTTCATAATCACTGATAAAACTAAAAAACAAGCGAGACTGGACCAAAAAACCCAGAGCTTCCTAACCCAAACCGCTACGTCATGAGAGCAACCAAACCCTTATACGCCCTCAAAAACTCCCTGCCCTTATCAGTAACCTCAAACAGGCTCCGATCAGAACCGCCATCTCCAACCATATGCACAAGACCGTTGCTGAGCAAGAAACGCGAATAAACCTTCAACTGACTAAAACTCAAATTGCAGCGATACATCAAAAAGGTCTTCCTAACCCCACCACACGAAGTCATCAAAATATCTGCGATTATGTCAAAACGCGACCGATGACTGTTGCTGTCAGCTCTCCCGTTCTGAACCACAAACACACCAACATAGCGCCTTTTGGAGGGCTAATTGGATCCCCCTTCTCCTAATTATATTGAGGGAAAACACCGATTTAAACATTCTGAGAATCGCTTGACACAAAAAAATGAAAGAGTGAAACCGAAAAACAAAACAAGAAATGTGGGGACGCTCTAAATCTCGTGCAGTCTTCTCAAAACCTTCTCCGAATCCGCGCTCCTATCCATGAACACGCTCACCTTGGTCTCTCCGACAATCAATGAAACCATCTTTATGCTTTTGCCGTTGACAACAATGTTGCTAGCGTCACCCAAGTCAAAAAGCTCAGAAAGCACTTTGCCCGCGTCTAACGCTGAGGAAGAGAGAATAGCGTAGTCTATTATCTTCGTCGGATCCTTGAGGTCAATTGACGCAGAAGTAGTGTTCCTCAGAATGTAGCCAATAACTCCGTCGTACTCCTTGATTGCTTCGAGACTGGCCTTCAAACTGTTCACGGCAGTCGCCTCCTCAATAGCTATCGGCTCAGTTACAGCCTCAATTTCCTGCAGACTTTTCTTTTTCTTGACCAAACATGCTTCCTCCATTACTCCACTATGGGCTTCACCCTCACAAGCTCGCCCTTCTTAATCTCCAACGTGGACTGAATCTTGTCAGGCATCTGTATCAATCCCTTATCCTCATACTTCGACCCCTTTATGGGCTTGATCTTGCATCTTGCTGATTTCCCGCCGAAAGTCTCAATTTCAACATCATTAATCTTCCTGTCAGGGTAAAGCTCATTCCACTGCGATAAGATTTCGTTGTCAACACGCACCGTGTCAGATGGCACAAGCAGACCACCGATGTTTTCAACTATGAACTGGTTTACAGGCGGCTCCGGAAGCACAGCTTCAGGCTTGGTGTCTGTTTGCACAGGTTCTCGAGGCTCCTTGGTCACGGTTTCCCCAGCGTACGCACGTGCGACTTCTTCAGACTTCCTTTCCATCGGGGTTTCAGGCTTCATCTCGGGTTCAGAGAGGTTGTTTTTGAGGGGAGCAGGGCTGATCTTCTCAATCAACTTCAGAACCGTTGGGATCAAAACGCGAGTCACAGTGTTCACATAGTTCATGTCTGCCTTCTTAGTTGTAACGGTGACAAGGTAAAGGTCGTTCATGCAGGAAGCACTCACTCTTCCCTTGCTGCTGTCAAGGGTGATGCTTTCAACACCTCCTAAAGCATCTGCCTTCTCAAACACGCCGTCAAAAGCGTTAATGACACGCACAACAGTGTTCTCAGGAGTGTCTGCGTCTACAGCTACTATTTCGCCGTCTTCTCGGAACATAAACGCGTTCTTGATGTCTGGACAGATATTTTGAATCTCAATCAGAGCATTTTTTAGGGCAAACGAGTAGACTTCTGTATCCATAGCCTTCACGTCCACAGCTTCTAGGATATCCGGAATAGTATGCGTTCCGGAACGCCGTCGCTTTCGACTACAAGGTACTTCAAGCCTTCAGTGTCGCCAAGCTGATCCAGCCACTTTAATGCCTCACGAGCCTTCTGCAAAACCAGCAGTCTTTCCTGGTGGCTTCGCACAACCTCCTCAATCGCTGTCAACTCATGGAGTGGGTTGGCATCCAGCACTATGCTCAGGCTGCCGATTGAGATTTCTCCCAAGCTTTCGCTTGCAGCCTTCTTGCCGGCCAGCTTCATGACGACCTCATGGATTTTCTTGGACTTCTCAGCCAAGGCTCTGATGTCGTCTAAACGGCGCAAATACTCGCCTAACGTGCTTTTAGTATCAGAGATTCCTTTTTCCAGAGTATCAGCTATCTCTTCAGCCGAGCCATATTCCTTTATTTCCACGACCATTCATTGCACCTCCAAAGAGGAAACATAGAGGGAAGTTGAAAGAGCCTGTTCACCCTACCCCCATTCTCAACAAACAAAAAGGGGAGGAAACTAAGAGGTCGGAGCAACTGCCGAGTACAGGAACTGATTGCCCTTTGAAGACACGAGTTTGACTTGATAGTTGTTGCCGTTGACCACTGTCATGCCAGTTATGTTCAGCAAAAGCCCTTGGTTCGCCAAGATGTCTTTCGGAAGTGTCGGATTGAACGAAGACTGCTTAACATTGTTCACCCAAGCTTCATTTATCGTCACCGGTGACGTCCCTGTGTTGTTCGCAGTCACCGCGATCCAGCCAGTGCCTGAACCAGCACCGAATGCAAGATTGGTTATTTGCAGTTGCTCTGTTGCCATGAACGTGAACGTCAAAGCACCCATCCAAGCCGCTACTGCAATACTGACAGCAACCGTAACCGCAATGAGTATAATCGAAGCAACCACAGGACTCAATGCCTTCCTACTCTTCAATATCTTCATCTTTTTTCATATCCCTCCTTTTAGAGTTAGTGAGTACGTTAGTAGAAGCTACGCTTTTAAATCTTACGACTTAATACACCATATTACTCAACTGTAGAACAAAACTACAGCTGACCGAAAGCAAGTCGCTAGCCAGTCAGATGTGGAAACATTGAAAAGTGAACTGTAGAACAACAGCGAACGGTAGTACTTGCAGCCTTAGAGGCCCAGTTTATCGAAAAACTCCAGCAAGAGCTTGGCAACTTTCTCGCCGAACTCGTTTTTCAGGTACAGCTTCTTCAGCGGGTCGATGCGTTTGCTCGCAGCCAGGCCTAAGTCTTCAATCTCGATCATTCGAGCCCTGAACGTGCCGTCGCTCAATGTCAAATGGTTTTCGCGCATGAAGTCCTTAGCATCCTTCCACTTTCCACGATTCAAATGAAGCAGCAGCATGCAGTCTATAGCATGGTCCTTTTCCAACATGGCCTTTATCGCCGCAAGTTTAGGATCCGTCAAGATATGCTTGACTTTTTCCTCGTCTCCACCTTTCACCATTTCAGTACACTCAACCTTTCCCTTCTGCTCTGATTATAGCTTAGCAGCTTTAAAAGATTTAACCTATATTACGATTTATGACTTATTATTCCCTTTTGTACTATGCCATGAGAAGTGGCGCTTAGACCACGAATGCTTGCTTGAAACATACTCAGGGCTAGTTCAACCCACTCAATATATAGATTGAACCAAGACTTGAATGCTCTAGAGGCTGACCAGGCGACAAAAGCGTGAGAAGAGGAGGATGGGTGTCTGCTTGTGCTTGAGCCGTCTGGCATTTCCAGACCTGGGACAACGCGGATTCAGCCTCAAAAGGAAGCCAGATGGAAAGCTCACTGTTTGGTCTTCTTAGTCTTAGGAGCACGTCCTGATGAATGCTTGCTTTTGTCGTCAGGCTTTGTCTTTGTCCTTTTGTACAGAACCCATGGCACTACAATCGCTGTGACTGTTATGACGACGATAGTTATGGGGAGGATTCGCCAGTCAAGTTCTGTTGGAGGCGTTCTGTTGAAGTAACCGCTGATCGTGTCATGGTCTATCGGAAGGGATTTGCCAGTTGAAGGATAACTTGCAAGATCGGCTGAAAGGTTCAGAACGCAACTCTTGAGTTCAGTGACTTTGAAGGTGATTTCAGCAACCCTGCCGTCTCCGTCAAAAGGCGGAGCCGGCTTCATGGATGACGCTGCCAGAACGAACCGTCCTAGACCTTGGGAGAAGTTGTTAGCCATGGGAAAGATGCTCTTGTGAAGAACGCCATCTGGAAAATCTTCAACGCCAAACCTAGGACTAGCATTGATTGGGCTTAGTATTGAAGGATCCCAATAGAGCACTATTCCGACGCCGTAAAGGTTTTGAACGCCGACAATCACGATGCTTACGTTAAAAGTCTCACCCACCTCTGCAAAGACTGCCTGCGGTTCAACCTTGACTACAGGCTTAGGAGAAGCTTCAAGCGTCCTTTCCAGAACCGCAGAAGACGCTAGAAAAAACAGAAGACATAACAATGAAATCCTTTTGAAGGTCGCCGAAGTCCTCAATCATGTATCTCCGTGCTGCTTATAATCCGCGCCGAACGTCTCTAATAAAGTTACCACTTTCTCCCTTCCTTTGTCCTCCCTTCTGATTGTGCCAACGCCTTCCTTGGATTTCAGGAACTGACTGGTTTTTGATTTTTACAACACTCCACTGATTAATTCTGGAGAATTTTAATCAATCACACGGATATCGACGATTATTTCTAGGCGCGTGCAGCTCTGTCGATAACGGCGACATCAGTGGTCAGGCCGGCACAGTTGAAGTGAAAGTGTGGTTTTCCTCAGGTTGTCTTGTCTCTCCAGTTAGGAAGATTTAAATAAAATAGGTCTCATTTCGTTGTTAGCCTAAGGCTAATCGCATGGATGTCGACCAATGTCTCAAGAATACCGTCACATATTGAGGATAATTGATGCTGACGTAGACGGTACTCTGAAAACATTGTACGCATTAACGAAGATCAAAGGGATAAGCGTAAACTTGGCAAATGCAATATTGAAAAAAGCAGGAATCGACCCGTACAAGAGAGCAGGATTTCTGACAGAAGCAGAAATCGAAAGAGTCGAAGAGATAGTCAAAGATCCAGCGAAGCACGGACTGCCAAGCTGGCTTCTCAACAGAAGGAAAGACGTGGAGAACGGCAAGGACATGCACTTGATAAGCGCCGACCTTGTTCTGAGAACGAAGATGGACATAGAACAGATGAAAGAAATAAAATCATGGCGAGGATACCGCCACGCTTACGGTTTGAAAGTGCGTGGGCAACGAACTAAGACTACTGGAAGAGCAGGGAAGGCTCTCGGAGTCAAGAAGAAGACGCTCATGCAAAGACCAGCCGCAACGGAGAGCAAGTAGTTATGGGTGACCCGAAAAGGCAAAGGAAGAAGTATGACACGCCACGTTTCCCATGGCGCACTGACATCCTGCAAGAGGAACTCAAACTTTTAGGACAGTACGGGTTGCGAAACAAGCATGAGCTGTGGCGTCATGAAACAACGCTGTCCAACTTCAGAGGTATAGCACGTTCGCTCATTGGTGAACCGCCCGAAGTGCGGAAGAGAAAGGAAGAAGAAATTCTGGCGCGTTTGAAAAAACTTGGTGTTTTGAGCGAAACAGCAGTTTTGGACAATGTTTTGGACTTGACGATAGAAGACATCCTTGAACGCCGGCTACAAACAATCGTTTTCCGCAAGGGCTTGACCAAAACCATCCATCAGGCTCGTCAACTGGTAACTCACGGCCACATAGCGATAGGAAAGAAACGAATCACCGTGCCAAGTTATATTGTGGCAAAGCCTGAAGAAAGCCAAATGACATACACACCTCAAAGCCCGTTTGCAACTCCAAGTCATCCCCTACGCCAAACAATATCTGCCGTAGCGACAACTGAAAGACCATCAGAAACCCGAACGGAGGGAAAGCGATGAGCGGAGCCAGCAAGAGAAACGAGAAATGGGCTGTTGTCCACATTTTCAGCTCTTACAATAACACCTTAATTCATATAACGGACATTTCAGGTGCAGAAACCATATCCAGAACATCTGGCGGAATGTTTGTGAAGGCGGACAGGATGGAGTCTTCACCATATGCTGCGATGCGCGCAGCCTCAGCCGCAGCTGAAGTGGCCAAGGACAAAGGAATAACAGCCATACACATCAAAGTGAGAGCCCCTGGAGGATCGGGGCCAAGGACACCAGGTCCAGGTGCGCAGGCAGCCATAAGAGCCCTAGCAAGGGCGGGTTTCCGCATAGAACGTATCGAAGAGGTTACGCCTGTTCCACATGATGGAACGCGCAGACCTGGAGGCAGAAGAGGAAGAAGAGTCTAGCAGATTCGCGCTTTTCTTCTGTTAATAGAAAAATTGAAATAATGCACCAATATTCTATTGAACGGCACAGCAGTTAACATGGTACGAGATGGAGTGTCCAAATAAGTGGAAATAAAAGTGCTTGAAAGAGACGATAGAAACATACGTTTACTTATCCGGGACGTTGATATCCCTTTCATGAACGCCTTAAGACGGACAGTTATTTCTGAAGTCCCATCCATGGCTGTGGATGACATTGTAGTGCTCGAGAATTCCTCTGTGCTTCAAGACGAAATCATAGCCCATAGGCTTGGACTTGTCCCTCTCAAAACTGACCTTAAAAGCTACAACTTGCCTGAGGAGTGCTCGTGCAAGAGCGAGTTCGGATGCAACCTCTGCAGAGTTACGCTCACTTTAGATGCTGAGGCAAAGGAAGGAACCAGAACAGTCTATTCAGGCGACTTGGTCTCCGAAAACCCGGAAATAGTGCCAGTCAGTGACAAGATTCCGCTGATAAAGCTGGCCAAAGAACAGAAGCTGAGGTTAGAGGCGTACGTAAGGCTCGGTAAAGGAAAGAATCACGCCAAGTGGCAACCAGTTTCAATGTGCGCATACAAATATTTGCCAAAGATAACCGTCGCCAGCAAACGTTGTGACGCATGTGGAAAATGTGTGGAGATCTGCCCGAAAAAAGTTCTGACCAAGCCTGAGAACAAAATAGCGGTTCGCGACTTGATGGCGTGCATCCTTTGCCAAGACTGTGTTAACGCTTGTCCGCAAAACCCTCCAGCGATAGAGGTCGGCGGGGAAGAAAATGCTTTTATATTCAGTCTGGAATCTACGGGTGCGCTTCCGCCTGAAAAGATATTGACTGAAGCTGTCAAAATCTTGGATGAACAGCTGAAGGAACTTGAAAGTCAAATCAAGGTGAAGAAGAGTGAAGAAAGCTAAGACGGTAAACCCGGAACTCATAGGGCTAGCTCATTTCCTGAAAAGCAAAGGCAGAGAAAACGAGGCTGAAATCTGGAGCGACATAGCTGAACGTCTAATCAGGCCTAAAAGAAAGCGCATTGCTGTCAACCTAAGCCGCTTGAACAGATACACGCAGAAGAATGACAGGGTCGTGGTTCCAGGCAAGGTTCTCGCCTCGGGCGAAATCAGCCATCCCATAACAGTCACAGCGTTCGCCTTCTCTACAAGAGCAAGGAAGAAAATAACAGACGCAAGAGGCAAGTGTCTGTCCTTTCCAGACCTTGTCAAGAAGAACCCGAAAGGCTCAAACGTCAAAATAATTGGGTGAAAAAATGCAGACAACAAGTGAAACGACTACGACAATAAATGCGGACGGCCTTGTTTTAGGAAGGATGGCAAGCAAGATCGCCATGAGATTGCTCAAAGGCGAAAGAATCATTATCGTAAACGCTGAGAGGGCCGTGCTTTCTGGCAGAAAGAAGAGCAAAGTGATCGAAGGCCACAAGTTCCTCGAGGTGGGGAGCCCAGGAAGAGGCCCGCTGCACCAGAGAAGACCCGACAGGATTGTCAGAAGAACCGTGAGAGGCATGCTCCCGTTCAAGCAGCCAAAAGGTGTGCAAGCATACAAGCGTCTCGCGGTCTTCATGGGAATACCAGACGAGCTCAAAGACCAGAAAATGGAAACTTTGGAAGAAGCTCAAGCCAAGAGACTGACCTGCCCATACTTCACGGTAGGCGAGTACGCTAAGGAAATAGGTTGGTACGCCGGTGAATAATCATGCCAGCAAAAAAAGTTTTGGTAGTTAGTGGAAAAAGAAAAACCGCCACATCACGAGCCGTGGTTAGGCCAGGAATCGGAAGGATACGCATCAATCGGACCCCCATAGAGATTCTGGAGCCTGCGGTTGCGCGCGAAAGAATAATGGAGCCTCTTTTGCAGGCAGGGGAAGATGTTTGGAAACAACTGGATATGGACGTGAAAGTCTTAGGCGGAGGCTACATGGGCCAAGCAGAAGCGGCAAGAGTGGCCATTGCAAACGCATTGTTGAAATGGACTAAGAGCACGCATTTACGTACGGTTTTCTCCGAGTACGACCGAACAATGATCGCGGGAGACGCAAGGAGAAAGGAAACCAAAAAGGTCGGCGGATCTGGAGCGAGAGCCAAGGATCAGAAGAGCTACAGATAGGAAGGATGAGCTGAATGATCATACCAGTAAGATGCTTCACCTGCGGCAAACTGATCGGCGACCAGTGGGAAGAATTCGCCAGAAGGGTCAAGGCCGGAGAGAACGCTGGCGAAGTGCTGGACAGCTTGGGAATCAAAAGATACTGCTGCAGGCGCATGCTTTTGTCACACGTAGAAATCATCGATGAAGTTCTGCGTTTCTACGAAGAAGCCGAAAAACGAAAAGAAGCTAGGCACTATTACTAGGTGAGTCAAAAAGGAGAAGATAATGTCCACAGTTATTGAAGACATAATTGCAAGGAAAGTTTTCAACGGTCGAGGAGAAGAGACGATAGAGGTTGACGTCATAACTACCTCAGGTTTCGGAAGAGCTTCTGCACCGGCGGGAAGAAGCCGCGGGAAAGCTGAAGTGGTCTATTATCCGCAGGACGGAGTGGACCAAGCGCTCAAAAAGGTTGAGGAGCTCATAGCCCCCGAACTTGTAGGACTAAACGCAGATTTTCAAGAGGAAATGGATAAGACGCTTCACGAGATTGACGGTTCAAAAGATTTCAGAGTGATAGGTGGAAACACAGCGTCCGCCATTTCCTTGGCAACTGTGGAGGCAGCCGCGAACTCTTACGGTGTCCTTCTGTTCCAGTTTCTAGGAGGACACATCGCTCATGAACTCCCTTTTCCACTCGGAAACACGATAAGTGGGGGGCTGCACACCCACGGGAAGTCGCCGGACATACAAGAGTTCCTGATTCTTCCACACGGAGCTGAAACATTTTTCGAAGCCGCGGCGGCCAATGTTCAGATTCACAGAAGAATCGGCGAAATCCTGCGGAAGAAAGACAAGTTCTTCAGTGAAGGAAAAAGCGATGAAGGAGCTTGGAGCGCGAACATTGGCAACTCTGAGGCCCTTGACGTTGTAGCCAGAGCATGCGAAGAAAGGGGCAACGAGTTCGGTTTTGAATGCGGTGTGGGCGTCGATGTTGCAGCGTCTTCGCTGTGGAACGGAAAAGAAAGAAAATATGTTTACCGAAGGGAAAAGAAAAGGCGAGATTCGGGCGAACAGCTGGAATTCATCCTAGACCTCGTCAAGAACTACCATTTGGTCTACGTTGAAGACCCGTTCCACGAAGAGGATTTCGGAAGTTTCGCTGAACTTACCAAGAAAGCGAAGAACTGTTTGATTTGCGGAGACGACCTCTTCACGACAAGCAGCGAAAGGCTAAGCCGCGGAGTAAAGATGCACGCGGCCAACGCGGTGATAATAAAGGTGAATCAGGTCGGCACGATAACCGACGCTTGGGAAACAATCGAAACGGCGAGAAGAAACGGATATCTGCCCGTGATGGCGCACCGTTCAGGGGATACATGCGACTGGCACATAGCACATTTGGCCGTGGCCTTCAGATGCCCAGTGATAAAGACTGGAATTGTTGAAGGAACGCGCATCGCAAAGATAAACGAGTTAATAAGGATCGAAGAGTTCTTAGGAGACAGAGCCAAGATGGCAGAACTCAAAGTAGCCTGAGAGGATGAATAGACTTGTCTGAAGACGAAGAGTTTAAAGAAGCAAAGAAAGAAAATGCAGAAGAAGCAAAACCCACCGAAGAAGAGGAAACAACCGAAGTAGCCGTCGTAGAAGAGCTTTTGATGCCGCGAGACACGCTTCTGTCGGCGGGAATACACATCGGAACTAGAATGAAAACGTTGGAC
>Ga0315282_10011384_pt1 | contig 13791 bp, 17 predicted proteins | sample YL17G07_20_MG_FD_203693 | JGI IMG/M metagenome (GOLD analysis project Ga0315282, IMG submission 203693) | Sediment microbial communities from Yellowstone Lake, YNP, Wyoming, USA - YL17G07_20 | ecosystem: Environmental > Aquatic > Freshwater > Lake > Sediment | place: USA: Wyoming | collected... | reverse complement strand
TCAAGGGCAATTCCAAGGCCGTGACCATCGTCATGATCATGAAAGAAGCGACCGGGGAGGCTGCGGACTACGATGTCGAAAAGGAGACCATCACCCTTACCGGCCAAACCGTCCTCAAGGAGAAAGACAAGGGGACGGTCAGAGGGCACAAATTGACTTTTTATCTGGCCGATGGTACAATCCGCGTGGAGTGATCGGGATCAAGAACGGTCCGTGACAGCCATCAAATCGTGACCGATGAAATCGTGTTTAAAGGCCGCACATCTCGTCAAAAGCTACCGCCAAAAGAAGGTCGTGGACGATGTTTCCGTTGAAATCCGCAGAGGAGAAATCGTCGGTCTTCTTGGTCCGAACGGTGCCGGCAAAACGACGACCTTTTCTCTGATTTTGGGCCTTATTCCGCAAGATGCCGGCCGGATCTTTTTGGACGATGAAGAAATTACGGACTATCCGATGTATCTCCGGGCCCAGAAGGGTGTCTGCCTTCTTCCCCAGGAATCCTCGGCTTTCCGGAAGCTGACCGTCGAAGACAATCTCTTGGCCGTCATCGAGATTTTGCCTGACGCCCAACTTCAGAGGTCTGCCGCCTTGAAAAAAACGCTCGCGGAGTTCGGGCTGGCGGCGCTCGCCCGGGCCAAAGCTTATACGCTTTCGGGCGGAGAGAGACGTCGGCTCGAGATCGCACGGGCTATGATCTCGGGGCCGGAGTTCATGCTCCTCGATGAGCCGTTCACCGGGATCGATCCGATCTCCGTCGAGGAGCTCCAGAGGATCATCCGCTCTTTGAAGGAAAAAGGCCTTGGAGTGCTGATCACGGATCACAGCGTCCGGGAGACTCTCAAGATCGTCGACCGGGCTTACATCATCGATAAGGGGCAAATCCTCAAGGAAGGCACGCCGCAGGAGATTGTTTTGTCGGAGGACGTCAGGCGGAGCTATCTCGGCGAGGACTTTCGGCTGTGAAGAGAAGGTTTGAACGATGATTATGAAACAGCGGCTTGACCAGCGGCAGGTTCAGAAATTGATCTTGGCCCCCGCCCTGCAGCAGGCCATCAAGCTTCTTCCCTTGACCAACCTGGAGCTGATCGAGATCATCGATGAGGAGCTTTCCACAAACCCGCTCCTCGAGCTCGAAGAAGAGGCCGAGGAAAAGAAGCCCGAGGTCGAGACCGAAGCTCCTGAGGCCGAAGCGCCGGCCGTCGAAGCCGGGCCGGAAGCGGAAAAGGCCGGGCCCGCGGAGGGCGAGGCAGAAAGTGCCGCTCCGGACGAGATCGCGGATCGCAGCGCGGAGAACCATGAGGAGAACCATGAGGAAATTGAGTTCGAATCCTATTTCCAGGAATACATCGATGACGGATTCCGCTCTCTTTCCCAGGAAAGGAAGGAGGTCCCTTCCATCGAGAACACGCTTTCCAAGGCCGCCTCGCTTTGGGACCATCTGAATTGGCAGGCGAACCTCACCTTTTTCGATCCCCTTGACCGGGACATCGCGGAACGCATCATCGGCAACATCAACGAAGACGGCTATCTCGTCTCTTCGCTGGAAGAGCTGGCCCAGGCCGCCGGGACGACGATCGAGAAGACGAGCGAAATCCGGGAAAAGATCAAGCTCTTCGACCCGGTCGGCGTCGGGAGCGCAGACCTCAAAGAATGCCTCTTGGCCCAGATGGACAACCTCCAGATCAAAGATGAGATTGCCCGAACAATCATCCACGAACACCTGCCGCTGCTCGAGAGATCGGATTTCACCCAGCTTGCGAAACTTCTGGGGGTCCCCCTGGCCTCCGTCAAATATCATATCGAGATCATCAAGCGGCTGGACCCGACGCCGGGCCGCAAGTATAGCCAAGACCGGACGTCGTATGTGGTCCCCGATATTCTCGTCACCAAAGAAGGCAACGACCTGAAGATGTCTCTCAATGATGAAGGGCTGCCGCGCCTGCGAATCAACAGCTATTACCGGACGCTCCTGGCCAAGGCCTTCAAGGAGAATCCGGAGGCTTACCGGTATTTGAAGGACAAGATGAAAAAGGCGTTGTGGTTCCTCCGCAGCTTGGATCAGCGCGACCAGACGATATTTAAAGTGGCCAAGTATATCGTCGATAAGCAGCGGGATTTCATCGAGAAAGGGATGGATTACCTCAAGCCCTTGACACTCATCGAGATCGCCCAGGAGATCGGGGTCCATGAATCGACCGTGGGCCGGGTTGTAGCCAACAAGCACATCATCACCCCGCGCGGGGTCTTCTCCCTGAAATACTTCTTCCATAAAGCTCTCCGCGGCGATTTCGGCGAAGATATCTCGTCGCTGCGGATCAAGGAGCGCCTCCGGAAGCTTGTCGAATCCGAAGACAGGAATAATCCTTTAAGCGATATGGAGATTGAGGAGATCCTGGCCCGGGAGAATTTCAAGATTGCCAGGCGGACCGTGGCCAAGTACCGCAAGCAGCTGAAAATCCAGCCTTCTCATATCCGCAAAAGAAAGTTTATTATGGAGGAGACCTCATGAATATTCATTATACGGCGCGCCAGACCCAGCTCACGTCGGACATCAAGGAGTACTGCGAACGGCGGCTGGCTGCCCTGGAGAGGTTGCTGGGCTTCGTGACCGAAGTCGACATGATCCTGTCGCAGGAGAAGAACCGGCAGAAGGCGGAGATCCACGTCAAGGCCAAAGGGGCGGGGCTGGTCGTCATCGAAGAAAGTCATGATATCCTGAACTCCCTCCACCTGGCTTTCGACGCCCTCGAGAAGAAGATCAAGAAAGAGAGGGAAAAATACCGCGAAAAAAAGCGCCGCGGCAGCCGGGAGCGGAAATCCTACGCCCTGCCGGCCATAGAAGCGGGAGAGAGCGAAAAGAGAGTCATCCGGGCCGATTACTATTCAGCCAAGCCGATGACGTTCGAAGAGGCTCTCCTCCAATTCGATCTTAAGAAAAAAGAAGTTTTCGTCTTCCGGATGAGCGGCACGGAGAAATGGACCGTCCTCTTCCGCCGGAAGGACGGAAACTACGGCTGCGTCCAACCAGAATGAAAAATCCCGAGCCGGCCGAACTCCTCAAGATCCATAGGCTCCTCAAGGAATCCCTGATCATTCCCGATCTTCAGGCCGGAGAGAGAGAGAGTGCGCTCGAAGAAATGATCCGCTCCCTGCACGGTCATGACAAGAGATTATCCGCGAAAGAGATCTACGATAAGCTTCTTCAGCGGGAAAAACTGGGAAGCACGGCGGTCGGCAATGGTTACGCAATTCCGCACGGTAAGGTCAAAGGTCTGGAAGAGCCTTTGATTCTCCTCGCCGTGAGCCGCACGGGCGTTTCTTTCGAGGCCGTCGACGGAAAGCCGGCCCATGTCTTTTTCCTGGTTTTAAGCTCCGCCGAGAATCCCAGTCTCAACCTCCAGCTCCTGGCGGCCGTTGCTCATTTCATCCGCCGCTCCCGTCCGCTGCTGAAGAGGATTTGCAAAGCCCGGACCAGCCGAGAGATCTTAGATCTCATCCGCGACGAAGAAGAGAAACTGATTTGACGACGCAGAGAACCTCGCAGGCCGTGGTCTCGGGGGGGCTTCTGCAGATGTTCGGTCTGGGAGTGTTGATCATCGGCGACAGCGGCATTGGCAAGAGCGAGAGCGCCCTCGAACTCATCGCCCGGGGCCATCGCTTCATCTCGGATGATGTCGTCCATGTCAGAAGGATGGGCGGAGGGCGGATCATCGGCAAAGCCCCGACATTGAGCCGCTTTTTTATGGAGATCCGCGGGCTCGGGATCATCAACATCAAGGAAATCTTCGGGACAAAATTTATCTGCCGTGAGACGCCGATCGACCTGGCCATCCGGCTTAAAAAATGGCACCGGAAAAAGGAATACGACAGGCTCGGCCTCCGCTTTCCCGAGGATTACGTGATCCTCGGCGAGAGGATTCCGCAACTCAACATTCCCGTGGCGCCGGGCCGGAACATTGCCACGCTGATGGAAGTCGCCTGTCAGGTCCAGCTCTTGAGAAAACGGGGCTACCAGGCTTCGCATGAAATTGTCCGGAGGCTCGAACGGGCACTCTCTTCGGAGAAAGGAACGGGGGGATGATGACCAAAGACGACCGGTTCCTGATCATCACCGGCTTATCAGGCTCGGGGAAGACCGTGGTCAGCCACTTTCTCGAGGATTTGGGTTATTACTGCGTCGATAATCTGCCGGCCAAAATGATCCCCATTTTCGTCGACCTCTGGTTGCGGAAAGAGGTGGAGATTGACAAGGTGGCGCTCGTCGTCGACATTCGGGAGCGCGGCTTCTTGTCGACCTTTCCGGAAGTCTGGGAGAAAATCCGGAAAAAGATCGCGCCCAAATTGATCTTCCTCGATGCCTCGAACGAGGCGCTGGTCAGGCGGTTCAGCGAGACACGGCGTCCCCATCCGCTCGCGAGCAAGTCGATCCTCCAGGGCGTGCGTCTGGAGCGCAGGCGCATGGCCCCGATCATGAAGATGGCCGACGAGGTCATCGATACTTCGGTGACGAACATCTCCCAATTCAAGGAATTGTTTGCCCAGCGGTTCTTGAAGAAATCGAGACCGGGGCTCCAGGTGGTGATCATCAGCTTCGGCTATAAATACGGTGTCCCCCTCGACTCCGACCTTCTCTTCGACACGCGGTTCCTGCCGAATCCGTTCTACCTGGATAACCTCCGGGACAAGAGCGGCCAGGACGAAGATGTCCGAGACTTCGTTCTCAAGGCCCCTGAGACCAAGACGTTTTTGGACGAGCTTTTCAGGTTCGTCCAATTCCTCATGCCCCACTTCGTTGCGGAAGGCAAGAGCCATCTCGTGATCGCTATCGGCTGCACAGGCGGCCGGCACCGGTCCGTGGTCGTTGCCGAAGAGCTTCGAGCTTACCTTCATAAGCAAAAATATGATATAAAGATTTTTCACAGGGACCTTTTTAAATGATCGGCGGGATTATCGTCTCCCACGGGAAGCTCGGCGAGGAACTGCTCAACGCCCTGACCATCATCCTCGGCGAAGCGCCCAATATCGAAGCCATCTCCATCGGCTGGTACGATGATGTCGAGGATTCCAAGCGCAAGATCAATCAGAGTTTGAAGCGCGTCGACCAGAAAAGCGGCGTCGTGATTTTTACCGATATGTTTGGAGGCACGCCCTCCAACCTCAGTTTTGCTTTCCAAAAAGACGGCCAGGTCGAGATCATCACCGGCGTCAATCTCCCCATGCTCATCAAATTCGTCTCGCTCCAGCGGTCGAATAACCTCAAGGATGTGGCCAAGAAAGTCATCGAGCAGGGGAAAAAAAACATCCACTTGGCCAGCGTTCTGCTCGGGTCGAAGCCGTCGTGAGAATAAGCTATGATCGAGCGAACCATCACCATCCGAAACAAGCTGGGATTGCACGCCCGGGCGGCCGTGAAATTCGTCAACACGGCCAACCGCTTCTCGGCGGACGTCCGGATCGAGAAAGACGGCGGCGAGATTGACGGCAAGAGCATCCTCGGCATCCTGACGCTGGCCGCGATACAGGGTTCGGACATCAAACTCAAGATCGACGGCGCGGACGAAGAGGCGGCCTGGAAGGCCCTGACCGAACTCATCGATCACCGCTTCGGCGAGAAAGAATAGGTCCTCATGGAATTGACACGACTGAGGGGCATCGGCGTTTCACCCGGCATCGCCATGGGAGAAGCCGTCCTCACCGAACGGATCATCTTCACCCAGCGGAAGGACTATATCCCTCCTCACCGGGTTGAAGAGGAACTCCAGCGGCTCAAGGCCGCGATCTCCAGGACCCGCCGGGACTTGATCGAGCTCAAGGACAAGATCCGGGAAAAAATCGGGGAAGAACACGCCTTTATCTTCGACGCCCACCTCATGATCCTCGACGATCAGTCGTTGGCCGCCGCTATGGAGCGGCTGATCCGCGAGGAGAACATCAAGTCCGAGAGCGCTCTGTCCGCGATCCATGATCACTACCGGAAGATCTTCGATGCGATCAGCGATGAATATTTCAAGCAGAGAAAGTCCGATGTCGCGGACGTGCTGACCAAGATCTACAGAAACCTCGAATCCCAGGGCGAGGAGAGGGTGGACGATGAGCGGGAAAAGATCCTGGTCGCTCACGAGCTCCTGCCGTCGGAAGCCGCCCTCCGGCTCAGTCAGGGAAACGTGCTGGCCGTGGCTCTGGACATGGGCGGACAGACCTCACACGCGGCCATCCTGGCCCGTTCCCTCAACATTCCCACGGTCGTCGGCCTTCACAACATCACCCAGAAAATCAAGAGCCGGGATATTTTGATCGTCGACGGCACGGATGGCGAGGTCATCATCAACCCGCCGCTTACGGTCCAGAAGGAATTCCTCGGAAAAAAAGAAAAATATAACAACTACCGCAAAGAACTCAAAAAGATCGCCACCTGGAAAGCCGTGACGCTTGATGAAGTCCGGTTCTTTCCCATGGCCAACATCGAGCTGCCTGAAGAAATCAAACATGCCCTCTCCTACGGCGCGGAGGGCGTGGGCTTGTTCCGTTCGGAATTCCTCTACCTCCGGAGCTCCTCGCTGCCGACCGAGGAGGACCATTTCGAGGTCTATTCGCGCCTGGCCAAAGAGACTCATCCCTTTCCCGTCTATATCCGGACCATCGATATCGGGGGCGAGAAGAACCTGCCGCAGCTGTCGATCGAAAAAGAGCCAAACCCGGCCCTCGGGCTGCGGGCGATCCGGTTCTCGCTCGGGCATAGGGAGCTTTTCCGCATCCAGCTCCGGGCCATCCTCCGGGCGAGCGTTCTCAAGAATGTCCGCATCCTGATCCCTATGATCACCGAAGTCGAGGAGATCGTGGAAGTCAAGATGCTTTTTAATAAAATCAAGCAGGAGCTTCAAGAGAAAAAGATAAAATTCGACAAGAACCTGCCCCTGGGCGTGATGATCGAAGTCCCGGCCGCGGCCGCCATCGCCGATATCCTTGTCAAGGAAGTGGATTATTTCTCCATCGGGACCAATGACCTCATTCAGTACTATCTGGCCGTGGACCGATCGAACGAATTCGTCTCCTATCTTTACAAACCTCTCCATCCTTCCGTTCTGCGGCTGATCAAATTCATCATCGAGACCGCCGTCAAGGGAGGCAAGGATGTCGCCCTCTGCGGAGAAATGGCCGCCGACCCTCTCTCGGCCATGGCCCTCCTCGGCTTCGGCCTCAAGAAGTTCAGTATGAACCCGATTTACATCCCGAGGATCAAGAAAGCGCTGCGCTCGGTCGAATACCGGAGCGTGCGCCGCGTGGTGAATCAGGCCCTAGGGCTCCGGAGCGCGCAGGAGGTCGAAGAATTTTTGATCGAAAAACTTCTGGTGAAACACCCCGAGGCGTTTTTGATGATGGGGCCCGCGAGCTAGTCCTGCCCGCCCGGCCTTAATCAAACGGGGAGGCCGATTTGTTCCCGAAAAAGCGATTTCTCCCCCTCTTCACTTTCGGCCGTACTTATCTTCGAGCCTAACGATATCCGATTCATCAGAATTTCCCAGCCAGATCTCCATGACTCGGGCGGGCGCACGCCCCACACAGCGCAGACGGTGGGGCGCTTTTCGGGGAATAAATATTTCTTCGCCCTTTTTCGGACGCCAAACCATTTTTCCGATCGTGATCTCCAGGCCGCGGTCGAGGGCGACCCAGAATTCACTCCGGCGGCGATGAACTTGAAGAGACAGGGAGGCTCCCGGATTGACCGTGACGATCTTGATGCTTCCCGCGTGCTCGCGGGGATAGGCGCGGAACTTCCCCCAGGGGCGGATGTCTTCGATGATACGGGCGCGGAAATCCTTCTCGTCGTCAGAAGGGAACTTCGTCATCGCCTTCGTTCTCGACGGGAGAGGCAGCTTCGGCATCGGCCGGAAAATCCGTGGCCGGGCGCGTGTCCGGATACGGTTCGGCTTCGGCCGCGCCTTCACGCCGGCCGCCGCTGAGAAGGACGATGCTCTGGGCCTCGACCTCCGTCGTGGATCGCTTGTTGCCTTCCCGGTCCTGCCAGCTGCGCGTCCGCAGTTTGCCTTCGATGATGACCTGTTTGCCCTTGTCGAGATACTTGTCGCAGAATTCGGCGAGCTTTCCCCAGACGACGATCTTGTGCCATTCCGTGCGGTCGCCGCTCTCGTTGGTGCTGGGATTAAAGGTGCGCTCATTCGTGGCCAGCGAGAAGCGGACGATCGAGCGATCGCGCTGGGGGAGGACGCGCATCTCGGGTTTCTGGCCGAGGCGGCCGAGGAGAATGACCCTGTTCAGACTGTTGATGTCTCTCATTTTATTTCCTTGAGTTCCCGGATCTTTTGTTGGGCGTTCTTGGCTTCTTCTTCGAGCGGATATTTGGAAACCAGGAGCGTCAGCACGGCGATGGCCTGGTCGTTTTTTTTGAGCTCGGCCAGAGATAGGCCTTTTTTCCAATAGGCAGCCGCGATCTTGTCGCTCAGCGGATAGCTAAGGATGAGTTCGTCGAACTGCTCGATGGCCCGTTCGAATTTTTTCTGGCTGAAGTAGCATTCGCCGATCATGTTCAGGGCATTGTCGGCCAGGGGGCTGGACGGGAACTGCTCCCGGTAGACCAAAAAGCCGTCGATGGCGAGGTCATAATTCCCTTTCTGATAGTCCGTGTAGGCGGTGTTATACACCTCCTGAGGAGAGAGGCTGGTTTGAGGGAGAGTCGCGCTTCGTTCTTTTTTATCGGCCGGGAGCTCCCCCTTTTTTACGTCTTTAGGTTTTTTAGAACCCGGGATTTTTTCGTCCTTTTTCGGCGTTTCTTGCGGCTGCTCGACCGGCGGTGCCGGCCTGGACTTGAGGTCCATCAATTCTTCGGAGATCTTCAGGAGCTGGGTCTCGATCTGACCCAGCTTTTCGAGAAATACTTGGACCTGCGACGGCAGGTTCTTGATGTTTTCTTGGGCGCTGGCTTGGTTTGTCTGGAAGAGCTTGAACTGGTTTCCCAGATCGCGGACCTGATCCCTGATGAGATTGATATCAGCGGAGACGGCTTCGACCTTTTTCTCCAGTCTCAAGTATTGTTGCTTCAGAAGCTGGACATCCTGATAGATCAGTTCATATGTTTTTTTTTGTTTGTCCTGTCCTCCGACCTGAAGAGCCAGGCAGGCGACGAGGAAAATCCAGAGAGCTTTTTTCATCGTCCGAATCGCTTATTTATCGATGACCAGAAATTGGGCACGCCGGTTCCTCTGCCAGGCATCCTCATCGTGGCCCATGTCCAAGGGTTGGCTCTTGCCGTAGGAGATCGTCTTCATCCTCTCCGCCGCAATGCCGAGGGAGACGAGATAATCAAAGGCGCTTTTGGCCCGTTTTTCGCCAAGGGCCAGGTTGTAGTCTTCCGTGCCGCGCTCGTCGGCATGACCTTCGACGAGGATCTTGGCCGTCTTGAACTTCTTCAGCCAGGCGGAATTTGTTTCGAGAATGAACTTCGCGTCTTCTCGTATGAAGAATTTATCGTAATCGAAACCGATCATTTGGAGAGGTTTCTCTCTATTGATCTGCTCGAGCGACTTGGAGACGAAGAGGTCCTCTTCGCCGAGCTCGGGCTTTGTCACGACGGCAGGCTGTTCGACCGTTTCAACCTTAACGGCTCTCGGCTGCTCTTTGACTTGGGGAGACGGAGGCGGGGGCGGGATCTGCTTGGCTTTGGGCTTACAGGAAACGGTGAAAGCCGTGGCCAAGATAAAGACGAGAGAGAAAATGATAAATTTTTTCATAAAGCCTCCTCTTCGAAAGGTATGTTGTTGATAATTTTGCACATGACCCTACTTTCATTTTTATACAATGAAAAGAGGGTTGTGTCAATTCAAAATTCGCTGACCGTGTATCACTTTTCAAGATAGGGGGACACCATACCCTGTCCCTGTCTGATCGAAAACTGGCTCGTTTACAGAGCTTACCTGAGCGCCAGGGACGGGGAAACATCTCCCCGAAAAGTGATATACGGTCATAAAATTCGCCATGTCCTTGAGGAAAGTCGGCCATTTATCTTATAGCCGATTCTGCCGCCGACCAGACCAGCCGCCTTTAATTAAAGACGAGCGATCCGCTTCCCGAATCTCACATCGTAAATATTCAGGTTCTTTTCCACTTTGTATAGCCAAAATGAGGGAGAAGGTCCGGGAACGGCTGTAGCGACCGTGGAAGGTTCGGCGTTAAAAACCTGGATGGGAGCGAGGCTGTTCCCGGACCTTCTCCAATTATCCTTAATCCAGACAAAATGGATGAGAACCGATTTTCAAATAAGAACAAGGGGGAAAATTCCGGAGGCAAATCCGGATTTAGTTGCTCCACTCGGGCCAGTTGTTCTGGCCCGTGGTCGTCAGTTGACGGAGGTTGGCGCCGTCGTAATCGGTCGAAAAAAGCTGCAGGTCGCCCCTCATGTTCGAGGTGAAGATGATGTGCCGGCCGTCGGGCGACCAGCTCGGCGATTCGTTCCGGGCGTTGCTTTCGGTCAGCTTCGAAATCTGTTTTGTCCGGAGGTTCAGCACGTAGAGGTCGAAAATACTCTCGACGCGAGCGACATAGACGATCCGGTCGCCGGCGGGCGACCAGGCCGGAGAGTCGCAGTGGCTCGAGCCGCCGAAGCTCACGAGCTGGATGTTCGATCCTTCGGCGTCTATCGTGTAGATCTGCGGCGAGCCGCCCCGGTCGGAAACGAAGGCGAGCTGCCGTCCGGTCGGCGACCAGGTCGGTGCCGTATCGATGCTGGAATTGAAGGTCAGTTGTTTGATGCGGAAGGCGCCGCGCTTCAAGCTGTCTTCGTTGATGTCGGCCACATAAATTTCCGCGTTTCCTTCCATCGTTGACATGAACGCCAATTTTTTTCCGTCGGGCGACCAGGATGGCGAAAAATTTCCCCCTTTGAGCGCAACCGGGATCCTTCGTCCTTCATAAATTTTGAGAATGTACAGGCCGGCCGAGAGGTTCTGGTAGGACGTGTAGGCGATCATTTGGCCGTCGGGCGACCAAGCGGGGCTGATGTCGTCCACTTTGTTGAACGTCAGGCGCGTCTGGTTGGCCCCGTCGTAGTCCATCATATAAAGCTCTTTGTTTCCATCGCGGTCGGAGACAAACGCCATCTTGGACTCGAAGATCGGTTTTTCGCCGTAGGCTTTCATGATCTCGTCCGCCAAGCGATGGGCCAAATACCGGATGTCGGTCTTTTTAGCCTGATAGCGCCTGGGATTGAGGATCTCGCGTTGGGACTTGACGTCGTAGAGATTCCTGACAAAGACGATGTCTCCGCCCGGCGATTCGGAAACCTCGCCGACGAAAAGAATGTTGGCCTGGACGGACTCCCAGTCCTTGAACTTGACGTTTTTCGGGTCGAGCTTCTGGATGTAGTCATAATAGCTTTTCGGCAGGAGCTGGAAGATCCGGCTGTATTTCAGGTCGTCGGAAAGGGTTTGATAGATCTCGTCGGCGGCGGCCTGCACCGAGGAGGGAGCGGCCGCAAATTTCGGAAGAGCGAAGCTGATCGCCGGCATTCCTTCGGTGATGACCATTTTGACTTCCTGTTGAGGAAAGAGCGTCAAGGCCGAGGCCAGAATCCATATGCTGCGGGCCAAGTTATTTTTTGTTTTCATTTGGAATGCTCGAAACGGAGATAGATCCCCAGATAGTCCTCGTGGTAGGTGGCGGGAAGAGGCGGGAATCTCGTCTGCATGACCGCCCGGACGGCCGATCTATCCAGCGTATCGATTCCGCTCGATTCCCTGATTTCAACGGTCGAGATCGATCCGTCTTTATAAATCCGGAAATAGACATCGACATAAAGCGGTTCATTGATGCCGGGATCGACGAGCGACTGGAACCAGTTCGAAGAAATTTTCGTTTGGATGTCCTGGATATAGTACGCATAGGGAAAATTCGATATGCCGAGCTGGCCGGGAAATCCCCCGCCGGATCCCTCGCCGGTTCCCGGCCCGCCGACGCCGATCGTCAAGCCGGATCCGCCGCCGGCTCCGGGTTTTTGGCCCGGACCGGAGACGGCCCCCTTGCTCGGCGCTTTCTTGGCTGAGGCCTCGGGCTTGGTGATCGCGGCTTTCTTTTCCGCCTTTTTGGGGGGTTCCTTTTTTGGCTTGTCGACCGGGTAGTGCAGGGATGATTTTGGCTCTTCTTGTTGGAGCTTTTCGAGAGTCGTCAGATCCCGGAGCGTTTCCTTCTGGACCTCGGTCAGGCCGAGCTCCGTCTGCGGGGCGACCTTGACGCCCCCCCCGCCCTCTCCGCCTCCCCCGCCGGGCAGACCGATGAAATTCGTCGAAATATAGTGAATCATTCCCTTGGGTTGCGGTTTCGGCAGGTCCGGATTGAGGATGATCAGCATCAGGATGAGAGAATGAGCCGCTGCGGAGAAGACCAGGGCCCATTTAAAGGGCCGGCCATATGCCTCCAGCTTAGCGGTCATCGCTTCTTGTCTTTGATGTCTATCTGTTCGGTCATGAGGCCGATGACTTCGACGCCGATCTTCTTGGCGATGTCCATGATATCGATGACGAAGCCGTAAGGAAGATCCCTGTCCCCCTGGAGATAAACGACCTTTTTCGATTTGCCGTAAAAATACTGCTGGAGTTTGCTTTCCAAAAGATTGATGTTGCACACGGAATTCTCGAAATAGATGTCCTTTTCCGCCGTGATTGTCAGCCGCAGCCCTTCCTCGGCCGGCGCCGTGTCGGTCTCCGCCCGGGGCAGATTGACTCCGATGCCGGACTGCATCATGGGCGTCGTGACCATGAAAATTACGAGCAGGACGAGCATGACGTCGACGAAGGGAGTGACATTGATCTCGGAGAGAGAGGTCCCGATCTCCCGCTTGGAGCGGATCGTGGGAAGCTTAGGGAGTACCATAGAGTCTCTCGGCGATGCTCAAGAGCTCGAGCGAAAAATCCTCCATGTCGGTGATGAAATCTTTGATCCGATGGAGAAAATAATTGTAGGCGATGACCGCCGGGATGGCCGCGAATAATCCGACGGCGGTGGCGACCAGAGCCTCGGCGATGCCGGGCGCGACGGAGAGCAGGCTGGCCGACCGCGTGAGATTGATGTTGAGGAACGAGTGCATAATCCCCCAGACGGTCCCGAACAGACCGATGAACGGAGAAACGCTTCCGGTCGTGGCCAGGAACGACATCAATTTTTCCATTTTGGCGACTTCGGCGTTCGAGGCCTTGGTCAGGGCCCGGCTGAGGTTATCGAGGCTCGCTCCGTTGGAAGCGCCCTTGGTGTTGCTTTTGGCGAGGTAGGCCATTTCCTTGAATCCGGCCTGAAAAATGGAAGCCAAGGGGCTGGCCGAGAACGCTTTGGAGGCCTCACTCACCTCAGCCAGGTTTCGGCTTTTCTTGAAAACAACCAGGAATTTTTGGGACTGGACGGCCGCCGATTTGAGGGACTTTCTCTTGAAAATGATGATCGTCCAGGAAAAGACGGAAAAGAAAAGGAGGATGAGAAGGATGATCTGAACGACCAAACTCGCGTCTGTGATCAGTTTTAAAATGTTCATTGTCTTCAGCCCAAAAGTAGCATATGGGGGACGGCAAAGTCAACTTCAAGGGGGTTCTCTTCCATTTTATGTGGGTGAGAATCAAACGGGATGATGACCTCGCTCGCGACTCGGGTTTTTCACGCCGTTCCCTCGCCGTCCTTTTCGGCGGCGAAGAACTCGCGTCCCGGCCTCTTTCTTACGGATGTTCGCCAGGACGCTCAGACATCTTCGCCGGCCGGCTTCTTCCGCGCCGGCCAAAAGAACTATAGACGCTTTCC
>Ga0315282_10011383_pt1 | contig 13793 bp, 15 predicted proteins | sample YL17G07_20_MG_FD_203693 | JGI IMG/M metagenome (GOLD analysis project Ga0315282, IMG submission 203693) | Sediment microbial communities from Yellowstone Lake, YNP, Wyoming, USA - YL17G07_20 | ecosystem: Environmental > Aquatic > Freshwater > Lake > Sediment | place: USA: Wyoming | collected... | reverse complement strand
CAATGGGCTTACTCGTCCCGTGAAGTTGATTCAGCAGTAGGTGAACCCCTAAGACAAGCAAAGCCACCAACGGGAGAACCACAACGTGCAGAGCAAAGAGCCGAGTCAACGTTTCTCCACCCACCTCTGTCCCACCACGCAACAGGAGAGCTATCGTCTCGCCAAACAGTGGGATCGACCTCGGGATTTCCGTTCCGATCTGAGTCGCAAAGAATGCAGCGGTATCCCAAGGCAAAAGATATCCAGTAAAGCCGAACCCCAGAGTCAGCACCAAGAGCACGAATCCAGTCAACCACATGGCCTCGCGCGGCTTTCGATATGCTTTCATAAAATACACGCTAAACATGTGGACTGCTATAGCCGCAATCATAAAATGTGATGACCAGACATGAATGGATCGCACAAGGTTCCCGTAGGGAACTTCGTCGATAATGTACTTCACGCTTTCGTAGGCAGTTTCAGGAGTTGGCTTGTAATAAAGGAGCAGGAGGGCTCCCGTCACGATTTGAACAATGAAGAGAAAGAGTGTTAGACCATTGAACAGATACCAAATCGTGTGCTTGTGATTTGGTATCATTTTGTTTCGAAGGAAATATCGGAGAGAACTCAAATAGGTCCGCTGATCGAGCCAGGGAATGAGTCTATTCGCGACAATTTCACGGCGAAAGTTGATACCCATCGTCCTCTCTGATCACGATCTCATTACAATAATGCTCTGGTCTTTGATTGATACAGAGTATGGCGTCAGAGGCTTTGGAGGTGGACCCGAGATATTCTTCCCGCTTAGATCGTATTCGCCTCCGTGGCAGTTGCAGTGGAAATACCCTCCTTTGTCGCCTCGGTATTCGATGACGCAACCAAGGTGAGTGCAGGTTGCACTGAACGCTTTGTACTCCCCTGTCTCCGTGTGTACAAGAATCAAAGGCTTGTTTCCTAACTTCACAATCTTCGCTGAATTAACAGGGATCTCATTGATCCTTGCAGCAATGACGCTCGAAGCCTGTACCACCTTCCTTAGGGGTGGAACAAGATACCTTCCAATCACATAAAGAGAAGGCAAGACAATGACCGCTGTCCAGCCCAGGAGAAGCTTTGTCAGCGCACTGCGTCGACTATCGTGAGATGAGCCTCTATCGGGTTCCATTAATGGATCTACGTTTGAAAATTCTCGAGATGATAAACAGCGCGAAGCGAAAAGGTTGGTCCAGCAATTCCTTTGAAGAGAAATAACAGGGATGGCTTGAAGAGGGTTCCAACCGACAGGGGCTCTTAATCTTATATTCAGAGAGTTGTCGGCAAACGAATCATTCAACTAGTCTGTGCAATTCAGGATCGTACTTCATTTCTCCCAAGAAGACGATGTCAGCATTCCCTTCGAGGTATACGTCTGCGTATGCGTCTTCCGATCTGAGAAATTCCACAGTGAGCGGCTCCTTGCTCTTCGGGATAATCTTCAGCGGCGGCTGAAGTCCCTTCACCTTGCTCGCAATTAAAGCACTGGCAACGGCGCCCGTACCGCAGGCGAGGGTCTCCGCTTCTACTCCTCTCTCATACGTTCGGATGCTCAATGAACCATCGCCGTTCAGAGCAACGAAATTCACATTCGTCCCCTCAGTTCCGAAATATCGGTTATACCGAATCTCCTTCCCCAGTCTTGATACGTCTACCGAGGAGAGGCTTGTGAATCCGAGGTCTTGATTCTCATCAAGGAAGATAACGACATGAGGCGCACCGGTATTCATCTGATGAAGCCTTAAGATCTTCCCATCGCACTGAAGAGGAACACTTAGCTTCTCATCTTTTGGCTCCATCATTTTTAGCCGAACACGAGAACCCTCAACCTCAGCATGATATAAGTGCCCAAGGGCTTCAAAGATGGGACGGGCTGACGCAATGCCCTGCAGAAACGCGTACCGGGCCACACATCTTCCTCCGTTGCCGCAAAACCCCCCGAACGACCCATCTGCGTTGTAATACTTCATTAGAAAATCTGCCCTCGAGCTCTCTTCGAGGATCAAGACACCGTCGGAGCCAATGCCTATACGCCGCCCTGAAACGATATGTGCAAACGTGGAAAAATCGTCTTTCAGAATCTGGCGTCGATTGTCAATAATCACAAAATCATTCCCCGCGCCGGACATCTTGGTGAACGGGATCTTGGTCGCAGGCATTCGAATCCTTCTCTTCCTCCTTAGGACTCATCTTCGCTCAGTTTCTTTGATTAACGGGAGAACAAATTTGTCGATGGAATCTTCATCGGATATCGGTCCCAACCCCTTGAAGAGATACCAATTCTCCTTGAGCTCAACGACTGTCCCAGGCTGAAGCGATGTGAGTGGTCCAAGCGTCTCCAGTTCAATCATGTCCGCACTTGTATAGCTCTCAACCGAACTTCCAAAGTCCGGATACTTCGCTCCAGAGACGTAGTCGAACCTTTTCACAAAGAGATGACCTTTCCGGGCATATGCCGCCCATCCTTCTGTCACTCCGGCTCCTACCTTTGTCGGCTCCTTGGCTTGAGAATCCTGGCTAAGGACAATATATCGTGAACCCCAAAGATATCGCGGGTCTCGCATATTCGTATATCCCCAGATCGCCATCGACCTGAGAGGTAGAAGCTCTGCATCGTGTGACTTATAGGGCGGCTGCGGAATAACCACCTTCCCCCCCACCTCCATAACAGTCAACATCCATGGCGCGAGCTCAATTGGCCAAAGACCTTTGTTCCGAAGACGATGGACTAGTGTGACGTGATTTGAACTCGCATCAAGCGTCAGATCGATCTCTTTCTGAACCCCTGTCGTCGTCTCGACGGGCTGGATGACTCGAAGTCGATTTTGTTCGGCAATCGCTGTTACAGGATGATTGTCCGGCCAGTAAGTGCGAGGCTGAGCTTCAGGCGCGTGCCAGAGACGATGCCCACCGTAAATCCTCCATTCGTCTCCACCTACCTTACCCAGTTGATCCTTATATTCCTTGAACTCATTTTCATCCCCGATGAATCCAAACCTTATTACCCTGGGCCCGACATCCGTTGTCACGATAAGTTCGACACTCCCATTCGATATCCGGTAACAATTGGGCCAACCAGCGTAGGAGACCTTTTCGATTGTCACAGCTGGAGTCCTTTCGGCGTTAGTTGTAGGACTCTGCGCAGGGAGATGCGCAGGTGGGAACAGCAAGATAACGAAACAGCAATATCGGATTGTTCGCATGGCGACAAAGTTGAAAGTGGAAGTGAGATTGGGAGCGATAATGCCCCGTGGGTTACCTCACACCAGAGCCTGAAAAGTGGAGATGGGGGGAATCGAACCCCCGTCCAAAGAGAAGACCCTCAAGACCTCTACATACGTAGCCTTGTCTTTTAGCTTTGCTCCTGCACGCCGGACAGACACGGCCCACAGGCGCTATCCCAGTTAATCCCGACTGAGTCGGGCTTCACCTGTCGCCGCTGAGAAAGACGTCAGGCTATCCAGTCTGCGATCGACGCCCGGCCAAGACCCGACGGGCAAGGTCTTGATCGAACGGGCCACCCTTTTTTAATTAGGCAGCCAGTGCGTAGTTGTAGTTCGCACTTATTCTTTTTTCCGCTTGTTTCACCTGCACGCGGAGAGCAGGGTATGCAGCCTTGAGCACCCTCATCTCTGTCGAATCCAGTTCATCCCCTCTCTTCAAATATACTGCCAACGTCAGTAAAAATCAACTGAGCCTGGGGTTGCCGAGGATCTCGAGGAAACTTTGCAGACCGTGAATCTTATACACCTCTCCTCTTTGTCGGTACGCAAGAATGAGGTTGCGAATCATCCTCTCGAGAATCTGTTGATTTGTAACCGTGAAGAGATACTCTTCTCTAAAGCCGTAGCCTGTCGCTTCAATGAAATCACGGCAATCAGCACGCGAAAGCAATTTCGCGCCTCGGAAGGGGTCGAGGAAGATTTCTCTCTCCCCTACCTCATACTTCAGCAGGAAGTGACCGGGCATGCCGACCCCAAAGAGGGGGATGTTGAGCCTTTTGGCAATAAGAAGGTATATGATACAGAGGGAGATCGGAAGACCAGTCCGCCTCTCGAGAACTCGATTAAGGTAGCTATTCTCGGGATTGTAGTAGTCCTCAATGTCGCCCTTGAATCCTTTCTCAGACGAGAGGAAGCTTGTCACATTCGAGATGATGTCAAGGGGATCATCATGGGAATCGAGCTTAGAATCAAGCTCGTGCGCGAACTGGTCAAGGACTTCTGAACACCACCTCAGGTTTTCATTTGGGTATCCATAACGAGCAACCGCGAGTGCAGCAGTCTCTAAGTCAATGTCGGACGGTTCACCAAGTCTTAACTCCTCCAGTTGCATTCGAACCTGAGTTGTGGTTAGTTCATCTATGATGGAAAGGAGCCTTCTCTGGAGTACCGGGGAAGCACTTGTGCATGCCTCCTCCAGGGATGGAAGCGATGCAATCCCCTTTTCGAGAAGCTTTCCCTTTACCGTGGTCACAATATCTTCGTTCTCATCATCAAGAAGCTTGATTAGGGAGCGTATTTCAGAAGCGTCCAAGAGCCTCTCCTCTTCCCCTCAGTTCTTCTTCACGCGATTTGGGCTAAGGTAGTTTTTTGTTAATTGATCCTTAAGATAATTAAAGGCCTCCAGAGGGGAATTCGCAAACTTGAAAAGCTTGAGATCTCTTGGCAACATTGTGTGCCACCGAACGAGCGAATTGAAATTCAGCACTTGGTCCCAGTATTCTTCACCGTAGATCAGAACCGTCATACTTTTCTTGATCTTCTTTGTCTGAATAAGAGTCAAGACCTCCAAAAGCTCATCCAGAGTCCCGAAGCCCCCAGGAAAGATTACGAGAGCCTTTCCGGGGTATACGAACCAGAACTTTCGGACGAAGAAGTAATGGAATTCGAAGGCCAACTCCTTTGTAATATACTTGTTCGAGGCCTGCTCAAATGGCAGGCTGATGTTCAAGCCAATCGATGGTCCTCCGGCGAGGCTAGCACCTTTGTTGGCTGCCTCCATGATCCCTGGCCCGCCGCCGGAGCATATTACGAACCTGTGATTATCAGAAAGCGACAAAGACCACTTCGTCAGGAGTCGTGCCAATTCGACAGCGTCATCATAGTACCTTGACATCTCAAAGTCCGTTTGGGCGTATTGCAGGCGTTTCTCCAGCGCGCTCGTCGGCCGTTTCCTGCGCCTGATTTCTCTTTGAACCTCTCGCAATCTCCGGCTTGAATCAAACCTTGACGTGATTCTCGCCGAACCAAAGAAGACGATTGTATCCTTGATGCCATGCTCACGAAAGCGCTTCATCGGCTCGAGAAATTCTGAGATGATCCTCACAATTCTAGCGTCTGGGCTATTTAGGAAGTCTAGGTTCTTGTAAGCCTTTAGCGGCCACACTTCAGAATTTTTCATGTTGCTTGATCAATATGAAACCTAGTTGGCATGGAAATCAATCGAGCGGCCGCCATCGACTGGAAAGAGCTGACCGGTGATATAGCTAGCCGACGTCGCCAAAAAAAGAAGAACAGGGATTATGTCGGAGGGCGTGCCGTACCTCTGAAGAGGTATTCGTTCCACGGGCAAGTGTTGAACACTCGGATCTTCTTCACCCTCGATGATGATTGTACCCGGTGCAATCGAATTCACCATCACCGCAGGTGCTAACGCCCTTGCAAAACATCGTGTGAGGTTTACAACACCAGATTTCGATACGCTGTACGGAATGTGGTTCGGCCACGCTTGAATGCCACCGATGGAAGCGATGTTTATGATTCGACCATAACCCTGCTTGACCATCTCACGTCCAAAAGACTGCGAACAAAGAAAAGCCCCTGTCAGGTTGGTCGCCAGGAACATCTGCCATGTTTCAAACTCAATTTCGTCCCAGGGCCTTCTCAAAAAGATTCCGGCATTGTTCACCAACACATCTATCCTTTGATACTTAGCGATCGATTGACGAACTAATCTCTCAACATCATCTGGGCTCGAAATATCGGCTTGAATCACTATCGACGTCCGACCAAGAGCAACAACCTCCCTGCTGGTCTCTCTCGCTCCCGACTCCGAATCCTTGTAGACTACGACCAGATCGAAGCCGCGCTCTGCAAGTGCAAGAGCGATTCGCCTCCCCAACCGTCTTCCGGACCCCGTTACGATAGCTACGCCATGCTTAGGCATCTTGGGGCCGACGTTCCTGGCTCGAGTTCTTGAGTTTAGGCTTCAACAAGTCCACTGCCGTTTCCAGGTAATACTTGTCCGTACTGTCAAAGTTGCCCAAGTTCATACTATCAACATCGAGGACCCCCACGACCCTCCCGCACACCACAATTGGGATCACAATCTCAGATCTCGACATGGGATCACACGCGATGTGACCCGGGAATTTGTTGACATCTTGAACAATGATAGTTTCCTTCCCGTCCGCTGCTGCCCCACAAACACCTTTTCCGAATTCTATCCGTACGCATGCGGGCTTTCCCTGAAAGGGTCCAACAACGAGCTCTCTGCCTGAACTCAGGTAGAACCCAACCTATGACAGTGATTGAAGATTAAACTTCAGAAGCGCTGATGTATTTGCCAAGCTAGCAACAAGATTTTCATCCTCGGCCAATAAAGATTCTAGCTGCCTGAGCGTTACCCTGTACACCGCTTCCTTGCTGCCAACTGGTGGATCCTCGAAGGTCTGTTCCATAGCCTTACTTCCGAAACGGAAGTTGAACCACTTGCGCCTTTTCAATCCCAGTCGTGGTGGTTGTATCTACCTCACCGCCTGGGACGGCCCAAACTGATCGAACGTAGGCGAGTGCAATTCTCCTCCTAAGAAGCAACGAATCAACGATGCTTGTTACGTAGCCAACGTTCTCTCCGCGGGCTGTGAGTGGTGCTCCTGGCACGACATCAGCTTTATTAGCTAGGAGCAATCCGACAAGCTTCTTCTGAAGTTTCTTGTAAGTGTCAAGCCGAGCAATTACTTCTTGACCGATATAACAACCCTTCGTGAAGCTCACAAACTTCTCCAGCCCCGCTTCCAACGGGTTCACCTCTTCGGTCAGCTCCCGTCCGTAGATTGGGAATCCATGCTCGATCCTCCGAATCTCTAACGCATCGATGCTACAAGGTTCAAGACCCGCTTGACTACCATCTTCGACTAGCTTCCTCCAAAGAGTGTGTGCATCAGTAGCCGGTACCAGGATATTCACATTGAATCTGGATACTGGTTCGGCACCTCCAACGGTTAGTTGACTATCTCCCACCTTCGTTTCAACCACTGAGTCAATTATCTTAGTCACAGGTTGATTAAGTCGAATCACTGGAAGTATTTTCTCGAGTTCAGGCCCAAAAAGGGAGAACAACGAGTAGGCAAATGTAATGTCGAACAGACTCACATCTTCCATTATGATGTACTTTTCGATCCAGCTTAGAACCTTCTCTCGAGGTGCGTGACAGATCAAAATGAGGGTGACGTCGGACAAATTGTAGAGAGTTACCAGGTCTATTACCCTCCCTTTTTCCGTTGTAAGAACAGTGTGGACACTGGAACCAGAGTTGACAGTGCTCAGGTCGTTGGTGGAAAGCCGCTGGAGCAAATCAACTGAATCTCTGCCCACCAACTTGAGCTTTGTAAGCGATGATCGGTCTACAAGTCCTACATGAGATGCAAGTGCACCGTATTGCTCAACGAGAGAGGAATCGGGAGCAGGCATGGTTTGAACAGAAAGATCTCCAGTACCTGAGGCAAGCTCCGGGAGACTACGCGGGATGTTCTCAGACCGAGGTTGATTCATGCCTTTCCTTGTTAAACCCTGCATCCAACTGCCGCGCCCTTTTCTCCGGATGGCTTCGAAGATGAGGAACTGCGAACTCTAGAGAACCTGGTGCACCAGCAGGGACTCGAACCCCGAACCAACTGCTTAAGAGGCAGCTGCTCTACCACTTGAGCTACTGGTGCGTCTAAGCTAGTGCCAAAAGGGATTGGCGAACCGTACCTAAAAAGACACCTAAGCCTTTCTCGCCACTTTCTTCTGAATCAAAGCTATTCCCCCCGCCCCGGCGACTGTGGAGCCGACACACAGTTCAACTCCTGGTTCAACATGACACCGGGAGTGACACCGCTAATATACTAAAGTTCCGAAGCTAACGCAAGGTTCAGAAGCCTGTGCGCTGACATATCATCGAAGACTAGGGACGGAGAGCAGTCAAAGAATGCTGCGTTCGTTGAACGGTTTGGCGTTCCTATCATGCCACTTGTGTGAGTCCCAACCCTGGCAGCCCTGAGTGGCACCTGCAGAAGCAACCAATCCCTGTTGCCCCAGAAGAACAGAACCACCTGCCGAGCGTTGGTCTTACAAAAGAGGAGCTGTGCAAAGGAGGACAACTCCAGTGTTCTCTATACCAGATGAATTGTGGGCTCTGCCTCTACTTTTGCTGCTGTGGAGTGGTAGCTGGGGATGAAGTCTGCTGAGGCAGTTGAGGAGGAGGAACCGACCGAGGTGCCACACCCCGCTGAATTACACTTTCCGCGGACTGCGTTCGATTTGGAAGCAAGAAATTGATTACCAAGCTGAGGACAAGAAAGACTGCGGCGAGGATCGTTGTCACCTTGCTCAGGAAGTCTGCAGTCCGACGAACACCGAACACGGTACCGATCTGCGCTCCGCCGAATGTGCCTGCCAATCCTCCGCCCTTGCTTGATTGCATCAAGACAACGATGATCAGCAAGATACTGACGACAACCTCCACCGCGACGAGAAATCCAAACATATTTATGACTTTGTGCTTAGTCTAAAAGTGAGTCAAGAAAACTCTATCATAATCTAGGGAAAAAAATCGCCAGATGCAAACGCTGGTCCATTTCTACACGCCTTCCACTTCGAAGCCCAATACTTTCTGATTCAAGTCGTACCCCGTTAGATCATCACCATTTCGGTCGTAGGCTCCGGTGAATCCAAGCCAATTCCAATCCTTCACAATAGTCCTTCGGTCATCCTCTCCCATATCGTTAAAGCTGGCCACCACTGTTTTGAACTTTGGAAACTGGTCATACTTTGACGGATTGACAATCGAGAATACGTGCCGGGTCTCCACAAAACCTCGAGCACGCGCGAGTGTTCGAGCGTCTTTCGCCCTGACCCTCACCCTGCCTTCCTTCAGCCTGACCTCTCGACACTTCACGAATCCACCCTCATCTCGAAGAATGAATTCCGCCATCGGAGCGATCGTCGATGCCTTGAGGATGAATTCACACACGAGATAGGCATTGAACTCGTTCCCGGCCACTTTTGTAAAGCCACTTGCGAGCGAGCCGTCGAAGTATCCACCCTTCTTAACTATCACCAGTTTCTCACCTTCAAGGGTCCTTGTGACTTCGTTCTCACTCGAGAGTGTTCGTCGAAGCTCCTTCGACCGCTTCCTTACCGTGTCCCAGTAGGCATCGCTGTCGACACTGAGATATTCCCAATTCGGAAACACACTGAACATTTTGAAAGCTAACCGTCCACAACTCCAGATGAACTCTGAATTGTACCACTTTTGAAGTCGCAGAATCCGATCCCACTCTTCATCGGAGATGCTGTTCGATGGCGTATCTTCAACTCTGTAATAAAGCTTTCTTCCCATGACTTCTCCTCTTATCCGCGTCCACGTCTCTTTGGCTGAAAGAGGCGTTCGACATATTTGCCGAGCACATCAAACTCAAGGTTCACAATGTCCCCAACCTTTCTGTACCCAAAGACTGTTTTTCTCATCGTATGAGGGATGATCGCGATTCCAATCATTGAATCCTCAAGTCGCGCCACCGTGAGGCTCACGCCGTCGACGGCCACGGACCCAGTTGGGATGAGATATCTCTGGAAACTGCCAGGGATCTTTATCCAAAACATCCAGCTCTTTTTCAAGGTCTTAATGGAGACAATCTTTCCGATGCCGTCGATATGCCCAAGCACAATGTGCCCACCCAGTCGATCTGAAGCCCGAAGTGGCAATTCAAGGTTCACGCGATCGCCCACCGTGAGCAGGCCGAGGTTGGTCTTCTTCATAGTCTCTTCAACGACCTGAATACCAAAGAGCACACGTCGCTTCTCCACCACTGTCAGACAAGTTCCGTTGACTGCAACGCTCTCGCCAACCTTCAGCTTCTTCCCTATTCTGCCGCCGTTAAAGACAACTGCGGCAGCTTTCCCCGTTCTCTTGATGTACTGAACTCTACCCGTCCCTTCGACAATTCCTGTGAACACAACAACTCCTTAATTTACCTTCTCTTTTGAACATCGCATTGGACAAGCAAATCTTCACCGATCTTTTCAACAGAACCCGAGCTAAATTTGAAGGCATGCCTGACCTTTCCAAATGCCGGAACTCCTTCACATCCATAGACTTTCGGAGCGATGAATATCAACAGCCTGTCGACTACTCCCTCCTCCAGAAATTGAGTGAACACACGCTGACCTCCTTCTAGAAGAACGGAAAGAATGTCGTGATCAGCAAGCGATTTTAATACTTTCCTCAAATCGATTGTTCCGGCCCGGTTTCCCTTTATCTCAACAATTTCTACGCCTCGGCGTTCCAGAATTCTCTTTTTCCTCTCGACCCCTTCGTTTCCATCCTGTTGCACGACGACAATGGTTCGAGAGCGAACGGCATCGCTGAACAAACGAGCGGAGAGCGGCGTGCTAAGATTTCCATCCAGAAGAATCCGTTTCGGATTACGGCCTTCGACGAGTCTTACCGTCAATCTTGGATCATCAAGCATCGCGGTGTTCGCGCCGATAAGGACCGCATCATACTCAGAGCGAAGCTGATGGACATGCTTCCGTGATTCTTCCGACGTAACGCATTGTGAACGTTGGTTCGGTAGAGCGATTTTCCCGTCAAGGGTCTGAGCAACCTTCAGTGTCACGAACGGCAACCCCGTCGTCACCTTCTTCACGAAGAACTCGTTCAGTGTCCGGCACTCATCGGCAAGGGTTCCCACCTGAACTTTCATACCTGCTGAAACAAGAGAACGAACCCCTCTCCCCTTCACAAGTGGATTCGGATCGATCATCCCGACCACGACTCGACGAATTCCGCTTGCGACAATTGCGTCGGTGCATGGTGGTGTCTTTCCATGGTGCGAGCAGGGCTCCAGGTTGACATAGAGTGTAGCCCCTCGAGCCTTTCGCCCTGCTTCCCGCAATGCGTTTATCTCCGCATGAGCCTCGCCAAACTTTTTGTGATAACCTCGTCCAACAACTCTCCCATCCTTAACGATGACGCAGCCAACAAGAGGATTCGGGCTCACGTATCCCTCTCCACGACGTGCTAGTCGGACACATTCTGCTATGAAATTTTCGTCCTGCTTCCTCAAACTCACTGCCTCACCTACTCTTGATTTCAACTAAAACTCTGTCACCCACTTTGGCTCTTAACAATTCAGTCGCACTTCCGTTTTTCACTCCAACCTCAATAAGGTTTGAACTATTAAGGAGCGCCAGCGGCATGTTCGCTGATCCTTGAGCGTACGCCTGTGACAACCCTTTGATCGCACGTGACTTGATCCTGACTGTCAGCCCCCTGGAGGAAAGTCCCACGTGCGGGCACACCCTCAAATTCGTGATCAGGTTTCCGAAACGGTCAATGTGGATCACATTTCCAAGAAACTTCCCGCTACTCTTCCCTTGAAGATATGTGAACTCGCGTCGCTGCCCCGGGAGAGTCACCCTCCTCCCGAGCTTTGATGGCTTCAGTCCAAGTGATAGATGAGCCGCTACTGGTGCGAGGATATCGCGACCATGGAAAGTAGAGCTGACAGGAGAAAGAAAATACTTGTCATTCTTCACTTCCCAAGCTCGTGTCAGCACAGCATCCGCTTCCAGGTACTTCAGGATACCATTATCGGGAGCAAGAAAGATGTGATTCCGCCCCACCGTGCAAAGAATTTGACGCTTGGTCCCAACGCCTGGGTCAACCACCACTGCGAAGACTGTTCCACTTGGAAAGAAAGAGTATGCTGACCAAAGCACGTACGCAGCTGCGTCGACATCCTGAGGTGGAATCTCATGCGTTAAGTCAACGATCGTAGCCTTTGGATTGATTTTCAGGATCACCCCCTTCATCGCTCCGACGAAACCGTCTTTCACGTCAAAATCGGTAAGGAGGGCAATCAAGTTTGTTGTTCGATCTGCGCTTTTCATAAAGCAGAAAGGACATCGTTTTCACCTCGAAGGTTGTGCTCCGAGGGTTCGATGTCCTTGTTTCTCAGGTTACCGTACTGCCCAACTTTGGTCCAGACTTAGCTCAAGGTCACTTCTTTTCTCTTCTCCGCTGACTTATAGATCGCATCAACGATCTTCATTCGTTTTACTGCGTCATCAGCAGTCGAAATCACCGGATGCAAGCCGCGGACCGCGCCAACGAAATGCTTCAGCTCTGACTCGTACGAGCGCTTGTACATGTTTTGCGGCGTTTCCGTCTTGATTGGCGTAACGTTCACAAGATTCCCATGCATTTGTTTGTTGATCCGCAACGGATTCACACGCGCGCTTCCCTCAGTTCCAAACAAATCGCAGTAGAAGAAATCACTCTCCGTCTGAAGGCTCCAGCTTGCCTCGATGAGAACGGTCATCTCGCTGTTCATCGTGAGGAATGCAGTGCACGTATCTTCAACGTTCTTGGCCATTAATGAATAATTTGCCGCGCTTACTCGCTTTACCTCGGGGTACCCGGCGAGCCAGAGTGCGAGATCCATCACGGCAATACCCAGGTCCAGAAATACCCCACCGCCCGAATGCTCCTTGCGCAAGAACCACGGGCTGGTAACGCTCTGTTTCCGCAGCCATCCCGTCTTCACGTAAAAGATTTTGCCGAGCTCTCCATTCTCCACAAAACTCTTCAATACCATTGAGTCGGGTCTGAACCGATTGTTCATCCCAACCATGACCTTCCGCTTGTTGTTCTTTGCGGCTTCTGCAATCTCGACAGCCTCGTTGTGGTTTCTCGCAATCGGCTTCTCGACGAGCGCATCGGCACCGCACTCGATCGCGAGGAGAGCCATATCCCGATGGGAGTTTGTAGGTGTGCATACATCCACTGCATCGAGTTCCACCGACTTCAGCATCTCGGCCGGGTCGTTATGAAAGCTCTTCACGCCGTATCGCTCGGCAAGATACCGTGCCTTCGACTTGTCCACATCGCACAGTCCAACAAGCTCCACCTCCCTGAGCTTCGAGAGGATGGGGAGATGAATAACCTGGGCTATCGCTCCCAGACCGATAACACCGATTCTGACCTTGTCCATTATTTGGCGATGAACCCCGTTGACGGGGTGAACCCCGAAGCATTCTGGCTGAATTCGACGTGCTTCGCTTGAACCTGAAGATGTTCATTCACGACTGAAGCGATGCCAGCCGAGTCAAGGCGGAGCATTGCATACAGCTCGTTCGGCAGGCCGTGTTCAATAAACTCGTTAGGCACTCCATGAACAAAAACTCTCAGGTGGTTGAACTGTTTCCGCGCAAAATACTCCAGCACTCCACTTCCAAAGCCACCGTGGACAACGTTATCCTCGACCGTGAGGACTCGCGTGAAACGCGAAGCGATGTCATCAAGAAGCTTCTCATCGAGCGGTTTCACAAAGCGCATGTTCACCACTTCAGCAGAGACTTCGTCCCTGGCAAGAAGCTCAGCTGCCTCCAGCGCGGGATACACCATGTTTCCGATTGCTAAAATCCCGACGTCATGCCCAGAGCGGACGATCTCACCCTTGCCGATTGGCAGTTCGTCGAATTTTGATTTAGGGGGAAGGCCTCTGCCGT
>Ga0315282_10011382_pt1 | contig 13794 bp, 10 predicted proteins | sample YL17G07_20_MG_FD_203693 | JGI IMG/M metagenome (GOLD analysis project Ga0315282, IMG submission 203693) | Sediment microbial communities from Yellowstone Lake, YNP, Wyoming, USA - YL17G07_20 | ecosystem: Environmental > Aquatic > Freshwater > Lake > Sediment | place: USA: Wyoming | collected... | reverse complement strand
CCATGGCCAGATCATATCGAAATTTGCTCCGCTTCGCCAGGTTTCACCTGGCATCGCTCCGGGCACCATTCATCCCCAGGCTTGAAAGCCTGGGGTTTTCTGGAAGTTTTATAAACGTCCAGAGAATGAAGAAAATTTCTCGCCTTGGCACAATAGGGACACCATGATGTCATATACATGATGACACGGATATCCCCGTAGGACCTTTTCTCTTTAAAACTTTCACTCTTGGCCCTTTGGGGAGTTTCTTTTGTGGTGGGTCCACCTATCGTGTCTTCTCTGAATTCCTTGACCTCCGCGTTGACTCCGGGCGGAGGAGGAGTATCGGAAAAAACAACGTTCCCATCTTTATCCTTCCATTTATAAATTTCCACGGACACCGCAGAAGATGCCGGAGATATAAAGATTATCAAGAGAAGGATCGAAATGATCCGCCGAAATTGGTTCTTCATTTCTTTCTTACAGACAACTCCTGTTATTAACTCCTGTAGATGCCCCATTTACAATTGCCTTGATCGTCCTATTTTGTCTCTGGTTTACTTCCTGGTTTATTTCCCGGTTTATTTCCTGGCTTATTCTCTTGCGTTTTCTCTTTAATCGAGACCAGTTCGATTTCGAAGATCAGAGTGGCATTCGGCCCGATCATACCGCTCGTTCCGCGTTCACCGTAGGCGAGATTCGAAGGAATAAAGAGCTCCCATTTCGCACCCTCCCCCATGAGCTGCAAGGCTTCCGTCCATCCACGAATGATGCCGCCGGAAACCGGAAAGGTTGCAGGTTGCCCGCGCTTATAAGAGCTGTCAAACTCCGTTCCATTAATCAGGGTACCCCGATAATTCACAGTTACCGTATCATCTGCTTTGGGTTTCTTGCCAGTTCCTGCCTTAATCACTTTATACTGAAGACCGCTGGGTAAGGTCTTGACCCCTTCCTTCTTCTTGTTCTCGGCAAGGAAAGCCTCTCCCTCTGCCTTGTTTTTTTTGCCGATCTCCTCCCATTTCGCCATCATTTCCTTCTGAAAAGCGACCATGGTCTCCTGGGTTTCCTGATCGGTCAACAAGGGCTTCCCGCCGGCAAGGGCATCCTGGATTCCCTTTGTGAGAATGTTCGGGTCGATATCGATCGACTGTTTCTTTAGGTCATTCGCTAAATTCCTCCCAATATTCAAACCGATGCTATAACTGACTTTATCCTTCTGATTTTTCAGCACCAGTTTTTCCTCTGCACTCAACTGGCTCGCCAAGAACAAAATCCCCAAGACAACGATCAGTTTTAATCTCATTTAAGCTCCTTTCTTATTATTAATTCTTCCTCCAGAAACCCAATGAATGATATCATAACCCAGGGCATCCCCTTAAAGTCAACCCCTCGATTCCCGGTTTAAGTACAGGGGCTCGGCTGAGCGGTTCGACTGGGCTTGCCGCAGTCTCACGCCGAAGCCTTGGCGGTGTCAGATGGGTCAACCTTTATTCACTTCGGGCGATCTTGCATAACTTTATATCCAGCGCCTCGATTAAATCCCCCGGCGAAATAAAAATTTGGGAACCCCGCGCCCCAGCGCTGATCGAGATAAATGGAAACCTCATGGCACTCTCGTCCAAGAAGATCGGATAGCGCTTTTTGGTCCCAATCGGTGAGACGCCTCCCCGGATATAACCCGTTCTTTGTTGAATCTCCTTCACATAGACCATTTCCACCTTTTTATCTCCACTGACCGCAGCCATCGCCTTCAAATCGAGCTCCGTATTCCCTGGAATACAAGCCATGAGGATTCCTGTTTTGTCACCCCGGGCGACCAGTGTCTTAAATACCTGCCCCGGAGGCAGATTCACTTTCTTCGCAACATTTTCGGCGCCCAGATCCGACTCATCGATCTCATACTCCAGAAGTTTGTAATCAATCTTTAAACTATCCAGGAACCTTGCCGCATTCGTTTTCTTCATAGCGGTTTAGCTATTCTCCTCCTTCGACGGGGGAGGATCCCTTTATTCCCTCCTGCAAGAGACTGTGTCGTAACCCCTCTCGTCGTTGCGAGCGACCGGGGGGAGCGTGGCAATCTCCTTGTTTTCGACCTTTTATGAGATTGCTTCGGTCGTTACACTCCCTCGCAATGACATTGTACCACAGTCTCCAGGGGAGGGCAGATTTTCGAGGGGTATCTTGTGCTTAGAAATAAGAAATGAACTGGTTCACTTCAGCTTCAAGTTTTTGAAAATGTCCCCAAGAGTCCCCAACTTCCCGTTTTTCTCGTCCTTCTCCAGAAACTTTCTGTAGGACTCCCGGTCCTCCCTCTCCTCCATCACCCTTTGGGATAGTCGGATTTTTCCCTGTGCATCGATGGAGATGATCTCTACCTGAATTTCTTGACCTTTGGGAAACTTCTTCTTAACATCTCCCTTTCCGGAATCTTTCACTTCCTCCATGGGAAGCAAGCCCCTTACCTTTGGCCCAAGCTGTGAAAGGCGGATGAAAATACCGTAAGGCTTACTGTCTTCAACAATCCCTCTCAGGACCTGTCCTACCTCAAGGCGCACCTTATCCGATCCCTCCCCCTCCTCTTCCATCCTTTTCTTGATCGCCGCCTCTTTAATCGATAGTGAGACGCGGTGCGTCTGGCGATCTATTCCCATGACAAGCACATCCACTCCATCTCCTTCGTGAAGGAATTTGCTCGGGTGAGAGACACGTTCGTAGCTGATCTCTGAAATGTGAACGAGGCCATCCACGCCCCGCGCCACTTCGACAAAGGCCCCGAAGTCAGTGAGCCTGGAGACTTTCCCATGAATGATCTCTCCTTCTTCAAACCCAAGGCCCTTTTCCCATGCGTCAGGCTCTAGGGCTTTGATGGAGAGAGAGATCTTAGGACGGCTTTCCTTATCCGGCTCGAACTTCATCACTTTAACCTTCACCTGCTGGCCAGGTTTGAGAATCTCTGATGGATGGTTGATCCTCCCGTGGGATATTTCAGAGATATGGACCATCCCCTCGATGCCTCCGATATCCACAAAGGCACCGAAGGCGATCAGTTTCGTCACCTTCCCTTCGCACTCAAGGCCAGGCTTGAGTCTCGCCAAGGTCTCTTTTGACTTTTTCTCCCGTTCTTCCTCGAGGAGCCCACGTCTGGAGACAATAATATTCTTCCCTTTTTCTTTGATCTCCATGATTCGAAACGGATATTTCGCTCCAACATGCTCCTCAGGTTTATCGCAGAACTGGAGGCCGATCTGGCCTAAGGGGCAAAAGGCACGAATACCAGAAAGATTGATCTCAAAGCCTCCCTTCACGACACCGGCAACTCTTCCTTCCACAGGGATGAGGTTTTCTTTTGCCTCCCGGAGCATGTCGAGAGAATCCGCTCCCTGAACCTTCATTCCCTTTGTGAGATGGATTCCATCCCGAATCGATGCCACCCTCATCTCGACCCAATCTCCCTGCCTGATGGTGAGGTCTCCTCCCTTGCCCAGGAATTCCTGAATATCCGCGATGCCCTCGCTCTTGCCTCCTAAATCAACAAAGATCGTATCCTTGCTGACCTTCAACACCTTCCCTGAAACTTGATCTCCAGGGAAAAGCTTGCGGCCTGGAGCCTCAGAACTGGCCTCCAAAAGTTCCTCAAAACTGGGCTCTCCATTATTCTCTTTTTCTGTCATCGCAACGCACCTTCAATATATTTCTATGCAGTAGTATAACTTTTTCCATTCATTGAAGAAAGGGGTCGATTAGATTTTGAATAATAACACACTTGCCCAACAAAACCCTTGACTCTCCTGGAAAACTATGACAAATAATTTTTTAACCACGAAGAGACGGAAGATATGTCAAGTAGCAGGCCATTATTTCATAAACTCAAAAGGAGAGCCAATGACGATCACTCTCAAAGACAGACTATCTCATCTCACTTATAGAGGAGCCTGTAAATTGCTTGGACCGGAGGGAGACCGGTTGATCAGACAGGGCGGGAAGTATCACATTGACATCGATGAGCAGGTCACCTGGGAAACCAACCTTCTTAGGGTCAATTTTGGAGAAGCCATTGTAACGATCTCTCTGACTCCTGAAAGCTCCAAATCCCTCCACTTTTCCTGCTGTGAATGCAGAACCTCATGCGAACATGTGGGCGCCGCATTCTCCCTCATCCTTGAGGAGAAACTGTCCTTGGGGCTTTCGGCACCACCCCCTGAAAAGTTTCCAGTTGAGAGCCTAAGCGATGAGGAACTGACCCGGGAAGCTATCAATGAAAGAACGGACCGTGCCCGAACAGAAAGGATGACATTGAAGTCCATGAACACGTCTGAATTATGGACAGACTATACCATCACCAGCCATTCTTCCGGGAAAAGCTACCGTGTTGCACTGAGAGGCTGGGAGAGAGGGGACTCCTATTGTTCCTGCCCCGATTTCCGAAAAAATACTCTGGGCACCTGTAAGCATATTCTGTATGCCCTCCAAGAGGTCAAGAACCGATTCAGTAAAGCCTTAAAAAAGACTCCTTATCAAACCCGAGACATATGCGTTCATCTCAAGTATAGTGAAGAGATGGAATTGCGTGTGCTCGTACCGGATGATCTTGATGCTCAGGTCATAACCCTGATCCGGCCTGTCATGAATAGACTGATCAAAAACCTCGGTGACCTTTTAGAAAGAATTAAAAAAATCGAGACCCTCGGCCATAAAGTCAACGTTTATCCCGATGCCGAAGAATACATGAGCAAGATTCTTTTCGTTGAACGGATACAAAACAAGATTGGGGAGATCCGTAAGGACCCAAAGAATCATCCTCTCCGAAAGACGCTTCTCAAGATGGAACTTCTTCCCTACCAGCTTGACGGAATTGCGTTTGCCGTAGGGACCGGAAGGGCCGTTCTTGCGGATGACATGGGACTCGGTAAGACCATCCAGGGAATAGGAGCAGCGGAGTTGCTCGCTCGGGAGGCAGGGATTTCAAAAGTCCTTGTTATCTGCCCGGCCTCTGTAAAATCCCAATGGCGACTGGAAATGATACGCTTCTCAGACCGAAGCCACCAACTTGTCCTTGGATCGGCCAAGGAAAGGGCGGCTCAATATGATCATCCGTGTTTCTTTACGATCTGCAATTACGAACAGGTCCTACGGGATCTTCTCTCCATCGAGAGAGTGAAATGGGACTTCATTGTTCTGGATGAAGGGCAAAGGATTAAGAACTGGGAAGCGAAGACGAGTCAGGTTATTAAAGCATTGAAATCTCCTTTTGCCCTGGTTCTGTCTGGAACGCCCCTGGAAAATCGTCTTGACGAGCTTTATTCCGTTGTTGAGTTCATTGACGACCGGCGTCTTGGGCCGGCATTCCGTTTTTACAATCGTTACAGAATCGTAGATGAAAAAGGGAAAGTGCTTGGATATAAGAATCTGGATGAATTGAGAGAAAGGCTGAAGCCCGTTCTCCTCCGCCGAACGAGAAAAATGGTGATGTCCGAATTGCCTCCAAGGACCACGGAGATCAGAAGAATTCCCCCTACCGGAGAACAACTGAATCTTCATAATGCTCAAATGAGGATCATCAAAACGATCATCTCCAAAAAGTACATCTCCGAGATGGATCTCCTTCGGCTCCAGAAAGACCTGTTGATCTGCAGGATGGCGGCAAACAGCACCTTCCTGGTGGACAAAGTTCCCCCTGGTTATTCCAGTAAACTTGTGGAATTTGAGAATCTGATCGATCAGTTGATTGAAGAGGAGGACCGTAAGATCGTCCTCTTTTCGGAATGGACAACGATGCTCAGCCTGATTGAGCCTCTCCTGGAAAAGCGGAAGGCTGGGTATGTGAGGTTGGATGGTTCCATCCCCCAGAAGAAAAGGCAGGGGTTGATCCACCAGTTCCAAAAGGAACCGGATTGCAAGTTTTTTATCACAACCAATGCCGGAGCCATAGGTCTCAATCTTCAAGCGGCCAACACCGTGATCAATGTGGACCTTCCCTGGAATCCAGCGGTCCTGGAACAGAGAATCTCCCGTGTCCACCGCATGGGGCAGAAGCGACCTGTCCAGGCCTTTCTCCTTGTGACAGAAGAGACGCTGGAGGAAAAGCTTCTGGGAACCCTTTCGGCCAAACATGAATTGGCCCTTGCTGCGCTCGACCCGGATTCTAAAGTAAAGACAGTTGACCTTGCCAGCGGCATGGATGAGCTGAAAAGGAGACTGGAAGTCCTTCTTGGAGCCAGACCGGATGGTGCAATCGATGAGAGTCAGAGAGCAGAGGTGGAAAGGGAAGCGGAACGGTTTGCCCAGAAAGAAAGAATCGCCGATGCCGGTGGTCAACTATTAGGAGCAGCCTTCGCCTTTATCGGAGAAATGTTTCCCAGGAAAGAAGAGACGGAAGAAACCCTTCATTTGGCAGAAAGTCTTAAAAGTCGCCTTGCTGACTGCCTGGAGAAGGATGAAAATGGCCGTCTGAAAATGACCATTACCCTTCCAGACGAGTCCGTTCTGAACAATCTGGCAAAATCACTGGCCCAGATCCTTGGTTCCTCCTGGATGGGATAGTAACCCCAATTGAACGATCTTTTGCCGATTTCAAATAAAAACGTCAGAATGGAGTAGTGACATGGCGAAGATCAAAGAAGACAAAGAGCGTGAGAAAAGAATTGAAATGGAGATCGTTGTAGATGCCTACAATGAAGTGGAACGTGCAATGGGGTGGTATTATTATCTTGAAGACGGCCTGAATTTTCCCTTTAATGCCTGTTGCATTGAGAAAAAGGCAACCTCTCCCTTGAAGATTGGAGATGTGGTTGAGGTAATCGGAATGGGTAAAGAGGACGATTGTATGCATGATATGGTTGTAAACATTAAATGGAATAAGAATGTCTTGTCAGTCCCATTATCTCAGTTAGAAGGAATCAAACTAAGTAAGAAAAACAAACAGATAATGGAAGACTGGCAATATTGGATTCAAAGAGGGTATCAATTCTGATTTTGAAAACCGGTCAATATCATACAATGGCGTGGGTTGACATTACAGGGCGGTTGGCGAGTATTAACCACTGAGTGAAGAAAGTCAGGAGGTTCCATGTCCAAGAAAAAGGGGATACCAGAGAAGTATCAAGTATGGATTGATGTTCGGAAACGATACCATCTTTCACATGTCCATATCCAGATGGCAAGAGAACTCGGCATGAATCCTAAGAAATTCGGGAAAACCGCCAATGAAAAACAAGAACCCTGGAAAAAACCATTGCCTGCCTTTATTGAAGATATCTATCTCAAACGTTTCGACAGAGATAGACCTTCTGACGTAAAATCCATTGAGGAAGTCTTCAGAGCAAAGGAGAAAAAGAAAGAAGAAGGACGAAGGAAAAAAGAACTACAAAAAAGAGGCTGATCCATCAGATCAAAAAACAAACTCATTTGCATTAGAAAAGGTTTGACCTGACAGACGGTGTCAGGAATAGCGGGATGCGAAGCTTTCACAAGTCTTCACTTCAAGATAACCTTGAATCTTGACGATTACAGATAGAAGGGAAGTATAGGGAAACCTTTTTAGATAAGCTGTCGGGGCGCCGCTCATCCTGTTGCAGCAGAGCCTTATAGTCCTTCCAACCACTCCAGCCAATCACTAAAGTGATGACATTCATCGCGCAAGACGTTAAGCCCCGTGCGTTTTGTCAACATGGGACCATGAACTGCCTTCTGGTATCCGGGAATGATCTGAATGATTCGTTTCGAAGGTGCAGTTTGCGGATCGTCATTAATATCTTCGGGAGTTTGAAACAATGCTCAGATCTGCTCAAGGTCCGCCAAGATCTCGGGCCTATGGAAAGCTGTGCACACTTCCTCTGGCCTGGCAAACAGGAGTGCCTCAAACTCATGGACCATTAGGTAAGCATGAAATTTAGGATGCGATATCAGCCGTTCCCACTCCCCTTCGACATGCCTTGCTCGAACCAAAGGTGATCCCGATGGCCGGGTAGACATTCCAGGAAAGTCTTTAGGCAATCCATAGTAATCAATGAATGTTGTTACACATGAAGCTTCTGTGTCGCCAAGCAAACGGCAAAGATCATTTTCTACCTTTCGATAGTCTGTGATACCTCCCTTAAAGTCTGGACCTCGTTTCACTCGCTTTGTTGTTGCCACCTTTGGTATCAAAACCACCTCTCGCGTCCAAAGGTATTCGTTTAGGACATCCTTTATAAAACGCTCTTCGGTTTGACCTTCCGCCAGCACCAGTACTCTTTTCATTACGGCCGGCCCCCGAGAATGTTTTTCTCCCAAAGCTCGCCAAGACCATAATCCTCAAGCCAATCGGACATGTCGGTGGCCTGGAGTTGGCGGAAAAAACTCTGCCCCTCCTCACGTTCCACTACCCAAACATGTTCTGGAAGAAGCTGATTGACCAGAGTCACCGACTGGGTTGCCACAATGAGTTGTGTATGCGTAGCGGCGGATTGTAGCAGCCCAGCCAGAAGTTGTATGGCCGCAGGATGCAGGCCTAGCTCCGGCTCGTCAATCAGTATAAGCGAGGGTAGCATGGACATGGGTTGGAGTAGTAATGTAGCCAAGCATATGAAACGTAACGTACCATCGGAAAGCGCAGCTGCGTTGAAATACGTGTCACTTCCTTTTTCACGCCACTCTAAGCGGATTTTCTCTTTGTTCAAGGTTGAAGGAGCTAAGTTGAAGCCTCCGAAAAACGGGGCGATTTGACGCACGGTGTCCTCAATGTTGCGGAAGTAGTCTGGTTCTTTCTCTTGCAGTCGGTAAAGAAACGCAGCGAGGTTTCCAGCGTCAGCCCGAAGAAATCGGTTATCGGCTACGTCACCCATTTGTTTCATGTTTGCGGAGGAACTCGTGTCGTGAAAATGGCAAATGCGGTAACTGTCAAGATGTCCTCGAATATGTCTTGCGATGTTATGCGCCGACTCGGCTATACGAGCTTCAGCATGGCCTGTCCACAGTTCGTCCGAGTAAGGGTTTGAGTATCTGGCCGTATTACGATAGTAAGTTGCTTCGCTAAGGAAAATGAACCGGTCTTCATCTGTGGGCTTGAGTTCGAACTCGTAAAGATTCGCATTTGTCCCAAAGCGAAACTCGACTTTAAAATATAACTTTTCTGTGTGCTTCCGACCAAAATGTAGGAGAACGTTTGCTCCTCCACTTTCCCCGGTATACACTTGTAGCTGTTGACTTGAGACACGGTTAAGCAAATGGAAGGCCCCGACTAAGTTCGATTTGCCTGATCCGTTGCCACCAATAAACACGTTAAGCGGCTTGAATTCCAGTTGCTGGTCACGGATAGACTTGAAACCTCGAATATGTAATTGATGCAGCGTACGCATGATAAATAAGAACTTGGTTCAGGGTAGTTTAAGCATACAAAAAAGAGGATTGTATGTCAATGAGTTCAGCGATTCATAAAAGGTTCAAGAGGTAGAGTAATATCCTCCTGAACAAATTCCAAGGCCCAATGCAATTAAGAATGCAGGGACGAGGAATCCGGGTTTAGCAAATAGCTTGTATGAAAAGAATAGATAGACTCTCTATGCAGCCTTCGGGTTTTCGTACGCTGACAAAGGAGGAGAGATAGATCCCGAAGTGCCCTTGTCTTTTTTCATCTTGCGGTTCTACTCTCCATATCGTGGATTACTAATTGCTTGCATTATCAGTTGAAAATGAAAAATCACTCTTTCAGGAAGAAGCTGATACAAGGTTTGAAGGTTTTTGTCAGATCAAACCTTTACAACTCATAATGTGAGGAGGCAAACTGGAGCAGAAGAACCGTATCTTAAAGGTCCTCCCATTGGATATATTCGTATTGGTTAGGCTGTTGACTTGATTTCTCATTGCTATTTTGAATTGTATAGCCGATTGCATCATAACCCTTAAGTCGTTTCTTATACATGTGCATCAGGGTCGGGGCATGGATATCCACATAATCGTAAACCTGCACCACTTGCTTATTATCGTGATGTCGGTGCAGACGCCCTACATATTGCTGGAGCATGCCCCGCCAAGAGATAGGCATAGCTAAGAATAATGTGTCCAGTCTGGCATCATCAAAACCTTCACCAATATAGCGCCCTGTGGCAATGATCACCCTCTCCTTTGAGTCGGGAACTGCTTTAATCTGTTCGGCCAGTGCCTTACGTTGTTTTGCGCCCATGCCGCCCCTCAGGATAATGATATTCTGAGCAAAACCCTTAAGATGTTCTGCAAACCATTCTAAGTGCTCAGTGCGCTCTGTAAGAAGCAAGGGCGACCGTCCCATTTCTAAAGCTTTCAATAGATCGTTGAAGATTAATTCGTTGCGATGCTTGTCAAATACGAGGGCTGAATAGATTTCCTGTATTTTCGGATCAGTTAATTCGGGAGGCAATTTGAAATCTGTGAACCTTGTTAAGACCACATGTTTAAATGGCATTGTAGCTGCCTGTCTTTTGGCATTCTCCCTGAAACGAATCGGACCGCACTGCATCATGATTATCGGGTGATGACCATCCTTACGAATAGGGGTTGCAGTGAGGCCGACAACATACCTGGCCTTCACCTGTTTGAGAACTTGTTCAAAGGTAAAGGCAGGAATATGGTGGCACTCATCAATGATAACTTGACCGTATTCAGCCACCATGTCCTTGACCTCGCCCTTGCGAATGACGCTCTGCATTAAACCAACGTCAATATGACCAGTTACTTTCGTCTTGCCCCCACCTATCTGACCAAGATCTTCTATAGATTTATCAAAAAACAGTGCTAACCGTTCTCTCCATTGATCCATAAGTTGTCTGCGATGCACTAATACGAGAGTATTCACTTTTCTTTGGGCAATAAACCATGCCGCTACCACCGTCTTACCAAAAGCGGTGGGAGCAGACAAAATGCCGTTGTCATAAGCTAACAATTTCTCGCCGGCTTCTTGCTGCAAAGAATGGAGTTCACCACGAAAAGTTGCGTCTATCGAGGTACCCTCTAAACGCTTATTGTCGATTTTTGTCTTGATATTGTGGGCTTTAAACAGTGCTAATGCATCATCGATACAGCCTCTGGGAAGACCGATATGGTCTGCAAAATCATCAGCGCAACCAATAACTCGCGGTTTGCCGAATGTCGACAGCCGCATGGCCTGAGCCCTGTAGAAACCGGGGTTTTGGAAAGCAGCTAATCGAATTAGTCGGTTTAGCATGGCAGGGGGTAACCCCCTTTTTTCTATATAGACCAGGTTACTTTGGACCAACTGAACAGTTTGGGGCAAAGGTCCTTGAATGGTTTTTTCAATTCTTTTCTTTGACGGCGGTAAAGTCCAAGGGTCTTCAGAGGCTTCTCCATCAGTAAGACTTATGCGGACGTCAATGATGGTTCCATTTCTCGATGCCTCCTGAACAATAGCTTCTACTTCGTCCCTCTGGATTCTTTTGATTGTGGAAAGGAACAGCCACTGGTCGGGAAAAGCTTCAAAGCCTTCGTTCACGAAAACGGTATTGCCCTTCTTTTTTGAAGCAAATTGCAATGGAAGGGCAATGAGATTACCAAACCCGCCTTTTGGCAGAGTATCTTGGCTAGGAAAGAATCGGTCATAGGAATCCAAACCAATTTGATGTCTCCGCTCCATAGCACGGGTCAGGATGGCACAACCGAACTTCCGGGCTATTGAAGCCTCAATTGGACGATCAAAAAATATCCAAACGTGACCACCCTGTCCTGACCGAGAACGCTCAAGCGCCGCAGGAACCCCTATTTCTCGGCAGACTCGAAGAAAAACGACCACATCCTCCTGCCAGGTCTTCTTATCGAAATCTATAGCAAGAAACCAACAAGTTTCATTCAATAAGAGTGGGTAGACTCCAATGATATGTTTTCCGATTAGATGGTTCCGGATTACCTCATCCGTCACTGGCACGAGATTTCGGTTTCCGCAATCCCCACATTTCGTCTTAGGTTTACCGCATAAGGGACGTTTCCATTCGTTTGCACACGCAGGAGAATATCCAGATCTTTCATATTTCCCTTCCCATCTGACTGGATACACGTCTTCCCGCCCACGGAACAAAGATCGGAAAAGAGTAACTTGTTCTTCTATTGAAGCGTCATTGGTAACCGAAGGGCCGGTGGCGGTATATAAGCTCGGTGGTTCTGAAACAGCAGATTTCTTCGTTGTAGCTCGATCTTCAGGAAACAAACCAAATAATTTTTTCAGCCGCTCATTTTCCTCTCTCAAGGAAGCACATTCTTCTAATGCCTTTTCGAGCTGAGTCTGAATATCTTCAGAAGTAGTCATCCCCTGCTTCCAATAATTTTTGGTATTGATTTAAGTTTAAGCCTTATCTCTTTCTCCGAAGGCAACGCCAGTTTGTACTTGACAGCAAAAACTTTATTGCTCATATCACTCTTGTCCAAATTAGGAATTCGGCCGATCATTTGATTCAAGGCATTAGGGTGTCATTCCCGTGAAAACGGGAATCCAGAACCTAAAAATCAATACCTCTGGATTCCTGCTTCCGCAGGAATGACAAAATTGAAGACCACCAACCTGAATTTTTAGAAATTAAAAACCTTTGGGAAATCGGAGCAAAATCGTCAGTTTTTCCTAATAATAGGTGTAATTTGGACAGCAAGGTGCTCATATCCAACTCTTAGCACCCCGCGCCTTTTGAAATTTAATAGAACCTTTCTTATGCTGAAAGACCAGCACAAGCTCAGGGGTGGAAGAGCCCACCCCCTCCGATTTCCGCCAAACATTGCTCAAGTAACAGGCCACATCGTATCTCTAACCATCTGCCCGTATGGCGCATGTAGGACAAGTTGAACCGGCTCTGTCGACCTACACTCCCGGAGTATTCCAGGCGAGCAAACCCGGTCTCGAAATAAGGCGACATTGCATTAGGGCCTGGGCAGGCATATTTGGCACAGAAATAAAAGTAGTTACGATGCCATTTGGTGTAAAGATCAACAATATAGTTCCACTTCGCATTCTTGGGAGGGGGCTTAACGTGTTCTGGCTTCAGGGTGTCCTTTACCAACGCCATTGCCTTTGTCTCTACTCCCACCTTGACCGCATCCGGCACTTTTGGCTTTGGTTGGCTGTAAACCCATATCTTTTGTCTCATCGAATTTTAAAGGCAAACCCAAGACCTTTTGATTCTCACTCTATCTATTGTTCACAAACCACACCGAATCATTACTTCTCCTGAGGTGTCTTTCTCGTTTGTTCGCTGATCCATTGCTGAAGATTGGCAAAGGACTTGATGGTCGAAGATCCCTCGATGGTTTTAACGGCAATCTCCTGTACCTGCTGGTAGGCCTTTTCCAATTGTTGGGAGAGTTTAGCAATCTGCTCGTTCTGTTCTTTTACACTTTTTTCAAGAGATTCAATTCGGGTAGTAAGAACATTCCGCTCACCGATAAATTCTTTCTTCACCAACTCTTCTCTATTTTTGGCTTCAAGAGTTAACTTTTCTGTAGTTTCTTTGATGGCCTTGCTAAGGGCGGTGTCCACCTCTTTGGGAAAGGCAGCGACCTTCTTCCTTAACTCATTTAATTCCTCTTCCCGTTCAGCAATAACTTTTTCTCTTGCCTTCAACTCACCTTCCATCTGCTCTTTCTTGATCTGGATTTCCTTTTCTAATTTTGCCTTCTCATCTTCAAATTTATCCTTGGTTAACTTTTGCTCTCTTTTAAAAGAATATTCGTAATCGTCTTTCTCTCTTTCGCGCCTCTTCTTTTCCGTCATATCCCGTTCCTTGATCTCTTCCTCATAGTCTTTTTTCTCTTGTTCCCGCTGAGCACGAAGAGCCTCAATCTCTTGACTTAATGCTTCCTTCTTCT
>Ga0315282_10011381_pt1 | contig 13794 bp, 8 predicted proteins | sample YL17G07_20_MG_FD_203693 | JGI IMG/M metagenome (GOLD analysis project Ga0315282, IMG submission 203693) | Sediment microbial communities from Yellowstone Lake, YNP, Wyoming, USA - YL17G07_20 | ecosystem: Environmental > Aquatic > Freshwater > Lake > Sediment | place: USA: Wyoming | collected... | reverse complement strand
GCCCTTGTGGCCTGCATGAGAAAACTGCTCACCATCCTCAACGCCATGGTCCGCTACCAACAACCCTGGAAACTTCAACTCCCGGCTTGACATGAAAGACAGTTGCTACCTCTTGCCCGCCCCGATGCGGGCGGCCATCACGCCCTGGCGTGACCCCTACGGGAGGTCGGTATCACCGATCCTAGCGTGGCCAACCCAGGCCGTGACCGTTATCCGGGTCGTTCTATGGTCTTGCGGCATGGGTTCTCTTCATCCTCGCCCCAGCGTTCGGGATTATAGACGATGTATTCGTGGACGAGGTTCCATTCCGCGTCGTCGCGGATGACGTGTTCATAATAATTTCGTTGCCACAGCCGAACATCAGGTGTGCCCCGCCTTTCGTTGATGCATCTGGCCGAAAACGTTTTAAACGCCCGCACGATTTCCGGTAGTTCATGACGCGCCGTAGGGGCGGGTTTCAAACCCGCCCGCGCTCCGGAAGAATGACGCCTGCAGGGGCGATCACGCCTTCGGCGTGACGTCGCCCGCAACGCCGAGCCTATGCATCAAAGAGGGCGAGGCCGTCACCCCAGCGGAAGCTGGGGCTCGCCCCTACATCGTTTTGCCCTGACCAGCCGAGCATCGCGCTTGGCGGCCGATGCGCTATCTTACCCCCGCTCCGGCCCCGGCGCCAGACCAAAAGCCACCTGGAAAAAACTGGACATTTGAGATAAGATGTATAGATTATAAAAGATAGACTTAAAAAACTAGAGACCGTTGCAAAACATAGGAAGCCGAGACGAAATCGAGGAGGGCGAGGATCGAAGACGTTCGACAGGCTCACGTCCCTGAGCAAAGTCGAGGGGCCGCAGGAATATTACTATATTTCGAGGACTTCGAGCCGAAGCCTGACAATGAGTTCGGCCGGCAGCCGAAGTTTTGAAGCGGTTTCAACAACGGAATCGCGGGACAAAGGAACCGTCTGCCGTTGCGGGTTTATACGGACTGCATAATCATTGTTAAGTGAAACCAATAAACAAAGGAGAAATCGATGAAAACAAGCGTGGGTTTGTGGATTGACCATAGGAAGGCTATTATCGTGACTGTTGCGGACAAAGGGGAAGAGATGGCGCTGATCATATCCAAGGTTGAAAAACAGCTCCGCCGCTCTGGCGATTCACCCCTTAAAGGAACCTATGAATCACAGCAAGTGCCGGCAAGCGATAGCCAACAGAAAACATTCAAGGGACATCTCAACATCTACTACGATGCGGTCATTGCGGCTGTTCGTGATGCAGAATCTATTCTGATATTTGGTCCTGGCGAGGCCAAGGGCGAATTGAAAAAATGTCTGAAAAAAAACAACCTCGCTGGACGCATCGTAGGCATGGAAACCGTTGACAAGATGACGGATCGTCAGATTGCGGCCAAAGTTCGAAAATATTTTCCCAAAGAGACCGATGCAAAACACAGGATTCCGAGCCGGAATTGAGGAGGGCGAGAGGGAAAAGGGGTCAGGAACCTTTTTTTAAAATGAGTGCCGCCAATCAACCACAAAAACTTTTGTCAAGAAAAAGGTTCCTGACCCCTTTTCCGCATAGGAGTGCTCAGTAACCGAATAATGAACAACGAACCGGGTGGCCTTACCCTCTTGCGGCTGCGCAGTCAAAATTCTTCCTTGGCGTTTGATCTAGGGTGCCAGTTAGCCAACCTCTGGTGGGCCGACCTTTGGATGACGAATCTCCAACAGGTTAGAAATGTAACAGCCGAGCAGCTTTCACATGTGAAAACATTATTCGAGGCAAAGCTGGACCCGGAGTTGGAAAAAGAACTCCGAGAAAAACACCCGCATCTTTTCGAAAAGCCGGAAAAGGATGAGGAGAGCGACGCTGAAACGGCATAATCGTCGTTTCGTCGTCGAATACCAATAGTGAATTACAGCTTCAGCGCCTCGCGAACGAGGTGGATGACTTCGCGGGGTTTGAAGGGCTTGGTGATATACACGTCCGCGCCGACCTTGGCGGCCCGGTCCCGGTCGAAGACCTGGCCCTTGGAGGTGAGCATGATAACGTACACGTGGTCGAGGCCGAGCGTGTGCTTCACCTGGTCGCAGACCTCGTACCCGTCCCGGCGGGGCATCATCACGTCCAGGATGGCCACGTCGGGCGCTTCCTCCTGAACCAGTTTCAGGGCCTGGTCGCCGTCCTCGGCAAAAATCAGGTCCACGTCTTCCTGCTCGAGGTCCTCGAGGGTTTGTTCGAGCAGCAGGCGGATATGGGGTTCGTCATCCGCGATGAGGATTTTGGGCACGGGGAGTCCTCGGGTTCAGCGTAATTCGTTACGGAAAACGCGCAAAAAAATGTCCACGATGTTGGGGTCGAATTGCGTGCCGGCGTGGCTGGAAAGTTCGGACAAGGCGTCCTCCACGCTCAAGGCCCCGCGATACGGCCGGGCGGTGCGCATGGCGTCGAAGGAGTCGGCCACGGCTATGATCCGGGCGGAGAGCTCGATCTCTTCCCCCTGCTTGCCGTCCGGATAGCCCTGGCCGTCGTATCGTTCGTGATGGTGCTTGACCCCGGGCACCACCAGCCTGAGCTGCTTGATGCCGCCCAGGATCTCCTCTCCAATCAGCGTGTGCTTTTTAATGGTGTTGAACTCGTCCAGGCTCAGCTCTCCGGACTTGAGCAGAATCCCGTCCGGCACGCCGATCTTGCCCACGTCGTGGAGCACGGCCGCCAGCTCAAGCATCTCGGTGTCGGTATCGGACAGGTGGAGCTCCCGGGCGATGGCCAGGGAATAGGTGCGGACGCGCTTGGTGTGGCTGCCGGTGTAATTGTCGCGGACTTCGATGGTCTCGGCCAAGGTGTTCACGGTGGCCAGGAAGGTGTCGTGGAGGTCGTTGTAAAGCCGGGCATTCTCGAGGGCGACCGCGGCCTGGGACGAAAGGGTCTGCAGAATCTTCAAATCCTCGGAGGTATAGAAACACGGGCTCTGGCTGGTCAGGCAGATCAGGCCAAAAGGCCGGCTTTTGGTCTTGAGCGGCATGGCGATGAGCGACTGGGCCCGGTCCAGGTCCCAGCGGTAGCGCGGGTCCGCCGGGGCGTCGTTCACGATTTCCGCCTGGCCGGACGAAAAAATGTCGCCGAAAATACCTTCGCCGGGTTGGATAAAGCGGGGCGCTGCCTGCTCCCGTCCGGTGGAGGCGACCATTCTCAGGCGGCCGTCATCTTCTTCGAAGAGCGTGACGGCCGCCTGATCGAAATGGCCCAGGCCGGCGGTTTCAGCCGCGATGAGCCGGCCCACCTCTCGGGCCGTGAGGCAGGCCGAGATTTTCTCGGCGGCGTCGTATAGCATATTGATTTCGGCATACTTGGAAAGGGTCTCCCGGCCCAGGGCCTTCTTTTCCCCTTCGAACCCGATGAACTGGTTGACGACCGCGGCCACGGCCGAGACGCTTTCCGGGCCCGCCACCCAGCCGATGGCGCGGTTGTCGCACTTGAGCGGGAAACGGGCCGGGCCGTCCGCCCGTCCGGCGCTAAAGAGCAGGCGTCCGTGTTCGTCATAAACGCCGAAAGGGGTCTCGAAAACCTGGGATAGGTGGCCGAGTGCGGTGGCGACGCCCGTTTTTTTGAGGAGACGCTGAAGGCTGACCGTCATCATGGTGGCAACCCTTTCCCTCCGCGATGTCCACAAGAGAAGGTCCCGAATTGTTTATGTTTCCACTATGGCCCAGTTTCACGCATTTGTCAAAACCGCGCGCCCAGAAGCCGATCGGCCTAAATGGCCATCAAGGGCCGGCGAAGCGGAACGATGGGAACCGTGAAAGAAAAAGTGCTCCCCTTTCCGAGCTGGCTGTCCACCCAGATGCGTCCGCCGTGGCGGTCCACGATCTCCTTGCAGATGGGCAGACCCAGCCCGGTCCCGGGCATCTTTTTCATGGGATAGCTGTCCACCTGCTTGAAACGGTCGAAGACCCGGTCCAGGTCCTCCTCGGCGATCCCGATGCCGGTATCGACGATTTGTACCAGGATTTCCTTGTCCAGGCGGCGGGCCCGGCAGGTGACCCGTCCTTCGTTGGTGTACTTGGCGGCGTTGGAGAACAGGTTCACCACCACCTGGATCAGCCTTTCCTTATCGCCCAAGGTCAGGGGCAGATCCGGTTCGATCTGCCGCATCAATTCAATGTTCCTGCTCTTGAAAAGGCCTTCGGTCACGGCCAGGGAGTGCTCGAGAATCTCGTTGACTAGCACCGGTTCCATGTGCCATTGCAGCTTGCCCGCCTCCATCTTCGACAGGTCCAGCAGATCGTTGATGAGCTTGGTCAGCCGCTCGCCCTCGGCCACGATGATGTCGATGTTGCCGGCCGCTTGGGTCTTGGCACGGGCCACCTTGGGATCGGAGGTGTCCAGCCGGGGAAACAAGACGTTCTCCTGGCGGTCTTTGATCAGCTGGGCGAAACCCAGAATCGAGGTCAGGGGGCTCCTCAGCTCATGGGAGACGCTGGCCACGAAATCCGACTTCACCTGGTCGGCCTGGCTCAAGGCCTCGTTGGCTTTTTGAAGTTCCTGGGAGTAATCGGCCAACTGGCTCAGCACGTGGCCAAGCCGCTCGACGGCCCTGAGAATGGCGTCCAGCTCGGCCAGGCGGACCTCGGGCAGCTTGATCGAATGACGTTCCTGCTGGATCTCCTCCAGGCCCCGCGTGGCGGTCAGGATCGGCTGGACGACCAGCTGCCGGGCCACGAAGGTAAAAAGGGAAACGACCAGGACCGTGATGACCAGCCCCAGCCCGCCGAAGACCACCGTCCGGATGGCCGAGGAATAGATGGAGGTGAACCGAGCCGCGGCCAGTTCCGCCGCATCCGTGGACAGGCTGTTGCTCAGACTCTCGAGCCTGGCGTCCGCCCTGGACCACAGGGCCTTATTTTCCTGGTCCACCTTCAGGATCGATGCGCACAGGTCGAAGACCTCCATGCCATTGTCCAGCAGATAGGACAGGCGCTGGTGGGTGGCCTCTTCAGGCGAGCCCAAGCCCCGCATCTCAGCCAGTATCTGATCCCGTAAAACGGCGCAGCTGTCCCCGGACACGGCCAGCTCCTGCAGCGAGGTCAGGGAGGCGGCCTCGGACAACTTGGCCCGGAAAGCGAACAGCTCGATAGACAACATATCCAGCCGGATGCCTCTCCCCCCCGCCTTTTTCTCCCCGTCGCTGCGCGTCGTGACGATTGCCCCGATCGCCGTGTCCAATTCTTTCAGACGCAGGGCGATCTTGCTCTCGCTGGTGTTTTGTGCGTTGCGCTTCCCGGCGATGGATAGCAGGATTTCATTGATTTGCCGGACGTTTTCCCGGACGCGGGGGTTGGCCTCGAAGCTGGCGTCGTGGGCGATTTGTTGGGCGGTCATCCGGGTTTCGCGGCGGCGGAGGGGGTCCGGGGTGGTCAGGATGATTTCTCCGAAGCGCCTCATGCGTTCCAGATTGATGGCCATTTTTTGATGATTGCGAATGGTGGGCAACACCTGGTCCCGGGTGTTGATGGACAAGCGGCCGATGTTGGACAGGGAAATGACAATGACCAGCACCACCCCGCCGGCCGAAATCAGGGACACGCTGAGCAGCAGGGCCAGCACCGGCACCAGACCCAGCTTGCGGCCGCGGAAGGGCACCCCCGGCCCGGCCGCGTTCTCCAGCAGGCCGATCCGGTACAACAACCGCCCCAAGCGGCCGGACCAGAGCCTCAATCCGGCGGCGAAGAACCCGTGGCGAAAGCGCAGCGTTTGGGGTCGCTCTTCGCTGTCAGGTCCCTCAGGAGGGGAGGGCGATGCCTCGCCGGCAGTCATAACCTGATTCTCCACTCGGTTTCACAACCATCGAAATCAGGACGGATGACGGATGTTCATGCGGAGAGCCGCTTCCGCCCTGTCCGCCGTATCGCGCGTCCGTCGCCGGAAGTCACAGACGGGAAGCGATGCTTTCGGAAATTTTTTCCGCCGAGACGCCGAAGAGGTCTTCGGTCTCCACCAGATGGAGATGGTCGTCTTTCCAGACCAGGTTCGTCTCTTCAAAGAGGTTGCGGATGCGGTCGTACTTGCCGCCGAGGGCGCTGATTTTTTCTTCCAGGCCGATGTCTTTCTTAAACTCGACGTTCCACAGCAGCAGGTGATCGATCCGGCCCTCCATGGAGAGGAGCGGGACGACGAGAATGCTGCGCTCGTCCCGGCGGCCCTTGCCGATGAAGACGTTGCCCTCCTTGACGATGATCCGCTTGGTGCCCCGGAGCCGCGGATCGGTCTCGACCCGGGAGACCAGGCCCCGGGCCGAGCCCTCCTTATGAACCAGGCGAATGCGCGAGTCTTCCATCGGCTCTCCTAAGAGACTCAAGCCCGTAATGCCGTAGAGCGTCTCGCCCTGGATGGCCTCGATCACGGCCTGAAGCCGCTTCAAAACCAGCACGTTGCTCGGACTGAGCTGGTTCGTGTCAAAGCCCTGGACGCGCAGCGCGCTAAAAAGCAGGCCCTCGAAGACTTCGGCGATGCGGCTCGTGCCCACCGTGACCGTTTTGGCCTGGTGTTTGATGGCGTCGATGGGCCGCACCATTTCCTCGATCATGCGTCCGAGGCAGCCGTAAAAAGCCGCGAGCATGTTCGGCGCGGTGCCGCGCAGGTCGAAATCGAGTTCAAAATCGGACGAGGGCAGCCGGCCGGCCAGGTACTTCAAAAGTAGGGTCAGGTCAGCGGCCAGGGTGAGGGACAGGGCCGAGGCATAGCGGTTCCGCCGGATGCGCTCCTTGAAGTCCCGGTAGATGCGGGCCGCCTTCTCCCGGAAGGTCTCATCCAGGATGATCTCGTAAATGTTCAACCCTCGAGCCGTCGAGGCGTTGACGTGCTCTTCCACCTCGACACGGTACTCGTATAGCCGCCGGGATTCCTCGTTGATGGCCAGGGCGGCGTAATATCCCCACAGGTGCCCGGCCAGGGTGTTCAGGATCGGCGCGAACCGGGCCGGGACGTGGGGCACCTGGATGACCGTCTCGGCATAGGGGTTGAAGCGGTTTTCCCCCTCGGTGGTCACCACCACGGGCAGGGCCTGGTGGGCCCGGAAGACGGCCGTGTCCTTGATAATGTCCCCGACCACGTCTTCGCTGTTCCCGGCCGCGCAAACGAAAATGAGCGGTTCGGCCGACAGGTCGATATGCTTCTTGTCTTCGACCGCGTCCGAGCTGATGGTTTTGTAGCAGAGCTCGCTGAGCTTGATGCGGATTTCGTCCGCCGAGATCTTGTTCTGCCCGCTGCCAACCACGGCCCAGTATTTCCGGGTCACGGCCAGCCGCTCGGCGCTCCGGGCGATCTCCGGTTGTTTTTCCAGCACCCGCCGCATCAGCGCCGGCAGACGCCACAGGAGTTCGATCTCCGACCGGAGAAACTCCTCGGACCGACACCCAATGAGCTGGGCCAGCTTCAAGCCCAGAACGGCCCCGGCCACGATCTGGGAGTAATAGGCCTTGGTCGAGGCGACCGACATCTCGATGTCGCGGCCGTTGCTGGTGTACAGCACGCCGTCCACCTTGAAGGTGATGTCCGAGTCCCGCCGGTTGACGATGGCCATGGTCCAAGCGCCGCGCTCGCGGGCCAGGTCCACGGCCCGGTTCGTGTCCGTGGTCGTTCCGGACTGGGAGACGGCCGCGACCAGCGTGTCCGCGCCGATCTCGTCCAACATGAAGCCGCTGAATTCCGAGGCCCGGGCCGCGGCCACATGGATGGCCGTGCCTTGAAGGTACGCGGCCAGAAGCGCGGCGCATCCCTGGGCGGCCACGCCCGCGGTGCCCTGACCGATGAAAAAGATCCTTCGAATGCCCCCGGCGCGAACGGCCTCGGCCAGCCGCTCCGGAAAAACCGACTCGTCCAGCAGAATCCGGGGCCGGGGCCGTCCGTTTTCCTCGACCACGGCCACCCGGCCCCACAGGGTCTGCTCGACCGAAACCGGGGACTCGGAGACCTCTTTGAGAAAATAGTGCGGATATTCCAGCCGGTCGATGTCCCGCGTGGTGATCTCGGTGACCTTGACCGCCTCATCCGCAAGGGGGAGCGGCGTGCCGTCATAGTACATGGCCCGGATGCCTTCCAGGCCGCCCGGCGAATCGGCGCTTAGAACGAATATCTGGCCCTGGGTCGGTCCGAACTTGCCCTCGGCTGTCTGCTCGCCCTCCAGTTTGAGATAACGGCTGGTCTTTTCCACCAGGCCGTAAATTTCCGACGCCACCAGGTATTGGTCCCGGGCCAGGCCGATAAAGACCGCCTGCCCGCTGCCCCGCTGGGCCAGAAAAACCCGGCCCGGCGCCAGGTCGCTGTGCATGGCGATGGCGTGGGACCCCTCGAATTCGTTCACGGCCAGCCGGAAGGCCTCGGCCAGGTCATGGCCGGCGCGCCAATGCTCCTCGATCTTGAGAGGGATGATCTTGGTATCGGTGGTGAACGCCGGGTCAATGCCCCGCCCTGTTTTCGCCTCGAGCCTGCGCTTGAGTTCCTGGTAGTTGTCGATATCGCCGTTCAAGCAGACGTGGATAATGCCCTCGGACCCTGCCGGGTCGTTGTCCACGGGGCAGCAGTTGGCCTCGCTGATCTCCCCGACCGAAGCCCAGCGCGTGTGGGCCAAGGTGGTGTAGGTCAGGCCGGGCTGCCGGATGAGATGCTGGAACAGGGCGTCCTGACGAATCTGCTCCCGCAGGAAGCGGACGTTGTCGCCGAGCCGGCCCACTTCGGCCGCGACCTTGTAGGTCAGGGTGATGGAACAGGACTCGGCATTCTTCTTCAGGGTGACGGCCTGGTGGCTCAGGCATGGGCCGTCTTGCCGCCCCTCGAAGTCCTCGAGCAATCCGTGTTGCCCAAGCGTCTGGAGGAAGGCGTCAAACTCGGCGCGGGGCAGGGCGCAGAGGAGGGAAAGGCCGGCCGAATCGCGGCCCCGCACCTCGAGGCGGTCGAGGTTGTTCAGGGCGAGATTGATATCCTGGAGACGTTCGATGGCTTCCGGGGAGATTTGACGGTCTTCGCAGCACCCCAGCGCCTCGATTTTCCGGATGTTCTCCAGCATCTCGCGCCTGAGGGTCCAGAGGAGGTCCTTCAGGGCGGTCACGGGCACGTCAAAGCCGCGGCCTCGGCGCGGGTCGGCGGTGCGCTCCCAAGCCTTGAGCCAGGCCTCCAGTTGGTCGCCCAGCCGGCCCAGTTCCAGGCGCAGACCTTCCTGGGAAAAGAGCAGGGCAAAGCCGGACCGGCTCTTGAGGAACTCGAGAACGCCTGCCAGGTCGGCGGGCAGGGCAAGGCCGGCGACGTCGGAACCACGGGGGTCCGTTCCTTGGAGCGCCTCGGTCAAGGCCTTGAGCGGTTCGGCCAGGGCTTGCCAAGGCGGAGGCGGAGAGAGAGCGCGCTTGTAGGCGAGTATGGCCGTGATGCCGCAGCTCAGCCGGTTCGGCTCATAGGGAAACAGGACCAGCGAACCTGAAGGCACGTGGTTCAAACTTCGGCCAAAGTAGAGACCGGACACATTGCCCAGGCCAAGGCCGGCTTTCGCCGCGCCAGTCACCCGGCTGAAAAAGCGACCAAGACCCCTGCCCAAATGAATCGTCATGACACCCCTATACCCGGGCTTCCCCTCAGCGTGGCGTACCCTTCATAATACTAAAGAGATACCATATCCACGGCCGGTATTTCAACCCATTTCGCCTAGATAGACACAACGTCATAAATTGATGCGCATACAGAGCGTCAGAACAAAGCAGACCAAGGCTTGGGCGAAGGCGAGGAATGAGGCGTACTTTGTCGGTACGCCTGAGTGACGAGCCGAGGAGCAACACAGGTATGCAAAGTTATGGCGCTCTGTCTAGACGCGCCGGATTCGACCCCGCCTCAGCCGGGTTGATCCCAAAGGCCAAGGTGAGGTATACGTATCTCGAGGCTGAAGAGGTCCGATCCCTGCCTTTCCTTTCACCCAGGAGGCACGCCATGACCAAGACGGCTCTTATCACCGGCATCACCGGCCAGGACGGTTCGTACCTGGCGGAATTCCTCCTCGAGCGCGGGTACCGGGTCTGCGGCCTGGTACGCCGCTCCAGCCTGACCAACTACGAACGGATCGCGCACATCGAGGACCGGATCGAGTTCGTCCAGGGCGACCTCCTGGATCAAAACTCCCTTATCTCGGCCATCCGGACGACCAGGCCGGACGAGGTTTACAACCTGGCGGCCATGTCCTTTGTGCCCACCTCCTGGAACCAGCCGGTGCTCACCGGCGAGTTCACCGCGCTGGGCGTCACCCGCATTCTCGAGGCCGTCCGGGTGGTGGACCCGGCTATCCGCTACTACCAGGCCTCGTCGTCGGAGATGTTCGGCATGGTCGAGGAGGTGCCGCAGAACGAGAGCACCCCCTTCCATCCGCGAAGCCCGTACGGCGTGGCCAAGGTGTATGGCCACTGGATCACGGTCAACTGCCGGGAAAGCTACAACATGTATTGCTCGTCCGGGATTCTCTTCAACCACGAGTCCCCGCGCCGGGGCTTGGAGTTCGTCACGCGCAAAGTCACGAACGGCGTGGCCCGGATCAAGCTGGGGCAGGCCCGGGAGCTGAAACTGGGCAATCTCGAGGCCGCGCGCGACTGGGGGTTTGCCGGCGACTACGTCGAGGCCATGTGGATGATGCTCCAGTTGGATGAGCCTCAGGATTTCGTGGTGGCCACGGGCATCGCCCACAGCGTGCGCGATCTGTGCGATCTGGCCTTTGGACACGTCGGCCTGGACTACCGGGAGTACGTGACGACCGATACGGCCCTGTATCGGCCGGCCGAGGTGGACCGGTTGTTGGGCGACGCCGGCAAGGCGCGGCGGCTCCTGGGCTGGAAGCCCAAGGTCTCCTTCGCGGCCATGATCGAGATGATGGTCGAGGCCGACCTTGAGCGGCAGCGGGCGCGCCCTCTTTCGCCTTTGGCGAAAAAGGGCAGAGCTGGAGAACGATAGAAAGTAGAAAGTAGAGCAAAAAGGGAAAATTCCGATAAATACAATTCTTCCGGAAGCCGGGAAGCCGCTCTCCAGCGGTCCACTTTCTACTCTCTACTTTCTCCCAGGCCGCAAGCCTGGGCCTGGGTGCCATGGCCGCTCGTCGGCCAAAAGATGAGGAATGCGCCCGTCGCCTAGGCGCGTTATTCCGGGCGGGTTTTATCAACCCCGCCCCTACAATTCATTCAATTGTGATTATTTGGTTTTTCGTAGGGGCAGGTCTTAGACCTGCCCGTGCGAACCGCCCTAGGTGAATTGTTTGAGGTCGGTTTAAGACGCGCGGTGTTTGTCGCTTGACCCGGCCCCGCGTTTTCGTGTATATGCAACCAAACCATGGGAAGGGGAACCGCCATGACCGACATCCTGTTCGAGCCGATTAAAATCGGTCGTCTTGAAATCAAGAACCGCATCACCATGCCGGCCATGCACATGAACATGGCCAGGAACTTTGAGGTCACGGACGCGCTGCTCGACTTTTACGCGGAGCGGGCCCGGGGCGGGGCGGGTCTGATCACGGTGGGCTATGCCACGGTGGACCTTCTGTCCGGTGGAAAGACCAACATCGGCGCGCACGACGACGCCTTTATCCCCGGCCTGGCGCGGCTGGCCCGGACCATAAAGGAAAATGGGGCCCGGGCCGCGGTGCAGATCAACCACGCCGGCCGGTACAGCCACTCCTTCCTCATCGGCCAGCAGGCCGTGGCGCCTTCCGCGGTGGCCTCGCGCTTCACCCGGGAAACGCCCCGTGAGCTTGGCCGGGAGGAAATTCCGGGCATCGTGCAACAATTCGCCGAGGCCGCCCTTAGGGTCAAGAAGGCCGGGTACGACGCAGTCGAGGTGCTCTCCGGCACCGGGTATCTGATCAGCCAGTTCCTGTCGCCGCTGACGAACCAGCGAACCGACGAGTACGGCGGGCCTTACGAGAACCGGATGCGCTTCGGCCTCGAGATCATGCGGGCCATCAAGGCGCTCGCGGGCGCGGATTTTCCGTTGGTCGTGCGCATGAACGGCAACGACTTCATGGAAGGGGGGCAGGGCCGGAGACCGCTCCTGGAATACGCCGAGGCTCTGGCCCAGGCCGGCGTGGACGCGCTGTGCATCAACGTGGGCTGGCACGAGGCCCGGGTGCCGCAGATCGTGACCTCGGTCCCGCGGGGACTCTTCGGCTACATGTCCCGCGGTATCAAGGAGCGGGTCATCGTACCGGTCATCGCCAGCCACCGCATCAACGACCCGGCCACGGCCCGAGAGATGATCCAGGACGGCCTGTGCGACATGGTGGCCATGGGCCGCCCGCTCATCGCCGATCCCGAGTTGCCGGAAAAAGCGCGCACCGGCCGGGAAAACGAGATCGTCCACTGCATCGGCTGCGCCCAGGGCTGTTTCGATCACCTGCAGGTCGGCCGGATGGTCGAGTGTCTCTGCAATCCCAGGGCGGGCCACGAAAAGGAAACCCGCATCGAGAAAACCGCCGCGCCGAAGAAGGTGCTGGTCGTGGGCGGCGGCCCGGCCGGCATGAGCGCCGCGGCCGCGGCCGCGGACCGGGGCCACCAGGTCACGCTCTCAGAAAAAAGCCCCAGGCTGGGAGGCCAACTCCATTTGGCCTCGATCCCGCCCGGCCGGGAAGAATTCGAGCAACTGGCCCGGGACATGGAGACCCAGCTCTCGCTGCGCCGCGTCCGGGTGCTGGTCAACCAGGAGGTGGACGAGGCTTTTATCAAAAAGGAAAAACCGGACCTGGTGCTGCTGGCCACCGGCGCGACGCCCATCAGGCCTACCATTCCGGGCGTCGAACTGCCTCACGCGGTCCAGGCCTGGGACGTACTCATTGGAAAAAAGCACACCGGCCCTCGCGTGGCCGTGGTCGGCGGCGGGGCCGTGGGCGTGGAAACGGCCCTGTTCCTGGCGGAAAAGGGCACGCTCTCCGGCGAGGGGGTCAAGTTCCTCCTGGTCAATCGGGCCGAAAGCGCCGAGGACCTTTACCAACTGGCCACGCGCGGGACCAAGGAGGTCGAGCTTTTCGAGATGATGGACCGGATCGGCAGCGACATCGGCCGGTCCACGCGCTGGGTAATGCTCCAGGACCTCCAGCGCCACGGCATCAAGACCCACGTGGGGGCCAAGGTGGTGGAGATTACCGAGACCGGTCTCAAGGTCGAAAGCGGGGAAGGCGGCCTAAGGGAAGTAAAGATCGACACGGTCGTGCTGGCCGTGGGGTCGCGTCCTTACAATCCTTTGGTCGAGGCGGTGGAGAAACTGGGGATTCCGTGCCGGGTGGTGGGGGACGCCGACAAAGTGGGTCTGGCCTATGACGCCATCCACCAGGGCTTCGCCGCCGGCCGGGAAATATAAGAAGTGCGTGGTGCGCTTGGGGGACCCCTTTTTGAAAAAAGGGTTCCCCCAAACCCCCTCCTAAAAATTTTAGCAGTGCCCGCCGAATCGGACTTCGCTCGATTCGACGGGCACAGTTTTTAAAATAGCGCCTCCATAGCAAGACCGTCATTGCGGGGAGTCGCGCCGCAGCCCGGCAAAGGCGGGCGGAGGCGGACGACGTGGCAATCTCATGTTGGGGCGGGTCCCTCAGCCACTACCGTAAGGACGATCACGCCTATGGTGTGACGTCGCCCACGAAAAACCTGTGATACGCGGCAAATTCGTAGCAACTGTCTTGATAGTCAAGCCGGGAGTTGAAGTTTCCAGGGTTGTTGGTGGCGGGCCATAGCGTTAAGGATGGTGAGCAGTTTTCTCATGCAGGCCACCAAGGCGAGCTTTTTGG
>Ga0315282_10011380_pt1 | contig 13794 bp, 14 predicted proteins | sample YL17G07_20_MG_FD_203693 | JGI IMG/M metagenome (GOLD analysis project Ga0315282, IMG submission 203693) | Sediment microbial communities from Yellowstone Lake, YNP, Wyoming, USA - YL17G07_20 | ecosystem: Environmental > Aquatic > Freshwater > Lake > Sediment | place: USA: Wyoming | collected... | reverse complement strand
ATCGTCGCCGACTGCAGCACGATAGCGAACTCGAACGCCTCGGCCGGACGCGCTTCGGCTTCGAACAGGCGGCCCAGGTCGACGACCGAGACGATGCGGCCCCGCACGCTGATCACGCCCAACACGAAAGGCGGCGTCCCGGGGACGGCCGTGATCTCCTTCAGCGCGTAGACCTCCTTGACCGCATCGGAGTCGATCGCATAGCGCTCGTCACCGAGAGCGAACTCGAGCAGTTCGAGGCGGTCGCCGCCCAGGTCGTCGACCTCGACGGCCTCCGACAGGGCGACCGCCCGCTGCTTGAGCACCTTGTGCTTGGCTGACGCCGCAGGTCCGGATTCGTCGACCATCGCGCGCAGCTTCTTGAGACGCTTACGGATCGCGTCCCAGTCGACGACGGCGGCTTCAGGCGCGCGAGCGTCCTCGCCGGCATCGCTCATCGTGCGACCTCCATCTCAAGCAGCGACCTGACGATCTCGGCCAGCTTGCCGGCGGTCATGCCCTCCGACTCGGGCAGGACCTCGTCGGCCTCCTGGCCCTCGAGCAGCTCGAGCGCCTTGCGGAAGTGTTTGCCGGCCTCGGCTGAGCGGCCGCGTCTGCGAGCTATGTTGCCCAGCAGGAAGTGGGCCAGAGCGAACCCGGGATCGAGGAACAGCGCCGACGTCAGCGCCTTGACCGCGTCGTCAGGACGATCCAGTTCCTCGAGGATGGTCGCATACAGGTAATGGTACCCGGGCGTCAGCTTGTCGGCCTTGATCGCCTGCTCGACCTGCCCGAGCGCCTCGTTGAGACGACCCTCCCCGGCGCGGGCGCGGGCGGCGGCGGCCAGGGCGGCCGCGTCGCCTGTCGGCACAGCCGGCCCGACAGCCGCCGCTTCAGCCGGCACAGCAGTCCGCGTCGGCGTCGTCGGGCGGGTGGCGCGCCGCGGTGCCGCCGGTCGCGGCGCGGCCGGTCGCGGCGCGGGCATCGCGCGTCGCGGGACCGCGACCGGCCGCGCCGCGGTGCCGGACACCCGCGCGCGCGCACCTGTCGCAGCGCGACCGCGGGTCTGTTCACGCAGCGCGGCGATGTCTTTGCGGTAGTAGATCTCGCCGCGCGTCGACGCGCGCACGAACTGCGGGAACAGCTCCTGCGAGGCCTCGCTCGGCGCCACGAACAGATAGCCGCCGTCGCGCAGCGCCTCGTGCAGGCTGGCGATGACGCGCTTCATGACCTCGGGCTTGAAGTACATGAGCACGTTGCGACAGAAGATGATGTCCATGGCGTTGGTGTTGGTGGCCAGGGACGGGTAGGGATCGGCGGCCAGGTTCAGGTACGACGTGGTCACCATCTTGCGGACCTGCGGTCGGATCACCCAGTCGTTGTTGGCGGCCGTGAAGAACTGCGGTCGCAGCCAGTCGGGCGTGTCGCGGAACGACCAGTTGCCGTACGTGCCGTTGGCCGCCTTCTGCAGAGAGCGCGTGTTGATGTCGGAGGCCAGAATGGTGATATGCCAGTCCTTGATGTCGGGCAGCAGACGCGCGACCGTGATCGCCATCGAGTACGGCTCTTCTCCACCGGCGCAGCCGGCGCTCCACAACCGCAACTGCTGCTCCTTGCCCTTGCGCTGCATGACCAGCTCGGGAAGGATCTCCTTCTCGAGCACGTCGAAGGTCGATTTGCCACGCAGGAAGTAGGTCTCGCCGATGGTGAGATGCCAGGCCAGCATCTGGATCTGTTCGGCGGTCAGCTCAGATGCCAGCAGCACCTGTACGAACTGGTCGACGTGGCGGTGGCCGAAGTCCTTTGAGGCGCGCCTGATGCCGCGCTCGAGCTCGGTGTAGCGCTCTTCGGGGAAGTGGAGCCCCGTCCAGCGACCAACGAGGTCGCTGAGGACCGACAGCTGCTGCGGCGCGATGGCGGCCATCGTCAAACGTCCGCGCCTTCGGCTTCTTCGCCTGACAGCGACTCATCGAGGTCCGACCGCTCGTCCTCGGTCAGCACCGTGTCGATGTCCAGGACGAACACCATCTCGGCACCCTGCGGCACCACCGACTCGACGTAGGTGAGGTCACGGGCGACGTCGGCCGCGGCGACACGGTCGTCGCCCAGGTCTTTCACGAGACCCAGTGCTTCGTCGGCCGGCAGGGCCACCAGCAGGTCGGACGAGCGCGCGACGACGAAGTGGTCGTCGGGGTCGACGGCCCGTTCGGGCAGACGGAAGCGGCGGCGCAGGTCGACCACCGGCACGACGCGACCCTGCAGGCTGAAGACCCCGGCGATGATCGGCGGCGCCTCGGGCAACGGCGTGACCTCGACGGCCCGCACGACCCGCTCGACGACATCGAGCGGCAGGGCGTACTTCTGATCATCGACGACGAAGACGACGAGTCGGTCCTTGTCAGTCACCGCGGAGCCGGTCCCCTCACTCCCGTGTCATGCCACCAGCCAGTGCGTCCATCATCGGCCGCGCGCAAGCTCGACTTGAGCGTCGACGACCAGCAGACCCGCCGACGCGCGCAACGGTAGACTACCAGTTTACCTGCGCACGACGTCCCTGCGGCCCGGCGTCCCGCCGGGCCGCCGGACCGCGAGGTCGGCCACGGTATACTGGCGGCGTTCGGGCAGCGCGAACTCCCATCGTCGCTGCCGCGTCTCTCACTGCACGGAGGACGAGGATCGAGGAGCTGCCCCCCGGCCTGGTCGAGCGCCTGAGACGCGCCCAGCCCGAGGCGCGGGCAGAGTTCTTCCGCTGCTACGCGACGCAGGTCCGCGAGATCCTCTTCCTGCAGGGGATGTGCGACGACCTGGATGATGCTGTGCAGGACGTGTTCGTCAAAGTGTTCCGTGCCAAGTTGCCCCGCGAGGAGACCTTCCTCGGGTGGTTCTACCGAGTCATCCTGAACACGGGGCGCGACCTGGGGAGGCGGCGCAAGACCCGTCAGGGACTCGTGCGCCGCCTCACCCAGGTCGCGCCTCCTGTGGTCGGACACCACGACAGTGTGTCCGTCGGCGACCCCTCCCTGCGCGAGGCCCTCCGGGAGCTGGCTCCCGAGTTCCGTGAGGTCGTCGCCCTGCGCTTCTTCGCCGACCTCTCGCTGGACGAGATCGCCGGCTGCCAGAAGGTGCCCGTCGGGACGGTGAAGTCGCGACTGCACACCGCGATGGGCCGCCTGCGCACCGCCCTGGCCGGATCGGGAGGCGTCCGATGACCGGCCCGCACATCAACCCCGCGGCCTTCGATGACGACCGCCTCCTGGCCTTCGCTCTCGGCCTCGAGGACGACGCCGAGCTGGCGGCGGCCCTGGACGCCGCGCCAGACCTGCGTGAGCGGCTGGCCCGCATCGCGGACGACGTGGGCCGTATCAGCGACAGCCTGCACGCCACCGTGCCGCCGGCGGCGGCCGGCTACGCCGAGCCCTCGCGCGAGCGCTGGCCGGCGCTGGCGCGCTTCTTCGCACCGGCCGACCAGACGGCGGCCGGGCCGCGGCGCCGGTTCTCGCGCCTGGTCACACCGGCCGTCGCGGCCGCGCTCGTCGCCGCGGTCGTCGTCGCGGCACTGATCGCGGTACGGCCCGGGCCGCAGGGCGGAGGGCCCAACGACTACGCCGCGGCGCCTCAGAGCCGCGGTCTCTCGGCTGACAAGACGGCCGAACAAGCATCGCCGGGCGGTGGCGTCGAAGCGGCCACGCTCGGCGGCGGCAAGAAGGGGTCGCTGGTCGCCGGCGCCGGTCCATGGCGCTCGATCCTCGTGGCCCGCGCCGGCGCGGTGGCCGACGGCGTGCAGCGCTTCGCCGTGGTCCGCAAACTGAAGGGCGACGTCGCGACGGGGGTCGTCAGGCTGCATCTGACCGAGAAGATCAGGGCCCTGCGGGCCGGATCACTCTGGGTGCTCTACCTCGAGCCGCGCGACCAAGACAACGACGGCAAGTGGCGTGATGAAGTGGCGGCCACCGCCGCCTCGGCGGCCGGTCTCATCGTCGACGGCTTCTCGTATGCCGGCCGCACGGCCGGGGTGCTGCTGCTGGACGACGAGACGGACCCGTCGACCATCACACTGCCGTAAGCGGAGCCGGCTCGCCGGTCGGCTGGCTCGCCTGCGGGCACCTACTTCTTCTGCAACTCGTAGTCGAGCTTCTGCCCGCTCAAGGCGACCGTGAGCTTCAGATGGCCGGTAGCGTCTTCGTAGGCGATAGTGACATCGGCCATCGCGTTGACGTTCGGGATCTTGACCTTCCCCGTCAGCACACCGTCGGCACCGAGCTTGGCATCGAAGGCGTTCGACCCGTCGGGGTCGTGGACGTTGTAGACGTCGCCGCCCTTGGACTCGATCACGAAGCCCGTCTTGGTGTCCTTGACGTCGACCCACGTGCCGACCCACTTGTCCTTGTTGCCGCACGCGGTCAGCCCGACCGCGAGCAGCGTGACGGCCAAGACGACCACGAGCGCCGCCGGTTGCATCCTCGAACGCCTGCCCATGAGCGTGGCCTCCTCTGGTTCGCGGTCCCCGCCGGACTTCCGCCGGCCTACTTCTTCTCCATGTCGTACGATTCGTCCAGACCTCCGCCTCTGACCGCCATCGTGAGATGGCCGTTGGCGTCATTGTAGGTCAGGGTGACCTTGAGCGAGACCTTGCTGCCGGCGTCAGTGGTGAACTTCAACGTACCGTGCAGCGCGCCATCGGATCGCAGAGTGGCCTCGAAGGCGTTTGACCCATCGGGGTCGTGGACGTCGTAGACGGTGCCGCCCTTGGACACTATCTCGATCCCGCTGTTGTCCGACTTGTCGACCCAGGTGCCGACCCACTTGTCGCTGTTGCCGCAGGCGGTGAGCGCCGCCGCGACCAGCGCCACACCCACCACGACCGCCAGGGCGATACGTGAAGCGCGTCTCCTCGAGTGCGTGCGAGCTGACATGCGGTCCGACCTCCCTGTCCGGGTACCCACGCCCGTTCCCCCATCCTACCGCGCCAGGTTCGGGGAACCCGCGATCGACCGCGACACGCGTCGCCTCGCCCGACAACGATGGGCGGGTGTATAAGTACTCGACGTGAGCGGACTGCTGAGCGACAAGAACGTCCTCGTCATGGGCGCCGCCAACCAGCGCAGCATCGGTTGGGCAGTGGCTCGCGCCACGGTCGCCCACGGCGGCCGTGTGGCGCTCAGCTACCAGGCCGAACGCCTCCGCCCGCGCCTCGCCAAGCTCGCCGCCGAGCTCGGCGACGTCCCGCTGATCGCCTGCGACGTGAGCAGCGACGACGGGGTGGCGCGCGCGGTCGACGACCTGCGGGCGGTCATGCCGGTGCTCCACGGCCTCGTCCACAGCATCGCCTATGCGCCGGCGGAAGACCTGCAGGGAAGCTTCGTCGAGACGACGCGGGACGGTTTCGCGGTGGCCAACGATGTGAGCTCCTACAGCCTCATCGCGGTGGCCCGCGAGGTGCGCCGGCTCATGACACAGGGCGGCGCGATCGTCACCATGACCTACGCAGGCTCCCACCGTGTCATCCCCAACTACAACGTGATGGGTCCCGCCAAGGCGTCGCTGGAGTCGGCGGTGCGCTACCTGGCGGCCGACCTGGGGCCGGCCGAGATCCGCGTGAACGCGGTCTCGGCCGGCCCCATCCACACTGTCGCAGCGCGCAGCATCAAGGACTTCGCCGGCATGCTCGAGCTGCTGCAGACGCACACCCCCCTGCGCCGCAACGTCACCGCCGAGGAAGTCGCCGACGCGACGGTGTTCCTGCTCAGCGACCTGTCACGGGCCGTCACCGGTGAGATCGTGCACGTCGACGCCGGCGCGCACGCGGTGACCTGAGGCAGGCGCGAGGCGCGGCGGCGGGCGCCCCCCGCGCCCCCCGCCGCGCCTCGCGCCTGCCTAGCGGTCGGCCACCTCGCCGCCCGGCCGCGAGTCGCCGTCGGTGAACTCAGCGCCCTCGGTCGTCCGGCGCCGCTCGGCGAGCCACTGATCGTGCGACTCGCGCATCATGCGCTCCACCCGCGGCGAGATGCCCGCCCTCTTGCGGCGCTCCCACCACTCGTCGACCGGCACCTTCTTGAGCTGCGTGTACTTGACCCACAGGAGCGCCGCGACAACGAGCAGCACGACCTCGACCACGGCCAGCGCCACCAGACGCACGTCGAGCGGCGGCGCCAGCGGGATCTGTGCCAGGAGGCTCACGACACCTCCTCCCCTCGCCTCACCATCGTACTTCTCACGATCGCCCCCCCACTCATGGGCTCTCTGACTCCGACGGGGCGGGCGACGCGCTCGCGGTGGCCGAGCCGGAGACGGAGCCGGTCGCCAGCGGCAGAGCCGGCACCGCCGGCGGCGACTTGAGCGTCTTGGCCTTGGGGCCGTCCTGGATGTAGGGAAGCACCTTGTCGACTTGCTGCGTACTCATGATCTGGCCCCACGCCGGCATCAGCAGCTCGCCCTTCTTGCCCGGCGCCGTCACCGACCCGTTCATGATGAAGTCCATGAACTCGCTCAGGCTGGCCGTGTCGTCGGGGTTGCGCAACCACGGCACCTCGCCGTCGGCGCTCAGCGGGTTGGGCGCCGGAGGTGGCGTCGCGTTGGGACCCACCTGGCCGTGACACCACACGCACGCGTAGGCGGTGTAGATGTCGCTCGGTTTGGCCGGATCGGGGTCGTACTCGACGCCGGTGTGCGGAAAGCCGGCCAGCACGTAGGTGGCCAGGGCGTTCGCCTGAGCATCGTTGATGACGCCGTTCCACGACGGCATGTTGACCACGCCCGGCTTCTTGCTGATCACGCCGCCCTCCTGCAGGACCTGAGTGATCTGCTCCGCGTTGGCGAACTTCTCCGACGCTTCGCGGTAGGCGTTGTTGAGTGGCGGGACGGTGTCGTCGCCGCCGACGTTGAGGCGGTTCGGCACGCCGCCGACGCCGTCGGGAGCGTGACAGCGGATGCAGGCCAGGTCGACGTAGAGTCCGGCGCTGTCCTTGGCCTGCTGGCTCACGTTGGCGGTCGTCGTGGCGCCGGGACTCGGCGTCGACGTGCTCGGCGCCTCCGGCGTGGCCAGGCTGGCGCAGCCGGCGGCGGCGACCAGAACGCCCACCGCGACCAGCGCGACGATCATCAGCGCGAACCGACTCATGTCTCTCCTTTCGGCACCCATCACGACACCGCCCCCCAAATGGTCAACACGACGGTCGCGGCGATCACGACCAGGGCGATGGTCGTGGTCACCGGCTTCTTCAGCGGGTTGCGGACGGGGCTGCGATCGACGAACGGCAGGATGACCATCAGCGCGACGATGACCCCGGGGACGATCAGCCCGATTCTCTCGGGCACCACCTTGAGGAGCTGGAAGAGGCTCAGGTAGTACCACTCGGGCTTGGTGTTCGCCGGCGTGACGAGTGCGTTGGCGCGTTCGCCGAGACTCGCCGGCCAGAGCAGCGCGAGGCCGCCCATGATGCCCAGGAAGAGGAAGAGGATCATCACCTGCGACACGAACTCCTGCCAGAAGTAGGGGATGAACTTCTCTCCGGGCTCGTGCTCGCGCTCCCAGTAGTAGCGCGAGGTGTACTCCTGACGCGGTCTGTCGACGATGTCCGGCATCTCTTCCCTCCTCTACATCCGCCCGGAGATGCCGTGCCGGCGGATCATCCAGAAGTGCGCCCCCAGGAACACGACGATGAAGGCCGGCAACACCAGCACGTGCAGATCGTAGAACCGTCCCAGCGTGGCCGCGGTGATGTTGTCGCCGCCGCGCAGGCTGACGAGCAGGAAGTGCCCGATGAGCGGCGTGGAGCCGGCGATGTCGGTGCCCACGCGCGTCGCCCAGTAGGCCTTCTGGTCCCAGGGCAGCAGATAGCCGGTGAAACCGAACGCCAGGGTGATGAGGAGCAGCACGACGCCGCTGAGCCAGTTCATCTCGCGCGGCCGCTTGTAGGCGCCGGTGAAGAACACGCGCAGCATGTGGACCACCACCAGGACCACCATCGCCGATGCCGCCCACTTGTGGATGGAGCGGATCCACCAGCCGAAGGCCACATTGGTCGACATGTCGAGGACGCTCTGGTAGGCGGCGTCGGGCGTCGGCTGATAGTAGACGGCCATGAGGATGCCGGTGACCGCGAGGATCAGGAAGAGGATGAAGGCGATGCCCCCGAAGCAATAGATGTAGTTGGTCGCGTGGATCGGCACGATGCGGTTGAACTGGTCCTCCATCAGCTCTTCCACGCCGATACGGTTGCTGACCCAAGCGAGGGCCGCCCGGGACTTGCGCGACGCCATGGCGCCTCCTTCGCCGGCAGACTCGCCGCTGGTCGTCGCGGCCGTGCCGGGGTCGGCGGCGCTCACTGGAACTGCCCCTTGTACCAGGTCGGGTAGTCGGCCCGCGCGAAGCTGACGGGGCCGACCAGTACGGAACCGCCGCTCACCTTGGCGTCATAGAGCGGCAACGGCAGTGTCGCCGGGCCCTTGACGACCGTGCCGGTGGGGGAGAAGACGCTGCCGTGACAGGGGCACGTCAGCTCGTGGCCATCGGGCGTCACCACGCATCCCAGGTGCGTGCAGATGGCCGAGTAGACGGTGACCTTTCCCCCCTGGCTGGTGACGATGACGGGCCGCCCGCCCACGGCGACCGCGGTGAGCCGGTCGGGCGGGAACGACGACAGCGGTCCGACGTTGGTGACGGTGCCGATCTCGGCGGTGCTCGCCGGCGGCGGCTTGAGGAAGCGGAGGATCGGATACGCGATGCCGCCAAGAGCCACGGCGATCAGGCCGCCGAGCAGCCACCTCAGGAACCCGCTCCTCGTCATATGCTCCTCCTCCGGCGCGAGCGACGTGCACCGCTGCGCCTCGACGCGTGGGCGCCGACTGCATTACGCGCACTTCGAGCCCCGCTGTCAATACACGCGGGCGGGGCGGGGTGCCGATTCGGCACCCCGCCCCGCCCGACTTGGTCAATCCGTCCTGTCCCGGCCCGGTTTACGTCGCGGGCGACCACCCGTACACTAGTTGCCCGCGTTCGCGGCCAGGCTTGTCCTGCGCGAGCGCGCAGACGGCCAACGACCATGCGCTCGACGCTGCCCCGCCGGTCTCAACGACCGCTGGGGGAACTGGCGGGAGGTGGGAGACCGGCGGTCCAGCTCCGCCGGACGTTCTTAGGTCCACGAACACGTCACCAACCACTCGGCGCGCCCGCGAGCCAGGGGCGCCGACCTCACTCGGCCCTTCGTCTCTTCCCAGACCACCGCGAAGGGACCGGACATCAGAGAGGAGTACGAAGTGGCGCAAGTCATCACAGAAGCCAAGACGCTGAAGATCTGCATCAACGGCGAGTGGCGTGAGTCTGCGACCGACAAGTACATGCCGGTCACCGACTCGAGCACCGGCCAGGTCATCGCCCAGGCCCCGCAGTCGACCAAAGAAGAGGTCGAAGAGGCGATCCAGAAGGCCCACGAGGCGTTCCTCAAGTGGTCCGAGCTGACCATCCAGAAGCGCATCCAGGTCATCTATCGCTGGAAGGCCCTCCTCGAGAAGCATCTGGAAGAACTCGCCGTCATCTGCTCGACCGAGCTCGGCAAGAACCTCGACGAGTCGCGCGGCGAGATCATCAAGATCGTCGAGGCCTGCGAGACCGCCATGTCTGCGCCCATGACCATGAAGGGCGAGTCACTGATGAACGTGTCGACCGGGCACGACACCGTCAGTTACCGGGAGCCGATCGGCGTCTTCGCCGGCATCGCGCCGTTCAACTTCCCCGCCATGATCCCGTACGGCTGGATGGTCCCGCTGTGCATTGCCACCGGCAACACCTTCGTGCTCAAGGCCGCCAGCATGGTGCCGATGAGCAGCATCCGCCTGCTCGAGCTGCTGCACGAAGCCGGCATGCCCAAGGGCGTGGTCCAGCACCTGACCTGCGGCCGCAACGAGGCCGAGATCATGATGACGCACCCGCTCGTGCGCGGCGTGTGCTTCGTCGGCTCGACCAAGGTCGGCCTGCACGTCTACTCGGTGGCCGCGGCGCACGGCAAGCGTGTCCAGGCACAGACAGAGGCCAAGAACCACGGCATCGTCCTGGAAGACGCCGCCCTCGAGCGTGCCGCCGCCGGCATCATCAATTCCACGTTCGGCTGTGCCGGCATGCGCTGCATGGCACTACCGGTCATCTGCGTGCAGAACTCCGTCGCCGACGAGTTCATCGGCTACATGAAGAAGTTCGCCGAGCAGCGCGTCATCGGCTGCGCCTACGACCCCAAGACGGAGCTCGGGCCGGTCGTCTCGGCCGACCACAAGGACTTCGTCTCCGGCTGGATCGAGAAGTCGATCGAGGAGGGCGCCGAGTTGGTTCTCGACGGCCGCAACCCGACGCTGCCGCCCGAGTTCGCCAACGGCCACTTCCTCGGCCCCACGATCTTCGACAACGTCACTCCCGACATGAGCTGCGGCTGGGAAGAGGTCTTCGGCCCCGTCACGTACGTCAAGCGCATCGAGGACTTCGAAGAGGGCATCACGCTGGCCAACCGCAGCCGCTTCGCCAACGGCTCGTGCATCTTCACCGAGAGCGGCTACTACTCGCGCGAGTTCGCCAAGCGCAGCCACGCCGGCATGGTCGGCATCAACGTCGGCATCCCGGTGCCGGTGAGCTTCTTCCCGTTCGCCGGTCACAAGGACTCGTTCTTCGGCGAGTCGCACTGCCTCGGCAGCGACGGCATCCACTTCTTCACCGAGGTCAAGTGCGTGACCAGCCGCTGGTTCACCGAGGTCGACAAGAAGCAGAAGAAGGTCAGCACCTGGGAAGGCACCGTCGACCGGACCTGAGCGAACGACCGCGCGCCGTGCCGCACGAGACGGCCGCGGCGCAGGTGGTCGGACGGGCGGGGCGCCGCAGGCGCCCCGCCCGTCGTCGTTCAGGGAGTGGGGCGGGGCGCCACAGGCGCCCCGTCCCACGACCTACAGGACCGTCAGCCGCACCCTGCCGGGACGCACCTGCGGGTTGCCGGCGCGGTCGGACGCCTGGACCAGGACGCGATAGGCGCCGGGCCTGAGCCGAACGCCCAGGCGGCACACAAGGCGCTTGCCCGTGAGCTCTTTGCCGAGCGCCAGCGTGCGCACCTTCTTGCCGGTCACCCTCTTGATCACCACGGTGACCGCCACCTGCGGGTCGTCGCCGTCGACGACGCGATAGACGAGCTTGGCTTTCGTGCCGCTCCGCACCGCCAGCGGGCCCCGGGCCTTGACGCGGGGGCGCGTCGCGTCGGCCGGCACGCCGCCGCTTGTGGTGGCGAGGATCGTCCCGTTGTCGCCGGCCAGCCAGCCGGTCCGGGCATCGACGAACGCGACGGCGCGCAGGTCGAACTCGGTGCCGGTGCCGTCGGCCCACCAGGTGACGCCGCCGTCGTAGGTGTGCAGGGCACAGCCCGCGTCGCCGACCGCCCAGACATGCTGCCTGTCGAGCGCCGCCACGGCAGTCAAGGCCGTCGGCACGCCGGCCGGCTGCTCGGCCCACGAGGCGCCGCCGTCGGTGGTCTTCAGCACGATCGGACTCTCCCAGCCGCCCACGACCCAGCCGGTCGTCGCGTCGACGAAGTCCACCGCCGCCAGACGCGTGCTCTCGAAGTCCTGCGGCTCCCACGAGCGACCGCCGTCGGTCGTCGCCAGGATCTGGCCGGTGCAGGTATCGGCGCCCGGGTCGTACGTCGCAGCTACCGCCCACCCGCGCACGCCGTCGACGAAGTCGACGCCCAGGAGGTCGCCCACGCCCTGGACGCGGCCGCCCGTCCAGCGAGCGCCGCCGTCGCTGGTGCGCAGAACCACCCCACCGGCACCGACGGCCCAGCCGCGGCGGGAATCAAAGAAGCGCACGCCGGTCAGAGCCGCGGTCGTGCTGGACTGCTGTGCCGTCCAGTTGAGGCCGCCGTCGCTGGTGCGCACGACCGTCCCACCGTCGCCGACAGCCCAACCGAGGTCGCCGCTCACCATGTCCACGCCGCGCAGCGGTCCCAGGCCGTTGCCGGACGACCGCCAGACGGCGCCACCGGTCACGCTGGAAAGCACCGGCAGCGTGGCGTCGCCGGTGTACACGTCGATCAGCTCGCCCACGGCGACCGCCGCCGATCCGCCGGCAGTGTCCAGTCCGAACAGGGACGTCGGCGAGCCCGCGGACGCCGACGCCCACGTGCGCCCACCGTCCGTGGACGACGCGATCGCGCCCGAGTCGCCGACTGCCCAGACCCGGCCGGAGGCGGCCGTCACCACATCGACGAGCTCGTGCGCCACCGGCGCCCGACCGGCGACCCACGTGTCACCGCCGTCGGTCGTCGACACGACACTGCCGCCGAAGCCGACACCCCAGCCGTTCCGGGAGTCAGCGAAGGCCAAAGAGGTCAGCGAGGCGATGGGCGGGTACTGCTCGTCCCAGGAGGTGCCGCCGTCGGTCGTGCGCCAGACGCCGGACTCGTCCGTCAGGAGCCACCCGTCGGCGCCGCGGAAGACCGCGGCCGAGAAGCCCGCATTGTCCGGCGCCCGGCGCCACGCCCAAGTCGCACCACCATCGGCGCTGCGCAGGAGGGTGTCGTTCTCGCCGACGACCCAGGCCGTCCACGAATCCGCGAAGGTCACCCCATAGAGGTCGCCGGTCGCCCCCGAGAAGCGGCTGCGCCAGGTGCTCCCGCCATCGGTCGTGCGCACGACCGTGCCCGCCTGGCCGACCACGAGCCCGCACTGGGCGTCGCGGAAGTCCACCGCGGTGAGATCCCTCGTGGTGGGAGTCGGCTGTCGCCGCCAGCTCGCCCCGCCGTCGCTGGTGGCGACCACCAGACCACCCTCGCCGACCGCCCAGCCCCGCTGGTCGTCTGCGAACTCGAGTGCGACGAGCTGCTCCGTGGCGCCGGTGTTCGACGAGGCCCACGTGCGCCCGCCATCACTGCTGCGCAAGACATGCCCGAGGTCATCGAGAGCCCAGACGTGATACGCGTCGACTGCGCAGACCGAGATGAGGTTGTTGCCCAGGGGTACAGGGTTCTGCCACTGCCAGCCACCGTCGCCGGTCGACAGCGCCGCATGCGCCACACCGACCGACCAGAGAAGAACGAACACGGCGCTGATCGCGAACGCCGACACCCAGACGACGAAAGGCGACGGCGTGACATGCGGGGAGGGACGCGCTCTGGTGCCGGGGGCGCCGTGGTCGGCCGCCGGGCGGCCGGCTTTCTCTCGCGGGGACCATCTCATCTTCTGCCTCCGCCCCCTTCACTGGTTTGTATCGGCACGAACCACCGTTCGATGAGCGCGATGGGCGCTCTAGGCCGTGCCGCGGCCGATCGCCGGCCTTCCGCCCGCCGCTATACTTGCGCCCATGGGTGCCGACGAACTCCGCCTCTCGCCGGTCTTCGGCGATCTGACCGACGAGCAGCTCGACAAGCTGGCCGCCATCGCCGAGCCGCTCGTCCTGCCGGCTGGCCGTGTCGTGTTCGTCCAGGGTGACCCCGCCGACGCGTTCTACCTGGTGGGCGACGGAGCGGTGAAGGTCTTCAAGCAGTTGCGCGACGGGCGCACGGCGACGATCCGCTACGTCCACCCGGGCGAGACCTTCGGCGAGTCGGTGCTCTTCGCCGCCACCTATCCGTCCAACTCCGAGACGACGGCCGACAGCCGGTTGCTGCGCTTCTCCACGGTCGCCTTCCGACGACTGGTCATCGACGAGCCCGACATCGGCCTGCGGTTGCTGGGCGCCATGGCGCGTCTCATGGTCATGCTCAACCAGCGTGTCGAGGAACTCCTGCTGCCGGTCCCTGCGCGTCTGGCGCGCCATCTGCTCGGCCTCTGCGCCGAGCGCGGCGGGCC
>Ga0315282_10011379_pt1 | contig 13797 bp, 11 predicted proteins | sample YL17G07_20_MG_FD_203693 | JGI IMG/M metagenome (GOLD analysis project Ga0315282, IMG submission 203693) | Sediment microbial communities from Yellowstone Lake, YNP, Wyoming, USA - YL17G07_20 | ecosystem: Environmental > Aquatic > Freshwater > Lake > Sediment | place: USA: Wyoming | collected... | reverse complement strand
TTCGAATCCGGTCCGTTTGTTGTCCATTGGTGCTCTTCGTTGATGGTACACTGAACCTGGTTGGCCTGCTGGTCGTATTGATGCGACCACATGTCGGGCGAGTTGGTCGCGGGCCATGCGTTGAAGGCGATGCGCTCGAGCCGGTCCGCGTGCGCCGGATCGCCCAGGATGGCGAGAAGGTGTTCGAGGGAGAACATATAGTCCGCGACGGCGCAAAGCTCGGTTCCCTGGACTGGATTCCTCCCAGCGAGGCATTCGTCGCCCGTGAAGATGCCCGTCACCTGCCCGTGATAGCGATCCAGGAGACCCATCATCTCCCGCGCGAAGGCGCGGTCCGAATCGTTGCGGCTCACACGCCACCAGAGCGGGTAGCCCTTGATGGCCAGAGCGGTGTTGACCACGTGCTTGTCCCATTTCCACATGCCGCGGCGCGGCGTGGGCACGGTGACGTCCTCGCCTTTGTAGAACGCCTTCCAGTCGAAGCCCTGCGCGTGCAGCTTGCGCGCGAGGTCCAACAGCCACGCCTCGCCGGTTCTTTCGTACACATAGAAGATCGCTATGAGGCCCTCGAACCACCTGTGCCTGCCCCAATCGAAGAGCGGCCGGGCGTCGAGGTGCTCATGCAGCATCCGGAGGTTTCGGCTCACGGCGTCGAGGACGCGCTGGTCGCCCGTGGCCTCGTGGTACTGAATCAGCGCCTTGTCGCACAGGAAATGGGCCCACACGTCGAACGGGTTTCCATTGTTGCCGGAGCGCGGTCCCAGCCAGCCGTCCGCGCCCTGGCGCCCCAGAATGGTCTCGACGCGGCCGCGCACCTTTTCGATGAGGCGGGCGTCCCGCAGCACAAAAGCAAGCGGAATGGCTCCATCGAGCCAGTATGGCGCGCGCTCCCAGCTATCCGCCGACCCGCCAAACCAGGCGCTGTCGCGCACGTCGGGCCAGAACTCATCCAAGTGGCCGGATAAGCCATCGGCCTGAATCCGGAGCTGCTTTTTCAGCCATCCCGTGGGCTCAATGCCTCCGAGGGGAAGGGGCTGAAGAGAAAGAGGCATCAGATCGTTCATGGGTTGTATGACTTTCCTTCGGGTTGTGCGACTCCTCAGTTGAGCTGCTCCGGGGGAATCTACGCCCTCGTCCACTTCTCCACTTTCTTCAGCAGGTCGCGCGCCTCTTCCTCGCTGGACGCGCTGGTAACCAGGAACAATCCGCGCGAGGAGAGCTGCGCGAGGAGCGGCTCCACTTCGTTCATCTCCACAAAAGGAAGAATCAGGCGCTTCCCCTCCGCCTGGATACGCCTATAAAGCGGAATCCAGCGGGGACTGCCCGTCGGCGGTTGTCCAGCGCCGGGCGTCCACTGGATCGCTTTCAGCTCCTTCAGTTCCAGCAGCGCGTCCAGGTGCTTTACTTCGTCCGGCCCGTCCCAGTGATAGACCGAGTACGTGTTGATCTCCATATAGCGTTGGAGTTCAGGGATGATGAATTCCTCAAACATGGCGGGGGAAAGCACCGTCGAGAAATCGCACGACATCTGATAGTGCGGCCCGGGAGCCCAGGTTTGCATCCAGGGAATGCAGCATCCCCCGTCGTTGCAGGGCAGCGCGATGTCAAACAACAGCCGATGCACACGCAGCCATGTGTCCACGAGCGCGGCGATGCCCCGCTTGACCGCATCGGGAGACTCGATCATGTCGTACACGAGCGGCTGCATGCCCCGCAGCAGCGACAAGTCATCGGTCGCGGAGCCCAGTTCCGGCAGGCCGACCAAGTAACGGCCCCGGCACTCCTGAGCAAAATAGCGGGTGTTGTCTATGGTCTCTCTGTAAAGCGGCGCGTTCTCGATATCCACGTCCCAATCGAACGTCTCCAGGTTGTCAATAGCAGGATGGAACCAGGCCGTATCGGCTCGGTATTCCACAGGGCTGCCATAAAACGCCGCCATGGCGGACGCGCCGACGCACATGGTTGTCGCCGGGTACGCCTCGCCGCCGTGGAAGGTTCTCTCGAACCAGGCGAGTTTCCTCTGCAGACTCCATTCGGGATCCAGCCAGTACCGCCGCAGTTCCTCTTCGGTTTGCAGCGGGGGCGCGGTTGGCGGCGGGGAAGACAACGCCTCGGCGGAAGGCGCATACACCGCAATGCAGCAGCGGTCCACAATCTCGCGTTCCCAGAACGCCAGGAACCGTTCCCCGCTTTTTCCCCAATCGTCCTTGTATTGCACGGTCCGCTCCATCAAGAGATTCCGCTGCTACACTTTGGTTATCTCGATTCTTGCCGTCTTGTCTCCCGCGCAAACAGGCAGCTGGACCACGCTTTCCTTTCCGTCCCCAATGCCGCAGACGGCCACTTCCTTTCCCTCGCGCAGCACGCGGTAGCGCCCCCCACGCAACCCGCCCAGGGTCACGCGGGTGCTGTGATCCACCCCGCTTGCATCTTCAACACAGAACCGGATGCGGTTCAGATCATGGTCCACCTCGATGGGAAGCTCGGCGCTGAAGTGATCGCGCTCCATCAACAAGTCGAACCGGTTCTCTCCCGGCCGGACGTGAAAACGCCGCCGCACGGCATCGAGGATGTAATTGCGGTGCAGGGTCAATCGGCTTTTCATCTGAATCCTCCCTGGGCTGGCTGGTGGTCCGTTTCCACAATACGGCAAGGGATTCTACCCTATTCGACGCAGCGATGCAACCGTATTCGCACACGCGTAAACTAGTAGCCATCCTCGATGGATCGCACCATCCGCACGATGGGCAATAATACCTGCAAGAACAGTATATTCAACTATCTCTATCTAAGCGCCTTCGGCAATCTCCACCATATATACACATATAAGAATAGTCAATAAAACTCTTAACGAACGCAGACGTAATCGCTACCGTCAACAGCGGGGAAAAAGCCGGAAGCGGCGCGAGAGCCGCCCGCGGTCTGTTGTCCCAAGCCGCCGAGGGCGCTTCGGGCGAATACCCGTTCTCCCTGAGTACGAACCCCATTCATCACTGGGCCGCCGCGGGTGCGTGGCTCAATGCTTCGAGCGGGATGCCCCGGCGCGGGATGTCCGGGCCGGCGTACTTCAGATCAAGGCCTTCCCCACCGACGCTCTGGCAGTGGTCCAGACGCAAGGCGTGGGCCCCCGCTTCCAAGCCAACCGCCGCGCGGGGCGTGCCCTGGGTGTAGTCAACGGCGATTACGTCCTTGCCATCAATTGTCAGTTTCGCGCGGTCATCAGCCGACAGGTAGAAGACGTACACCCCCGTCGCCGGCACAGTGAGATACCCTTCGAACCGCAGTGCATAGTTCTCTTTTCTTGGCTCGGCGGGCTTGATGCTGATCTCCTTGGCGACTGCCACCCGCGCCGGTTTCAGCGCGCTGAAATCCGGCAGCTTCTCCCGGGAAAGGCCGTTGTCCTCGAAGTAGGAGACCTGAAGCCCGGGTTCGGCCTTCTCGGGAAGCTTCACGGCGGGCGCGGCGGTCGTGGGTGTCAGACGGAATTCCAGAACCCGGCTTTCGAATCCGTTGGCCCAGAAGGCACGAGCCTTGACGGTCGTCGCCTCCTTGACCTTGATCGGGCCTTCGTAGAGAGTCGAACTCTTCGAAGGATCCGAACCATCCAGGGTGTAACGGATCTGGGCGTCTTCCCGTCCGCACTTTATCTCGGCGGACCCTTCCCCAATGAACAGATCGGCTTCCACCACCTTGACGGGAGCGGAGTAGCCCTGAAGCGCTAGGGACGATCCCTTCGGGTCCACTTTACAAACCTCGCGGTCGTAGGTCATCAGACCATTGTTCTCGACCTCGATGTCGGTGAGCTGCGTGTAAACGCCGGCGCTGATCCCGGGGTCCTCCATCCGCTCGCGAAGAATCCGGCACAGCTCCTCGTAGCGGGCATTCAGGTCATCGAAGTTCTGAAAACTCTGATAGCCCCAACCCTCGTTCTTCCACATATGGCCCGTCAGATTGAAGCCGAGCCCGCCGTATTCGCCGATCACCGCCGCGCGGGTCGGTTCGGGACGCGGCGCCCCGGGAACGGGATAACTGTGGATATCGAAGAGATCCCCCACCTTCTTGTCGGCCCATCCGCTGGCGTTGTTCACCAGCCGGCTCGGATCCTGCTGTTTGATCTTCCCCGCGAGGCGCTCGGTGTCATATTGGCCCCAGCCCTCGTTAAACGGTACCCAAACAATGATGCAGGGATGGTTCCTGAAGGCTTCGATCACGCGCCCCAGTTCGAGCTCGAACTGTTTCTTCTGGGCATCGTCGGACTCATCGCCCGCCGGCATGTCCTGCCAAACCATCAAGCCCAGCTTGTCGCACCAGTAGTACCAGCGATCCGGCTCCACCTTCACGTGCTTGCGCGACATGTTGAAGCCGTATTTCCTCGTCATCTCCACGTCGAACTTAATGGCCTCGTCCGACGGAGCCGTGTACAGCCCATCCGGCCAGAAACCCTGGTCCAGCGGACCGGCCTGGAACACGAACTTGTTGTTGAGCAGCATCCGCGTGACCCCCTTCTCATCGGGTCCCACGGAGATTTTCCGCATGGCGAAATAGCTGCCGACCTCGTCCTTGGCCGCGCCGTCGGTCAGGCGGATCTTAAGGTCATACAGGTAAGGCGAGTCCGGCGACCAGAGCTTGGGCTTGGGAATGGCGAGTTTCAGTTCCTCCCCGGCTTTGCCATCGGCGGAGGCGATCTCCTTGCCGTTGTCCAAAGCCACGGCATTCACCTCCCCGGCTTTGGCCTGAACGACCAGTCTCACCATCCCGGCATCCACGTCCGGAGTGATCGTGAACGACTCGATATGGTTCTGGGGCGCCGGCTCGAGCCAGACCGTCTGCCAGATGCCGCTGGTGGAGGTATACATGATGCCGCCCGGTTTCGGAACCTGCTTGCCGTGCGCGTAGGGACCCGTGGGGTCCCACGCCGCCACGACCAATTCCTGCGGGCCGCCGCCTTTAATGGCTTCTGTGACGTCGAAGGTGAACGGATCGTAGCCTCCCTGGTGCGTGCCGATTTCCTTGCCGTTCACGTAAACGACGGCCTCCCAGTCCACGGCGCCGAAGTGCAGCAGGATCCGCTGCCCCATCCAGCCGCCAGGAACCTGGAAACTACGGTGGTACCACAGACGGTCATCGGGACTGACGCGACCGCGGATGCCCGACAGCGCGGATTCCACCGGAAAGGGGACAAGAATCTTCTTGTCAAACTGTTGCGGCTGACTGTCCGCCTTGGGCGCCATGGCAAAATCCCACAAGCCGTTCAGATTCTGCCACTCCTTCCGCACCATCTGCGGCCGCGGGTATTCCGGCCAGGCCTTGTCCGGCTTCACTTCCTTGCCCCACCGCGTCATCAGAGGGCTTGGCGCAGGTTTCCAGTCTGCCGCCCCGGCCGCCCCACACAGGCTCCCCGCCAAGGCTCCCATGCACGCCAGCGCGCACAATGTCGCGATTGAACGAGTCCTCATCCACTCTCTGCTCATAATATGTCTCCTTTGCCGACCCTGCCGTTTACCACGCTCCGTAAACCCCAGTGAACGGCGGCCTGAGAATGTAACAGGCGGCAGAGAGAAACTGTGCCACCCGAACGCAAGGTTACCCTCCCTTCCTGGGCGGTGTCCACGAAAATCCCTCTCGCCTCTTGGAGACGGGCGCATCTTGATGAAGCTACGCAGGCAAAGCAAAGCGGGGCGGTAAAGTAGGGCGGACGTCTCGCCTGCCATATTTTCAGACCTGGCTCGCGGCGGCGATCCGCGACGGCGGGATGCTCGCCTCGCAAGACAGGCTAAAGCCCGCGCTACGAACAGGTCCGCAGGCGAGACGCCCGCGCTACGAACAGGTCCGCAGGCGAGACGCCCGCGCTACGAACAGGTTCGCAGGCGAGACGCCCGCGCTACGAACAGGTCCGCAGGCGAGACGCCCGCGCTACGAACAGGTTCGCAGGTGAGACGCCCGCGCTACGAACAGGTCCGCAGGCGAGACGCCCGCGCTACGAACAGGTCCGCAGGCGAGACGCCCGCGCTACTTTGTCCAGCGCTTGGATTTGGTGGCTTCATCGAGACGCGCCCCTTGGAGACACCGACCCAACGGAGATCGGGAGCCTTACGCCCCTCGGCGATTACCCTTATCCGTTTATGCGGGGGGAAGGGCAAAACCAATCACCTGTCCAGAAATAGTCATATCCGCTTGCCAGGATTCCGGCCATTCATACGCAAACGCATGAATAGTAAAGCGTTATTCACGATTCGCGAGGACTGGATCTGGGGTTTGCCCCCATGCGGGATGGTCGAAAAGCGCAAAAACATTTGACATTGCTCCGGCAGTCCTGTAACTTCCCTTCAGGGGTGAGGATTGCTATTCCTTGCTTCTGGAAGTGTCCCGCGATTCCGTCTGATTCGGGAGATCAGCGTTATGCCGACCATGGGAGACATTGCGAAACACAGCGGTTATTGCCGGGCCACCGTTTCCGCCGTCATCAACGGCAAGGGAGGTGTTTGCGCGGTGACCAAGCGGGCCATCCTCGAGATGGCGCGAAAACTGGGCTACAAGCATCCCGGTCTTCCCGAGGCGCATGAAGGAGACCATCCGGGAATCATCGGCGTCGTGTTCCGGAACGTCACCCATCCGTATAACGAGATGCTTGTCAACGGCATCGAACAGGCATTAGCCTTCTCCCCCTACCGCGCGGAGTACTTCAGCACGCACGAAAACGCCACGCGCGAGGCCGAGATATTCGAGAGCCTGCACACCCGCAACGCCCGAGGCTTGATTTTTGGCCCGGTCAGCAAAGGCTGGAGCCTCGAGAGTATATGGCATTTCTACCAGACGAATGTTCCCGTCATCTGCATCGAGAGGATCGCGGCGCTCCCGATCGATTATGCGGATTTCGACAACCAGGCCGCGGGGTACAAGGCCACGGAATTCCTCATCAAGAAGGGGCACGAAAAGATATGGTACGTGCAGGGCTCCCCCAATTCCGTCGCTTCCGAGCAGCGTGAACTGGGATATAAGAAGTGCCTCCTCGAACACAAAAAATACTTCGACTATTCCATGTTGATCCCGGGGCTGGATGAAATGGACCTGGTCTACGCCCGGCTCAAGGAGCGATTCGCGAAATCCAAAGACCGCCCCTCCGCGATCTTGTGCTTTAACGATCTCTCCGCCATCGGCGCCTACAAGGCCATCTATGAAATCGGACTGAAGATTCCGGGCAACGTCAGCGTCGTGGGATGCGACAACATTCCCATGGCGGCGGCCATGTTCCCCGGTTTGACCACGATTTCGTTCCAAGTGACCGAAGTCGCCGAATACGTGGCGAAGGCGTTGCTGGAGAAAATCGAACGGAAAGAACCGCGGGCGAAGCGGATCGCCAGGATTTTCCCCCCCACCTTGATCCTCCGCGAATCGGTGGCCGATTTGAACGCTTCCCGCCGGACCACGGCTCGAGAACGCAAGCACGAAGGCGCTCTCGCATAAGCGCCGCCGCATAGCCCAAGGAGATTCTGGCCATGGTGACCATGAAGGAAATTGCGCGACTTTCGGGATATTCCCGAACCACCGTCTCCGCCGTCCTGAGCCGCAAGCCGGGCATCTCCGAGCGCGCCACCCGGAAGATTCTCGAGATCGTGGAGCGCTACAATTACCGGCCCAGCCTGATTGCCTCCACCCTCGTCGGCAAATCGTCAAACCTGATTGGCGTCGTTGTGCGCGACATGATGAACCCCTGGTATGCCGGATTGGCGAGGGGGATTGAAAGCGTGATCTCGGAAACCGGGTTCAATCTGCTCTTCTTCAGCACCAACGAGGACCCCGTCCGGGAGGTCCAGGCGATTCAGACCATGGCCGCTTACCAGGTGGATGGGTTGATCCTCGGCCCGGTGCTGACGAATCCCGATCACGAGCATATCTGGCTGTTCATCCGCAACAAGCGCCCCCTGATTTGCCTGAACAGGATTCCAGGGCTGGACGTGGATTTCATCACTTTTCAAAACGAGCAAACCGGGTGGTTGGTCGCGGATTATCTACACGAAATCGGCCATCGGAACATCGCCTATCTGTGCGGCAATCCCGGCTCCCACGTCTGCGAAGAGCGGCTGCGGGGATTCATGATCGGGCTGACAAACCAGCGCCTGGATTTCGATCCCGCACGGATTGCGGTTCCTTGCGGGGCAACCTCGCAGCAGGGCTACGAAACGGCCCTCCACGTACTTAAGAGACCCTCCAGGGAAAGGCCCACCGCCCTCTTCTGCTTCAACGATCAAGTCGCGGTCGGCGTCTACAAGGCCGCGCACGAACTCGGGCTCCGGATACCGAATGAACTGAGCGTGGTGGGAGTTGACGATATCGAGATTGCATCCATGCTGGGCCCCCCGCTCACCACCGTCTCCTTCTCAATCCACGAGGTGGGGCGTTTCGTGGCGAAAGAACTGTTGGCTCGCATTCGGAATGAGCACGCAACTGGCAGACTGGACAGAGTATTCACCCCCACTTTGGTGAAGCGGGGTTCCACGGCCCCGATCGGTCGGCCCGCATGAAGACAAATTGAAACGCCCAATCCGAGAAGCCTTCCATTACCACGTGTCAAAACAGATTGCCCTGTGCGGGATGCCGTGCTTCGTTCGCACGGTAAAGTCATTTCTGTGCCGAGGGGTAAATCCAGTATTTTCAGCGAGTGATAGCCTTGGCACATACCCGCCGCACGCGTTCCCAACAACATGGCGATTTGAGCGGGAAATCCGTGGATGGCATTCTCCCGAACAACTCCCCGCATTGCGTTTTTATTCTTGACACGCGTACAATATTATGCATTAATGCGCGAATGGGTGTCGAATCACATCCGCTGCTTTGCCGCATGCAAAGCAGTCGGATCCCCGAATTCACAGGAACTTTGAGAGCATCGCCCCGGGTCTGCCAAAGAGGTTGGAATGAAGTCTGACAATCCCAGAAAAAAACCCTCCTCCAAAGCGATGCTTTCGACATCGGGAAACGCGCTGAGCAATAGTGTCATGCAGCGGGATTATCCTATTCATCCCGTTCCTTTTCGTCATGTTCGCATTACCGGCGGTTTCTGGGCGCCCATCCTCCAGACCAACCAGCGGGAAACGCTCCCATTTGTCTTTCAAAAATGCGAGGAATATGGCCGCGTCAGCAATTTCGAACTCGCGGCCGGTCTGAAATCCGGGGAACATCGCGGGTCCTACCCATTCGACGATACCGATCTCTACAAAGCCATCGAAGGCGCGTCGTATTCGATTGCGATTCATCCCGATCCTCAAATGGAGAGTTATCTCGATCACCTGATCGCCATCATCGCCGCAGCTCAAGAGAAGGATGGGTATCTCTTTACTCCGCTGACCAACAACTGCGAACGCCTGCGCCATCGGATAGGCCGCGCACGGTGGGAGAAACTCGCGGAGGGGAGCCACGAGCTGTATTGCTCCGGCCATTTGTTTGAGGCCGCGGTGGCGCATTACAGGGCCACGGGAAAGCCCTCGCTGCTGGACGTGGCCATTCGGAACGCGGACTTGCTCGTTCGCGAATTCGGCCCCGGAAAGAATGAAACAGCGCCCGATCACCCCATTGTGGAGATGGCATTGGCCCGCCTTTACAGGGTCACGGCAAACCCGGAGTATCTCAACCTGGCCGTATTCTTTCTTGAGAAGCGGGGCCCGGGAGGACCCGAATACCAGCAGAGCCATTTGAGAGTCGCCCATCAGCGAGAGGCAGTGGGACATGCCGTCCGGGCCTCCTATCTGTATTCAGGAATGGCGGACGCCGCGGCCCTGACCGGCCAGCATCCCGAATACATCGAAGCGCTCGAAGCCATCTGGCGGAACGTCGTGGAGCGCAAACTATATATCACCGGCGGAATCGGCGCCCGCCACGGCGGCGAGTGTTTTGGCGAGGACTATGAACTCCCGAACGCCAGCGCCTATTGCGAATCCTGCGCCTCGATCGGCAACGTGTTCTGGAACAGCCGCATGTTTCTCCTGCATGGCGATTCCTTCTACATCGACGTGTTGGAGCGGACGCTCTACAATGCCTTGCTGGCCGGATACTCACAGACCGGGCGCGAGTTCTTCTACCCCAATCCATTGGAGTCTTTTGGCCAGCACAAACGGGGCGGCTGGTTCGGATGCTCCTGCTGTCCCACCAATTTCGTCCGCTTCATTCCTTCCCTCTCCGGCTACGTCTATGCGTCCCGCGGAAGGGATCTTTACGTCAATCTTTTCATGGAATCCCTGGCGCGCATCCGCCTGGCCGACGGAATCGTCCACCTCGAGCAAAAGACGCGTTACCCGTGGGACGAGGTGGTTCAGATCATAGTGAATCCGGAGAACGAGGGCGCATTCTCCATACTCATCCGCATTCCCGGGTGGGCGCGGAATCAGCCGCTTCCGAGCAGTTTGTACCGCTACGAGGATTCCCCCCAATCCGGCGGAAACGGCCTGAGCTTATCCGTCAATGACGAAGACGTCCCGGTTTCCCTGGATAGAGGATATGCCCGGATCGAACGTCATTGGAAACAGGGAGATGTGATCAAGCTGAGATTACCCATGCCGATTCGGCGGGTCGTGTGTTCCGAGGAAGTCCCCGGCAATATCGGGAAAGTGGCCATCGAACGGGGGCCGATCGTATATTGCGTGGAAGGCGCCGACCTCGAGGACGGCTACGTCTTCAACATGGTTCTGCCTGATTCGGCCGAACTCCACAACCAATTCGATCCCGATTTCCTTGGCGGAGTCGAGACCATACGGGGGCGCGCCCTGGTTCTCACGCAGGAGGATCTGCACAAACCGCCTCTTTCGCGGGCAATCCCCTTCCAGGCGATTCCCTATTATGCATGGGCGCATCGCGGCGCCCACAAAATGGCCGTCTGGCTGCCCCGCAATCCCCAATCCGCCTTGCCCTTGCCGGCTTGGAGCAAAAAGCGCATCCGGAAAATCACGTTATCCCCCAACGCCGATCCCCAATGTCCGTTTTACCGGTGGATCCTCGATGGGTCGGAATCGGCATGGATCCAGTACGATTTTACGTCACCCCGTCTCGTTTCGAGTTCCAAGGTTTATTGGTTCGACGACACGGACAACCGGGACCAATCGTTTCCCCGGAAATGGCGTCTCCTCTATCGCAACGGCGAATCCTGGGAACCCGTGTCGGCCAAGAACGAATACACTATCGAGCGCGATCAGTTCAACGAGGTGTTCTTTCAGCCCGTGCAAACCGACGCGTTACGATTGGAGTTGGAGCTGCCCGGGGTGTCCGGCGGCGTGATCGAGTGGCTTTTCGACTGAGCCCGGCCGCGTAAACCGGCCCTCGAGTATCGCGGAAAACGAATGCGCCGCGTGATCCCGTTCCCGCGCCGCGTGGAGGCCGCCACGAGGCGCTTTTCGCCCAACCATCACCGCTCTAAAGCCCTGTGAAAACACAACTTGCACGTAATCATTTGGGAAACGATTTACTCTTCACCCCTCACTCTTCACCCTTCACTCTCACTTTGAATTGCTTAACCCGGGTGCTCTTCATTGACTTCCGTGGCATCTCTTGAAATAATGGTGTCCAGACGAGACGCTTGCAGCGTGGAGGCATGCTTATGACCATTGCAACAGAACAGATGATTCGCGAGATGGCAGCCGTTGTGGCGCGCGAGGCACAGCCGGACGCCATTATCCTTTTCGGTTCGCACGCCGTCGGCTCGGCCGGACCCGACTCCGACGTGGACTTGATGGTCATCGAGCAAGGACCGTTTGGTCTCGCCAAAGATCGGCGCCGTGAAATGACCCGATTGTGGCGCGCGCTGGCCGGGTTCGCCGTCGCCAAGGATATTCTGGTTTACAGCCGCGAAGAAGTGGAACATTGGCGCGGCGCGCGCAATCACGTCGTCGCGCGGGCGCTGCGAGAAGGGAAACTGCTCTATGGCCGGCTCTGACGAAGCGCAACATTTACTCGCCGCGGCCCGAAAGAATTGGAATGCGCTGCACGGCATGACCGATTGCGAGGTGTTTGCTGACGAAATCTTTGGGTTCCATGCCCAACAAGCCGTGGAAAAGGCCCTCAAATCCTGGTTGTCGTTTCTCGGCATCGAGTATCCGAAAACCCACGATCTCACGCTCTTGCTCAATGATCTTCAGGCCCACGGTCAAAATGTGGAGCGCCTCGAAGCGCTTGTCGAGTTCAATCCTTATGCCGTTCAGTTCCGGCATGAAGCGTTCGATGAACTGGGGAGTCCCCTCGACCGCGATGCCGTGAAAAACCAAGTCGGCGATCTCCTCGGGATGGTGGAGAAGTTGATCGCTCCCTCGATATAGGGTCCGCTCGCAAGTGACTATCTCGGGGACGTTCGACTCATTATCATGACGCTGGATATCGCTAGCCCAGCCCACCCGGACGTGAGCGCCTTCGATCGAATCATGGCTGAAGAGCAGCGTTTCGGGGAACCGCCCGGAAAGCATCCGTCAGAAAGACCCTGCATGAGGACGAATGGTGGTTTTCCATCATTGAGAAAGCGGGGACAAAAGCGGGGGATACCATGCCGGTTGGGCGTTGGCAGACTGGGTTCCTCACTGCGGGAGTTCCATTCGGTGACGTAAGGGAGAGGCTACAGGTATGGCGTTCTCTGACTTGGGGCCGGAAAAATTGCTGTTTCCGCCGATCCGCTGTGGTATAGTGCGCTCGTAGGGGTCGCAGGATGTTGGACGTACGGCATCCTGCGACGTGAAAGGGAGAGGCCATGAAAACGATCAAGGCCACGGCGGAAATCGACGCGGAGGGATGGCTGACCGTCCGCACGCGCATTCCCGAGAAGATGGAAGCGGGTCCGGTGGAAGCGGTCATCGTTTTGCAGCCCGGTCAAGTCAAACACAAGGCCGGTGCGGAAGGGCATGCCGTCCCGTCGAAACAGCAACGGATGATGGAGTGTGTCCGTGAACTGCGCAAGCTCGGCCCTATCTCCGGGATGGAAGACCCCGTTGCCTGGCAGCGCTCCATCCGCGAAGACCGCGCTCTGTGCCACGGGAAGTAGCCGATGCTCATAGACAGCAACATCGTGATCTACTCCGTCCTGCCGGAGCATGCTTTTCTCGATGCGTGGTTGGATCGCGCCGACACATCCTTCTCGGTCATCACGCAAATCGAAGTTCTTGGTTTCTCACAACTGACCGATGCTCAGCGCGAACGCTTTGAGGAATTGTTTGGCGTCGCGGCGACCCTCCCCTTGGACGATGCGGTCACTCAGGCCTGCATTCGCCTGCGCCGTGCTCGCCGCATGAAACTGGGAGACGCCATCATCGCCGCCACCGCATTGGTGCACGATCTTCCGTTGGTTACCCGCAACGTAGAGGACTTCGTGGACATCCCGGGTCTTCAGGTTGTCAATCCCTTCGTGGCATAGTTCGGTTCCATAAAGGATGAAGTGGCGAGAAGAACGCTGTTTCAGGAGTTCCGCGACGCCGGGAGTTGAATCCGGCGGACTTTGAGCGCGGGATGTTTGACACCCATGAAAACGGTTCTCGTTGCTGGCGCATCGGCATTCGTGGTAGGCGCGTAATCGCCACCCTCGCGCGAAACGGCATCCGGCCCTCGAGTATCGCGGAAAACCAACACGCCGCGGGAGGAATCGTCATTCCCCCGCGGCGTGTTCTTGTCTTTCACCGCGTGTGTTTTATCTCGCGCTCTTCCGTTTCACGTCGGCCCATACAACCGTCTTCACTCCGTCGCATTTCCAGACACAGCCCTGGACCGTTACGTCCTTCCCCTCCAGAGCCGAATCCGTTTTGCCTCCCACCGTATTGGGCATCACCCGGACACGCG
>Ga0315282_10011378_pt1 | contig 13798 bp, 10 predicted proteins | sample YL17G07_20_MG_FD_203693 | JGI IMG/M metagenome (GOLD analysis project Ga0315282, IMG submission 203693) | Sediment microbial communities from Yellowstone Lake, YNP, Wyoming, USA - YL17G07_20 | ecosystem: Environmental > Aquatic > Freshwater > Lake > Sediment | place: USA: Wyoming | collected... | reverse complement strand
TCGGGCCGGCGCGCTTGAATCTCGCGCCGGAAGTGCTCCCAGTCGCTCAGCGCCCGCAGGTCGATCAGGTCGATCGCGAAGCCGTGGCCCCTGGCATAACCCGACAGGCTGGCCAGCCCGTGGCTGATCCAGCCTGAATCCATGCCCTGTTTGAGGCTGTCAAAGCCCTTGCCGGCAATGCCCGCGTAGATCAGGGTGGTTCTCATTGTTTGGCCATCAACACGACGAACCGCCCCGTCTGCATGCCGTCCTTGTTCACGCCGCTGGCGATTCCCATGGCGCGCAGGGGTGCCAGGAAAGGCTTTATGCTGGCATACTGCATGTCGCTGGACACCATCGGCGTTGCGTCCAACAAGCGCCACAGCGCGCCAAGATCGACGAAGAAGTACCCCTGGTTGGCGGCCGGCAGCCGCGTGCTCAGCTGCTTGAAACTGCTGTTGTTGGTGACCGGATTGCCAGAAGCGGCGAAGGCGGCTTTGAAGGCCTCCTGCGAGTAGCCGGCCATGAAGTAGTTGTCCCAGAAGCCAAAGCCTGCGAACAGCCCGGGGGTGGACGGATCGTTGAACACTTGCAGCGGGTGGCCGTCGACCGTCTGGGGCTCGAGAAGGCCTGTCGCCATCGGTCCCAGCTGTTTCAAGATCTTGTCCACACTCTGCTGAGCCGATTTCGGGTCCTTACTGCCAATCAGCATGTAACCCCCCACGCCCGGCATCCCTGGCATCGCCGGCTGGGCCTTGGTCACCACCATCGCAAGTTCGCCTGTCATCCAGCCGAAGACGTCGGTATCCAGGTTGATACCGGTCTGCTTCTGCATGTCGGTCAGCTGGCGCTCGAAGTCGGGATTGGCGGCCAACATGGTGCGCGCCTGCTGCCATAGGGCATTCAAATCGCGGCCGTTGAAGAAGAACAAAGCATCGGCCGGGATCCTTTTCAAGATGGTGTTCGGGTTGGCCGGCAGCTCGTAGCTCTTGCGCGTCTCGGCCGGCAGCTTCGTCAGGTCGATCTGCGTTGCGGTGTCCAGCTGGAGAGCATCAGGCAACAGGGTTGCCGTCAGGCCAATGCCCTGAATCGCCGCCAACTGCGGGAGTTGGCCAGGCGTTACCGACGGTCCGAAAGTGGAGGAGGCCTGCGACTCGGTGTTGATGAGCTGCATGAGCGCGGCATAGTCGAGGTAGAACGACAGCAGCGGTTTTTTCGGCAGAGCGCCCATCACCGCCTGGAAGTGGCTGCTTGAAGCCAACGACTGACCGCCCTTGGCGGCCGACCGATCGATGATCACCGTCAGCTCCTTCTCCAGGCTGGTCATCACCACGAACTTGCCGACGATGGCCATGCACACCGTCGAAGCCGGCGTCGAGCCGGTTTGAACCCAATACGTCACGCCCTTGTATTGGTGCTGGGCGAACGCGTTGCCGCTGGTGCTGTTCTCCTTCGCCCGCAGTTTGGCGAGAAACGCGTCGGCTGCCTTGGCGTCGCGGGTGGCAATCGTCAATATGATGCTGGTCTCGCTGCCCTTGATCAGGTCGCCGATGTTGGTGGTCGCGAAGGCGACCTCGCCGCCGAACCAGGGCAGCACATCCTTGTCGAGGCTGATGTCCAGGTCCTTCTCCGCCGAGGTTTGCAGCTCGGTCAATACCTGGTTGAGATCCACCGCACCGTGATAGATGGCCGCCAGACCCTGGTAGCCGGTCAGAGATTGCAGGTTCAGTGTCACGTTCAGATACAGGCCAGCGTCGGCCGGCAGCAGACTGGCGGCGGTCGTCTGGTCAGCGACCCCCAGCGCGCTCATGGCCTGATCGATCGTCTGCCAGTAGGCGAGATCGGGGGTGCACGCGGCACCCAAACTCAGAACCACCAGGATACTCAGGACAATCCAAACGCTGCGTTTGACGTTAAGCCAGGTCTTCATGGTGTTATCTCCTTTGTCGACCACTGTCTGAACATTCTCGATAGAACCACCGCAGAGGCGCAGAGTTCGCCGAGATTCCTATGGACGTCTCTGCGCTCTCCCCGGACTGCCCCGGGGCAGCCTGTGTCTCTGCGGTGAACCAGGATTGAACTGCATGAGTGGCAAATATTGACCTCTATACGCGGCGGTGCAGGCCGGCCGCCAGGGCCACGCCCAGCAGCGCCATCAGCGCCGCAGCCAGGAACGTCTCGCCCAACACCTGGGTGGTGATGGCGCCCACCACCTGCTCCAGCTCGGTCACGCGGTAGGGCAGCGACAGCTCCTCAAAGCGGTGCAGCCCCCAGGCCGTCAGCGCCGACAACCCGACGCTCATCCCGATCAGCCGCAAGATGAGCACCAGGCCCGAAGCCACGCCCCTGAGCTCGGCGACGACCGCGTCGATGGTGGCGGTGCCGACCGGCGAGATGACCAATCCGAAGCCCAGGCCGGCCAGCGCCAGGTGCAGCGCCATGGGGGCCTGGCTTTGAGCAGGCTCCCAGCGGCTCATCAAGCCGAAGGCGGCCGCAACCATCAGGAGGCCGGCCAGTGAGGGGAGGCGATACCCAAAGCGACCGCACAGCCAGCCGCCGGCCACCGAGGCCGCCGCCATGGCCACCGTCAAGGCCGTCAAGATCTCCCCACTCTGTAGAGCTGCATCACGCAGCAGGTCATTCAGCGAGCTGCCGCGGGCCAGCACCGTGTTGACGAACAGGGGAACGTCTACCATCGCCACGATCAACACGAAGCCGACCACGAAGTTCACCATGCAGGCCAGGGTGAAGTTTCGCTGGCGAAACATGTCCGGATGGATCAAGGGTTGGGCCGTTCGTCGTTCGACCAGCGAGAACATGGCCAATCCCAGCCCGCCGCCGGCCAGCCAGGGAAGCACCCGGCTCAGGCTCGAGCCGCCGGCCTCCGAAAAATCGAAGGTGGGCGACACGGCCGCCTGGCCCCCGGTCTTCGACAGGCCGACGTTGAGCGCCACCAACCCCACCGTCAACAGGAGCGCACCGCCCCAATCCAGGGAACGTAGCCGGCGCGCCGGCAACGGTTTGAGCCCCGCCAGGCCCCACCAGGCCAGCCAGATCGCCAGCAGGCTGACCGGCACATTCATGTAGAACTGCCACTGCCATCCCCACTTGGCCAGGGGCGCCAGCGCCGGCCAGCGGCCGGCCAACCAGGCACCCACATCGGGTCCGTAGCGCACGATCAACGCTCCATACATCGGACCCGAGATCCAGCCCATCGTGTCGACCGCGCCCAAGAGGCCCACCGCGAAGGCACGGCGCTGGACCGGGAAGAGGTCCCCCACCGCCGCCATCGCCACCGGCACAATCGCGCCCCCTCCCAATGCCTGGACCACCCGGGCGCCGATGAGCATCGGCAGCGTGGACGCCATGGGCACCATGAGTGAGCCGACTGCAAAGAGCGCCAGGCCGCCGATGTACACCGGCCGGCGCCCCGAAACGTCGGACACCCGGCCCATCACGGGCATGGTGATCGTATAGGCGATCAGGTAGCCCGACACGATCCACGCCGCATCGTCCAGGCCAGCCGGGACGGGTATCTGGAAGTCGAAAATCATCTGCGGGAGCATCGTGCTGACCACGGTCAGGTCGTGTGCAGCCACGAAAACCCCAAAGGCGACGATCGCCAGCACCACATAGGGCCGCTGGTGCAACGGGCGGGATGCCTCGCCGGGTGAATCCACAGTCTCGCCCTTCAGGAATGGCCGTCGCCGGTTGCGTCAGGTGGGGCGCTACTCGTCGGGCCGGGTTGGGCGGCCTCGACGGTCGGCGGGCGCTCGATCTTGACGGGCTGGTCGACGGCAGACAGGTCGATGTGCCAGACGGTCGGGTCGGTGGGGTCGCTGGCGAGCTGCACCAGGGTCGCCCGGCTCATCACGAACGTATCGACATCGATCCACACGTCCACCTTCACTGCCCCCTGGTAGATCATGCCCATCGTCCAGGCCTTCAGGTAATCTCCCTCGGCGGTCGTCTGGAGGTGATACTGCGGCCGGCCCTCGATCGGCTCAAGCCCAACTTTGGTCAGATCAAGGGTCGGTAGTACCGCCGTCACCCCGGACTTGGGGTCAAAGATGAGGCCAGGATTGATGTACCAGCCCCACTCGGGCGGCAGCTCCTCCCAGCGTTGATTGAGTGGATTGGTGACGAACACCTCCGTCCCATAGCGGATCAGGCCCAGCTGGGTGACGATGCCGAAGCTGCTCAGCTTGACCATGGCCTTCACATCCGCCGGGCGCACCAGGTCGCCCTCCACCTGTTTGAGCGCGGTGAGGGGCGGCGAGTCGATGTAGGCAAGCGCACCCGTCAGCTGGATCAAGAAATGCAGCGACTTCGCCGCATCCATGCGCTGAGCGGAACGAGCGGCAATATCCCGGGCACTGAGCTCCGGGGTGGGCGTTGGCGTGGACGCCGGGAATGCCGCGCAGCCGGCGGATGCCACCAGGCATACCACCCCACACACCCACCGAATCAGCTGGCGAGGCATGGGTTACACGCTCTCCATCGCCCGCTTGAGTTCGGTCTTTTCCGGGCGAGGGAACAGGACGCGCCACGCCATGCGAGAGGTGCGCCGCCAGTTGAGCCAGAAGTCCTTGCGCGTGACGGTGCGCACGATCCGGTGCGGCCGCAGGTAGAAACGCCGGTAAGCCTCCTTCCACTTGCGTTCCACCAGCTCGGCTGTCAGCTGGCCCATCTCGTAGCGCGCTTTCCCCTCGAAGAAGACGTAATCCTCCCAATCGTCGACCAGGAGGCGGCCGTGTTGTTGGACGATGTCATAGACCCGGGTGCCCGGGTAGGGCGTCATCATCGAGAAGTTGGCAATCAGAGGGTCCAGCTCGCACGCGAAACGGATGGTGCGTTCCATGGTTTCCTCCGTTTCGCCCGGCAGGCCGATGATGAAGAAGCCGATGGTCTCCAGGCCGACCGCCCTGGCGTTCTTGAACGCCTGGCGGATCGTGTCCAGGTCGATGCCCTTATCAATGGATTTCAAGATGGCCGGGTCGCCCGACTCCACGCCAAAAGCGGTGCGCTTCAGCCCCGCCGCTTTCATGCAGGCCAGCAGATCGCGCGAGGCCAGGTTGGCCCGGATGCCGTTGACGAAGATCCAGGGGACGCCATTCAGGCGGTGAGCGATCAGCAGATCCGAGAGCGCCATCAGGCGTTCCACCCGGATGTTGGCGCTGTCGTCGAGGACGCCGATTTCCTGCGCGCCCAGCTCCTCGACCAGGTGGCGCCACTCGGCCAACACGTTCTCAGGCGTGCGCGCCCGCCACTTGTGGGGCATGATGCTCTGTGAGCAATAGGTGCAGCGATAGGGGCAGCCGCGCGAGGTCAGCAGACTGAAGCTCCTGGCGCCCTCCACGCGATCGGTGGCGGGCTGCAAGTTGGTGTAGCGCTCCATCTTGAAGAAGCGGTAAGCCGGCCAGGGCAGGCTATCCAGGTCGGCGACCGGCGGATGGTCGGGATGATGGTGGATCTCCCCATCGCCGGTCTGGAAGGTGATCCCCTGGATCGCATCGAGCAGGTGAGCCTGGGCATCTCGCAGCTGCCGGCCGCCGAAAGCGGGATCGACCTGCCGGGCCTGCTCCACCACCGCACACAGGTCGAGCCAGACGTCCTCGCCCTCTCCCCTGACCACCACGTCGATCTCGGGCCGCCCGGCGCTCTCGGCGGGCAGCACCGAAGGGTGCGGGCCGCCCAGGACAATCGGGATGTCCCCGACGCTCTTGATGGCCTGAGCGGTGCGCCAGGCCTGTTTGACCTGGGGCGTGTTGGCGGTGATGCCCACCAGGTGCGGCTCAAACCGGCGCACGGCCTCGCCGATGCCCTCCTCCTCCACGTCGGCGTCGAACACCTGCACCTGATCGCCGCGCCGCTCGGATACCGCCGCCAGGTAAGCCAGCCCCAGGTGAGGCGTGGTGCGGGTATCGATCGGCAGACGAAACCTGGGATTGACCAGCATGACGCGCACGGCTAACCGTCTCCTTCAGGCACCACTCACCGGCCGGAAGCACTTCCGCACGGGGCGTGGCCCTCAGCCACGGGACCAATGCCACCAGGCGTGCAAGATGTCCGACCGGATGGTGCGCTGCTGCTCAAGATCCCAGTATGCGGAGTCGTAGCTCCCCCTGGTTTCAACGCTGCTCGCCATATCCATCAGGTGCTGCTCGGCCTGGCGCAGCCAATCGCCCAGCAAACCTTCCAGGTGCTGCGTTTGACGTTGGGGATCGGCCAGCAGTTCCTGGAGGACCTGGCCGCGCTTCTCGTACCCGGCCAACAGCTGGCGGTCGCCCTCCGACAGCTCGTCAGGCCGGATGGGCGCGCCGTCGGCGGCCTCCAGTTTCTCGTGCATGCTCGCCTGCCACTCGGCCAGCTGATGCTGCAAGAATACGGTTTCTGCCACTTGCAGGGTGTTCGGCGACGAAGATGACACTCGTTTCTCCTGATTCACCAAGCGTAATCGACGACCCAAAGTCCGGCAAGGCCATGTTCCCGGGCCTGAGGTTCCATTCTACCAGCCAACCCGCGCGGTGTCAAAAGGGTTGCAAGGGGGGGGGGGTGAACCCAATCGATCCACCCGTTAGCTTTCCATCTGCGGGTTATCGGTATACATCTTTCCGATGCCCGGCCCGGTAGATCGTCAGCATCCGCTTCTTGTCGTCCACCGCGTAGATGACCCGGAAGTCACCTGCCCTCACCCGATATTCCTCCCGGTCGGTCATCTTCTGGCACCCCTTCGGGCGTGGGTTGCCGGCCAGCCCCCTGATCGTGCCGAGTAACCGCTCGCGGTCTGCCCGCCCCAAACGCCGCAACTCTTTCTCTGCCGTATGCGTCAGCTCGATGCGATACGGATGTTCAACCATTCTGCTAGCCTTCTGAAGCCACCATTGCTCGCGGGGTAGTCACCTCTTCTTGCTCCAGTTCAGCCAGGAAATCCTCAAGCGGCCGGGTGGGTTCCTCGCGGCCACGGTAGATGCTCAGGGTGTCCTCCAGGTCTTCCAGGCGTCGCATTAGCGCCTCCCATGCCTGGTACCCGATGAGCACGGCCTTCGGCTCGTTGAAATTCACCAGGTACACCGGCTCGCCGTGTGCATCGGCGCCGTTGACGACTTCGGTAAACTCGGTTCTGGCCTTGGTCACTCCCATAATGCGCGGCATATCTCACCTCACAACCTTATAAGACCTACGCTAAGAAGTATTGTAATACATATCGAACAACCTGTCAATCGGCATCTGAATTGCCGGATCTAACGTGGACCTCTTGAGCACCCCTGCTCTTGCCACGGCCTGATCTCTTCATGGTATAATGCGCCCCATGATGACGGGCGTGGGTTGGACCCAGCCGGCGGGAGCACCGCGATTGGCCCGGAGCGTTGACCTTTCGCATGAACCGCGCTGGGCGCGGCGGGCCGGCTGGGCCGTCGTGATCCTGGCGGCGCTGCTGTATGGGCTGACGCTGGACAGTGGCCTGCGGCCGGACGAACTGCAAGGCGGCGACTTAATCACCCACCAATACGCCCAGGTGCAGGCCCGGCCCAGCAATGCGCCCGGCTACCCCCTGTATACCATGGGCGGTTGGCTGTGGTTTCGGCTGACCGGACCGCTCTTCGGCTGGGCGCTCAACCCGGTGCAGCGCTTGAGCAGCTATTCGGCGCTGTGGGCGGTGCTGGCATTGGCGGTGTTGTATCGCCTGATCCTGCTGGTGACACGGGGCAACTGGCCGCTGGCGGCGCTGTCGACCCTCTTCTATGCGGTCACGTACTTCTTCTGGTATTACAGCGTCACCACCGAGCAGTACACGTCGGTCATCCTCCAAACCCTGTTGATGGGCTGGCTGGCGTTCCGTTGGGATGAACAGACCGCGGCCGGGCAGCCGGAAAGGGCGGATGCCAGCCTGCTCTGGCTGGCGCTGGTGGCCGGGAGCTGCCTGGCCAACCTGGCGACTGCCCTGTTCATCCTGCCGCCCCTGATCGGGTTCATCTTGAGCCGCCAGCCGGGGCTGCTGCGCCGCCCCGGTATGCTGGCGCGGCTGGCCGGCCTGGGGCTGTTGCCGGCCGCCAGCTATGCCTATGTTTACCTGCGCGGCGCGGCTCACCCGGAATGGTGGGGCCAGGGGCAGTGGTCCAGCGCCTGGGCGTGGTTTGTGGACTTCATGACGACCCACCAGGGCCGGGATGAGCTGGCGCCCGGCCTGACCTTGAGCCACTTCTTCACCGGAGAATACCCGGCGCTGATCTGGGGCGAGCTGACGGCGGTGGTGCTGGTGGGTGGGCTGGCAGGGCTGTGGGCGCTCGGCCGGCGGCGCGGCGCGCTCATCGGCGGCACGCTGGCCATCACCTTCGTTTTTTGCTGGGTCGATCGCTTCGGCAACTGGTACCAGGTCATTATGCCGGCCTATCCCCTGCTGGTGCTGGGGTTCGCGGCTGGCCTGAATGTGCTGTGGAATCGCCGTCCGTGGCTGCCGTATCTGATCCTGGCCGGCCTGGTCATCCTGGTGGGTTATCGCTTCGCCCTCAGCCTGCCGCGCGCCAACCAGAGCTGGAGGCCAGAGGACATCGCCCTGGAGCCCGGCTGGGCCATCCTGTCCGACCGTCCCCAGCCCGACTCGGTGGTCATCGCCGACTATCCGGAATGGCTGGCGCTCGGCTACCTGGGCCAGGTGTGGGGAGCGGCCCCGCCGATCTACGCACAGCCGGTGTGCCAGCCCGAGCCGCGCCAAGCGGCGCGGCCGGTGACCGGGGTATACCTCACGCGGCGGGCTGCCCTGGCCGATCCCGGCTGCCTGGCCGAACGGCATCGCTACGCCGCGGGGACCAACCTGATCCGGCTGGAAACTGCGCCCAATCAGGAGCTGCCGGCCTCAGCCCGGCCGGCTGCGGTCGACTTCGGGCTGCCGTTGACGCTGGCCGGCTTCGAGGTGAGGCCAGCGGCCGATCCGCGGCTGGGCTGGCTGCTGTCGCTCTACTGGCGGGCGAACACGACCATGCCGGTCGACTACACCATCTCGGTGCGCCCGCTGGAGCGTGGGGCAGCGCTCCTGGATGCCGAGGGGCAGCCCATCCTTCAGGACCACCAACCGGTGTGGAACACCTATCCCACCAGCCGTTGGGCGCCGGGCGAAATCGTGCGCGACGATTACGAGCTGCTCCTGCCTGCCCAGGCCGCCCCCGACAGCATCCGGGTGCTGGTGTACCGGGCGGTGCCGGATGGGGCGCAGGGCCAGCATTTCGTGAATTTGGGTGAGGCGGTGGTGACCCTTCAGCCATGACCCGTCTTATTTGACACCCGAACCCCTGAGCAGTATAATTTCGTCTGTTTGCCCCACAACAGCAAACCGATGCCATCTGACTGAAATAGAGGCAGTTATGCGCCAACGTACCGTCCGTTTCTTGATCGCACTCATCGTGCTTACTGCGATCCTTATCTGGATAGACCAGGCTAACAACCCCGGCCTGCATTTGGACCTGGCTGGCCTCCAGATAAACCACGATTTTTCCGTTCACGAGGGCCTGGACCTACAGGGCGGCTTGCAGCTGTTGCTAGAGGCAGACGTCCCGCCCGATCAGGTAGCGGCCTTTGACTCGCGCACCATGGAGGCGGCTCGCGTGGTGGTCGAAAACCGAGTGAACGGCCTGGGAGTGACCGAACCGGTGGTCCAACTCCAAGGGCAGAAGCGCATCATCGTGGAACTGCCGGGCCTCAAGAACCCGGATCAGGCGATTGCCCTCTTGCGCGAAACCGGCCTGCTCGAGTTTATCGAGGCCGGCCGGATGCAGCTCAGCCAGGGACAGCTGGTGCGCACCAGCCTCGACGTGCAGGCCACCGCTCCGCTGACCGGCAGCGAGGCCATCACCTCCACCTCGCCGCTGACGACCCCCGAGGCGGCCGCTACCCAGGCGCTCAGCGGCACCGAGACCGCCCCGGCCGCTACCCAGGCGCTCACCGGCACCGAGACCGCCCCGGCCGCTCCGGCCGCGACCGGTACCCAGGCGTTGACCGGTACCGAGGTCCTCACGCCAACCGGCGCGTTGACCAGCACCGGCGCGCTCACGGCCACCGAGCCGGTGACCCAGTACGCCTATAATGGATACGTGTTCCCGACTCTCATGACCGGGCGCGACCTGAAGGACGCCGCCGTGAGCACCGACAACCTGGGGCAGGTGGTCATCTCCTTTGAACTGACCGATTCAGGCACCAAGATCTTCCGCGATTACACGCTGAGTCACGTGGGGGATATTGTGGCCATCGTGCTGGACAAGCGGGTGCTGTCGGCACCGGTGATCGAAGAGCCGATCACCACGGGCAAGGGCGTCATCAGCAGCCGGGCCACCGGCGGCTTCCCGCTCGACGAGGCCCGTAGCATCGCGATCGAAATGAAGTACGGCGCGCTGCCGGTTCCGCTCAAGGTGGTCCAGAACCGCGTCATCGGCCCCACGCTGGGGCAAGACTCCATCCAGCGCAGCTTCCAGGCCGGCGCCATCGGCGTGGCCGCGGTCATGCTGTTCATGATCCTCATGTACCGGATGCCGGGCGTGCTGGCCAACCTGGCTTTGGTCGTGTATGGCCTGCTCAACTTCGCCCTGTACAAGACGATACCGGTCACCCTCACCATGCCAGCCATTACGGGCTTTATCATCTCCACGGCGATGGCAGTGGACGCCAACATCCTGGTCTTCACTCGTATGGATGAGGAGCTGCGCGCCGGCCGCCCGCTGCGCCCGGCCATGGAGACCGCGTTCTTGCGGGCCTGGACGTCGATCCGGGATTCACACATAGGTACCCTGCTGACCTGCATCGTCCTGTACTGGTTCGGTTCAAATTATGGCGCCAGCATCGTCAAGGGCTTTGCCCTCACGCTGGCATTGGGTACCATCATCAACCTGTTTACGGCGATTGTCGTGACTCGCACCTTCATGCGCTTTGTCTTTGACTGGGCCGGAGACAAGTTACGCCGCATTCCGTGGTTAATGGGTGTTTCAGACTTGCCGGCCAAGTCATAGCATCGCCGGAGGCGACATGTATAACATTATTAAGCGACGTTACTGGTACTTCGCGCTGTCGGGCCTGGTCATCGTCCCGGGCCTGGTGGCGATGGTCATTTCTACTATGCAGTTCGGCACCCCACTGCGGCTGGGCATCGATTTCACTGGGGGCACCATCCAGGAATTGCGGTTTGACCAGCCCATCCAGCCGGGTCCGGTGAGAGAGGTTTTCGTCAGGCTGGGTTACACCGATACCGTGGTGCAGACCAGCGGCGACAATCAAACCGCGGTCATCCGTTCCAAGTTTCTGGACGACCAGGCCAAAGTCCAGGTGCAGTCACAACTGCGGACGGACATCGGCCCCTTTACTGAGCGCAGTTTCGACGCGGTGGGACCCAGCATTGGGGGTGAGGTGACCCAGGCGGCCTCGACGGCGGTGATCGCCGCTGCGATTGCCCTGCTGGTTTTCATCTGGTTTGCCTTTCGCAAGGTGCCCAATCCCTTCCGCTACGGCGTGTGTGCCATCATAGCGATGATCCACGACCTGTTGGTGGTCACCGGGCTGTTTTCCCTGTTTGGCCTGTTGTTCGGCTGGGAAGCCGATTCCCTGTTCCTGACCGCCGTGCTGACGGTGATCGGCTTCTCGGTACAGGACACCATCGTGGTCTTCGACCGCATCCGTGAGAACACCCCCAAGCGACGCGGCGAGACCTATCTGACCATCGTCAACCGCAGCTTGCTGGAGACCATCGTTCGCTCGCTGTCCATCCAGCTGACTGCCGTTTTCGTGCTGGCCTCGATCCTGATGTTCGGCGGCGCGACCATCATGCAGTTCGTGACCGTCCTGCTGATCGGCATGCTGAGCGGCACCTATTCGTCCCTTTTCAACGCCGTGCCGCTGCTGGTGGTCTGGGAACAGGGCGAGGTGGGAGCTTTCCTGCGGCGTCTGTTCAGGCGCCCCGCCCAGGCGAGCGCGTCGTAGAGACATATCTCACCGCAGAGACGCAGAGGGCGCAGAGATTCTTATAGATTTCTCTGCGCTCTCTGCGTCTCAGCGGTGAATTCCGCTCCTCACGCGCCCGGATCGTGCGCCATGCGGTGCATGAGGTGCAAGATCTTCTCCAGTTCGGCCTGCCACACCGCCGGGTTGGGATGCAGGGGCATCCACACCTGGCGGCGCGCCACCCGCGTTTGAGGGCCCAGCCGGCGTTGCAGGCCGGCCCGGTCCAGGTTCTCCAGCCCCTCGGCCTTGATGACGATCTGGCCCGCCTCGACGTTGATGGCCTGCACGCCCGAGCCAAGCGCCAACACCTTGAGGCGCAGTTGATAGATCAGGTTGAGCGCCGGTTCCGGCAGTTTGCCGAAACGGTCCTCCAGCTCCTGGGCGATCCCGTCGATCTCCTCCTCGCCGATCAACCCGGCCAGCCGGCGGTAGAGGCGCAGCCGCAGGGTGGGGTCAGGCACGTACTCCTCCGGCAGATAGACGGGCAAGGGCAGGCTGATCTGGATACTCTCAGCCAGCGGGGCCAGGTAGGCCAGCGTTTCATCCTCTTCGCCGCCGTCGCGACCGCGTGAGCCGGTGCGGCCCTTCATCTCTCGCACCGCTTTTGCCAACAGGCGGCAGTACAAATCGAAGCCCACCGCGGCGATGTGCCCATGTTGGCGCGCGCCCAGCAAATCGCCGGCACCGCGGATTTCCAGGTCGCACATGGCCAGCCGGAAGCCGGCGCCCAGCTCGCTGGCCTCGGTCAATGCCTCCAGGCGTTTGCGGGCAGATTCGCCCAGCTCGGCATGCTTGGGGGTGAACAGGTAAGCATAGGCATGAAGCGCGCCGCGGCCCACCCGACCTCGCAGCTGGTACAGCTGCGCCAGCCCGAAGCGGTCAGCCCGGTCGATGACGATGGTGTTGGCATTGGGGATGTCCAACCCACTTTCGATGATCGACGTGCACACCAACACATCGTACTTGCCGCTCATGAAGTCCAGCATCACCCGTTCCAGCCGGTTCTCTGGCATCTGGCCGTGAGCGACCACGATGCTGGCCTCGGGCACCAGTTTTGCAACCCGTTTGGCCAGCTGCTCAATGCCCATCACCCGGTCGTGCACGAAATAGACCTGGCCGCCGCGGCCGATCTCGCGCAGGATGGCCGTGCGGATAAGGGTCTCGTCGTATTCGCTGACGGTGGTTTTGATCGGCAACCGCTCAGCCGGCGGGGTATCGATGGTGCTCATATCGCGCACGCCGGTCAGCGACATGTAGAGGGTGCGCGGGATGGGTGTAGCCGTCAGGGTCAGCACGTCCACCTCGGTGCGCATCTTCTTCAGCCGCTCCTTGTGGCTCACCCCAAAGCGCTGCTCCTCGTCGATGATGAGCAGGCCCAGGTTCTTGAAGCGGACGTCATTCTGCAGCAGCCGGTGAGTGCCGATGACGACGTCGACCACACCTTTGGCCATGCCCGCCAGGATCTCCTGTTGTTCCTTGCGCGAGCGGAAGCGCGACAGCATCTCGACCACGACCGGATAGTGCTTCAGACGCTCCACAAAGGTCTGGTAGTGTTGTTGGGCCAGCACGGTAGTGGGCACCAACACTCCCACCTGGGCGCCGTCGGTCACCGCCTTGAAGGCCGCCCGCAGGGCCACCTCCGTCTTGCCATACCCCACGTCACCGCAAATCAGGCGGTCCATGGGCTTGGGCTGTTCCATGTCGGCTTTGACCTGCTCGATGGCCCGCAGCTGATCCTCGGTTTCGACGTATGGGAAGGCAGCTTCCAGCTCTTGCTGCCATGGAGAATCCGGCAGGAAGGCGTGGCCGGGCGCCAGCTCGCGGGCCGCATAAAGTT
>Ga0315282_10011377_pt1 | contig 13798 bp, 9 predicted proteins | sample YL17G07_20_MG_FD_203693 | JGI IMG/M metagenome (GOLD analysis project Ga0315282, IMG submission 203693) | Sediment microbial communities from Yellowstone Lake, YNP, Wyoming, USA - YL17G07_20 | ecosystem: Environmental > Aquatic > Freshwater > Lake > Sediment | place: USA: Wyoming | collected... | reverse complement strand
CACGCTTCGGCCGGAATCGGGTTTCACCAGCGTGCCGAGCAAGGTGCTCGGCTACATGGCCGCGGGAAGGGCGGTGATCGCCTCGGCAACGGAGGACACCGACACGGCCAGGCTGATCCGGCAGGCCCAGTGCGGGCTGGCGGTGCCCGCGCAGGACGGCGCCGCCCTGGCCGGGGCGATCATCTCGTTGGCCGACGACCGTCCCCGGGCCGAAGCCTTCGGCCGGCGGGCGAGGGAGTATGCCGTCGAGCATTTTTCCCGCGGCGCGGTGATCGGCAAGTACCGCGAGGTCATCCTGGGCGAGACGCGATCCCGCTCCGGTCTCGACACGGCCCGGGAGGACCAGTAGGCCGACGCCACGGGGTTTCGGGTTGACTGCCCCCGGGGCCAATCGTATACTTACGACGGTTTGAAAATGACAGGCTTATGGCACGTGGATTGCCGCCCTAGGTCAAATACAGATCGCGGCCCTCGTTTGGCTGAGATCCAGGTGCGACCCCTGGGGGTGGCTTCATTTATCGGGGGGTGGCGGTTGTGGCGTTGCGTTCCGCCGCCTCATGTGTCCGGCAGAGGTGTGCGGCAAGCGACAAGGCGTCGGTGTCTGGCGGGGTTGTCTTGTCGCCGGCCTGGACAAGCTTAGGAGGCCATTGGCCATGGAACCGGCACGCGGTGGATCGCTCTCGGAACTGGCGGCTTTTCTGAAGTCCACGGGGCAGACCTGCAGATGAAAGCCAACCGCGGCAACGCGCCCCGGGAGCTTGTTCTTAACGCCGTCACAATCGACGTCGAGGGCTTCGTCGAGTCCAACCAGGAGAGCTTCCCCATCCCCGACCGATACGTGGGACGGGCCGCGGGGGACCGCGAGATCGAGTGCAACATGGACGTGTTGCTTGAAGTCCTGGCCGAGGTGAACACGAAGGCGACCTTCTTCTTCCTCGGCCGAATCGCCAGTGACATCCCCCACATTGTGCGGCGCACGGCCGAGGCCGGGCACGAGATCGCCTGCCACAGTTACGCCCATCTTCGGATCTTCAGGATCGCACCGCAGGAGTTCCGCGAAAAGCTCTCCGCCGCCAAGCGCGACCTGGAGGATGTCTCGGGCAAGCGTGTTTACGGGTTCCGCGCCCCGGACTTCTCGATCACCAGCGCGTCGCTATGGGCACTGGACGTGCTCAAGGAACTGGGCTTCATCTACGATTCGAGCATCTACCCCTTCGCGCTGCACGACGTGTACGGCATTAAGGATGCGAATCCCTTGCTGCACAAGCTGCCCAACGGGCTCGTGGAGTTTCCGCTTTCGACGACGACAGTCCTGGGCACGCGGATGCCCTTCGGCGGGGGAGGCTACTTCCGGCTGTATCCGCTGTGGCTGACGAGGACCTTCCTGGCAAAGCTCAACAAGCAGGGGCATCCCGGCATGTTCTATATTCATCCGTACGAAGTGGGACCGGTAATACCGAAGGTCGAGCCGATGTCCCGGATCAGGCGGTTCAGGCATTACTACAACTGCGGGAAGGGCAGGGCCCGGCTTTCGAAGATCCTTAAGGCGTTCCGGTTCGTCCCGGCCATCGAGATACTGAAAGGGCACTATGGAGAAGACTTTGCATGACCGGAAAGTCGGCACGTATTTCGACAAGGCGGCCGTCACGTTCGACACGTTCTACGACCACAAGCGCAGTGCCTTCATGCAGTGGGTGGACCGGAAGTTTCGCTCCGACGTGTTCAACCGGTACTTCGCCGCCTTCGAGACGCTCACTGCGCTCGGAGACAAGACGGTGCTGGACATCGGCTGCGGCTCCGGCCCGTACGTGGCCGAGGCCGCCCGCCGAGGCGCCGCCAAGGTGGTGGGGCTGGACATGGCCGAGGGCATGCTGGAACTGGCCAGGCGGCGCGTGGAAACCGCCGGGTTGGCCGACAAGTGCCAGTTCGTCCACGGCGCGTTTCCCCAGGACGCCCCCGCGGAGATCTTCGACTACTCGACCACCATGGGAGTGATGGATTACGTTTCGGACCCCCTGGCGTTCCTGACCGCCCTGGCCAGGCAAGTCCGCATCTGCGGCGTCCTGAGCTTTCCCAGCAAGCATTGGTTCCGCACTCCGCTGCGAAAGTTCCGCTACTGGCTTAAGCACTGCCCCGTGTACTTCTACGAGCCGGCACAGTTAGAGCGGCTGGCGAAGAAAGCCGGCTTCACGCGCGCCAACATCGTCAAGTTGCCCGGCGCGGGGATGGACTACTTCGTGACACTGTACAAGTGACTGGCGGGCCTATTGCGGAAGGTCCCGCGGCATGGCGATGCGGTCAGCCTTCCAATTCCTGAGCCCACGACAATGGATTCTTCTCCCGGCCGGACAACCGCCTCGAAAGCCCCGCGACCTTGCTCAGCGTGGCCGACGAGGGCCGCAGCCGCACCAGCCGGTCCCATAACCAGGAAGCCGGCACGGTGCCCAGCAACGGGCGAAGAACAGGGCGCGCGACGAAGTGCCGGCGCCGACGGGCAGGCGAGAAGCCCATCCGGAGCTTGAAGCGGTGCAGAGAAGCGATGTTGTCAGTAGCCTGGAGGCTGCTGACGCCGTAGGACACGCAGCGGAGCTTCTCGTCGACCAGGAAGGTGCGAGTCGCCTCGAATACGAGGGCGTTGTTGGGGCAGTCTCGAAGGACGTCAAGTCGCGAGCAGGCGGAGATTATGATTGCCCAGTCGTCGGCCTTCAGCACGCGTATCCAAGCGGCCAGGCCTTTACCGTCCAGGGCGCCCCAGAGTTCCACGGACGGGCAGCCCCGGCTTCGATCGGAAAGTTCCTTCAGTTCCTCCGGTTGCGGGGGAGCGTGGCCGTGGCGGCTCTCCGTGTCGCGGTACGCGTCAAAGCCCGTGCTCAGCAGTTCGTCCCAATCGACGCGTCGGATCTCGAAACATCTCAGGCCGCGACGAATGTCCCTCCTGGCGTTCTTCTCCAGCGTCTCCAAGTCGTAGTCCGGGCCGAAGCGGAGGTAATCAAAGCAGTTTGCCGGCCTGGCCGGGGTCTCTTCGAGAAGGCAACTGGCTATCCACACGCCGCGCTGGGCCAGCACGCGCCGTATCGTGCCTTCGGCGGGCGCATCGGTTGCCACGGTCGGCAGCCGCTGCAATTCCCCGCGGACGCCCGGAACCCATATCGCGGCGCCGCACTCGTCCAGATGAACCGGTTGGCCGGTCCGGGCAAGGAATTCCGCCCAGGCGCGCAAAGGAATTGCCCCCTCCCGGCCACCTTGGCCGCCTTCGCGTATGGCAGGATTCTCCACATCCCGTGACATTATGCTCTCGTCTCCGCCATTTGTGCCGCCGGTCAAACGGGGCCTATGTTGTCCAGGTCATTCTTTGTTTGCCTTACCGGCTGCCGACGTCGGATGGGCGGTCGGACTTGGCGGGTTTGGGCGGACTTGGGGGCTTATCCGCGTGAGGCGCCGGGTGGATCATTCCGGCCTTGTAGAATATGACCCACACCACCACAAGCAGGACCGCGTAGATTATAACGGCGTAGCGGAAGCGAACCCACATGGCCACGGGGACCGCCAGCGCCGCGGCGCCGAGCGAAAGGGCATAGAACAGCGCGACGACCTTCTTGACGCTCATGCCACGGTCGATGAGCTGGTCGTAGAGATGGCTGCGGTCGCCGGCGAAGATGCTCGTGCCGGAGAGGATTCGCCGTACGAGCGCCAGCGCGGTATCCAGGATGGGCAGGGCGTAGATGCCCAGTGCCGCCAGCAGCCAGTTGGGCTTGCCCTCCCAGCAGAACAAGGCAATCATGGTGGCCACGAAGAACCCCAGAAGCATGCTCCCGGCGTCGCCCATGAAGATGCTGGCCGGCGGGACGTTGTAAGGCAGGAAGCCCAGGACCGCGCCCGCCATGGCCAGGGCCAGGCCTATCCGAAGTTCGTGGATGCCGGGATCGCCCCCCCACGCCGCCAGCCAGACCGCCAGGGCCAGGAAGCCCAAGGCGATGATGCCCGTCACGCCGCCGCAGAGCCCGTCCAGGCCGTCCAGCAGGTTGGTGGCGTTGCAGGCGCCTATGACAAAGACCAGGCAAAGCACCACGCTTGGCGGCACGTATATCAAGGCCGAGGGATTGAAACCCAACCCAAGGAAGAAGAGCCTTGCAACGCGGGGCCCGATCCCGCCGGCCATGAGTATGCCCGCGGCTAGGAACTGCCCGGCTATTTTCTGCTTGGGGCGAAGGTTCTTCAGGTCGTCCAGCAGCCCCACAACCATTATGACAGTGCTTGAGAGCATGACTCCCAGCAAGTTCCACAAGGGGTTTTGCAGCAGGCTGCCCAGGTCAAGCCCCGACAGGTCGGCCGTGACACCGGACCACTTGGCGCCCAGGTCCGGCATGGCCGCCAGGTAGCTGCCCAGGCCGATCATCAGGCCGGACCATATGCCCAGGCCGCCCAGGTACGCCACCGGCCGGCCATGAGGCTTGAGAAGGTCGTCCGGACGGTCGACGATCTTGTGGCGATAGGCTATCGCCCGGAAGATCGGCGTGGCGATCAGGGATGCCGCGAAGGCGGGCAGGATCAGCCACCACTTATCCTGCATGACCTGCAAAGCTGTGTACGTGGGATCAGCCATGTGACCGAATCGCGACCTTGTCCGGCAGCTAACGTCTGGACGGCCCGGTTGCCGCGCCGCTGGCCGGCGGGCCGGGACGTGTATCCGGCGGCGCGGGCTTCTTGCGCCAAACAACGCTGTACAGCACCTGGCCGGGGGCTTTTTCCAGATCGGCCGCCTCGGCCAGCCACGGCGGATAGTAACCCCTCGTCGCGGAGACTGCAAATACGTTTGGCGTTCCCGGCGGGACCTGCTGGGGATCCGCGCCGGCGAGCAGGCCCACATCCCTGCCAAGCCCGTCGACCCGCCGCGTCCACAACAGCGGATACAGCGACGTGCCGTCGGCGATTATCGTCCCGCCGGCAGGGACTCCGGCAAGTGCCTGGCGGGCGAAGAGCCCCGCCGAGTCCTCGCCGGCCTTCCACGGCGAGAGCCAATACCGCGTCGGATCGCGGAAAGGCAGGTCCTTCCTGCCCGGCACGGCCAGGTGGGCCCGGCGGGCAATCGACGGCATGGCGGCATAGAGCGCCGGCGCCGCAAGCAGGCTGGCCAACGCAACCGGCGCGGCCCAGTTGTACGCCCTCGGCCGCAGGCTGCCCAGCCCGACGCCCGCCAGCACAGACACCATGACGTAGAAGGGCACGAAGAACATGAACTGGTCCGTCACGGTGTAGCGGATGGCGAACAGCAGATACAGGGCCGTCAGCCCGCAGAAGCACCATAGCAGCGGGCGCAGGGGTGTCTTGCGAAGCGCCCAGAGTCCGCCGGCGGCAAGGAAAAGCCCGACATTGGGGAAGTTGTACAGGATGTAGCCAACGCCCATTCTGACGGCGCCGGCCGAACCGCCCAAAACGTCGCCCCGCCAACTCTGGCCGAAAAGGGCGGACGCGACGGCCAAAATGAGGCCCGTCTCCGCCGCCTGCCGGGCCACAAGCACCAGCATCCCAGCCGAGCCGGCTACCCATCCCGCCGCCAGAAGCCACGCCGCGCGCCACGGCACTCGGCCCCGCGCGCATAGGGCGATGACCGTCAGGCCGTAAACGGCCAGGGCCAGAAGCGCAAGGTCGTGGGCCAGCAGCCCCAGGCCGCTGAGCGCGCCCAGCATCAGCGCCAGTGCCGCCGTGGGCCGGCGGACAAGCGAAACCAGCGCGTGCAGGCTCGTGGTGAACAGCGCGGCGAAGACCATCTGGCTTTCGCAGATTGTCGAGAGCCACCAGGGCGTGTGCGCCAGGCCGAGCAGCCCCGCCGCCACCCACGCGGCGGCCGGACGGCCAGGGCTCAGCCGGCGGACCAGCAGCGCGACGTTGGCGACCGTCACCGCCCCGCAGAAGGCCGAGACGAGGTTCATCCGAAGGGCCGGCGGGCCAAGGGGCAGCAGGCTCAGGGCCTTGCCCAGAATGATCAGCAGCGGATGCGCCAGCGCCAGGCCCAGATCGCCGGTCAGGTCGAAGTTGAGGATTCGCCACTGGAAGATTCCGCTGTCCTGCCAGGCGGGGCCCCTCTGGGCCGTGGCGGCGTAGAACGCCATCATCAGGCCCGCCACGGCAAGCCAGAGCCCCGCGCCGCCGCGGGAACCGGTGATGCTGTTTGGCTCGGTTTGGACATTCATAGTACAGTTGCCCTTGGCGCCGCCGCGGTCCGGAGCGTTCCAGCCGGCGCCGGCGTGTTCACTTGCCCGCCTGAGCGGCTCGCCGGGCCTCCAACCGCCCGATCAGCGACATCCGCCATTGATCCAGTTGCACGGGGGCCATCTTCCTGTCGGCAAGCCCGTCGGCGGCCAGGTTGCTCGCCGCCGGCAGAATCTGCTTCTGGATGCCCGCCATCAGGGTTCGCAGTTGGTCGACCTCGGCGCCGGCCTGGCCGGACTTGTCGGCCTTGGCAAGGGCCTCCTGGCACTGCTTCCAAAGGACCATGTCGTCGGCGCCCTGGCGGAACGTCAGCATGCCCAGGGTGCCAATCATGGTCTTGTCGTTTTCAGCCACGACGAACCCGTTGCCAAGCCGGCCCATGCCGTCGTAGACCGGGCCGCTGGGCAGCACGCCGCCGATAACGACGCCGTCGACGCCCAGCGCCGCCGAGCGGAACCCGACCGCATATCGCTCGGGACGCTTGTGCTCCAGCAGCACCAGCCGATCCTTGCCGCTGCCCTTGAACAGCCGGATGGCCTCCGCCGCGGTATCGCTGTCGGGCATGATCATGGCGGCGTAGTTCTTCAGGCACGCCCCGCGTTCTTCGGGCGTCATGGCCGCAAGCAGGCCGGAATTGGCCGACATGGCCAGTTTCACGCCCATGCCGGCCAGTGCCGCGGCTTCGGCGTTCCGGGCCACGACCGTCATGGGTTCCCAGTAGTAGCCGAAGTAGTACAACGGCTCGGGCAGGCCGAGTTTCTTGGCAAGGGCCTGGCAACGCGAGATCGCCCCGGCCAGCGTCGATCGGTAACGCGAGTCACCTGCCTTGATCTCGGCATATCTAAGGCTGTCGCAGATCGAGCGAAGGTTGATCATCCATCGCCCCGCAATCAGCTTGGGCGGAATCTCCTGGAGTTCCCGGGCCATGTCGGCGTCGGAGAGAGGCTGATCCCATCGCCACACCGGGGCGGAGACCCAGAAGGCGTTCAGGCCGCTTGGCGACAACTGCGCGTACATGCCGCGCTGCCACAGCGCCGCCTGCGGCTTGGAAAACGCGCCGCCCAGCCCGCCCAAGAGCCTTGTCCCGTCAAGCGCCCCGGCCGGCAGAAACGTCGGAGGCCTGGTCAGCCCGACGGTGCGGACGACCTTGAGCTCCAGCGGCACGTGAAGAACCCCTGAGGTGCTCCTGAGCAACACGTTGCCCTTATACAGGCCCTCCTCGGCCGATTCGGATACCCAGATCGCCGCCGCCACGTGGAATATCTCATCCTTCTTGGGCCCCACGGCCCTGCGGTGCAGCAGCCAGGGCACCAACTCCACCGTGCCCTCGTAGGCGTTGGGGATGGGTTCCACGGCCCACGCCTCGTAGCCCGGAACTGAAGTCTTCAGCGCCCCGGCCGGGCCGGACAAAGCCTCGACGCTCGGCGAGAGATAGCCCATTGGCCTGGTCGGCATGACAGCCAGAGACACCAGAGCCATCTGGCCGCTGGCGACGGTGCATTGCAGCCGCTCGACCTCGTTGGCGTCCTCGGGCACCCAGTTGGGCTCGAACGGGCGGGCCGTCCGGGGCTCGAACACCATCAGCCCGGCCTGCTGCTGCCTGGCCGTCGGCTGAATGGTGCACACCGCCTGCTTGACCGTGGAGACAACGAACTGCCGGCGATACCGTTGCAGGTCCTGGTTGACTTGATCGACGTATTCCCTGAGTGATTGCTTCTGGGCCAGAGGGGCCATAGCCAACGCCGCGAACTGGCAGTTGAGCACCTTGACCCTGTTGGCCCCCGGCCCCAGGGCAAACCCCACCTGGGAGCAAAGCTGATCGGAGAAGTCCTTGGCGTACCACTCGGCCGTCCACGCCCCGCCGCGGCCTCGCATGAGGCATTCCTCGCCGAAGAACTGTTGGGCGCTCAGGCGGCTTTGCAGGATGGTCTTGCCGGAGACCTGGAAGGCATACTCCGTGGGCGGAAAGCAGTCGTGGAAATCGTGGGTCAGCCAGGCCCACGCGAAGGCCGCGGCCGAGCCGGGACCCCTGATCGTGAGGTCCGCGGCTGTTCCGCAGTCGCCGGGGCCAAGGTAATCGCCCGTCAATCCGTCCGGAAAACCGCGGGAATTGACGCCCGCGCGCCATGGGACGTCCCATGCCAGGTTGGTATCTTCCCGGTCAGCCGGTTGAAAACCAGGCCAGCGGGATTGTTTGGCCGGACCGTAATCCAACAGGACGCTCCCAGGCGGCGCCGCGGCGGCTGGCTCGCCCCGCACGTAGTCGATGGTCACCGGCTCGGGGCCCGGATTGGTCAACTCCACCGACGTCAACGCCCCCGGCCATTCGCCTCCAAAACGCCATATGAAGGCCGAGACCGGCAGAGCAAGGCTGTCCGAGCCCGGCTGGACGTGGCCTACCAGCCTGACGATGCTCGATCCGGCGGGATTGCGAAAAGACAGGACTATCGCCTGGACCAGCGGCTGGCCGTTGAAGCTGTCTAACTTCAGCCATTCAGTGGCGTTAGGGTCCAGATGGGGCAGCGTTACGACAACCGACCCGCCCGCCCGAAGCATCGCCGCCTGCTTGCCATGGGTCACGCCTTTGCCCCGCGTGACGGCCTGGACCGTCGCACTGGCGGGAAGTTGCTCGAAGTCCTCAAAGACGAGCGTCTGGGCCATCGCGGCCGGGCCGCACGCGACGCAGACGGCCAGCATTGCCAGGCCAAGGCGGCCAACCGGCCAAGGCAAGGACGGCGGTTGGCGACATTTGTTGCCGCATGTCATGAATCTCTCCCGTCGCCCGTGACTGGGCGAGTCTGGGGATTTGGTTTGGCATCACAGACTTTCTCGGCAGAACCCGTGTCCAAGGAGAACGTAATAAGAATATAATGCCAGTTCCGGCGCCCGAGACACGGGAAAAAGTTGTCAGCCATCATGCTGCGCGGGTCGCGTGCCGCCCTGGGGCAGGTGCCGGCGCGCCGGTCAAGTTTGGCAAGGATCCGTTAATTCCGTTAGCCAAACCCGGTCATCCATGTTATATTGATTATAGAGGGCATATACGATGCTTCAGGGATCATGGCGTCGAAGCGGCGCTGCCGTTGCCATAGCCTTTGGGTTGGCGACTGGGCTTCTGTTCTGCTCAGGAGTCGCCCAGGCCCAGGGCCGTGGCCAAGTGTATCTCCGCGATCCGGGGTATATTCCGGCTCCCGGAGCACGTTCGTCGATCTCTCAATTCCAGAGCTACTCCTCCGGCCTGGGCGCCTTGGGCTATTCCAGTTCCGCCCCTCTGGGCGGAGGCAGCGTCCTTCAGAGTTCGATAGGATCGGGTTATATGCTTTCCGTGTCAATGAGCGGTTCGTCCAACCCGCTTTACTCGGCCAACAGTTCGGGTGTTTCCTCGGCCGACCAGGACATCCTCAGCAGGCCGGCCGGTACCGGCTTGCGCGGCTCGCCCGGGGGGCTCAGCGCCACTGGAGGATCGTACTCCCGGCAGTACAGCAGGCCTTCGCTGGGCTCGGTCCCCATTCTTGACCCGGGCGGCCGCAGCTATATCCCCGACTCGCCGCTGGTGAGTTCCCCGGCCTATGGTGACGTTGCCGATCCGCTCAGCCAGAGCAAGTTGACCGGCCTGGCAAGCCAGGCACCCTCCACGATCGGCCGGCCCCCAGTGGCCCCGACCGCCACGCAGGCGCCGGCGCTATTAAGCGATGCCGGCGGTTCCGGCATTGGCGGGGCGCTTTTGGCCAACGCGAGCAGCCCGACGCCGTTCGGCCTGGCCAGGGCATTCGTGCAGGAACTCGAACGGGCATCCAGTTCTCTTTTGAGGAAGAAGGGAGAGCCGATCACCTCTCTGGTGCCGGCCGAACCCGGCGCCTACCGCACTTACATTCAGAGAGGCGACCAGGCCTTCAGGCAGAGCAACTACCGCGAGGCGTACGCGAACTTCCAGATCGCCAACGACCTGGGAGACCGCGACGCGGAGAGTTACGTCTGCCTGCTTCACGCCCAGTTCGCCCTCTCGTCGGTCAGCTACGCCCAGGCGTGCTATTTCCTCGAACAAGCCCTGCGACACATGCCGGAACTGCCGCTGGCCAACCTCAGGCCCAGAGGCTTCTATGACAGCGCGTCCAAGTACGCACAGCAATTGGTCGCCCTTCAGGAGCATACCGAAAAGCATCCCAGCGACTACGAGGCGGCCCTGCTTCTGGCCTACTTCCGCTGGTTCGAGCAGGAGCGGGACGTCGCGGGCACCCGGAATCTGCTGGGCAGGGCACTGGCGGCCGGACTGGAAAAACGGGACCCCTTGGTGATCGATGCGGTCGAGACATTCTGGAGAGGCGTAGTAGCTACCGGGGCCGCATCCGGCGAACTGGCGCCGCTACCCTCAAAGGCCCCCGAGACCATGCCCGCGAAGTAGGCTATGACAGCGGGTGTCGTTTCAGGCCGCGCATTTCCCAAGCGCCGTCCGCCCACAGGGGGCCCGCCGGTGTTCGTCCAGGCCGGGCAGGCCGATGGCGGCGGCCAGGCGAATCTCCGAACGTCTCCGATGAAACAGCGTCAGTTCGACCGGCTTCATTGCGTAAGGTGAATACAGTACAATTAGATAAAGACGAGCCCCGGCCGGGACGATGCCAATAAGGTGTAGTCGTACCCAATTACGGCTAGAACCAAGCTTATGCCAGATGCCAGCAAAAAACGCCAGGCTGACCAGCCTCGGCCAAGCAGAATATTGGCGCTGCTGGGCTTCGTGGAGCCCGTCGCCCGCCAATACCGCACGCTGGTCAACGTGGTCATTCATTCCGTCCTGTTCGCCCTGGCGCTGCTGCTGGCGCAACTTGTCCAGTTCGACACGGGCGTGCCCGGCGCCAGCGGCACGAACTGGCTATACCGCAACTACCTGCCGTGGGTGCCGGTCTTCATCGGCCTGAAGCTCCTGATCTTCGGAAAGATGCGCCTCTTCCGCAGCGGGTGGCGGTACGCGAGCATACGCGACATCACGAATATCCTGCTGGCAAGCTGGGTCTTCGTGCTGATCATGTTCGTGGCGGTCACCCTCTTCCGCAACGCCCCGCTGTGGCTTTCCGACATGACCGGCCGGCGGATAGCCATCCCCGTCGTCAACGAGGTCATAGATTACTTCAAGAACTATTCCAGGGGCGTGTTGGTTCTGGACTTCCTGGCCACGGTGTTTCTGGTCTGCACGGCCAGGCTGGGCTTTCGGCTCTACCGCGAGGAGCTTCGCCCGGTTGCTCCCGAGGGCGCCAGGCGCGTGCTGATAGTCGGCGCCGGCGACGCCGCCGAGGCGATCATCCGCGAGATCCACCGCATGCAGGTCGAGCGGTACCTGGTCGTCGGCATGGTCGACGACGACCGCGCCAAACGCAACATCACCATCCACGGCGTGCCGGTCCTGGGCACCACCGAGGACATCCGCCGGGTCTGCGAGGAAAACAAGATCGAGGAGATCATCATCGCCATGCCCGCCGCCAGCCAGAAGGAACTGCGCCGCGTGATCGGCCTGTGCGGCGGCACGAAGCTCAAGTTCCAGTCCCTGCCCGGCGTCGGCGACCTCATCGACGGGCGAGTCACCGTCTCCCAGATTCGAGCGGTGGACATCAGCGACCTTCTCGGCCGGGAGGCAGTCGAACTCGACCGCCAGGCCATCGCCCGATTCCTCCGCGGAAAACGCGTCATGGTCACCGGCGCCGGAGGCAGCATAGGCTCGGAGATGTGCCGCCAGATCGCCAACTACGGCCCTGCCCAACTCATCCTCGTCGAACAGGCCGAGACGCCCCTGTTCGACATCGAGAACGAACTGCGGGCCAGCCACGGCGACATACCGCTGGCCCCCGTCATCTGCGACATCTACGACCGCAACCGCGTCATGGCCACCTGGCAGCGTTACCTCCCGGAGGTGGTCTTTCACGCCGCGGCCCACAAGCACGTGCCGATGATGGAACGAAACCCCTGCGAGGCCGTCAAGAACAACATCCTCGGCACCAGGAACGTCGCCGACGCCTGCTGCCTGTTCGGCGCCGGCGAGTTCGTCACCATCTCCACCGACAAGGCCGTCAACCCGTCTTCGATAATGGGCGCGTCCAAACGCGTCGCCGAGATATACACCCAGGCACTCAACGGCTCCCAGCGCTGCCCCACGAAGTTCAAGGCCGTGAGGTTCGGCAACGTGCTGGGCTCCAACGGGTCGGTCGTCCCGACCTTCCGAAGGCAAATCGCCGTCGGCGGACCCGTCACCGTCACACACCCGGACATGACCCGCTACTTCATGACCATCCCCGAGGCCGCCCAACTCGTCCTCCAGGCCGCCGCCACCGGCGACGGCGGGCAAATCTACCTCCTGAACATGGGCGAGCCGATGAAGATCGTCGACCTCGCCAGGAACATGATCACCCTCAGCGGCTTTAGGCCCGAAGAGGACATCGACATCGTCTTCACCGGCGTCAGGCCCGGCGAGAAGCTCTTCGAGGAACTCCGCACCGACGGCGAGGACATCGAGCCGACCGTCCACCCAAAGGTCAACATCTGGAAAAGCAGGCCAATAGAGTGGAGCCGGATCGAGAAGGCCTTCGCACAGTTCGAACTGCTCCAGAACAGCCCCGACCGCGAGAAGATCATCGGCGCCATCCAGATGCTGGTGCCCGAATACCAGCCGCTAAACCCCCCGGACGGGCAAACCGCTGACGATGATGAGTCCGGCGGTCAACCGCCCGCCGCCGCGCCGGCAAATACGCCCGCCGCAAAGACCCCAGCCTAGCGCAAATTGCCATAAGGCAAAACCCGAATTCCGAAGCACGAAATCCGAAACAAATTCAAATCGCCAAATTCAAATGTCCAAAAAGCCTGTGGCGGCGCTGCGCCGTGAAAGGTCTCCATGTCGGATATGGCCTTGCTTTTGGATTCTGTGCTTTGAAATTGTCTCGGATTTCGTGCTTCGGATTTCGAATTTATCAGGCGGCAGGATGCTCATCAATTCCGGATTGGCGCCTCACCCGGCCTGGCTGCTGGGCCGGCCGGAAAAAACACCCGCGAGCTGCTGGAGTTGCCGGCCCCAGTATTCGATGGATGCCACGCCGCAGCTTGCCAGCGCACGGGCCGACAACGCCAGCGACCGCCCGCCGATCTGGATGAACTCGGCAAGGCGGGCAGCGGGGTCGAACTTCGAGACGCCCTCGAGCGCCTCGACGGCGCGATGCGCAGCCGCCCCCTTCTCGACGCTGTCAACCGACAGGTTGCACCGGCGAAGGGCCTCGGCGATTCGCTCGGCCGCGTCGCGGGCCGCACCGTCAGGCAGCAGCTTCTTGGCTGACAGAAACGCCAACTCCGCGCGCCGCAACTCGTCCTTGACGGCATTGAACCGCATCCGCTCAAGCCGGCTGCGGGCCTCGGCCACAGAATCGGACTTCTCGGCCGGCAAACTCCCGCCCGGCAGGTGCGTCGATTGCGCGGCGCCATCCGCCGGCGCATGGGTCTGGGAAACACTCGGCCAGGACGGATCACCGCTTTGCGTGCGGCAATCCGTCCAGCCGAGGCCCTCTGGGCCCTCTCGCTCCTGGATTCTCGTATTATCGAGCGCCATGGTACTTCCTCC
>Ga0315282_10011376_pt1 | contig 13799 bp, 10 predicted proteins | sample YL17G07_20_MG_FD_203693 | JGI IMG/M metagenome (GOLD analysis project Ga0315282, IMG submission 203693) | Sediment microbial communities from Yellowstone Lake, YNP, Wyoming, USA - YL17G07_20 | ecosystem: Environmental > Aquatic > Freshwater > Lake > Sediment | place: USA: Wyoming | collected... | reverse complement strand
CGGCTGACGTCGCGCCCGAGGGCCCGCAACTCGTCGGCCCGGTTCTTGAGGACCGACTGAACGACCGCGCTGACCAGGCTCTCCTGCACCCGCAGGTTGTCCTCGTGCTCGAAATAGGCCATCTCCGGCTCGACCATCCAGAACTCGATCAGGTGCCGGCGAGTCTTGGACTTCTCGGCTCGGAAGGCCGGCCCAAGCGTATAGACCTTGCCGAGCGCCATGGCCGCCGCTTCGGCGTAGAGCTGGCCGCTCTGGCTGAGGTAGGCCTTCTCGTCGAAGTAGCTGGTCTCGAAGAGCGTCGTCGTGCCCTCGCAGGCGGCCGGCGTCAGAAGCGGCGCGTCGACCTGGACGAAGCCGTCGTCGTCCAGATGCTGCCGGATGGCCCGGACGATCTCGGCCCGCACCCGCAGGATGGCGTGCTGCCGGGACGAGCGCAGCCAGAGGTGCCGGTGGCTCATCAGGAAGTCCACGCCGTGCTCCTTTGGCGTGATCGGGTAGTCGACCGCGATCTGCACCGGATGGACCGCCGTGACCGCCAGCTCGTAGCCGCCGGGCGCCCGGGCGTCGGCTCGGACGGTCCCGTCGACGACGACGGAGGACTCCTGCGTGAGCTCCTCGGCGGCGGCGAAGCTCTCCGGCGAGACGTCGGCCTTCGAGACGACGGCCTGGATGACGCCGGTGCCATCTCGGACCAGCAGGAAGTGTAGCCTGCCCTTCGAGCGCTTGTTGTACAGCCAGCCCTTCAGGGTGACTTCCTCGCCGACGTGCTTCCCGACGTCACTCACGTACACCCAGCTCACAGCGCAGACCTCACCAGCTCCAACGGGACATCGCCGCCCCGCCGTGGTAGAGTCTACCACGCAAGAGGCTAAGTGGGCAAGCCGGGCAGCCGGCCCAGCCCCTGTGCTATCCACCGGAGCTCCGGACAGTGGTCTTGGCCGCGGCATCCCGGCAGCATCCCGGTGCGGCGGTGGTGCCTCTTGCCGTGGGGGGCGGCCGTCGACGAGGCAGGACCAGGTCCTCTACTCCAGATCGGGCGCCATCATCATCATGATGCTGTGGCCCGAGTCGCAGTAGACGACCTGGCCGGTGATGCCCCGGGCCATCGGGCTGCAGAGGAACAGGGCCACGTCGCCAACCTCGGCCGCCTCGGTCGCCCGGTGGAGTGGGGCCGTTTTCCGAGCGTGCTCCTCGAACTTCGAGAATCCGGCGATGCCCCGGGCCGCGAGCGTCTTAACCGGGCCGGCCGAGATGGCGTTGACCCGGATGTTCTTCTCTCCCCCCTCGAACGCCAGGTAGCGGACGATGGTCTCGAGCGCGGCCTTGGCGACGGCCATGACGTTGTACTTGGGCACGACCCGCTGGCTGGCGCCGTAGGTCATCGTGATGATGCTGCCACCGCCGCGCTTCTCCATCAGCGGGAAGGCCAGCCGCGCCATCGGGATGAGCGAGTAGGCGCTGATGTCCAGGGCAGTGTGGAAGGCCGCCCGGCTCGTGTCGGCGAGCCGACCATCCAGCGCCTCGCGCGGCGCGAAGGCGACGCTGTGGACCAGGATGTCCAGCCCGCCGAACTCCTCCTCGACCTGTCGGAAGACCGCCTCGATCTCCTCGTCCTTCTGCACGTCGCAGGGGATGCAGACGGAGCCGGGGAGGGTGGAGGCCAGCTCCTTCACGGTATCGCCGACGCGCTCCTGGTAGGTGAAGGCCAGACGGGCACCAGCGCCGGCCAGCGCCTGCGAGATGCCCCAGGCGATGCTTCGCTTGTTGGCAACCCCGAAGATGAGACCGAGCTTATCCTGCAGCAAGGCTACCTCCTGATGGGAGATTGGCTCTCCGGCGATGGGTACGGATACCCCGTGCCCGGGAGCGGCGTCGCCAGGCTCGGGCTGGGGTAGGGCTCTGGGTAGCCGCCCGGCGTGGCCGGCGCCGGCGCCGCGACGGTCGGGTTGGGGTAGGCCGCCGGCTGCGTCGGCGGAGGCGGCGCCACCCCGGCCTGGGCCGTCGCCGTCGGCTGGCCGCCTCCGAGAGGCCCGATCGACGGCACGCGGTCGCAGGCCACGAGCACCGCGACGACCAGGATGCCTGCCACGACTATGTCCACGATCCATCTGACCACGATGACGCCTCTGCTCCGTCTGGCCCGACTCAGTGCATCAGCCCGCCGCCGTCCACGACGATGCTCTGCCCGGTCATCGAGTCGTTCTTCACCAGGAACACGGCCGCGTCGGCGATGTCGTCCAGGGTCGCGATCCTCTGGAGCAGCATGCTCCCGACCACCCTCGCCATCCCCTCGTCGCCCCACAGCCTGCCCCACCTGGTATCCATTAGCCCCGGCGCGACGGCGTTGACCGTGATCTCCGGCGCCAGCGCCATCGCCAGGCACTTCGTCAGCATCGTCTCGGCTGCCTTCGAGACCGAGTATGGTATTGAGCTGCCACCCGCGCGAATGCCAGACACCGACGTGATGTTGACGATGCGTCCCGCGCCCTGCTTGCGCATGTGGGGAGCGACGGCCCGAGAGCAGAGGAACACGCCCTTGACGTTCACATCCATGATGCGGTCCCACTCCTCCTCGGAGACGTCGTCCAGGCGCTTGAAGTCGACGAAGACCGTGTAGCCCGCGTCGTTGACCAGCACGTCGATCCGGCCGAGCCTGGAGGCGACCTCGCCCACCATCGCGTCGACTTCGCCGGCGCGCGATACGTCGGCCCGGAGCGCGAGCGCCCGCCGGCCCAGGGCCCGGATCTCGCCGACGGTCTGCTCCGCCTCCGCCGCAGACTTGCTGTAGACGACCGCGACGTCGGCGCCCTCGCGCGCGAGCTTGAGGCTGATCGCCTTGCCCAGGCCAGTGCCTCCCCCGGTCACCAGCGCCACCTTGCCCTGCAGCTCCACCTCGCCCCTCCTGTACAACACCCGGGCGACGCCCGGGAGATTCTCCGATTCGGCAGGGAGAATCTAGCAGAGGGGAGGGCCGCTGTCAAGGCTGGCTTAAGAAGCCTCGGCCGGCGCCAGGGTCTTCCCGGACATCCTCTGGATAGAGGGCAGCCAGAACGTGAAGGTGCTGCCCTGCCCCGGGACGCTCTCGACCTCGATGCGGCCCTCGTGCTCCTCGGCGATCCACCGCGCGATGGGGAGCCCGAGCCCGGTGCCGTCCACCTGCCGAGCCGAGGGAGCGCGGTAGAACCGCTCGAAGATGTGGGGCAGGTCCTCCGGAGAGATGCCGGCGCCCGTGTCGGAGACGGCGATCCTGAGCCAGTCGCCCTCCCGGACGAGCGAGAGGTGCACCTCCCCGCCGGGACGGTTGTACTTGAGCGCGTTCTCGACCAGCACGAGCAGGAGCTGGCGAACGTGGTCGGCGTCGGCCAGCGCCTCGGCCGGCTCGACCGGACCGAGCTGCACGGTCACGCCGCCCGAGAGCAGTTGGGCGTGTCGGTACACGTCCAGCAGGAGGTTGTCGAGAGTCACGAGCTGGCGGTCGAGGTGACGCCCGGCGTCGGCCCGAGCCAGCGCCAGCAGTCCGGCGATGAGCCGCGACATCCGCTCGGTCTCGTCGGCGATGTCCTGTAGCGCCTCCGCCTGCTCGGCCGGATCGAGGCTCCCCCGGCGCAGCACCTCGACGTTGCCGCGGATGGTGGTCAGCGGCGTCCGCAGCTCGTGGGAGGCGTCGGAGACGAACCGGCGCTGGGCCGCGAAGGCTGCCTCCAGCCGGTCGAGCATCCGGTTGAAGGTGCTGATGAGCTGGCCGATCTCGTCCGGGCGAGGGTACGGCTGAAGCCGGCGGTCCAACTGCTGGGAGAGGCCGATGGCTCGGGCGGCGTGAGTCACCCGAGTGATGGGGCTGAGCGCCGCCCGCGCGAGCACGTGGCCGACGCCGCTGGCGACGATGACCATCGCGGCGCCGATGACGACGAGCAGGCTGCCCAGCCAGGACAGAGTGCGGTTGTAGAAGTTGAGCGAGCGGCCCACCTGGATGAACCCGACCAGGCTCCCGTTGACCTCGACGGGCACCGTGTACAGCCGGACCTCCTCGCCGGAGACGAAGACCGTGTCGTAGTGGGGCTCGACAGCGCGGCCGGCCTCGAGCGAGTCCGCGGGAACGGGGAGGCTGTCCTCGCCGAGGTTGTCCGAGCGCTCGACGATCCGGCCGGTGGGGTCGAGGAGCTGGACGTAGACCGTCGGGGACGCCAGCGAGCTGCTCCGCGGCAGCGTCGCCCGGCGGGGCAGGAAGGAGAGCTCGCCCCGGACGCGCAGCGCTCGGGCGACGTCCTCGGCCTTCTCCGCCAGGGAGTTGTTGGCGTCGGCGTCGCCGACCCGGTCGAGCGCGTTGTACAGCAGGACGCTGAAGAGGATCAGGCTGACGGCGAGGACGGCGGCGTACCAGACGGTCAGGCGCAGCCGGATCGACATCATTGTCCCTCGCGAAGCACGTAGCCGACGCCCCGGATGGTCTGGATCAGCCGGCGCTCGCCTCCAGCCTCCAGCTTCGAGCGAAGATACCCGACGTACACGTCGAGCACGTTTGTCTCCCCGCCGAAGTCGTAGCCCCAGACCCGCTCGAGGATTAGCTGGCGAGCGAGCACCTGGTTGGGGTGGCGCAGAAAGAGGAGCAGGAGGTCGTACTCCTTGACCGTCAGCTCGATGGTGCGGCTGCCACGACGGACGATCCGCGCGACGGTGTCGACGACGACGTCTGAGAACGACAGGACGTGCTCATCCTGCTGCGTCCGGCGGCGCAACTGCGCCCGGACCCGCGCGAGCAGCTCCTCGAGATCGAACGGCTTGACCAGGTAGTCGTCGGCCCCGGCGTCCAGGCCGATGACCCGGTCGCGGACCTCGTCTTTGGCGGTGAGCATCAGGATCGGCAGGGAGCTGTTGGCCCGGAGCCGGCGGCAGACCTCGATGCCGTCCAGCCCGGGCATCATCACGTCGAGGATGACCAGTTCCGGCGGGCGGTCCTGGGCGGCCTGGAGCCCCTCCACGCCGTTGGCAGCCACCTCGACGGTGTAGCCCTCGGCCGCCAGCGCCCGGCGCAGCAGACTGCCGATCTTCCGATCGTCGTCCACGACGAGTATCCGCGACCCCATCCTGCCCTCGCGCCACTCTCAACCGTTCGCACCTGAATATAGCGCGCCCGCTGAGGGCTGTCAAACAGCCGAGCCAGCGGGCGGTGCCAGGACCCCCCGCGATCCGCGCGCGGATGCTAACGCGCCTCCGCGGCGTCCGCGCTCCCTCCGGCCACGTCGGGGACGGCATGGGCGGGCGCCTCGGCGGGGGCCCGCGCCAGCCGCCGCTGGAGCAGGCTCCGGAGATCGTCCAGGTAGGTGTAGACGACCGGCACCAGGACGAGCGTCAGCAGCGTCGACGAGATGACCCCGCCGATAACCACCACCGCCATCGGCGCCCGGGACTCGGCGCCCGCCTCCAGCTTCAGCGCCAGCGGGGTCATCGCGGCGACGATGGTCGCGGTCGTCATCAGGATGGGCCGGAGCCGGATCGGCCCGGCCTCCAGCAGCGCCTCGGTCCGACTCATCCCCCGGGCGCGCAACTGCTTCGTGAAGTCGACGAGCAGGATGGCGTTCTTGGCCACCAGCCCGAGCAGCATGATCATGCCGATCATCGAGAAGACGTTGAAGGTGTTGCCGGTGACGAGCAGCCCGCCGAAAGCGCCCACCAGCGCGACCGGCAGCGCAAACATGATTGCCAGGGGGTCGAGCCACGACTCGTACAGCGCGACGAGGAGCATATAGATGAGCACCACCGAGAGCGAGAGGGCTGACGTCAGCGCGGCGAAGGCGGCGTCGAGTTGTTGGACCGAGCCGCCGACGGTGATGCGGTAGCCCTCGGGCACCGGGATGCTCTTCACATTCTCTCGGAGGTCGCGGGCGACGTCGCCCAGCGGTCGGTCCGCGACCCCGCCGCTGATGGAAACCACTCGCTGCCGGTCCTGTCGGTTGATGACGGCCGGGCTACTGGCACGCTGGAGGGTGGCCACCTGGCCGAGCCGGATGACGTTGCCGCTCGACGAGGCGATGGGGATCGCCGCCAGCGCGTTCAGGTCCAGCTTGTCGGGATTGTTGCCGACCAGCGTGACGTCGATCTGGTCCCTGCCCTCGGGTCGGAGCTCGGTGGCGACGCTCCCGGAGATGGCCGCGCGTAGCGTCGAGGAGACCTGGGTGGCGGTCAGGCCTAGCTCGGCCATGCGCTTCCGGTCGAGCACGGCGCGGATCTCCGGCAGGCCAGAGGTCGCCGCCGTCCGGACGCCGACCACGCCGGGCGTCTGTCGGGCGACCTGCTCGACCTGGCCCGCCAGCGCGGTGAGCGTGTCCAGGTCGTCGCCCTGAATCCGGATCTGCACGCCCCCGAAGCCGCCGAAGCCGCCGCCGCCGCTCACCTGGAGGTTGCCGTCCGGTATCAGCGTTCCCAGCCGACGGGCGTCGTTCATGATCTCGAACACCGTCCGCTGGCGCCGCGAGCGGTCGACCAACTGGACTGAGATGTTCCCGGAGTTCCCTCCGCCCATGCCGCCGCCGCCCACGGTCGTGAACAGGCCCTCGACTTCCGGCATCGCCTGGAGCGCGGCCTCAATCTGCCGGACGGCCTGATCGCTCTGGGCCAGAGAGGTGCCGGTGGGCAGTTGCAGGTTGACGCTGAACTGGTTGTCGTCCTCCTGAGGCTGGTACTCCATGCCGATCACGCGGAACTGCACCAACGCGAGCGCGGCGGCCAGGGCGGCCGCGCCGACGAGGAGGACGACCGGGCGATGGCGCACCGCCCAGCCGAGGGTCCGCCGGTAGACCCGGCGGACCCGCTCGTAGCCGGCCTCCCAGGCGTCGGTGAAGCCGCTCGCCAGGTTTCGACGCCCACTCCCGTCCCTCGCCTTGAGCCAGCGGGAGGCCAGCATCGGCGTCAGGGTAAACGAGACCAGCAGCGAGAAGAGTGTGGCCGCGGCGATGGTGATGCCGTACTCTCTGTAGAGCCGGCCGATGTTGCCCTGCATGAAGGCGACGGGCAGGTAGACGACGACGTCGGTCATCGTGATGGCGATGGCCGCCTGGCCGATCTCGCTGCGGCCCTTGAGAGCCGCAAGCATCGGCGGCTCTCCCAGGTGGAGGTGCCGGTAGATGTTCTCGAGCACGACGATCGAGTCGTCCACCAGGATGCCAATCATCAGCGCCAGCGCCATCAGCGAGATAGTGTCCAGCGTGAAGCCAAGCGCGTACATCACGAGGAAGGTCGAGACCAGCGAGGTCGGAATGGCCAGCACGACGATCAGGGTGTTTCGCCAGGTGTGCAGGAACAGGAGCAGCACGAGCCCGGTGAGCAGGACCGCCAGGGCCAGATCCCTCTGGACGGCGTCGAGCGCGGCCCGGGTGTAGCGGGAGTCGTCGTTCGTCACGATGAGCCGAACGCCCGCCGGAAGGGTCTCCTCGATCCGGGCAAGGCCGGCCCGCAGGTCGTCGGCCACCTGAAGGCTGTTCGCGTCGGACTGCTTGGCGATGCTCAGGCCGACGGCGTCCTGCCCGTTGAAGCGTTGGTAGCGCGTGATGGGCTTGTAGCCCTGGGTGATCGTGGCGACGTCTCGCAGGCGGACCGTGCCAGACGAGCCCGTCGCGATCACCAGATCGCTCAGGTCGGAGAGCGTCTGGAACTGGCCGATCGAGCGGATGTTGACGCTCTGCTTGCCCTCGACCATCGAGCCGGCCGGCGAGCTGACGTTCTCTCGGGTGAGCGCGGTCTGGACCTGCTGGACGGAGACGCCGTAGGCCTCCATCTTCGCGTAGTCCAGTCGGACCTGGACCTCGCTCTGGAGCCCGCCGCTCACGTTCACGTCGGCCACGCCGAGGATGGACTGCACCCGCGCCTGGACCTCGCTGCTGGCGATGTCGAAGAGCTGGGACTGCGACCGGCTGCCAACCAGCGCGATGTTCATGACCGGGCGGGCCGAGGGATCGGCCATGTTGACGCTGGTGGTCACCTCGGCCGGGAGCTGCGGGCGGATCTGCGCCATCCGGCGCTCGACGTCGATGGCTACCTTGTCGGCGTCGGCGTCCTCGACCAACTGGAGGCCGACGTTCCCGCGGCCCTCGGAGGCGCTCGCGCTGATGCCGGAAACCCCGCTCAGCCCGGCGATTCCGTCCTCGATCTGCGTCAGGACCAGCGACTCGACGTCCACCGGCGAGGCCCCGGGGTAGCTGACGTTGACGCCGACGAAGGGGGCGCGCATCGCGGGCATCCGGTCGACCTTGAGGAGACTGCGCGCGACCAGGCCCATGATGACCAGGCCCGTCAGGAACATCAGGATGGCCAGCGGCCGGGTGATGGCGAACCGGGTGAGGCCCATCTGCTGCCTCCCTACTGCGGCACGCCAGGCGTCGCGCCCGGCTGCCCCGACTGTCCTCCCTGGGTCGGCTTGCCCGGCGCGCCCTCGGAGCGCTGCCGCGGCTGGTCGCCGCCCTGGCCCGGCTGGGCCGGCGTCCCGCCCGGCTTGGCCGGCGCCTGGTCAGGTCGGGCCCCGCCGGCGATCCGGACGCCGTCGCCGTCGTTCAGGCTCGCCTGCCCGGCCGTCACGACCATCTCGCCGGCCGCCACGCCCGAGGCTGCCTCCACCTGCTGGTCGTCGCTCAGGCCGACCTTGATCTCGCGCAGCGCAGCCTTGCCGTCGGCGACGACGAACACGTACGACTTGCCGACCCGATCGACCACGCTCTCCTTGGGGACGAGCACGGCCTTGCGCTGCTGCTGCGCGGTGACCTTCACCTCGGCAAACATCCCGGGGCGGAGCCGGCCGTCCTGGTCGTCGGGCGTCACCTTCACCACGAACGTATGGGTCTTCGTGTCGGCGCCGGGCGCGACGCTGGCGACCTTCGCCGGGAACACCTGCCCGGGGTAGGTCGGCACCGTCAGCGTCGTCGCCAGGCCCGGCTGGACGATGCCCACCCGGCCCTCCTCGACGGCGAGGGCGACCTCGACGGCCTGTGAGACGAGGACGAGGAGCGGCATCTGCGCCGAGGCCAGCGCCCCCTCGGACAGGAGCCTCTGGGTGACGACGCCGTCGAACGGCGCCAGGACGTTCGCCTCGGCGAGCTGCGACTTCGCGCTGTCCAGCGCCGCCTGTGCCTGCGCCACCTGGGCCTGCGCGCTCTGGAGGTCGCGGTCCGTGTACGGGTTCTTCTTGAGGGCTAGCTGGTTCTCGGCCTGCGTGACGGCGGCCGTGGCGATGGCGACGTCCTCGGGCGTCGGCGACGCCTTGAGCTGCGCCAGCTTCGCCTGGGCGCTCTGGAGCTGCGCCTGGGCGCTGGCGACGGCCTTCTCGGCGACGCCAATGTCCTCCGGCCTCGCGCCGGCCTTGGTCCTGTCGTAGGCTCGCTGCGCCTGCGCGACGGCGGTTTCCGCAGAGGCGACGCTGGCCTGCGCCGAGTCGCACTGGTACTTCGGGTTGCGGGCGTTGCCGCACACGCCGTCGCGGTTGGCCTGCGCGGCGTACAGGGCGTTGTTGGCCTTATCCAGGTCGAGCTGCGCCGCTCGCAGGTCGTCGTCGGTAGGCATCTGCTTGAGCTTCAGCAGGTCGGTCTGCGCCTTCTGGAGCGCCGACTGCGCGGCGGTGACGGCGCTCTCGGCGGCCTGGAGGTCGGCCGCCGTCGGGCCGTTCTTCACCTGAGCGAGTCGGGCCTTCGCGCTCGCCAGCGCCGCCTCGGCCTGGGCGATCTCCTCGGGGCGCGATCCGGCCTGGACCGAGGCGAGCCTGACCTGCGCCACGGCGAGGTTGGCCTCGGCCTGCTTGACGGCGGCCTCCAGCGTGGCCCGATCGAGGCGCGCGAGCAGATCGCCGGCCTTCACCGCGCTGCCGACGTCGACCGCCAGCTTCTCGATCCTGCCCGAGCTCTTCGGCGCGACGCTGACTTGCGAAATCGGCTGGACGCTCCCGGAGTAGGTGAGCACCAGCGCGATCGGCCCCTCGCGGGCCGGCTGAACGCTCACCGTGACGGCGCGGCCGCCCTCGCGCGCCGGCGCGCCCGGCTGAGCCGCGCTACCGAGGCCGGCGAGTTGAGCGCACCCCGTCGCCGACGCGAGCAGGGAACCCGCCAGGGACAGCCAGAAGAGTCGCCAGAGCTTCACCTCGGCCTCCTGAGAGAAATCTGGGGATAGCCGGGCACGCCGTAGTCCCCGCCGGCGACGGGCGCCCGTGCCACCGACTACAAGCCAGATTATGGGGGAAAGCGGTCCGGGATATGTTAAAAAAGTGGTAAGAAACCGGACCCGACGGTGCTCTGGACGCGGAGCAGCGTTCGGCGCTTCCCGCTGGATCGGGTGTTCGGCGAGGGCTCGGCCGCCGCCTTCCAGAAGGCTCTGGAGTGCGCCGAGTGCGGGGACTGCGAGACCCGCTGTTCCTACAACCTGCCCATCCGCGAGATGCTGAAGCAGGAGACGGCGTTCTACTTCGCCGAGACAGACCGGTATAGGGCCGATCCCGAGACCTACGTGCGCTGAGCCGCCGGGTATCTGGTACCCCCGGGGCGACTCCAACACCCGACACGAGGTTTAGGAATCAGCCAAGCGGCGTCTAATGCGTCTACAGAGTGCAAGATAGCAGCCTGGCAAGCGCCAGAAGAGGCGCTTATCGTCAAACAGACACCTCTTATCGTCAACCTGGGTGTACTGTGTGCAGCAGTTCCAGCCAGTTCGTCGCCATGTTGCCAGGCTCCCGAACCCGGCCACCTCGCAGTAATGTGTATGACGGGTCTCCCGACTTTTCGGAAAAGGTAGGGGGGACTGGAAAGCCGGATGCGGTGAAAGTCGCACGTCCGGCTTGGGGCGGGGGAAAGGCCGCAAGGCCCCATCTATCGCTACAACTAGACAGTCCGGGGGCCGGTCTGAAGCTCGGCGGGAGAGATGCAGAAGAAGCAGTACACGATAGCGTTCAAGGCTCAAGTGGTCCACATCGACCAGCCACAATGCCCCGATGGCCCCGAATGCTCTTGGCTGCGTCTTCCACAGGCTGTCCTCCTCCCTTCCTGACTCGATCCTGATCCCGATGATACCTCACTCGGCGACGTCTTGACCGACGGACTCACCGCGATCGTTGACCCCGTCGACCCAGCGCTCGTGCGCGACGTCTCCCTTGTCGCGCTGGTTGCGTGCCCGTAGCCGCTCGATCTGCGCCTCGTCGGCCGACGATCCATCGCCGCTGCCCGGCCTCCTGTTGGCGTGCCTGCACCATGCCTTGGCGCATCCAGTCATTACAGCGTTCCCGACCGCATTCCAACCACCCGGGCCAGGTCCGACAGTCACCACTCGTGCCGGCCCAACTCATCCCGAAACTCCGGGCGCGACAGTTTCCGGCTCAGCCCGAGCCGGCGCCGAAGCCCTTTGACCGCCTCCTCGCCGATCACCCCTGCCGCCTCGGGCTGACCCGAGCGCTTGGGTGACCGGTACCCCCCGGCGTTGAGTTGCTCGGCGATCCTGCTTGCCGACAGGCCGGCTTCGGTCAGGACTCGCACACGCTCACACGGCTGGGGATAGTAGCTCGGTTGCTCCCAGCTCCGCACCGACCGGGTCACCACCTCTGCCGTCCGGCTCCCACCCGCCCACTCGATGCTCACCCGGATCTGCTCGTCGCCGCCCGTGCCATCGACGACGACCCGCTCGACGGCCTGTCGGATGACCTCCTTGCGCTCAACCACCGTCGTCGTCTCAGCCTCCCAGAGGGCTGGGATGTCTGCCGCGAGTCTTCGGATCGCCTCCCGCTCCTCGGTCGACAACACTCGCGGTCCACTGGCGAGAAACCGATGGTACTCCTCCCGGAGCTTCTGCTGGATCGCCAGCTTCTCCTCCCAATCCCGCTCTAGGCCTACACCGGTATCTTCGCCAGGCGGACGAACTCAGGGAGCGGGTCGCCGATCAGCGGCCGGGCGTACTCGAGGAACGCCTCGGTGGGGTAGTTGCCGGCCTCGTTCACGTGCTCCGCCGGCAGGTGCTTCTCCCGGTTGGCGACGTCCTCCACCCTGGCCAGGCCGGTCGTGCAGACGTAGGGGCTGCTGCTCTCGCGGACGAGGGTCACCATGTACCCGCTGAGGCCGTCCGTCGCGGCGCGGACCGCGGCCCGGCCGACCTCATAGGCCTCCGCGAGGTCCGTTCGGGAGGCCAGCGCCATCGAAGCCCGCTGCAAGGTGCCGGGCCGGTCGCAGCGGGCGCGGATCCCGGTCCGAGCTTCGACCAGCGCCGCCAGGGCATCGCCCGCCCCCGCCATCTGGCGGTGGCCGAAGGCGTCGAGCTGCGCCGCAGAGGAGTCGCTCAGGTACTTGCCGTCGGGACCGCGGGCGCCCTCGGCCAGCGAGATGACCACGCGCCCCTGCCGCCTGGCCAGCGCGGCGACGTCTTCGCAGAGCCGGTCCAGGTCGATCGGTCGCTCGGGGACGTAGACCAGGTGGGGTGCGTCGCGCTCCTCGCGCCGGGCGAGGGCGCCCGCGGCGGCGAGCCAACCGGCGTGTCGGCCCATAACCTCGATGATCTTCACGGGGTACGACGCGATGGCCTCGGAGTCCAGCCCAGCCTCCATCATCGCCAGCGCCGTGTAGCGAGCGGCGCTCCCGTAGCCGGGGCAGTGGTCGGTCTCCACCAGATCGTTGTCGACGGTCTTGGGCACGCCGATCACCGTCATCTCGTGGCCGACTTCGGCCGCCAGCCGCGAGACCTGCATGGTCGTGTCGGCGGAGTCGTTGCCGCCGATGTAGAAGAAGAACCGGATGTCGTGGGCCTTGAGAACCGCCGCGAGGCGGTCGTAGTCGTTCTGTCCGAGCCTGTGCCGGCCGGACCCGAGCGCCGACGACGGCGTGCGCCGCAGCCCCTCGACCACCGAAGGCGTCTCGCGTCCCAGGTCCACCAGCCTGCCGTCCAGGAGTCCCTTGATGGCGCCGAGCATGCCGTAGACGTGCTCGATCTCGGGATGCGCGAGCGCCTCCTGGATCACCCCCGCCAGGCTGCTGTTGATGGCCGCCGTCGGCCCGCCCGACTGCCCCACGACCGCGTTGCCCTTGAGGCGCGCAGCCATAGAACCTCCTTCAGTTGGCCGCCACCAGGCACCGGCAGGCACCGCCCGTGCAGCGCCTCGCCCTGACCCTCCACCCGGCAGCCTTCCCGCTCCCGACGATGGACGCCCGGGACGTCAGCGCCGGACGACGTCTCCCTGACCCGCTCCAGGTGCCAGCGCGCGGCATCGATTGATCCGCGCGACCCCGCCAGCCAGCCCGCGCGTCGTCGGCGGCCGGCGGCGAAGCGCGCGGCGACCCTTCCACTCGGCTGCCATTCTAGCACATCTGTACGGGCCGGGGAAGGCCCGGCGGGCGGCGTCGGCACAGCGGCATAGAGGCAGCGCGGGCGCGGAAGCCCGACCGTGCCGGGGCGAACCCGCGTAAGGTAGATTGTGCCTTGACTCGCCGCCCGTGTGGGCATACACTTGCGCTGCGCTGGCCGCCAGGCTGGCCGCGATCGGAGGAGGCAAGCATGACCCAGGCCAAGCCGGTTGTCTCCATCGTGCGCATCGAGGAGCAGCGAACGTACGCCGCCGTGTCCGAGGCCGTCAGGCTGCTCGGCGGCGTCACGCCGATAGTGCCGCCGGGCGCCCGAGTGGTCGTCAAGCCCAACTTCACCCAGGCCCCGGCCAACTGCGGCGTCACCAATCTCTGGACGCTCGACGCCGTCGTTCGGCTGGCCGCCGACGCCGGCGCCGGGGAGATCGCCATCGCCGAGGCCCCCGGCGATGTCTACGCGCCCCTGGCGTTCCGCATCTACGGCGTGTGCCA
>Ga0315282_10011375_pt1 | contig 13799 bp, 12 predicted proteins | sample YL17G07_20_MG_FD_203693 | JGI IMG/M metagenome (GOLD analysis project Ga0315282, IMG submission 203693) | Sediment microbial communities from Yellowstone Lake, YNP, Wyoming, USA - YL17G07_20 | ecosystem: Environmental > Aquatic > Freshwater > Lake > Sediment | place: USA: Wyoming | collected... | reverse complement strand
GTGATTCGGTCTCACTGAATCGGACTACATTCGATCATATGACGGTGCTCAAGATGGATCTATTGAAGCAGAACAGAACTGGATCAACCTACGCATTCGTGACCCAGATAATCGACGGACCTAGGTTGGCTGCACTCTTCACTCTCAACATCAGCGCTTGGGTCCTTAGGGCGTCATGCGTCTGCAGCTCATCGCCGAACGCAGGAAGCGAAGTCTTCGGCGTCAATTTCAACGACGGTACTCACGTTCTCACATATGTCTTCTCAACGCTGTCGATGGAAACTCAAGTGCGGTGGAATGAGAGAATCGTGCTCCTCCAGACGCCTGGAGATCAATGGGTTAAGGTACCCTTGGACATCGCAAAACAGTTCGACAACGCACATTGGAAGAAGTCTGAGCGAGTTACGTTAGGAATTATCTTTGGAGCCGGAGGCGATGTGACGGGATCGCGAAGGGCATATTTGCACAATTTCACGTGGAGCGAGCAACCGAGGTCTCCTGATGATTACTCCACGGTACCTCCCTTGGGTCAATTGAAACGCGGGAACGAACCTCAACTCTCCTTTATGACCCAACAAACCAGCCGCTCATGTGTTATCGGGAACTGGAGTAAAGATTTAACCATAGATTGAGGCGACAAGGCCGCTAGGTGCCAATAATGGAGAAGCGACTGACCAAGAGCCTTGAGCCCGGCGCGAAGCTTGGTGCTCATCCACTTCCTCAGCAGATTCCAAGTTTGATGATACCGAAATCTCCCAGCAATATTCTCTCAATCCTATTCGGAACCATGGCAATAGGTGTTCTACTCGCATACTCCTTCAAAGCGACGGCACCGTACGTTATAGGCGAGAATCTGGTCTTAGCGGAAGTCAACCTCGGCCTATTCCAATTAAAACCGGTTACCCTGTTCACCTATCTCTTCTTCCTCTCCTACAGCTTCGGGTTAAGTTCCCCAATATCGAAACAGAGGTTTCTAAGAATGGGTGATCAAGCATTTGAATCGATCTACGTTGTTGCTTGGTTCTTCGTTATGCTAAGTGGATTCGAGGTACTCTACCATATTGTGCTCTGGTCCGCTGGTTTGTCGGTGCAGGGACTGCAGAACCCGGATATCATAGTGAACTGGTGGCCCGCTAATCCCTATGCGATAAACGTAGTCTTCGCAGCCAAGTTGGTGGTGCTAATCTTCGCCGTGTCATGCTTCTCCGTAGATTACCTGAGAAGAATGCGAACTCTACGAGACAGAACACGCACCCTAGAAAATGGGGATTGAAAACCCGCAGTCCTGCTGATACTGCGAAGAAGCTCGCCAAACCTGACGCTCGAAGGCGTTGATTCAAGGATCCTCTGAAGGTTCAGCAGCAAAAGCAGTGAGAACGCTACGCCAACCGCGTACATGGGGATCATCAGGTAGCCCGCGGCTTGGAGTCCTCTCCAAATCGTGTCGGCGCTAAGATAGTAAGAGTAGAACACTGGACTAGCCCAAAGGATTGGGACGGCGAAATAGTAGAAAGGCGACCTAAGGAAGATGAAGACAAAGGGCGCAACCCAAAGTCGGTAATCGCACTCTCTGCAAAGAAGCATAAGCGGAAGAATTGAGACAAGGAACTGCTCGTTCAGAACACGTCCGAATAGAAAATAGGCCAACATAAATGCAAGTATGGCGTCGAGCATTGGTCCCTTTCTGCCGAAATGCAGAAGGAGCAAGACGAGGCTGATCACCAGAAGCACGTTCGTATAAGCGGAGACCTGCAGGTCGAAGCGAAGATCCGGAACTATCCATATGAAGTTGTAGAGATTAACGCCGCCCATGACGCGTGTGCCCTGAAACGTTACGAGCACATTCCAGAACGAGGTAGGGCTCACAATTAGATAGTAAACGACCGGGAGAAAAGTGAGCGTTAGACCCGCAAGGAACATCGCCAGCTCTCGCCATTTACCAATAAGTCTGACCACGAAGAGGGGGAGCAAGACTATTGTGTAGAGTTTCAGAAGGCTAAGACCGTACGCGACTCCTGATGTGAATGAGTTCTTTTCGTAGGTGAGATAGGTGATCAGTAGGAACGCGGCTACTATAGCATCGAACATCCCCCATATGGCCGAGATGAATATGACATATGGGCAGAAGGCATAGAGCTCAGCCTTCTTCAAATCTGATCGCGCCAGAAGATAGACCACAGCTATATCCGCCAGGAAGATCGGGATCTTTAGGAAGAAGAGTAAGATCGGTGTCCACGGATAGACGAGTATTGGCAACGCCGGGTAATGGCCATCAATCATCACAGGGTTAGGTCCAGCAATAATTGAATAGATCCAGTAGAAGGGGGCGAAGAAGTAGATCAGCAATGGATGGTAAGCGTAACCCTCAAAGAAAATCGGCAGGCCAGTCACATACTGCATCTGCATGGTCCGTTGATACACAAAATCGTAGAGATTCTGACCCTTTAGAATCATAATGCTGGATTCATATATCGTGCCGACGTCGCCGGCGTGCATGAAGAACGGCGCGAGAGCAAGCCTAACTGCGAGAGCTGCGAGAACGACTTTTCTTTTGCTTTCCATGCCAAGCTACCAGCAAATATACGGCGATTACCAAGATCGCTACAACTGGTAAGACGTACGGCAGATCTGAATAATCCCAGATGAAGGGAGGCGTGGTCGCAGTGGACATCGAACCTGAAACGGTAAGTGACATTTCACTATTGATGAAATCAACCGTGATCTTGTTGAAGCCGTCCTCGAAAGGCCAGACTTCGATCTGGGTAGGGTTCCGGGAAAGGAGAATGCTTCCGTTTCCAACAGCGTTCAGAGCCCGGTACCAGAAGGTGTAATTGATCACAGTCCCTGTTGGAATCACTATCGGCTTGGACACTTTCGATGCCGATATGCCGTTGACGGAGCTCATAACCCATTTCCAAAGTTCGAGGTGTGCCGTAAGCTCCTTGTTGGCTACGAGTTTGACTATGACACCGTTACCATCTGGCGAGACTTGAATGAATTTGTGAAGCGTTATTCCGGGCCTCATGTAGGTTACGTCTAAGATCTCTTGGTTTCCTCTCATCGTAACGTTGAAGTCATTGAACAAGTTGAATCCATTAACCCAAGACGTCCAGTCACTGAATTCGAGAAGGCTGATTCGGGCGTTAGGGGCAAAGTACGGGTTTATGTGAATGTTCGGTTTGCTGCTGCCATCATAAGGATCGTTGAATAGGATAAAGTAGCGCTGGCTCTGAAGGGCGTACGCCCCCGTCCCATAACCAAGCCACGCGTTCTTGCTCAGGAGTGTTTGATGGATTAAAGGTACAAAGCTCAGCCCCACAATGTAGATGACAAAGAACACTGTTAGGGCGTCTTTAATCTTCAAGCTGAGATCGCTCTGTAACTCTTTTCGGCGTACTTAAACGATGCTTGCTTGAAATGGGAACGTATAGGAGGCAATTGGCAAGCGAAAGCATGCCTCCGCTGACAAAACAATCTCAATGCAGTAACCCATTAGCGCTTCAAAACATCCCTAGCTTGCTTGCAGGGAGAGGGCCAATATGGCCGATGAGGCGGCTCCTATGAGGAATCTCAGTAGAAAGTCTCTAAAGCCAGTAGTGAACTGAAATTGCTGCCAAGGGTTTCGCGATGGCGAATGGATATGGGTTGCGCGGCTTTTCCCTTCTGACCTTGCGTGACTCCGATTTTCGACTCATACTCTTGATTGCTTCCACTCTTTGGATATACTCTTCGATCCTCAAGTTCCCATTCAGTTTTCCTAGTAATTACAATGATGTAGGCTATCTCTGGATTCGTGACGTGCATGAGGGCCATCACAACTTGCAGATACCGTACGCTCAGTACGAACTCGAATATCCCCAAGTCATTGGTGCGTTGCTTTTGTTCAGTCAGGCAGTCTCCACCTACTTCCCATTCGTTCTGGATCAGTGGAGCACGTTCGTCGTGGTGATGTCAATTCTTGAATATCCATTCATGATTGGAACAATCTACAATCTCTACAAATTGTGTGCGAAGTTGAGAATCAATCAGAAGCGCATCTACCTGTACGTACTCTCAACGCTCTCGTTTGTTGTGTATGGCTTCTACAATTGGGATTTCATTGTTGCTTACTTCGTCACTCTGTCAATATGGCTCTTCTTGGACAAAAGATACGATTGGAGCGCCGTGACGCTAACACTTGGCGTGTTAACGAAATTCACGCCCGGCATGATGATTTTCGCGATGCTTTCTGGACTACCGAACTGGAGAGCCCGCTTCAGATTCACGGCAATTGCCGGGTTACTCTGGACAACTGTGAACGCGCCCTTCGCCTTGGCCAACTTCGCTACGTGGATCAAACTGTTCACGGGCTATAGTGGACCAAATCACCAGCTTCAAAACACGTGGATATCCATGGTCATCTCGGCCGCAGGATTGGGAGATATTATCTCAGGAGCTAGAGCTGGGCACATCCTCAGCTTCGGAATATTCGGCTACTTGCTGCTTCGAGCCCTAGCCAGCAAACGTACACCACTCGAAAAGATACTCCTATCATGGTACGCCTGGTACGGGGCGATCTATCTGTTCGATCCGCAAATGTTCCTCCAGCTTTTCCCGATCGTCGTTCTGACGCCCAACTTCAACTTCCTGTTCTACAGGCTGGCCGACATGCTTAATGGATTCATAATACTGTTCTACTTCATTGGAAGCACCCACCCAGAACTTCCTCGATACATAACTGATCAGCTGACGCCGTTTGGAATGATCAACATCTTCTCGTCGATCCGCCAACTGATCTTCCTCGCCGCCTACTTCATATGCTTCAATCCAAAAGTGCAAAATCGTCTCGGTAGAGTCTATGATGGGATTGTGGATGGTTTTTGGGGCTCGGTCGCTGGTTTGACTGGACCCCTGCACGCGGCCTATGCGAAACCGACTTAGCAGTCGACCGTGGTCTCCTTGCAGTTCTGAGACATTTTGTACGCAGCTGGTCAGAGCCGCATGTTCCTCTGAGAAATCTAGGTCTTTTAGTCTGTTAATCGTTCTGCTGCGCCAAGCTGGCATTCTCGGCACCGGTTGCATCAGCGCGGCATGACCGTTTTCTCGTTTACCTGCGTCGACCCCCCTATAGGGGGGGTACCCCCCTTACCAGTCAACTGAGCGGTTCAGTTGCATCGTAGGGGCACGTAGCGTGTTGCATCAGCGTGGCCCTTCTCAGTTCCTTGATTGTCTCTAAGGTGTTTGATCATACGCCCCTACTGCAGATGTCTCCTGCACGCAACAGAACCCTGCTAATAGTTACACCTGTAACTTACCGGGTGTATCTCCCCTAGATTCTCCCTCCAAACGCTGGTCACAGCTGAAGCCACAGTCTGCCTCCCTTGCGTTTGCTCTCGACTCATTCTTCAGAGGCAGTCATATCTGAGGTGTGCTACACCCTGTGCCACACTTTACGGAGACAACACCAGGATACTATCCGCATCGAGTCTTACCGCCTCATAAGTCACCAACGCAGCTAATAGTCACATACCTACTCACAACCCAGCCGGTCAACGACGACGTTAGCCCAGACGCAATTCAGTTGACTTGGATAGCCGCCAACCGGTCAAGATCTCAGATTTGGTGTCGGGTTTAGGATGATCCGATGCTCAGTTCGAACAGGTCTTTGAGCATCTTGAGTGACTGTCTTCCCAACTTGAGTTTGGACTTGCCAATCACTCGATCCTTGAAGATTATCGGTAGCTCGGTTATCCTATACCCCTTGCGATACGATTTGATTATGAACTCCATGAAGAACGAGTTCCCCGTGGATCGTGTCTCAACGCTTTGGATGACCTCGCTTCTAATGGCGCGCAAGGCTGTTGTGAAGTCGTGGACTGGTACTCCCGAGAGAACTCGTATCAACACATTTCCCATCCTACTGGCAATACTCTTCTTGAAAGTTTGGAATGACCTTACCTCGTACCGCCCGCCGCTCACATAACGCGAGGCAACAACCACGTCAAATCCGTCAGAGATCTTCTTCACAAATCTCGGAATCTCATAGGGGTCATGTGAAAAATCCGTGTCCATCCCAACAACAATGCCACCCTTGGCGAATTTGTATCCATCAGCGTGCGCTGATCCGGGCCCCATTTTGGTGGGTCGCCAGAGTAATCTGATGTTGCCATACCTCTCTCCGAGTTCCCTCACCAATCCTGATGTGCCGTCGGGTGAATTGTCGTCAACAACCACAATCTCGCCTATGATCTTGTTATCTTCAAATATCGTCTCAATGATAGGTATGAGTTTTGATACATTCTCTCTTTCATTGTAGGTTCCCAAGACAACTGAGACGAGGCGATTCTCCATTATGGTCGAATGCTCCTAAACCCTGGGCGCAATGGTCTTTAGGGTACCATCTACCTTTATCGATTTGGCCCCACGATTGAAATCTGCGAAAGGTCCTAAACCAAGAGGGAGGCTCAAAGATCGACGATGAGGGTACTCGTCACGGGTGGAGCAGGTTTTATTGGTAGTCATCTTGTCGACGCGCTGCTGGCTCGTGGGCACGAGGTAATAGCTCTCGACAATCTGAGCAGTGGTTTCAAGGCCAACCTTGAGGATGCGAGCAAAAACCCAAGGTTCAGGCTCATAGAAGTTGACCTGAAGGAATCGGTTCCATTGAGCCGCCATTTAGAGGGCGTCGCCGTAGTCTATCACTTCGCAGCCAATCCTGAAGTGCGAATTGGTGAAACAGATCCCAAAGTGCACTTTGAGGAGAACTTGGTGAGCAGTTTTAACCTCTTGGAGTGCATGAGGAGGAGCCAAAAAGCAAAGCGGCTCATCTTCGCCTCAACCTCGACAGTTTATGGCGAACCTGCAGTAATGCCCACGCGTGAAGAATATGGACCCCTGATCCCAATTTCAACCTATGGTGCTTCAAAACTGGGATGCGAAGCTCTCATCTCTTCGTACGCATATACCTTTGGAATGCGTGGACTGATCCTGCGTTATGGAAATGTTGTGGGAGCAAGAGCTCAGCACGGAATAATAGTGGATCTGATCAAGAAGCTTGTTTCCGGGCGGGGGTCACTGGAGATCTTGGGCGACGGAACTCAGAAGAAGTCCTATGTTCACATAACTGATTGCGTAACCGCGACGCTATTGGCAGCAGAGGATTTTCTGAAATCAGACCGACGGGTGGACGTTTACAACGTCAGTTCGTTTGACCAAGTGGAGGTTCGACGGATCGCTGAAATCGTCGCCAACGAGATGGGCGCACCTAACGTGCCCCTGAGGTTCACAGGCGGCGTTGACGGAGGGCGAGGGTGGATGGGAGACGTGAAGATTATGCAACTGTCCATAGAGAAATTATCCAAACTCGGTTGGAAGCCGATGTACAATAGTGCGGAAGCGATATCGCTTTCGGCTAGGCAGCTGGCTGATAGGGAATTGAAGGGAAAATGAAGGCGGGACTGTAACTTATCGCCGCGAAGCGAATCCAGCCGATTGATCATCACCCTTCCAGTCTACAAGGATACCTCTTTTCTTGAGAAGGCCTGCGAGATATTGGAGGAAGTCACTCGCAGCATAACCACTAATTTTATTCTCCTAATTGCTGAGGACGGATCCAACTCGTCCGAAATGGTCGGTCGATTGATGCAGAGGTTCCAGAACATCGTATACATCCAACATGACCAAAGACTTGGGAGGGGCAAGGCTCTGCGTGAGGCTTGGACGAACGTGGAAGGTGACGTGTACGCATATCTTGATGTGGATCTTGCCACCGATCTTCTCAAGTTCGAAGCGTATAGACAGCTCATTGATCAGCAGAACAAATACGATCTTGTAACGGGTTCCAGATACCTACGCGGGTCAGAGACGAACCGACCGAGGCTTAGACGCCGCTCATCCGTCATCTACAATTCGCTAATCCGCTTGGCATTCCGGACGGGTGTTCGTGACCACCAATGTGGATTCAAATCCTTCTCAAGACGATTGGTCAGAACTCTATCCGTTGAGGCTAAGAGTGATTCATGGTTTTGGGACACAGAGGTAATCGTCATAGCGAAACGGCTGGGGTTCAAGATACTGGAGATCCCTGTTCATTGGACGGAACGGAAGGGCAAGAGAACGCCTCTCGCTCGCCTCGCGAGGGATGTTTGGTTGCATGGGTCAGGAATGTGTGCGCTAATCTGGAGGGTGTACTTTAGCAGGCGTGGTGACTCGCCGACAAACCAATGAACATGAGTGGCAATTCCCATTTTCGACTCCAAGATCTTTAAACTTGTGAGATCTAAGAAGGCTGATTGAGGGATTCGATTTGTCTGTTGAGACGGAGCATCGAGCCCTATCCCTCGACAAAATCGGTGAGTTAGCTCCGTCTGCAACCAAGGTCGCAGTCTGTCAATATGGTCCGTCCGTGTACGCCAAGTCAGGTAGCTTCCGTGAAGTAGACGTACTAGTCATCTGCGATGGTTATGGGGAAGGGTTGAGGGCTCATCTCAGAATGCTGGATGGCCGTGAGATCAGGTTCCTCATAGCTGAGCGGAATCTTATCGAATCAGACGTGAAAAATGGTGCCTTGGGGGATTTTCTCACCGAGAAACTTCTGTACCCATATTGGTCGATTGAAAACGACTCATACTTGCAGGAGCTGAGCCTCATAGCGAAGATGCGGGCCGTGAAGGAAGAAGTGCGCGATTTAGTCCTTGAATACGGGGAGATGTGTCGAGGCCTTGTCGCCGAACCAGAGTTTTTCGCTCTGTCGAAGCTGAGAAAGCGTGCACGTATCTTCATTCCTAGCATGAGTGATTATTTGAGACTTCTCGACCCCGCCGTCAAGAATCAGAACATTTCGAATCTCCGTGGTTCATTTGTGAAGGCAGTCTCGGAAATGCGAGATCTGGTCGAGCTGGATGGTAAGAATGTGACTATTGTCGATAGCGCGGTTGATAGGTGGCTGAAGGATAGGGCGTCGGAGCAGGTTGTCAATATTCTGAGACAAAGTCAGAGGGCATTCTACTTCTATCTCACCAGGGGCCGAGCCATCTACCTTAGCCTCGATCTTCTCGCGCGTGAGCTGTACAGTCCGCTCAGATTTAGCTTGGACCCTGCGGTTGCCGGGATGGAGCCGGATGATCCTAAGACCCATCTATATCTCCGGACTGAGTCTGGCATAGTGTCTCTCAATGCCCGTTTTTCATTTGAGGACATTGCGTCTAGGCTTCGACCGGGTCGCCCCATAACAATGTCCCCGCTTGCCGGCGTTTTGAATGAGGTCTTTCTCCTCACAGCGGGAAAGGAGCGCTTTGTTGCGAAGAAGTTCACTGACTGGCACGGTTTCAAGTGGTTCACTCTGAATCTGGTATCCTTTGGAAGTAAGTTCTTCGCGGTATCTGGAAAGGCTAGGATGTCAAACGAGTACGGGATTAATCGGTATCTAGCCAAGAGAGGACTGAAAGTTCCGAAGATAATCTATGCCAGTATGAAACAGCGAACGCTCGTGGAAGAGTATATCTCCGGCATACCGTTGAACAAGTTCGTCACACAGTCAATAGGTCAAAGTGTACTCACAAAGCAACAGTATCAATTGGGCGAAGCACTGGGGGAAACACTCGCCCGTATTCATGTAGTCGGGGTTTCTCTTGGTGATTCTAAACCCGAGAACTTCCTTGCGAAGGAGGGTGAGATTTTCACTATCGACCTTGAGCAGGCTGGAAGGCGAGGAGATTATGCTTGGGATATTGCTGAGCTCTTGCTCTACACAGGACATTACAGCACAAGCCCTATCCCAACTCGAGGACTCATCGAATTTGTTGAAGCGTTCATCCGAGGCTATATGCGGAGAGGGAAGGCGGCTGAATTGAAGCGGGCGACTGGCGTTAGATATGCGAGAGTATTCTCATTGTGGACACCTGCACCAATAATCTTGGAAATAACGAAGATGCTTCGAGAATCTAGTGCTGAGCAGTGAGATGCGATGAGCCGCAGAATTCGCTTGGTAGTATTTGACTTGGACGGGACTCTTACGCCTATTGTCAGCTTGTGGCGGTACTTGCACGATGCATTTGGCACTTGGAGCCAAGGAGCGGCGGCGGCTCGAAAGTATAAGCGAGGAGAAATCTCGTATACGGAGTGGGCTGAGACTGACGCCAAGTATTGGACTGGTATGTCGCTGTCTCAGTTTGAAGATGTGTTGAACCGGATACCTTACTGTAAGGGAGTCGAAACCGTATTCAATGCGCTCAAAGAAAAGGGCGTAAAGACTGCGATCGTCAGCGCTGGCTTATCGATCTTGGCCGACAAGATCGCAAGAGAAGTTGGCGCTGACATGACAGTATCGAATGAGCTGGGCATGAACGATGGTACGTTGACCGGAGAAATCAGAGTCAAGGTTGCTGTCGACCAGAAGGCGAAGGTAATAGAGGGAATCGCGAATAGGTTCTTCATACCGCTGAGCGAGGTCGCTCTTGTCGGTGACCGGGGGGATGACCTATGCATCCCGGAGTGTCTGAGAGTTGCCTTCAACCCTAGGGATGAACTGGCACGAAGTGCTGACTTCGTGGTCGAAGACGACGATTTAAGTAGAGTTCTGCAATACTTGCTGTAGCCTTTGAAGTCTGCAGTGCGGTCGACGGGCCAGAACGAAGGTCCAGAACGTGGTAGTAGACCAAGAATGTCTCAAATGTCGTGGAGTTGGTACGATAACTCTTTGCCGGGAAAGGATGATCATTGATGAGTCAGGTTGGGTAAATGTCAAGTCACATGAACTTCCAGTCAAGAAAATCAGGTCAGTCATTGTTGAGAGAAAGAGCGTGATCCCGTTCGCCACAATTACAGTGCTAGCAGCGATCGCGACAGCCATTACGAAGTACAACGCCTTATGGTTCCTTGTTAACCTAAACGCACTAACCGAGGCATGGTTGAGCATGGCCGCGATTGCAATATGCGCCGTGTCCATAATCCCAATGCTCTCGCGAGCCATTTTTGTCAACGTGGTAGTAACGTGGCATGGCGAACCGTCGAGTTTTCGCTTGCGATTCGTTCCCACTCGCGCGGCAAGGCGGCTGGCTAGGCGTTTTCTCGAAGTATCAACCGGGAGCTAACCCGAGGCATGCAGGAACCAATCGGAGAGGGTTCCATTATCCTTCTCTATTTCGATCAAAGGCGCAACTGGCTGCTTCGCGTCGATAAGAGTAGAGAGTTTCACACGCACAAGGGCTTCATCAATCTCGGTGAACTGGTGGGCAAAAGCTATGGTAGTGAGGTCAAGAGTTCTCTCGATGTTACGTTCTTGGTACTGAAACCCACCACGTTTGACTTCATCATGCATAGTGCACGTAAGACTCAGATAATGTACCCCAAGGATATCGGACTCATAATCCTGAAACTAGGGCTCACCTCAGGATGCCAGGTTCTGGAGATAGGTACTGGTAGCGGGGCAATGACGGTTGCAGCTGCAATGGCGGTCAAACCTGCAGGTCACGTGCACACTTACGAGATGCGAGAGGAGTTTGCTGAGATAGCTGAGCGGAACATCAAGAGGGCGTCGGTCTCAGAGCATGTGACTATTCACCATGCGGATGCTTCGATGGGAGTGGAGGGTTCGAATTTCGACGCAGCCATCATCGACGTGGGAGACCCATGGACAGTTATCCCTCACGTGTACAGTGCTCTGTCAGGTGGAGCACCACTTGTCTCCTTCAGCCCAACGGTGAATCAGGTTGAGAAAACAACTGAATTGCTGGGAAGGGTTGGTTTTGCGAATGTCCATACAGTGGAGTGTTTCCTGAGGGAGATTCGAGCGGACACTGGTAAGACAAGACCTGCAACCATAATGGTGGGACATACTGGCTACATGACCTTTGCTCAAAAAACCTGTCGTAATCCTGAGATCTGCAAGAACACGAAATCGGATGCGTAGCCTCTGAGCTAGTCAGATCGAAGGGTCCACTGCCCAGTCTTTGGGATACGCGTTCAGTTCTGCTTACCGTTTCGCTGACTGGATTAACTCCAGCCAGTTTCCGTCCGGATCCTTGATGAAAGCTATTCTGGATGTAGATCCTTGGAGGGAATAGGGTTCCATGGCTACTGTTACTCCGTTTCGCTTCAGTTCCCGCATCGTTGCTTCTATTTCGTTGACGGCGAAGGCTATGTGATCGAAGTTGTCGCCTTCTTTCAGTTCCTTCTTATCTCGCCAATGCGTCAATTCGATTGCCGCTTCATTCTCATCCTTCAGGAAGGCGATCTCGGCGTTGTTCTGCTTTATCTCGCGTCGACTGACGAACTTCAGGCCTATTTGTTTCGTGTAGAACTCTATGGAGCGATCCATGTCGGCGACATTTATGCATGTATGAAGGATCTTCACGTACGAGTACCTCTGACTTGAAAGAGGAAAAGGTTGAACAAAAAGATGGTGGGGCTTGGCTTCAGCCCCTTGGTCGAATCGTGTGGTTGGTCTTCTCGTGGTCTGGATTAGACTAGTCCCTGGTCCATCATCGCGTCAGCGATCTTGAGGAAGCCGGCGATGTTGGCCCCGTTGACTAGGTTGCCGGGCGTGCCGAAGCGCTCTGCGGTTTCGAAGCAGTTCTTGTGGATCTTAATCATTATGTCGTGCAGCTTTGCGTCGACCTCTTCGCGTGTCCAGTTCATCCTTAGGCTGTTCTGTGACATTTCTAGGCCTGAGGTGGCGACGCCGCCTGCGTTAGCCGCTTTGGCTGGGCCGTATAGGATTTTGCGGTCGAGGAACAGTTTCGCTGCTTCCAAGGTAGACGGCATGTTGGCGCCTTCGGATACGGCGTATACGCCATTCTTCAGTAGGTTGGCCGCGTCCTTGGCGTTGATCTCGTTCTGTGTGGCGCTCGGGAAGGCGCATTGAGCTTTGATGTCCCAGATCGGGTTATAGTCAAGCTTCGGGTCGGTTGCGAGATATTTGGCGGTCTTGAATTTGTCCGCGTACTCCTTGATGCGTCCACGGCGAACGTTCTTCAGCTCCTTGACGAAGGCCAGCTTCTCTCTGTTGATTCCGGCGATGTCGTAGATGAATCCGCTTGAATCGGACAGGGTGACTGGTTTGGCGCCCAGATCTAGGAGTTTTTCGACGGTGTATTGGGCGACGTTGCCGCTGCCAGAGACTAAGGCGACCTTGCCTTCAAGAGTTTCATTACGCGTTTTGAGCATTTCCGCCGCGAAATAGACCGAGCCATAACCGGTAGCCTCAGGACGGATCAGAGAGCCTCCCCAGTTCAACCCTTTGCCCGTCAGGACACCGGTGAACTCGTTCCTGAGCCGTTTGTATTGGCCAAAGAGGAAACCGATCTCTCGACCCCCAACCCCGATATCGCCTGCCGGCACATCCGTGTTCGGACCTATGTGGCGGAAGAGTTCGTCCATGAAACTTTGGCAGAACCGCATTACCTCGTTGTCGCTCTTCCCCTTTGGGTCGAAGTCTGAACCACCTTTTCCTCCGCCCATGGGGAGAGTGGTAAGGGAGTTCTTGAAGACCTGCTCGAAGGCCAAGAACTTGAGGATGCCAAGGTTGACTGTGGGATGGAATCTAAGACCGCCCTTGTACGGCCCGATCGCGCTATTCATCTCGATTCTGAAGCCGCGGTTGACTTGATAATTGCCTTTATCATCCTGCCACGGCACGCGGAACATGATCACGCGCTCCGGCTCTATGATCCGCTCAAGAATCTTGGCGGAACGGTACTCGGGATGACGTTGTAAGACAAGCGTCAGAGACTCGGCGACTTCCTGAACCGCCTGATGGAACTCGGGTTCGGCCGGGTTTTTGGCCTTCAGATTAGCCATCAGATTCGATACATATTCATCCA
>Ga0315282_10011374_pt1 | contig 13799 bp, 11 predicted proteins | sample YL17G07_20_MG_FD_203693 | JGI IMG/M metagenome (GOLD analysis project Ga0315282, IMG submission 203693) | Sediment microbial communities from Yellowstone Lake, YNP, Wyoming, USA - YL17G07_20 | ecosystem: Environmental > Aquatic > Freshwater > Lake > Sediment | place: USA: Wyoming | collected... | reverse complement strand
TGCGGCGGATCCAGGGGTGGTTCGACCTGGCGGACGTCGCAGCCGTGGCTGCCTAGAAGAAACCTATGGCTTCGCAGGAGAAAATGCGCTATCTACTTTTCCACAGAATTCGGGACACAACCTTGCCCGCAGCCTGCGGGGGAGAAGGACCAACATCCTTGGTATGACCTTGCCGCAGGTCAACAGCATGTTCTTTGGCCAGGTGCTGCGAGGGGCTGGAGACGAAGCAGGGAGAAAAGGTTATTCCATCCTTCTCTGCCACTTGAATGCCGACCCTGCACAGGAGCAGAGACATCTGACAACGTTGTATGCTCGGCGCGTCGACGGCATATTGCTGGCGTCTGCCCAGACTTACTTCCAGCGATCTGAGGGGGCGGGACACGATATCCCGATCGTGTTCTTTGATCGCATCCCGGGCGGACGCTGCGGACCTGCTGTGTCCACCAGCAATTTCGAAGCAGCTCAAGAGGCCACAAACTACTTGATCAGGCTGGGCCATCGCAGGATTGCGCTGATCACCGGCCTCTTGTCGATCTCGACAGGCGCCGAGCGGGCTGAAGGTTTTCGCCATGCTGTGGGAGCGGCTGGGCTCCCCGTGCGGGAGGAGTTCTTCGTTTGCGGCGATTCTCGACTGGAGGGGGGATACAAGCGCGGAAAGGAACTGCTGTCGTTACCCGTTCCTCCCACCGCCATCATTGCCGCCAATGAAGACATGACGCTGGGTTTGATACGGGCGCTGGCTGAGATGGGCATTCGCTGTCCAGAACAGGTCAGTGTTATCGGGTTTGATGACCTCGTGACGGGGCCCGACGGATTCAGCCTGGCGGCAATGTTTGTGCCCAGGCTGACGGCGGTAGCCCAATTCGGCTATGAGATGGGGAAGGTAGCCGTGCGCACCTTGCTGCAAAATATAGAGGACACTGAAAAGAATCGGAAAAAAGAAGAAGGGATCATAAGGATTCCTGCGGAGTTGCGCATCAGAGGCTCCACGGCTCCTCCTCCAAAAGAAGACAACTGAAGGCAAACAGAGGAATCGTCCCCTGCTCTTCGACCCGCCGCAGGCGGCGACGCAAAAAATCGATCTCCAGGGCCTGCTGGCCAACCTTCCGCTCCAGTTCGGCGAGCCGGCTTTCGTCCGCCCGCTGCATTCCCAACGCCGGGAAAGCCCTTTCACTGTTCTCCCGCGGCTCGCGCCTTGCTTTGGGCGCTGTTGATCGGCTGGCTGCCGAGACAATACGCCTTCCACGCGGTGGAAGCGTTGGTTCGTTCTTCGGCCCATGGGGCTGTGCAGGTCGCGACCTCGTTCAGGGACGATCCGCTGGGCTACTTCACGGAGCGTTCGGGGCCAGCCTGACTTTGTGGAACTACAATTCTTCGCGAAGATTTGTAAGAAGCCACTCAGCTTTTTCCAGGTGCCCGCCGACCCGTCAGCAACCCGCTCCGACTTTGGTCGTTTACCTCACTCAAAATCGGCAACGGGAGGTCCTGTCAGATGGGGGTCGGGACAACAGCGAGAAAAAGCGGACTGTAGTAAATCTGTCGCAGGTCTCTGTTCAAATCGGTTCAAATTTGGTACATCCGCCAGACTATTGAAGTTTGTAACTTGTTGACGAATACAGTACCGGAGGCGCAGTTCGAGCCTCGCATCTGGATTACTATCTGGACGAGTCCACCTTTGATTTCGACCGCCGAGCTGCCGCGTCTCGCGGCGAACTCTTCTACCGCCTCGTCCAACAAGCGATAATACTCGATCGCGTGCCCGCCAAAATGATGTCAAGCGAGAGCTGGAACCTTGAGCTGCGGCGAATAGGGGCTACGGGAGTCAGGTGCACATCCCGACAGTTTTTTGTTCCCAAATACCGAAGTAACGGATTCAATTCGGGTCGGACACGGTTTTGACAACCCACAGGAGAATCAAGCGAACCGTCTTAACACGCTTCCATTCGGTCGGCAAATTGGGTCACATCAGCAATCCAGGCAAGCCCTGGCGACGCGAAGCTAAACCTAGCGTCATAAGTAATTGCGCATATTGAAGAAATGTGGTTTCATGATGGGATGAAACCACTCAGGATTGCCGATGCGGACACCATCGTTCTGGGACTTCAAGATGAGATTCGTCGCTCGGAAGAATCTCGCTATGACCACCGGCTTCACGGGGTGCTGTTGGTCGCGCAGGGCATGATCTGCCCGGAGGTCAGCCGACTTCTGGGGGATGCGCCCCGGTCGGTGCAGTATTGGGTTCGGCGCTTTGAAGAAAGGGGTCTGGCCGGGCTGGTGGAAGGAGAACGACCTGGACGACCCAAACGTCTGAGTGAGTCGCAACTGCAGGAGGGGAATGGGGTGCTGCGCCGCACACCTCGCGAGGTCGGCTTGAGCGGGACGCTGTGGGATGGGAAAACCCTCAGTGCTTGGATTGAGCGGCGCTACGGGGTTCGCTTGGGAGTGCGCCAGTGCCAGCGGCTGTTTCGGCAGTGGGGCTTCCGATTGCGCAAACCCCGCCCCCTGATCGCCCACGCCGATCCGGAACTGCAGAAGACGCATAAAAAAACTCCAGGCGCTAAGCGCTGATCCTACGGTTGATCTTTGGGCTATGGACGAAGTGCACTTTCAACAACATGGTTCGCGCTGCCGGATGTGGGTCCCGCCCGAAACCCGGGACCCGGTGCTGCTTCATCATCCCACCCGGCGGAGTGTGGGGTATTTTGGTGCCGTCCGCTTGCGGGACGGCAAATTCTTCTTTCGGCGCGAGAGGAGTAAATTCAACGCCGTCTCTTGCTGGCAGTTTCTCATCCAGCTTCGGGCGGCCAGCACCCGAACGGCTCGACGGGTCGTGGTCATTGCCGACAATGCGAAATACCATCATGCGCGGCTCCACGGGGAGTGGAGGCAGCAACACGCCGAACGCTTCGCGCTCGACTTCCTCCCCTCCTACAGTCCTGATCTGAATCCCATCGAGCGCGTCTGGAAGCTCTCACGGCGGCGATGTCTGCACAACCGATATTTCGGGCAACTGGAGGACGTCATTCTCGCGGTTGAAACCGAATTCGCCAACTGGGTTAAACCGAATAACACCTTGCGCCGACTATGCGCAATTGCTTAAGGCGCTGTGTTTAGAAACTCAACTTCTTCCTAACAACACCGAAAGTTGCTAGAAGCTATTTCAAAACCCTCCGTAGGACGATCGTAAAGCAGGCGATATGAACGAAAGCTTGGTAGATGGTGAGCGAGCGGTCATAGCGCACGACCAGTCGGCGGAAGTTGCCCAGCCAAGCGATGCTGAGTTCGACGATCCATCGGCGCTGGTAGCGGCGCCGCACGCGACCGTCCTGCGGCAGTGTCCGGTGCCAGTTGGAGCGGTGCGGCGCGATCAAGGCGATCCCGCGCCGTCGCAACCGGTGGCGCCGCGCGTCGCTGTCGTAGCCCTTGTCGGCAATCACTCGCAGGGGCTTTTGTCGCGGCCGCCCGCCGTGGTGCCGCCGTCCGACTCGGCTCGTGGCCAGCGTTTCTTCCGCCAGCCGGACCTCGGCGGGAGAGGCAAAGTAAAGTCGGACTCCCAAAGGAACACCGCCACCATCCACTTCGTCCCCTTGCCCCGCTTGGTTTTGCCGACTCCCGAGCCCCTTTTTTCGCCGGGGCAAAACTCCCGTCCCAAAACGATTCGCTCCACTTTAACTGCTGGCGTTCGTTCAATTCCGCCAGAAACGTTCGCCAGATGCGCAGCCAGATGCCCTGTTCTTCCCAGTCGCGCAGCCGCCGCCAACAGGTGGCCGGCGAAGGAAACTCCTCGGGCAAATCCTGCCGGCGAGCCCCGCTGCGCAAAATCCACAAGATGCCTTCCAGCACCCTGCGGATCGCCGCCAGTGGCCGCCCCCCGCGCCGATGTTTGCGCGGTCGAGGCAGCAAAGGCTCGATTTTCTTTCACTGCGCGTCGGTCAGCAATCGGCTGTACCGCCGCACCCGCCCTCCCCCTGGCGCTGTTTCCCCCCCAGGGCAAAGACAACTAACGCAAAATTAACGCATTACAGCAGGTTTTGAAATAGCTTCTACGGACTCCGCGTTGCCGCAGCGGTTCGTAAAAGGACCATCGCACAGCCTCGATAAAGGGGCACAGTCATCAAGAATCGAGTCCCTGTGCGAGCAACGTGTAATGGTGCCCCATTGGCACGTCCCGGATAGAACGCCTCCGCCGTCGCGATCTTTGGGTTGACTCCACGAACCGCCAGCACGACGTCTTGAGTTTTCTCTCCAAACATGACCGGGACTACATAACCGCCAGGAACCTCAAAAATATTGGCTTTCGCCCTGCCGCTCGCAACTCTCACCGCGTGTGGCGCGAGCACCCACTTCTTGCCGCGCATCAGATCGAGCAAAGGCCCGTAGTCGAGATACTGCCTTTCGACCCACGCGCTCGGCAACAATGAGTGATCATTACCTGGGAAAGGAGCCATCGGGTAGACCCCGAGATACAGATACTTCTGAAAGAACGCGTCGGCATCGGGCTTCAGGTCACTCTCCTTGGCCGTCCATCCAAGCGCGGGTTTCCGCAAAGTGAGAAACGCTGTGAGATTCAATGGAGCGCCGGCATACGTGAACTCGTCGAAAATGCCATCCGTATGCCTGAGGACATCGATGCGCTTGTCGTGGTTGTTGCAGAAGATTACCTTTCCGGCGTCATGCATGATCGGACCAAGCTTGGCCAGGAGGCTGTTCCACGACACCAACAACGAGCGCGCGGGCCGTCCGGCGAACCAACTCACGCCATCGTCTCGATCCTCGTTGTACAGTCGAAGCCAGTCCATGCGGTCGATACAGATACCTGAAGAGGCAGGAATTTTGTCGATATGGCACTGAGCCTGGTGCAATAGGAAATCGGCGTAAACAGGCTCGCCGCAATCCAGTACGATGGCGTCGCCCCACGTGTAGTAGGGTCCTCCCGGCCTAGTCTTCGGATAGAACTTCAGGGTTTCGGAGGGAACCGCTGTTGGCACACGAACGATCGCATCCTTTAAGCGAGTGTAAACGAAATCATTAGCGTCCCTCCAGAGGTCCTCGTCGCGTTGATAGCGCCGGGGCGGTGCCGGGTAGCGAATGAGAGCCCCGAATTCCGTCACATTAAAATAGCTCAGCACATAAAAGCCTTGCGCGCGCATGCGCCGCGAGTAATCGGCCATTTTCCGGATGCTGGTTCGCCCGTTGGGCGCCCGTTCGCCGTCCGGATCCGCGGCCGGCGGATCGTAGGAATATCGATTCCACTCCCGTGTGTCGTCGACGGGCGGCAGGAACATGCCCATGTATGGGAAATCGAAACTAGCCTTCCAATTGGTACGGAAGGCCATGCGTCGCATCTTTTCGGCGTCGAAGTCCGTCTCGCTCGCGGAGTAGGCGCCCGTACCTGCTAGTTCGTCGGCGAGGGCATTAGCAGGGCTAAAGTAGTCGGGGTATTCGTTCGTCATCCAACGCAGCGCGCCACGCCAGTCGTCTTCGTGAGTGATCAAGTCGAGGCTGAATTGAACGGGTTGCGTACCACTGAGTCGATGGAACAGGCGGGAAAATGTGAGATTACCACCAGCCGTTGTTTCCAGCGACAGATCCAGCAGCGTATCGCGCGGTGACAGCACGATGCTGAAGCCGACGTCTTTCTCCGGCTCCAGGAAAGTTGCCAGCGGGATCGAGAACAGATCACCGCGGAAAGGTATGAATCCAAGCAGGGGTTCATCGTAACGAAAGGGAGGAGCTCCGTACCAAAGCTTGAGGTCCCTCAAGGGCATGGCGACGAGAGGATCCCGCCAGCCGTTCTCCTGCTGTTCGGGATCAGACCACGCGGTCCAGAACCTGACTCCGGACGAGACGGGGTAGCTAAATTGGGTCTGGACGGGTGTCGTCCAGGGCTCACCCCCTGGAGACAGTTCGAGTTCCCATCGCACGCTGTTCGGTGCGGACGTGAACCGTTCGGTCAGTTGGACCTTGTGGTTGGTCGCGCGATGAACCATTTGTCGGCGGAACTCAACGCCATCGCCTGCCAGTTTCCTTTTGGCGACCCCGCCCTGAGCCGTGCAGCCCTCCAGAACGGTACTACCTCGCACGGCTCGAGTCAGCCGCCGATTGGCTAACCGGACCTCCGTGATCTCAGCGTTCGCTGAAATGTAAACCGTAAGTGGTCCAGAACGCACGGCTGTGCCGGCATTCTGCGTGGTGCCATATGCTATTTGCTCAAACAATAGAAAGAGAATTACAGAGAAGAACTGCGCATGACTCACAGTTAACACTGAGTGTTTCCTCCGATCACGACAAGAATAGAATGGCGTCAGGCAAAAGAGTGACCAGCCGGCCATCGGGTGAGCTGTCGACGCGTGGGTCCGACTGCACGACACTGATGTAGTCCAGTCAAGGACTAAGTAATACTCGGATAAGTAATCATGACGAATCCGTGAATCGAGTCTGACCCCACGGATAGCCTCCGGTGAGCTTAATGATGGCGACTCGCAGCCTCTTCGGGGTCATCGGCAAGGTCACACCAGGAGTTTTCTCAAGGCGGGCTTGCTCGAAGCGGAGAAAGGCATAAGCCATACTCACCAAGCACACGTGATGGTACCAGCCCCACCAGTGTCGGCCTTCGTAATGGTCCAGTCCCAGTTCCTCTTTCAATTCTCGGCAATCGAGTCCCAACCGCCAGCGCGCTTGGGCCGTGCGTACCAAGCGGCGCCACCCCGGAGGCAGCGAACTGAGTTGCGCCAACCAGTATTTCGCGGGCTGCTGGGCTCCCTTCGGGCATCCCACCAGCAGGCCACTCAGACACCCGGAGCGGATGTTCCTGTTTCCGTCAACCATACGCTGCCCAGACTCGAATATTGGCGAAGCGCGAGCGCTCGACGCCTCGGCTACCTCGACGCTAGGCCACCGTGCGCCAGGCCGAAGCGGGCAACTGTTTGGCCACCGCCCGCACGTTTTGCGGCCGCGGCAACGCTTCCAAGGGCGAATATTGCCGAGGCCGCCCCGTCTTCTTGGGGGGAAGCCAAGGCAGGTTCGGATATTCGGTCCGAACCACGGAGCTCGGCTCCACCTCCACCACATAAGGCAGTTGCCGCTGGCGCAACTGCAGCCGGAAATCAAGATCATTGCCGTAGTACACATCCGCCACCACCCGCAGGTGCGGCAACTCCCAAGCCAGAGCTTGGTCCGTGACTTCCAGAGCCAATTCCGTCTTGCTGCGGTAAGCGGTTCCCGGCGGCAGCTTGACCTCCGCCGCCTGCTCCGCATCTTCCAACCATGCTTTCGGCAGGTAGAGCCGCCACAGGAGCGGACACCTGGCTTCGTCGCTCGACCAGTGCAGGCTCACCGCCGCCTCGCGGTTGGCCATCTTGCCCGGTGTGCCGCACTATTGCTGCGCCGCCCCCACGGAATGCTGGCCGGCCTTGGGAAAGGTGGTTTCATCGATGATCCAGACCTCCAACTCGCTGAGCAGATCAACCACTTTCAAGGCCAATCGCCGCTGCAGCTCTTCCACGGGCCAACGGTTCTGCCCCACAAACTGGCGCAGCGCCTGCACGTCGGCGCCCTGCACGCGCTCCGCCATCAGATCGATGGATTTGCGTTCGCCGTCCAGCAGCAGCTCTTGAACATAAACGCGCGCCCAGTGACACCGTTCGCTGCATCCCATGGGCTCGAGAACGTCTTCCAGAAACTGGTCCGAGCAACGATCCAGAGCCTTCAAGGCTTGCGGTGTCATGGCCGTGACGGTGCCACACACCACAGCATACCTTCAAGGACTACTTAACTCAGTATTACTAGACCAGTACTCCCTCTCCTATCTGCGCAAGGTACACAGGTGTGACACTGCCCTTCCACGTGCCAAACGCCCGATTAGCAACATCTGTCTTGGCTGGAACACCCCCGAATCTCCGGTTGGCTCCCAGGTAGCCGAAGGCATGCACCGGACAGCCTTTCCGAAGACCGTTTAAGCGCGGCTTCCCATCCGCTTCGCCCATGCTGAGCACGTGTCGTGAGATTCGAATCTCGATGGACCGGGGGTGTAGGCCACCGGGCTTGTACGTTCCATGGAAATCCACCACCGAATGATGCTCGGGGGCCTTGCGGGTCATTTCCTCGTAACGGTTCACCATCTCATAATCAGAACGATTCATAAAGTCGATTTTTCACTCCTGCTACGCCCCGTCTGTCACAAAAAGACAGGGCTTCATCCGTATGTTCCTTTAAAGCCTCCCAAGGCACCCAGAGAGTCAGCGTAACGTCCCGGCTACGGGCATGCCCGATGATTACAGGGACGTCAGTGGCCGGTGTAATGTGCGATTGTTGCCATGTTCATACCCGGCTTGGAATCAACGTTGCTGTCCTCCGACATGTCTTCAGTGCATTGAAACCCACATGAATAAAGCCGCCGGGGATCAGCAAAGATTCAGTAGCCGAGACTCGAATCGGAAATTCGGGACTTCACAGCACGACCGCCTTCGCGGCCCCGGTTAACTCCTATGGAAACCTGGGATAGAATGCTGTGCGTTCCGGGCCCGATCACGATGCGGCCTTTCAGCTCTTCGAGACGTTCGTTTTGAAGGAGAAGGGGCACCGGACTTCAAATCTTAACTCATCGGCCGGGTCGATCTGAAGGAGGCAGATAATTGATCACAATCAGGCTGGCATGGTCCGGCGGACTATGACCTGGAGGAATGCCTCCTAGCTGTACACTTGCACGCATTGCGCCGACTGTGTCTTCCAGGCCCCAGCGGTGGCGCGTATTCCCCGGCACCGTTAGCCCAGCGAGGAATTAACGGTGAGCTTCCCAGGCGTCCGCGGAACGGGTGACGCAGCATACGGCCAGGAGCGGCCACGATTCCCCTCCTGTAGTGACCGTGATTCTGTGAGGTAAGCTACCAAAGACGCCGTATCTAGACTCGTATTTGATGGCGCAGTTCAATTCGGCTCAGGCTGAGCCTTGCCGGTCGCAGCCCCAGCAGTTTTTCCTGCCCGGGCATTCTCCAGTGCAATATATAGAGCTTTCGTGGCCTCTGCATCATCCGGGTTCTCTCTAAGCACCTCCTGCAACTCCGCAATCCCTTCGTTCCAGCGGCCCAGACGGCAGAGGGCAAGCGCAAGATTCCGTCGGAATACGCCTTGTGCAGGATCCAGTCTTACCGCGGCGCGATAATTCTCTAGGGCGGCAGTTAGATTTCCCGCCTTCTCAAGCTCTACCCCCGCGTTGTTCAATTGGGTCGCAGTCAGTAAGTTGGCTGTAACTGCCAGCTCCATTTTGATTTTCGCCGATAGCTCCTGTTCACAGGCTTTGGCCTCTTCAGCCTTCCCGGCCCGTTTGAAAGCCCTGCAAAGCTGGTACAAGGTGCGCCGATCGCCGGGTTTCAGCTTTGAGGCCCGCTGCAAATGCACTATGGCCTGCGAAGCCTTGCCGACGCGGAGATAGGCGGCTCCCAATTGATGCTGGGCGTCAAAATCCTGAGGAGTTAAAGTGACCGCCTTTTTGAAAGCTTCGATCGCTTCTGCGTCGTTGAGCTGCTTCGCTCTGATTAGCCCTCGAGCCAGATAAGCCTCGGCGTACTCGGGACGCAGAGAGGTTGCTACGAGAAGTTCCTGCAAAGCCTTTTCGAGTTCGCTTTGTTCCATGGAGATTTGTGCCAGCAAGTAATGAGAATGCGCCGCGGACGGAGTCTGGCCCTGTAGCTGGATCGCCCGCATGAGGTGCTCGCGCGCGGAAGCCCACTCCTTCTGTTGCGCCAGGATCATGGCCAGGCTAACGTGCGCATTGGCAAATGTCGGGTCAAGCTGGATGGCTTTTTCGAACGTTTTTCTGGCCGCATCGAAATCGACGAAGCGCGCCTGCGCCGTCCCCAGAGTGAAGTAAGCCATAGCAGAGGTGGGCTGCAACTCGACGGCCCGTTGCAGCTCTCTGATGGCTTCCGACCGCTCGGGCACTAGAGCCAAAGCCGTCCCCAAAAGAAGGCGCGCATCGGCATTGTCCGGCTCTTCGCGAAGGACCTCTCGCAAAAGCACTATGGCTTGATCCTTCCTTCCCGCCTCCAGCATTTGCTTGGCTCGTTCGATCTCTCTTCGGAGGCGCACAGAGGGGGGAGACTGGGCCGTGGCAAGAGCAGACCTGCCAGATGCGGGCTTGTCCGTCGCCACTGGCTGCTGAGGACTGGCAAATACCACTACGCAAAAGCAGGCTATAGCTGGAGCGGTTCCGGCGCCTATGGTTTGGATACTCCAGCACCACCTACGTCGGAGAGACTGATGAGCGGAGTTTGCGTCGCGGTAGTACGTAGAGTTACCTCAGGCAATAAAACTATTTTGTGAACATGACCTTCCAGGCCACGGCGCTGTTCTTCGGACAATCAATGCTCAGCACTGCCAAGCCTTCGGCTCCCGGCACGGCTTTGAGTGACGCCCTGCCGTGTGCGGCTTCCGCGCTCACCGGCTTGTAACCGTTGGTGGCCAGCATGATCTTGTAAGTCTCACCGCCGATGGCATCTGATTCGCCGCTCAGTACAAGATCTGTGGCATCCCAGCGCGCTCGCCCCGGCATGTCCATGTAGCCCTGCATAATGTGCCGGTTGGTGGAAAGAAACTGTGGATGTGTTTCAACTTTGTGTACGGACATCATCCGAGCTTCACCCGGCAGCAGTTCCTGCTCCAGCCGCTCCTCGCCACTGAACTTCCCGACCAGCCGGTCGTTCCAGAAGTCATACACGTAGTAGCTTGAAGAGGCGTCGAGCCCGAGCGCACCCGTGGTCTGGTCGCCGCTCAACCGGGCGGAAACGGTTCCTTTGTTCCTGAAATCCGGGTTGAAGAACATCACCTGGTGCCACTCTGGAGTGACGGCTAAATCGTACACCTTCGGATCTGGAGCGCTGATAAACGCGTCCACCGGCCTGGGACTGCGCGCTTCGCGGTGCATGGGGAAGATGCGGGACAGATCATGGACCGCATCCGGGGTCAATTCGCGGAACGAATCGGCGAGCAGGACGCGTCCCGCAGTCGCGTACAGGGTGGTGAGGATGGCGCGGCGCCGGATAACGGGATTCTCTGGCCGGACTGCGGCATTGCGGATGCGCTCATATTGCAGTTGCTTGGCATCCATATCGTAGGTGTACAGCACCCGGTTCTTGTACCAGCGCAGGCCGCAGATCCGCACCATGCCTGGATGGAAATAGGGCGAATCGGTCCAGATTCTCTGCGAGTCGATTAGGCCGGCGGTCAAATCGACCATCGGACGGAATGTTGAGCCCAAGGCGCGCTCGTGAAGGTACGCGCCCGGACCCAGTCCCTCGCGGGCCAGCGCAAACGTCTTGCGGTAGACCGAAGCCGTTGTGGCGTACTTGTCTTCAAAACCGCCCTCCGGTCGCCAGGCTGTTTCAGGATAGTCGAACATGATGCCTGCCAGCCCAGCTTTGCCAAAGTTACGCCACACCTCCCGCATGTGCGCCTGGAAGCTGGGGTCTGAGAAGTCGAATACAACCAGCGGCTCATGATGCCAGTGTTCCACGCCGAGCTTGCTGATGTCATTGAAGAGCATGTGGTCGGGGTGCGCTTCGGCGTAATCGTGCGAGGGCATATTGCTGAACATGTAAGTGAACGGCAGACCGCCGCGCTCGCGCACGGCTTTGCACCATTTCTCGGTAGTCTCGTAAGGCTCGCGGTAGTGGCCGTACTTCTGGTAGTGCTCGTCGTCCCACCATCCGGACGGGGAGTTATCAGTATAGATATCGGGTACCAGCCGCACGGCCATGGGCGAATACTTGAGGAACCCAGCTTTGTTGGCCTCTGCCACTTCGCCAACAAGTCCGAGGGTGCTGTTGATCTTGGGCCCTTGACCGTAGTCGTCCACATACCAGCCACAGACGGTCGGAAAGTCGTAAATATTGGGCTTGGCGTGTTGGGCCGCGCGCACGGCCAAACCGTAGCGTTCCAGGGCCTCAAAGGGATTGGGGGTTGTGAAATCGAGGTAGAACCGGTCGTCGGGAACATACGTCGTGCCACGGTCCACGCGCCGCCCTACAGGGTCCAACGCCATCATGTTCAGGAACGCAAGGGTTGGCTCCGAAGGCGGGGCGAACAAAACAACCGGTCGCGAAGGCGGTGGCAGCTTACCCGGATTCACTTCGGAAATCCAGATTTCGCTCACTACAGCATTGGGCGCGGCAGATTCGTTAGTGAAGTGCACCTGGACGTTCCCGTACCCCGATTTTTCCTGGTAAATCTCCCGGGGCAGCAAGAGGACCCTTTCTTCCGGCATCTGGTTCCGGCCGCGGTAGCCAGGAAGTGGCTGTTTGGCGAGCAGGGTGAGCCGTTGCGCTCCAGTAATGTCGATGAGTTCGCGCCCAGGCAAGGTGGCGAGGTCCATGTCCTTCGCTGGCAGGACGTACACCGACTCCACTCGCCCGGCGTTATCGTAATCCCACCAGGAGAAGCCGAGGGCATACGATTTCTTGGAATCGAGCCCGTGCACGGTGAACACGACGTCACGGGGGTCGGCAGTGACGTCGCCCAGCCACGGTGCGCTGATTCGGTCCGTGAGCGTGAGCGTTTCGCCAGTGATCTGGTACATCCGCACGACTTCACCCATGAAAAGCGACTCTTTCTCGTTGCCGCAGTCTACGTAGCCGAGCAGCCGACCACCGGCCGCCGTGGAGCGCTCCTCCAGTTCCTGCTTTCGGGTCATGTTCAGGGAGGATTTGCCTCCCGGCGTGCGGGTGATAGAGACCCACTTGGCGAAGTCATGATAGGTGAGGCCACCCAGGACCACGGAGCGGCGTTTGCCTGCAGCGGCGCAGGTGAGCAGCAGGTTGTTGGGACTTTCGCGGACCAGCCCGTTGCGGACCATGGTGGCGCCGGACCCAGACAAGCCGTCGAGCGTGCGGCATTCTTTCAGATCGGACGAAGGGACGGACAGGCGGGCATTCGACAATGGATCGAGTTGCATCACCTGTACGGCAGTGCCAAGCGTGTTCTCAACACCCGCGCCGAGGATGATAGCGCCCGATCCGGAATGCAGGGTGATCTCCAGCAGCAGGGTAGGTTTGCCTGCGGCCGAACTGCGGACGAGCAGCGATTTCCCCTCGCCCAGGTCATCTTTGACGGTCTTGCCTTGCGCGGCGTGGAGGTAGGTCTGGTCAGCAGTAAACTCCGCTGACGCGGCGCAGCTCATGTGCAGGTGCGCGTTCGAGAAACGGATTTCACCATCGCGCTTATCGGTTGCAGAGTAGCCGCCAGTCTTCAGGTCATAGGCAACCTTAACGTGCGCGTTCTCAATGGTCGCCGTGGCGATGCTGATCTGTGTGTGCACCATATCCCGCTCGCCCGCCGCCCAGGACAGGGCGGCACCAGCCAAGAGCCACGCGACGTTCCAGTAGAAAGGCACTCGCATTCAGTTGCTCCTTCACACCCGAAAGGGATTTCAGCTTTACCTTTCCGCAAAATCATATGCCAGCCGCCTTGTTGGCTCAAGCTCGGACCTCCATGCCCTCTTTAGAGTCACTTCGATCAGCCCGCTCAAACCGAAACGTTCATCCAATCCCCGCCCCAGGATGGGCCGTCGTCCGAAGTCGCATGCGACCCTCGAAAAAGCGACACGCCAAAACCTGTTGAACGAGAGTTGACAGGAAGCACTCAACGATCACCCCGCCCTTGAGACTGGATCGGGATTCGACTCGTTCTACATAAATCCGCGTATTTTCGGGCAAGCGCAGTCTCTCCTAAGCGTGTGTAAATGGTGGCCAACAAGTAGTAAACCTGAAGGTCTAACACAAAGCCGGAGGGGTCGGGAAGACTTAGAG